>Ga0315273_10000047_pt1 | contig 99860 bp, 135 predicted proteins | sample YL17G02_0_MG_FD_205753 | JGI IMG/M metagenome (GOLD analysis project Ga0315273, IMG submission 205753) | Sediment microbial communities from Yellowstone Lake, YNP, Wyoming, USA - YL17G02_0 | ecosystem: Environmental > Aquatic > Freshwater > Lake > Sediment | place: USA: Wyoming | collected... | reverse complement strand
ATCCCATTTTTCACTTTTTCCACGATCTCATTTTTGGTTTCCAAGGGCACCCGTTTATACATATTCCTCCTCTTTTAACTCCTTAGTTTATCTTAGAATATGTTCTTACTATACGGGGTACACCCCAAACCTAAGAAAGATGGTTTTAACAAAGTTAGGAAAATTGAAGGTGACACTATAATGACCCACGAAGGTTTTGTAACTCCGGGAAGCATACTATTAGGAGAAGAAGGGGATATTCTTGAAGCGTTGAGAAAATGTGGATTATCGGAGGAAGCTTTGACTGCATTAAAACAAGGGAAGATAGTTCGTCAGGAAAAATTAGAGTTGCCGGATGGTCAAGAAGTAATTTTAGGAGAAGATTGGAGAGGGAAAAAAGCCGAAGAAGGACATTGATCTTCCCACCTATTGTCAATTCCCGCTGGGCTGTGGTACAATTGGATAAACGCTAAGCAATTAGTTGTTATTATTTATTGTCGGGAAAAGGAGGCATCATGGCAGATCAGGCAAAATTTAATCGAAATAAACCTCATTTAAATATCGGAACGATCGGGCACGTTGATCATGGAAAAACGACCCTTACGAGTGCCATTACGCACGTTTTAGCGAAACTTGGTTTTGCCAAAGCTCTCAAATACGAAGAAATCGATTCGGCTCCCGAGGAAAAAGCCCGGGGAGTCACGATTAACATTCATCATTCGGAATACGAAACCAAAAAGCGTCACTACGCACACATTGATGCGCCGGGCCACGCGGACTACATCAAAAACATGATTACGGGCGCGGCCCAGATGGACGGCGCAATTCTCGTGGTTTCCGCGCCGGACGGCCCCATGCCGCAGACCCGCGAACACATTTTACTAGCCAAACAGGTAAACGTGCCGGCAATTGTCGTATTTATGAACAAATGCGACATGGTACAGGATAAAGAGCTTTTGGATTTGGTTGAAATGGAAGTCCGCGAGCTTTTAACCAAAAACGGATTCCCCGGCGACAAAGTGCCGGTGATCCGCGGGAGCGCTCTCAAATCTCTTCAGGGCGACGCCGAAGCGGAAAAACAGATTCAACAGCTCATGGATACGGTCGACGAGTATGTGCCTACCCCCGTGCGTGAACTGGATAAACCGTTTTTGATGCCGATTGAGGATATTTTCTCGATCAAAGGCCGCGGAACGGTGGTTACCGGCCGCATTGAGCGGGGCGTAGTAAAAGTCAACGACACGATTGAAATCGTCGGTATTAAACCGACACAGTCGACGGTCGTTACCGGTGTTGAAATGTTTAGGAAACTCCTGGATGAAGGACAGGCAGGAGACAACGTCGGAATCTTGCTTCGCGGCATTGAAAAAGATCAGGTGGAGCGCGGGCAGGTACTTGCAAAACCCGGTTCGGTCAAACCCCACACGGAGTTTGAAGCACAGATTTATGTACTTGCAAAAGAAGAAGGCGGGCGTCATACCCCATTCTTTACAGGCTACCGGCCGCAGTTTTATATCCGCACGACCGATGTGACCGGCGAGGTAACCTTGCCGGCAGGGGTCGAGATGGTTATGCCGGGAGACAATACGAAGATGACCGCGAAACTTATCGTTCCTGTCGCCCTCGAAGAGGGTATGCGGTTTGCCGTCCGCGAAGGGGGACACACGGTAGGCGCCGGTGCAATTACAAAGATTATAGCGTAAGCGCACGTTAACTTATGCCGAAAGGACGCATACGAGTCAGGCTGAAAGCCTATGACAGCAGGATTATTGATGACTGCTGTCAGAAAATTTTGGATACCGCCGTGCGGACGGGGGCAAAAGTCGTGGGACCGGTGCCGCTGCCGACGGACCGCGAACATTACAATGTGGCCCGGGGTCCTTTTATCGACCGCAATAGCCGCGAGGATTTTATGATCAAGACGCATAAGCGTTTAATTGATATCATTGAGCCTACGGATAAAACGATCGACCAGCTGATGCATTTGGATTTGCCGGCCGGGGTAGATGTAGAAATAAAGATGTAAGAGATACTTCCTCCCGGTGTACACCGGGATGAAAGTCTCGGATGAGTACGACCTCAACCGGGGTCGTTTTTTATTTGTATGAAAGCGATATTAGGATCAAAAATCGGACAGTCACAAAGCTTTACGGAAGCCGGGAAGCGTATTCCGGTCACGACGATACAGGCGGGTCCGTGCTGGGTGACGCAGGTTACCGATACACAGGCGCAGCTTGGATTTGGCACCATTAAAAATATTTCCAAAGCGGAGGTAGGACACATAAAAAAAGCGGGGCTAGACACAAAGCTCCGTTTTTTACGGAGTTTTCCGGTAAGTGATGAGAAATTAGGTCAGGAAATAAAAGTTGGAGACGTGTTTGCCATAGGAGATAAAGTAACCGTGACCGGAACTTCCAAAGGCAAAGGATTTGCAGGAGTTGTGAAGCGGCATGGATTCCATGGCGGACCAAGAACACACGGACAATCCGACCGCGAACGGTCGCCGGGATCTATCGGGGCTACTACCACGCCGGGCCGCGTCTACCGCGGGAAACGCATGGCAGGCCGCATGGGAGGCGACCGCGTAACACTGCGAAAACTATTGGTCGTTGCGATCGATGCGGAAAAAAATATATTAACACTCAAAGGATTGGTTCCGGGGGCGAAAAAAAGCCTCCTTTTGATTACGAAAGACCCGCCCGCTAACGCCTGAGCGTAGCGATGGCGGGCGTGGATAATATGGCAATAAAGAAAACAATAAAAAAAGTTGTTAAAAATACAGGTTTTAAAATGCCTGTTGTTGGTGTGGACGGGAAAGCTGCAGGAACGATAACACTGCCGGAAGCTTTTTTCGGCGCGAAAGAAAATAAACAGCTGATTGCGCAGGCTGTCCGCGTATACATGGCAAACCAGCGTACAGGCCATGCGGCAACAAAAACCCGCGGCATGGTAGAGGGGTCTACGCGCAAAATTTACAAGCAAAAAGGGACCGGGCGGGCGCGTCACGGCGGTATCCGGGCGCCGATTTTTGTCGGCGGGGGTATTGTATTCGGGCCGCAGCCGAGGGATTTTAGCTTAAAGTTTCCGCAAAAAATGAAAAAAGCGGCACTTGCATCGGCTTTAAGTCAGCAATATGCTGCCGGAAATATTATTGTTGTTTCAGGACTAGCTGATTTGAAACCGAAAACAAAACTCTTTGCGAAAGCATTTGAAAACACAGGATTACAGAAAAACATATTGTTCGTTGTATCTAAAGAAGCCACAAATGTAAAAAGAGGTGCACGGAATATTGCAAATGTTGATATTATTCCGGTGTCAGATCTGCATACATACGGTGTAGTAACGCATAATAAAATAGTTTTTATGAAAGAGGCTCTCAAGGCATTATGAAAATCGATAGACCAATCATTACTGAAAAATCAATGATGCTGGCCAGTCGCGGGTGGTATACATTTGCGGTTGCAACCCATACGAGAAAAGAAGCGATTGCAAAAGAGATTGAGCGTATGTACCACGTCAACGTGGTCGCAATCCGTACGGTTTCGATGCACGGGAAAGTGCGCAGAACCGGAAAAAAGATGGTATCCAATCATAAGCCGGATTGGAAAAAAGCGATCGTGCAGCTCAAAGCGGGACAAAAAATTGATGCGTTTGAAGTAACAAAAGAGGAAAGTACTAAATGAAATTTACGACACCGAAACATTTGACGAGTATCTTGCCCAAGCAATCCGGACGGGATATTTCGGGGCATATATCCACGCGCCATCAGGGAGGCAGGCATAAACGGTTTTACCGGATGATTGACTGGAAGCGCGATAAAATCGGTGTGCCGGCACGTGTTGCTGCGCTCGAATATGATCCAAACCGATCAACAGATATAGCACTTCTGGTGTATCAGGATGGGGAAAAGTCTTATATTCCGGCACCCGTCGGTCTCGCGGTAGGCGCAACAGTGATCTCGGCGCTCGCGGCGGATGTGAAACCGGGAAATAGTATGCCGCTTTCGTCTATTCCCGTCGGTACGATTGTCCACAATGTGGAGATTAAACCCGGCCGCGGTGCACAAATGATCCGGAGCGCCGGGACCGGAGCTACTGTTTTATCTATCGAGGGAAATGCGGTACAATTAAAACTTCCGTCAGGGGAGATACGGGTATTTGATTCCCATTGTCGGGCAACAGTCGGACAGCTTGGAAATGTCGAACACAGAAATGAGTTTATCGGGAAAGCCGGCCGTAGCCGCCACATGGGCATACGTCCGACGGTCCGGGGAGTGGCACAGAATCCTCGCAGTCATCCGCATGGCGGCGGCGAGGGGCGAAGCGGCATCGGTATGAGTTCACCCAAGAGTCCGTGGGGGAAGCATACTTTAGGAAAGAAAACGCGATCGAAGAAAAAGTACAGTAATAAATTTATTTTGCAAAGGAGGGGAAAATAGGGTACAGGGAACAGGGTGCAGAAAAAAACTGAACCCTGACCCCTGATTCCTGATCCCTGAAATACATGGCACGAAGTAATAAAAAAGGACCGTATATCGACCGGAATTTACTTGCAAAAGTAAATAAACAAAAAGGGGCGGGGGACCGCACGGCCATTAAAACATGGTCCCGCGCAAGCCAGATTCCGCCGGATTTTGTGGGGCACCGGTTTGGGGTACACAACGGACGGGTCCATATGGAAATATTTATTTCAGAGGCAATGGTGGGGCACCGGCTCGGTGAGTTTGCGCCCACACGGACATTCCGGGGACACGGACAAGTAACAAAGAGAACTATGGATAAAACATAATATGGAATTTCAAGCAACTACGAAGTATGTACGGGTATCAACGAGAAAAGTGCGTCTTGTGGCCGATAGCATCCGCAAGCTTACGCCGGGTGCAGCGCTCGTTGCTCTCACGCATACACCCAAAGCTGCAGCGGAGCCGATTACTAAAACGATTAGTTCAGCTATTGCAAATGCGAAGCAAAAAGGGGTTGAAGAAAAAAATTTGCGTTTTAAAACGATCGAAATTATGGGTGGGCCGGTACTTAAACGGTTTCATGCCGTATCACGCGGGCAAGCACATTCGTATAAAAAAAGAATGACACATATACGGGTAATACTTGAAGAGGAAAAGAAAAATGGGACAAAAAATTAATCCAAAAGGCTTCAGGATCGGCACCACGTTTACGTGGGGTTCGCGATGGTTTGCCGGCGGCGGCCGCTACAAAGATTTGCTTTTGCAGGATTTCCGGCTTCGTGAAGTGTTGTTTGCACGCCTCAAACCGGCAGGTTTGGCGGATGTGGAGATTGAGCGATCGATAAATAAAGTAAAAATTATGCTGCACGTATCGCGGCCCGGAGTGGTCATCGGCCGCGGCGGATCCGGTCTTGAGGATTTGAAAAAGTATATTGAAAAAATTGTTCTGATGGATCCGGGATTTGTAAATCCGTACGCGCTAAAACATGCGGAGTCGCGCCAATCCAACCGGTCGAAAGTAGAAGTTGCGGTTGAGCCGGTGAAAGAGCCGAATATAAACGCATATTTGGTCGCCACCAATATTTCCGACCAGCTTATCAAGCGCATGCCGTTTAAACGTGTGTGCAATCAGGCGCTTGAACGCGCGCTGACGGCAGGTGCCAAAGGCGTAAAAATTCTTTTGGCAGGCCGCATCAACGGCGCGGAAATTCACCGCAGGGAAAAATTTCAATCCGGCACCGTGCCGCTTTCTACGATCCGCGAGGAAGTTGATTATGCAATGGTCCCGTCACTGACAAAATCAGGGTATATAGGAATAAAAGTGTGGATATGTAAGAAGTAGTATGTTAGCACCGAAACGCGCAAAACACAGGAAAATGTTCAGAGGAAAAATGACGGGTATTTCGATCCGCGGATCAAACGTGGATTTTGGGGAGTACGGGTTGAAAGCGACAACCGCCGGGTGGGTTTCAAGCCGCCAGATCGAAGCCGCAAGACGCGCACTGACGCATTATACGCGGCGCGGGGGTCGTGTCTGGATCCGGATTTTTCCGGACAAGCCGATTACAAAAAAACCTCCGGAAACGCGTATGGGAAGCGGGAAAGGCGATGTGTATGAATACGTTGCAGTAGTCCGGCCGGGCCGCATTCTTTTTGAAATGGCAGGGATCACGCTGGAAGCTGCAATCGAGTCCTTGCGGCTCGCCTCTGCAAAACTTCCGGTGCGGACGCAATTTGTGGTAAAGGAATAAAATATGAAAATGAAAGAAAAGCAAACATTAACAGCAATGAAAGAGGAAGAATTAAAAAAAGTGCTTATAGATGCACAAAATGCACTAACCATTCTTATGCTCAATAAACCGTCAAAAAATGTCCGGGAGGGAAGGGCATTAAAAAGGAAAATTGCGATTATTAAAACGCTTATGCGGCAAAAGGAGATAGCTCATGAATAATACACTGAAAGGGAAAGTTGTGTCAGTGAAAAATGCAAAAACGGTCATTGTATCCGTAACCCATGAATTTCGTCATCCGCTTTACAAAAAAGCAGTAAAACGAATGAAAAGATTTGCGGTAGAGAGCGGAGATAAAACGCTTACAGTCGGAGATAAAGTAAAAATTGTCGGAACAAGACCAATAAGCAAAAGTAAACATTATAAAATTTTATGATTCAACGGAAAACAAAATTAGTTGTCGCGGATAACTCCGGAGTGCAAATGATGACAGTGATCCATATTTACGGAGCATCGAAACAAAAATTTGCACGACTGGGAGATATTGTACAGTGTGTAGTGCGGAAAGCCGATCCGACGGGATTGGTGAAAGATGACGAACTGGTGAAAGTAGTCGTTGTCCGGACGCACAAAGAATATAAACGCGCAGACGGGTCGTACATACGGTTTGATGACAATGCCGGCGTTCTTATCGACAACGATAAAGACAAAAACCCGCGCGGCACCCGGGTGTTCGGTCCGGTGGCGCGGGAACTTAAGGAAAAAGGGTTTGATAAAATTGTCAGTATGGCTCCGGAGGTATTTTAATGAAACTGAAAAAAGGTGATCATGTTATCGTCACAATAGGGAAAGATAAAGGGAAGAAAGGGGAGGTAGAAAAAGCATTCCCGAAGCTCGGCCGCGTTTTGGTCGCAGGGGTAAACATGTTTAAACGTCATCGTAAAAAACGGGACGATCAGCATCCTGCAGGGATCACGGAGCTTATGAAGCCGATCGACGCATCAAAAGTAGCGCTTATATGCCCGAAGTGCGGGAAACAAACGCGGGTAGGGTATAGAATTGTCAAGGATACGAAAGATAGAATTTGTAAAAAATGTGAACAGGTAATTTAATGTTATGCATGATCTAAACGAACATTATAATAAAGCAATTATCCCGGAATTTGTTAAAGACGGGCGCAGCCGTATGGCAGTGCCGAAGCTGGTGAAAGTCGTGGTAAACTGCGGCATGGGCGAAGCGCTTGCGGATAAAAAGGCTTTAGAAAAAATGGCCGCACAACTTGCAGTGATCACCGGGCAAAAACCGCAGATCATGCGCGCAAAGCGTGCTATTTCCACATTTAAACTCCGTGCGGGTGATGCAGTAGGTTTGCGGGTAACACTGCGCGGAGTGCGGATGTATGATTTTGTGTCGAAGTTTATCCGGATAGCACTCCCCCGTGTGCGGGATTTCCGGGGAGTGCCTAACCGCGGATTTGACGGGAAAGGAAATTATACCATCGGGGTTCACGAGCAAAGTATTTTTCCTGAACTGGAGTATAGTTTGATTGATAAGCCAAGAGGATTTGAAATTACGCTTGTCACGTCTGCAGGAAATAATATTGACGGGAAGAAATTACTGGAATTATTAGGGGTACCTTTCGAGAGAGGAATACATGGCGAAAACATCTGATGTTGTCAAATTTGCGCATAAACAGAAGTACAGGGTCCGGCAACGGAACCGTTGTTCGCTCTGCGGCCGTTCGCGCGCATATATGCGGAAATTCGGTTTATGCCGGATTTGTTTTCGGCGCCTTGCACATAAAGGGGAACTGCCGGGAGTAGTAAAAGCGTCATGGTAAGGAGAATTATATGGTAAATGATCCGATCGGAGACATGCTGATACAAATAAAAAATGCAGCGCTCGCTAAGAAGGGTGTTGTTGAGCTGCCGTATTCAAAATTGAAAAAGGCACTCGGCGATATACTTCTTCGCGAAGGATATGTGACATCGGTTGCAAAAATCGGAGAAGATCCCAAGGCACAGCTCCGGATCGGCATTAACGCATCCGCAATTACCGATGTCAAACGAGTGAGTAAACCGGGTTTGCGCCGGTATGTGAATAAATCAAATATTCCGACGGTCGTCGGCGGTATGGGAATTGCCATTTTGTCGACTCCCGCCGGACTCATGACCGGGAAGGAAGCGCGGAAAGCTGGTACAGGCGGAGAATTACTGTGTAAAATTTGGTAAACAAACATGTCACGAATAGGAAACGCAATCATTATTGTTCCGAAAGAAGTTACCGTTACCATTCACGGGAGCGATGTCGTCGTGAAAGGGCCCAAAGGAGAATTATCTCTGCACACGCCTTATGGCATCACCGTTTTGCAGGGTGAAGGTGTTATTGAGGTGAAACGGAAAGGCGATGATAAAGCGATACGGGCCATCCACGGATATGTACGTGCAGAACTGAACAATTCGGTGGTAGGGGTAACCCGCGGGTGGACAAAAACTCTGGAATTATCCGGTGTGGGTTACCGGGCAACTCTTACCGGAGTAAATCTGACGTTGAATGTAGGATTTTCGCATCCTATTATTGTTGAACCTCCCGGCGGTATTCAATTTGCCGCGGCGGAGGGTAAAATAATCATATCGGGTATTGATAAACAACTCGTCGGGCAGGTAGCGGCAAGTATCAGAGAACTGAAAAAGCCGGAACCGTATAAAGGGAAAGGGATTAAATATCAAGGTGAACACATTCGTAGAAAAGCCGGGAAGGCAGCAAAGGCAGTCGGTGGGGCACCCGGAGCAAAATAATACAAAAAAAGAAAATAAAAAATTAAAAAAATTTATTTTTTAAAATAATAAAATAATATTTAAAATAAAAAATATTTTTTTAAAATAAATATATGAACACAAAATTTGATTTACGGCAGAAACGGAAAAACCGGGTACGGGCAAAAATTAGCGGTACAAAAGAGAGGCCGCGGCTTAGCGTATTTAAATCAAACCAATTTTTGAGTGCGCAGGTTATTGATGACACAAAAGGAGTGACTATTGCGGCGGCCCGGGTAAAAGGGAAGAATAAGGCAGCGGCAAAAGAGTTGGGAGCAGCTATTGCAAAAGTCGCCATCGCTAAAAAAATTAAGACTGTCGTGTTTGATCGCAGCGGGTATCGTTTTCACGGTGCAGTGAAAGAGATAGCGGATGGCGCACGTACAGGAGGATTAACCATATGAGAGGTGAAATGCGAAATACCAGCGGATTTGAAGAAAAGATCGTGCAGGTAAACCGTGTATCCAAAAAGACAAAAGGCGGAAATAAAATCGGATTTTCGGTGCTTGCGGTTGTCGGAGATAAAAAGGGACGGGTTGGTGTAGGCTTAGGCGGCGCTCCGGATGTATCGTCCGCGGTAAAAAAAGCGGTGGGGTATGCAGCCCGTCACATGTTTACCGTGTCGATGAAAGGCACAACGATTCCCTATGAAGTACGGGTGAAGCGCGGAGCCGCGCGGGTCATGCTAAAGCCCGCTCCTCCCGGCACCGGGGTCATTGCGGGGGGAGCCGTCCGTGCTGTTGTGGAAGCCGCGGGAATCCGGGATATTGTGAGCAAAATATTGGGCAGTAAAAATCAGGCGTCCAATGTGTATGCAACGATGGAAGCGCTGAAATCATTAAAACCATTGATTAAAAAATAATATGGCAGAAAAGGTAAACACATACATGCTGAAAAAAATAGTCCGCCGTCCGAATAAACGGCTCGGTCGGGGGCATGGGTCCGGAAAAGTAAAAACGTCCGGTCGTGGTACCAAGGGTCAGCGGGCCCGCGGCAAAATCCGCCTGGGATTTGAAGGCGGACAGTTGTCACTTATTAAACGGTTGCCACTATTACGTGGCAAAGACAGGAATAAAAGTCGATCGACAAAAGCATATCCTCTTTCTATTGAAAAACTCAATGCGCTTCCGAGTGGCACACATGTCACATTGGCAACACTCGCGAAATATCATATGATAGACACTGCCGTCCAAAAAGTAAAAATTCTTGGCGGAAAGGCGCTTACCGTGAAATTGTCCGTTGCTGTCCCGGTATCGAAAAGCGCGCGAAGTGCAATAGAAAAAGCCGGAGGAAGTATTTCCTCACATGAATAATTTGCTCAGTCCGCTTATCAATAGTTGGAAAACACCCGAGCTCCGCCGGAAAATTCTTCTTACGGCTGCTATTTTTATCGTATTTCGACTTTTTGCGCACATCCCTATTCCGGCCGTTGATACGCGCAAGCTCGCATCTCTTTTTTCCCAAAATCAATTTTTAGGCCTTCTTGATATATTTTCCGGCGGGACGCTTGTGAATTTTTCGGTTATGGCACTCGGACTCAATCCATATATCAACGCCTCGATTATTCTTCAGCTTCTGACTATCGTGTTTCCGAAGCTCGAAGAACTTCAGAAAGAAGGAGAATATGGCCGCGAAAAAATCAATCAGTACACGCGTTTTATTACCGTGCCGCTTGCGACTGTTCAGTCAATAGGTATGATTGCCCTCCTGCGGAATCAAGGTATTATAACGACGGTCAGCCCGATTACTATCCTCACTATGGTGGTGACGATGACCGCGGGAACGTTGCTTGCGATGTGGTTTGGAGAATTGATTACGGAATACGGTATCGGAAACGGCATATCGCTTCTCATTTTCGCCGGTATTGTGGGCAGACTTCCTGTTTCTCTCGGGCAGGCAGCAACGACCGTAACGGCAGAAGGCGTGACCAATATTATTATTTTTGCTGCTCTTGCAATCGCGGTGATTGCGGCAACCGTATTTGTGAATGAAGCAGTCCGTAGAATTACCGTGCATTATGCGCGTCGGATCCGCGGAAATAAAGTTTACGGCGGCAACACATCCTATTTGCCGCTGCGGGTCAATCAGGCCGGTGTCATCCCGATTATTTTTGCCGTATCCCTCGTGCTTTTGCCTTCACTCGTCGGTGGTTTTCTTACGCAAATGAAAAATCCCGGATTTGCGGGTGTCGGACGATTTCTCACAAATGTTTTTAATCCGAATGCAGCATCATATAATATTATTTACTTTTTGCTGGTAATAGGTTTTACGTATTTCTATACCGCGATTACCTTTAATCCGAAAAAAATTGCGGACGAAATTCAAAAATACGGCGGGTTTATTCCCGGTATCCGCCCCGGTGCCGCTACCGGGGCCTACCTCAATTTTATTCTCACTCGCATTACCCTTGCAGGCGCGCTTTTTTTGGGTCTTATTGCTATTATGCCATCTCTTGCCCGGCAGGTAACCGGACTTACCACACTGATGGTCGGCGGTACGGGAATCCTTATCGTCGTTTCCGTCGTTTTGGAAACCGTCAAATCACTCGAAGCACAACTGGTCATGAGAAATTATGAAGGATTCTTAAAGGAGTGAAAGGGAGGGTACAGGGTACAGGGTACAGAAGAAAACTGACCCCTGACTCCTGATCCCTATTTTCATATGCATATTGTTTTTTACGGCCCGGAGGGGTCAGGAAAAAGTACACAGGTTAAATTATTAGCTGAAAAGCTTGGATTATCCATTTTAACATCCGGTGAACTGGTTCGCGACGCCGCGGCAAATGATAAAGGGATTATCGGTGAAGTAGCCCGTCAGTCGCTTGCGGAAGGGAAGTATGTTGCTGACAGCGAAATGTTTGTCTTGTGGAAATGGCGACTGAAGGAAGAAGACGCTAAAGGCGGGTGGATTATGGACGGGTTCCCCAGAAACGTCGAACAGGTGAAATTCCTTGATGATAAATTGGATAAATACGGGTATCGTGTGGATAAAGTCATTTACCTCAATTTAAGCGCGGAAGAATCAATTAAACGGCTTCTTCTGCGTAAGCGGCCGCTTCATCCGGGAAGCACGGAGACCGGAGATACGCCGGAGCGGATTAAAACACGACTCGAAATGTACAAAACCGGCGAAAAGGATGTGCTTGATTATTATCGCCAAAAAAGGGTGCTTGTGGAAATCAATGCGGATCAACCAATCGAAGTAGTCCATAGTGAAATAATGAAACAAGCCAATGGCGTCTAGTCTGCGTTGTATTATCGGTATTGTAGGACTTCCGGGAGCGGGAAAAACAACCGTGGCAGTGCACATTGTGAAGCAGAAATTTGTTCACATTGTTTTATCCGATTTTATTCGCGATGAGATTGCACTACAAGGAATACAAGATTTTTCACGAACGACGTACCAAAAAATTGGTAATGAGTTAAGAAAACGGTATGGTGGAGATATCCTTGCCGTACGGGCATGTAAGAAAATTGAAAAAGAACACTTGAAACATGCAGTCATTGACGGGATTCGCAATATGCAGGAGGTTGCGTATCTGCGGAAACAGAAAGGGTTTCATTTATTAGGTGTAAGCGCAGGCGCACGGATCCGTTTTACACGATTGTCAAAACGGTTGTATACAGATAAACAAATTCACCGTTCATATGCGGATTTTTTGAAAGAAGAAAAACGTGAAGATTCTTTGGGATCTCATAAAAACGGTCTGAGAGTCCGAGAAAGTCTTAAGGGTGCAGATGTGGTTGTTAAAAATACTTCAGGGAAAAAAGCATTGTATCGTGCAATCGATAAACAACTCAACATATGGTGTTACAAATAGCGATTGATGGCCCGGTGGGTGCGGGGAAAAGTGATATATCAAAAGCGCTTGCCAAGGCGATGGGTATCGCGTTTGTCTATACAGGAGCCATGTATCGGGCGATCACTCATGAATGTCTTCGACGGGATATTCTTTTGACACATGTATCTGATATTGTGAATACGCTTAAATCGATAGATATACAATTGGAATCACCAAAATTATATAGTCATTTTGTCGTGATGGTACTTGTCAATGGAGAAGACGTGACTCCGCATTTATTTGATCCTATCGTTGACGGTGCAGTGCCGGAAATCAGTAAAATTCCAGAAGTGCGTAGGATTATGGTCGAACGTCAAAAAAAAATAGCTGAAGGGAAAAGCGTTGTGATGGAAGGAAGAGATATCGCATCACGGGTTTTACCGAATGCTCAGATGAAAATATACTTAACTGCGCCGCTTGAGGAACGTGCGCGTCGCAGATGGGAACAGTTGAAATTTCAGGGAATCATGAAATCTCTTGAAGAAGTTATCGAAAATACCCGCCTTCGTGATATTCAGGATAAGACAAGAAAAACAGACCCACTGGTAAAAGTTCCCGACGCTTGGGAATATGATACAAATTCCAACACGGTAGAAAAAAGCGTATCTGACATCATGGCAGAAATAAAACGTCGAGGTCTCATATGATTGATATCAAAACTCCCGAAGAAATTGCGGTTATGCGGGAAGGAGGACTGATATTAGGGAATATTCTCCAGGAACTCTTAGATATTTCCCAACCAGGTGTTGTGCTTCTGGATATCGAAAAAAAAGCCGGTGATCTTATTGAAAAAGCAGGTGCGGTTGCTTCGTTTAAAACGGTTTCCGGATACAAATGGGCGACGTGTTTGTGCGTGAATGAAGTGGTCGTGCACGGCATTCCTACGGAATATGTTTTAAAAGAAGGCGATGAACTTACTATAGATATTGGACTTTTATATAAAGGATTTCATACGGATACGGCTTGGTCCAAAATAATCAATAAAAAAGATGATGTTTTTTTAGAGATCGGGAAACTTGCTTTAGAGCGGGCGATCGAAGCGGCGAAAGTCGGTAACAGAATCGGCAATATTTCGAAAGTCGTTCAGGAGACGATTGAAGGCGCGGGCTACAGTATCGTCAAGTCGCTTGTGGGCCACGGAGTGGGTCGGCAGCTCCATGAGGAGCCGCAGGTACCAAACTACCTGCCTGCCGGCAGGCATGGCCTCCGTGGTGCCATTGAGAACACGCCGGAGCTTCAAGCGGGCATGACGATCGCTCTTGAGCCGATTTATGCCGAAGGCCGCGGCGAAATTGTCTACGACAACGACGACGGCTGGACGCTTGCCACCCGCGACCGCTCACGTGCTGCAGTTTTCGAGCATTCCATCGCCATTACTGCCAATGGCCCGCTCGTATTGACCAGAGGCGAAATATAGGGTACAATAGCGGGTACTGACAAAAACCTCGATTCAAAGAGGGTAGTTTTTGTTGTTTTTCTGGTATGGCGCATCAAGGCAATATAGAAATCGAAGGAGTAGTAGCGGAGTGTCTTCCCAATACGCTTTTTCGCGTGAAATTGCCCAATGGTCATATTGTTCTTTGTCATTTATCGGGGAAGATGCGTTTGAATTTTATCCGCATTATGCCGGGAGACAAAGTGAAGGTAGAAGTGACACCGTACGATCCGAGTAAGGGAAGAATAACCTATCGGGTTAAATAATTATATGAAAGTCCGGGCAAGTATCAAAATAATGTGTGATAAATGCAAAATTGTACGCCGCAACGGCAGGGCATGCGTTATTTGCGAAAATCCGAAACATAAACAGAGACAGGGATAATATGGCTAGAATTGCTGGAGTAGATTTACCAAACGGAAAAAGATTAGATATTGCACTTACGTATCTTTACGGAATAGGGAGAAGTAATGTGGTTCGTGTGCTTACGGAGGCGCAAATTGATCCTTCACGCCGGGTGAATACGCTTACTGATGAAGACGTCAATAAAATTGCCAAAGTGTTGGAAAAAGGGTATACGGTGGAAGGAGATCTTCGAAAAGAAGTGTCGGATAATATCAAGCGGCTTATCGAAATTCGATCGTATCGCGGAAGCAGGCACGCTAAAAAATTGCCGTCCCGCGGGCAGCGGACACGCAGTAATGCCCGCACCAAGCGCGGCAAGCGGGCAACCGTGGGAGCCATGAAAAAAGATGACCGTGTGAAACAAGCAGAAACAACTGCACCGGCAGCGGAGAAAAAATAAACTATGTCTGGTAAAACACAACGGGTGGTAGAAAAAGGGAAAGTGTTTATTGCGGCGACATTTAACAATACGCTCGTCACGATTACGGATGAACAGGGAAATACCATCTGCTGGGGTTCGTCCGGTATGGCAGGGTTTAAGGGTGCGCGCAAATCCACACCGTATGCCGCAACCACTGCCGTTGAAGCGGTTGCTAGGAAAGCAATGGATCAGGGACTTCGGGAGGTTGAAGTGTATATCAAAGGTCCGGGAGCCGGCCGTGATGCCGCACTTCGGGGTTTGAAAGCAGTCGGTTTACAAATTTCTTTAATAGCAGATGTGACGCCTATGCCGCATAACGGCGTCCGGGCAAAAAAAAAGAGGAGAGTCTAAAGTCAAAAGTCCATAAGTCAAAAACTTTAAGACATTATGACTTTATAAACTTTTAACTTATTATATGGCACGATATACAGGACCAAAAGTGAGACTGAGCAGGCGCGAAGGCGTTGATCTGGGTATGAAAACCGTGGGAAGCAAAGCACACGCCAATTATTTGAAGCGTGCAAATATTCCGCCGGGACAACACGGGGCCAAAGGAAAGCGGAAAATTTCCGGATTCGGCCAGCAACTCCGTGAAAAACAAAAAGTAAAACGCATGTATGGAGTCCTGGAAAAACAATTCCGGAAAAATTTTGAAAATGCGCGTAAATGGCGAGGGAACACAGCGGAAAAACTTTTGGAATTTATGGAGCGAAGACTCGATAATGTGCTGTATCGGGCATCCCTTGCGCCCACCCGCGCTTCCGCCCGCCAATTTGTGACACACGGGCATGTCATGGTGGACGGGAAAAAAGTAACGATTCCGTCGTTTCTCGTGGAAAAAGATCAGGTTGTGACGTATCGGACAAAGGGGCTTGAAATACCTGCGGTAAAAAAACTTTTGGAAGATACGACGATCAAAACACCGGAATGGTTGGAGCGCAAAGGGCCGGTCGTGCGCATAGCGCGGATTCCGGTGCGCACGGATGTACCTGAAGATATCAGCGAACAATTAATAGTAGAACATTATTCCCGATAAAAAGGGAGGAAAGGCATATATGATAGATCCGAATTTTCAAATAAAAGAAGAGGTAGTGCACGAAGGGTTTGGTAAATTTAATATTGATCCTCTGGAGCAGGGGTACGGACAGACGCTCGGCAATAGTCTGCGCCGCGTCCTTTTGACCAGTCTTTCGGGATATGCGATAGTTTCTGCAAAAATAGAAGGGGTGAAACATCAGTTTTCCACGCTTGCAGGCATGAAAGAGGATGTCGTGGAATTTTTGATGAATTTGAAGAAAGTCCGGCTGATTGTTGAAGGAGATGAACCGGTTACTCTGACGATTTCTAAAAAAGGACCCGGTGAAGTGACTGCGGCAGATATTGAAGCACCCGCAGGCGTTACGGTTGTCAACCGCGACCTCGTACTCGCGCATTTATCAGATAAAAAAGCATCTCTTGAAGTTACGATGACTGCGGAAAAAGGAATGGGATACGTATCGGCTGACGAACGCCATTTTGACGAAATCGGCGTTATGTCCGTGGATGCGCTGTTTTCGCCGGTCGTGCGGGTTAACTACCGGGTAGAAGCCACCCGTGTCGGGCGGATGACAAACCTTGACCGACTCGTGATGGAAATCTGGACGGACGGATCCGTAAGTGCACTTGATGCCCTGAAGGGAGCGGCGAAAATTCTTGTGTCGTATTTTGCGCAGGTAGTGGAGCCCAAAACTCCGGGAGTCGTGGAATCGATCGCAGTGACGCCGACGATTTCCGATGAAGTTTTAAAGATGCGCATCGAAGAGCTTGATATCCCGACGAGGATTGTCAATGCACTGGCAAATGGCGGCATTGAAACTATCGGGCAACTGTTGGGTACACCGCGCACGGAGCTTATGAAAATAAAAAATCTCGGAGCAAAATCGCTTTCGGTCGTCGAAGAAAAGCTTCGCGAAAAGGGAGTGGCACTGATGGTATGAGCAAATTATCGCGGACAAAAAATGAACGCCGGAGACTTTTTCAGGGACTCGCACGGGACCTGATTATTCACGGATCTATCCGGACGACTCTCGGTAAAGCAAAAGCCGTGCAGCCGGTTGTGGAAAAATTGGTGACTTTAGCAAAGAAAGGTTCTGTTCGTGAAGTAGAGAAAATGCTTGCCAGCAAAACTATTGAAAAAAAACTGAACGATGATGCAAAAACAAGATTTGCAAAGCGGACGAGCGGGTTTACGAGAATTATAAAACTCGGAAAAAGACTTGGTGATGCAACAGAGGAAGCATTATTGCAATTTGTTGACGAAAAAATTCAAGAAGTTCCTAAGTTACCTAAGAAACGTAAGATACGTAAGTAATCTATGAAAAATTTTACAAACTCAACAAAAGTTTCGGAAATAAAAAGAAATTGGATTCTCGTGGATGTAAAAGGAAAAACATTAGGAAGAGTAGCCACGGAAATTGCCGTGAAACTGATGGGCAAAGCAAAACCGAATTTTGTCCGGAATGAGGACTGCGGAGATAACGTTGTCGTCATCAACGCCGCACATTTTGTCGTAACCGGTCATAAAGATAAAACAAAGCTATACGGAAATTATTCCGGCCATCCCGGCGGACTCAAACAAAAAGCATTATGGCAGGTGAAGAAAGAAAAACCCATCGAACCGATCCGTCATGCAGTATGGGGCATGTTGCCGAAAAACAAACTGCGCGCAAGACTCGTGACCCGGCTTTGGATATATCCGGAATCAGATCATCCATATAAAGATAAATTTAAAAATTAATATGGCGGAAGAAAAGAAAGTTACATATTATGAAGCGGTAGGTCGAAGAAAAACGGCTAGTGCTCGCGCTCGGCTTTATGTGGGGGAAAACAAAGGTGAATTTACGATAAACGGAAAACCGGTTGATCAATTTTTTCCCGGTGAAGTGTTCAAAAAAATGTACACGGAACCGTTTCGTACGACCAATACGGTCGGGCGGTTTGCCGTGTCGGTGAAAACGACCGGCGGCGGATTACCCGGTCAACTGGGCGCAACGATTCATGCCATTTCCAGGGCGCTATGTAAAGTCGATAACGATAAATTCCGGCCGATCTTGAAGAAACGCGGATTTCTTACGCGCGATCCCCGCGCCAAGCAGCGCCGCAAAGCCGGCTTCGCCGGCAAGTCTCGCGCCCGCAAGCAATCACCGAAGCGATAAGACTTAATATATGGGGGAAATTATCATTTCTAACCCTCCAATAAGTTCAGATTTCTTCCGCAATCACACCGGTGAATCTCGATGGGATCAAAAACAACTACAAAGAAATATAGCGCTTGGTGGAATATCGCCTAATGAATTTCCAAGAATCGCGGATTTTTGTTCCGGCAACTTATATGCGGCTAAAGTATTTGTTGATAACGGGTGGAATCCTCAAGATGTAACAGGTGTTGATATTAAAATTCCCGACGCTGCAGCTGTATCGGAGGCACAAATGAAATATTGGGATTTGGTGGTTTTGTCAAAGGTTATCAATAAACATCAGATGATACCTGATGACGTTGTAAAATATAAAGAATCGTTTGATTTGATTATTCTATCAGTTCCGGGTGTCGTAACGCATGTCAGTGAATTATTGCGCTATTTTTTACGAATCGGAGGTGTCACGTATGTTACCCCATCGACATTAGCATTTCGTGTTCAGGCAGATGCGAAGCACTGGAAACAGGTTATTTACACAAAATCTTTTTTTCAAAAAATAGCGTAAGTAAATCTATTTTTCTTCTTTCTCGCCTTTACGACTTTGGCGGCGGCGCTTCGGTGATACAATCGTTGTATGAGCTGGAAAGTAAAATTTTTCCAAACCGCCAGAGGCGAGTATCCTGTGAAAAATTTCATCGAACAACTTGAACGATCAGGATATTTGAAAGCGTTTCGATCGATTAGGCTTCTTGAGAAATTCGGGCCGTTTATAAAACCTCCGTATGCGAAAAAGATTCAGGGTAGACTCTGTGAATTAAGAGTCGTTGGTAAAGACAGCATACGAATTTTTTATATGCAGCAGAAAGATACATATTATCTTCTTCATGCTTTCAAGAAAAATACTCAGAAAACTCCTCAGAAAGAAATAACGCTCGCACTTGACAGATTACACACAGTGATATAGCATATATGCTATGAAACGAAATCACCTGGATTTTTCTATATACAGACGAGAAAAGCTCCGCGACCCAAAATTTAAAGCTGAGTATGACAAGCTACAGCCCGAGTTTGCGGTTATTGAGGCAATTCTTCAATCGCGCATGAAAAAAGGCTTAACACAGGAAAAATTAGCCGGAAAAATTGGTACAAAGCAATCAGTAATTTCCCGTTTAGAAAGTGGAAGAGGGAATCCCACGGTATCATTTCTTAAAAAAATGGCTGATGCTTTAGGATCACGCCTCGAAATTCGGTTTATACAACAGAGTGTGTCATAAACATATGAGCGTGCAGTGGAAAAAATTATGGTGGGTGCCGATGCTTGTTGTTTCCGCAGCCCTCAATATATTTCTTCTTTTTCGCGGGCAATCGGTTTCTTCAGGCGTCAACGTTATCGGTGTTATCGACGGGGATACGATCGTGTTGGAAGGAAAATCCAGAGTTCGTCTGCGGTACATTGATGCGCCGGAAAAGGGACTCTGCGGGTATGATCAGGCAACCCGCGAACTTAAAAAACTTGCACTTGGTAAATCCGTCCGGATAGAAGAAACCATTCCCGATCAGTATGGCCGCGGCATGGCGCTGGTGTATGCAGGGAACACGCTTATCAATCGCGAAATGCTTGCAGGCGGCTGGGCGCGGTATCATCACGATATCACGTCAAAAACAGATGAATTAAAAGCGGCAGCGGATGCGGCAAAAAACGAGCCGCGGGGGATTTATCGCATGTGTCAGTCAAAAGATGTTCCGGATACACCCTCCTGTATCATCAAAGGAAATATCGACAAAAATTCAAACGCCCGGACGTATTATTTACCGGATTGTGCGCAGTATAAATTTACGGTTGTCGAAAAAGACATGGGCGAAAACTGGTTTTGTACGGAAAAAGAAGCCCTCGCCGCCGGCTTCACCAAAGCAAAAACGTGTAAGTAGTCCCTCCGCAAACAGTGTGTGAACTATGGAATTTCGATAGGAGTTGGAGTCGGCGTTCGTTGGTAGAGAGTCTGGAGAGCATTGAGAGTGGCGATATCTACCGCTTTCGTCTGGTTTTCGCTATGTAGGTCCGCCCTAAGCGTTTGCATGTCACCGATTAGTTCCGCGCGCCCTGCGTGAAAATCCTCTAGAGTTTCTTGAGTTACCTTATCCAGGAAGTAATTCATGAAGGCAATAGTACCGACTGTACTGATGACACCAGCTGCAATAAGAATGCATCGCATTTCTTTACTAGAAGGCATACTAATTGGAATTATAGGATTCTTGTGGAGAAAGTCAAGTTACTCCGTCTCTTCGACGCCCATGGCGACTTTGGAGGCGGCGCGGCCTTCTTTGACGACTTTCCAAATCGCGTCCGTGATTTCCTTCATCACTTTAGAGTTTTCTTTGAGGTAGAGTTTTGCCGCTTCGCGTCCCTGACCAAGCATTTGCGTGCCGTATTTGAGAAATGCGCCCGATTTGGTAAGGATATTAAATTCGAGTCCTACGTCAATAAGTCCGCCTTCCTGGGACACGCCGTCGTGCATGACATCAAACTCCGCAAACCGGAATGGGGGAGAGACTTTGTTTTTGACCACGCGCACGCGGTGCCGGCTGCCGATCACTTTATCGCCGTCTTTTAAGCTTTCAATTTTCCGTGAATCCATGCGGACACTGGAGTAAAATTTGAGTGCCATCCCGCCGGTTGTCGTTTCGGGATTTCCAAACATCACGCCGATTTTTTGGCGCAGTTGATTAGTAAATATCACGACTGCTTTTGATCGGGAAATGACTGCAGTCAGTTTCCGCAGTGCCTGCGACATCAAGCGCGCATGCACGCCCATCATCGAGTCGCCCATTTCTCCTTCGATTTCCGCCCGCGGGACGAGTGCCGCAACTGAGTCGATGACGATAATATCCACGCCGCCGCTTCGTATTAATGTTTCAGCAATTTCCAAAGCCTGTTCGCCGGTATCAGGTTGGGAGATTAAGAGATCATCGAGTTTGATACCGAGTATTTCTGCCCATTGCGGGTCAAGTGCATGTTCGGCATCAATAAAAGCTGCCGTGCCGCCGGCTTTTTGTGCTTCTGCAATCGTGGATAAACAGACGGTTGTTTTTCCGGATGCTTCGGGGCCGTAAATTTCGACAATCCTTCCGCGTGGGAGTCCGCCGACGCCGAGGGCAAGATCCAAGGGAAGAATGCCCGTGGGGATCACGTCAATTGCCATGTGTGCGCTTTTCTCGCCGAGCTTCATGATGGAACCTTTTCCGTACTGCTTCTCGATCTGTTCTATCGCGAGTTTGATTGCCTGAACTTTTGCGTCGATTGGCATAGTGCCCACCATTCTTACACAAAAAATGGTAAAATACAACAGTCTAACCGCGGGGCGTAGCTCAGTTGGTAGAGCACACGGCTGGGGGTCGTGTGGTCGCACGTTCAAATCGTGTCGCCCCGACTTTTCGACAAGCTCAAAGTCTTCGACTGAGATTGGAGAAAAGCCCTGAGCTTGTCGAAGGGCTATGTTTTTTGTATATATACTACGTGGTGGTAAAGATCACCTATATGTAGGTTGTACTCATGACATTAGACGTCGACTTGAGCGACATCGTATTGGAGACGGAGCGGAATTTACTAAAAGAAATAAGACTTTTGAGTTGGTATACACAGAATCTTTTATGACTCTTAAAGAAGCGCGAAGAAGAGAAAATCAGATTAAAGGATGGCGTAGAGAGAAAAAAGAAAATTTAATTAAATTTGGAAAACCAAATATTTGATCCATGGATAATCCTTCTTACGAAAAACTGATCAATGCCGCGATACGGTTTGTGTCGTTCCGCCCCAGAAGCGAGCACGAGCTTCGGGAGTTTTTGTTGAAAAAGCCAAATAACGAGGATATCGAAAAAGTTATTATCCGGATGAGGGAATTGGGGTATGTGAATGACGAGAAGTTTGCGGCCTGGTGGGTCGAGCAGCGGACTGCATTCCGGTCCAAGGGAAATCGGATTATTGAATTTGAACTGATACAAAAAGGAGTTGCCAAGAATATAATTTTAGAGGCTTTATTGGGAAGAGATTCTTTGGCTGCGGCAAAAAAAGCAATAAGTAAAAAGAAGATTGATAAAAAAAAGTTGTATGAGTATCTAGCCCGCCGCGGATTTGACGCTGATACCATTAGTAAGGTACAATACGGGGTATAGATTTTTGGAGATTGAAACAGCAATATGAATGACTTCGACAAAAATATCTTACTAGCCGCATAAACCGCGGTTTTTTTGCTGCACTTCTTCTTCCATAAATCTTTATACTCATATGTTTGATGTACTCAAAACCCTTTCGGGACTTGTAAAAAACAAAAAACAGGTTCAGGCGCCACAGCCGCAGCAACCAAAGTCGCAACCAAAACCTTCGGTAAACACCACGGTCGTTGTGCAGATTGCCGAGGCAAAAGCGCGTGAGCTCATCGTCGAAGCAAAAGACGAGGCATTTAAAATCCGCAGGGACGCGGAAGAAGAGGTGAGGCGCAAACTCATTGATGTGGAACACAGGGAAGGCACGCTTGAAGATCGTGAATCCCGTATCGGCAGTTTGGAAAAAATAAAACAGGAGTATGTAGAGAAACTTGAAAAGGTCGCACATCTCACGCGCGATGAAGCCCGGGTTGTCATTATGCAGGCAATGCGTGATCAACTCAAGGCAGATCTTGCTAAAGAAATCCGTGATGAAACGGACCGTGCACGCGAAGAGGCTACAGAAAAAGCCAAAGAAATTCTTGTGGATGCAATGAAACACGGCGCCACGGAATATGTTGCGGAATACACCGTTTCCGTTGTGAAAATCCCTGATGAAGAAATAAAAGGTCGTATTATCGGAAAAGAAGGCCGTAATATCCGTGCGTTTGAGGCGGCAACGGGGGTGGATGTGGATCTGGATGAAGAAGGAGTTATCCGGCTTTCCTGTTTTGATCCGGTACGGCGCGAAATTGCGCGCGTGACCCTCGAGCGGTTACTCCGCGACGGCCGCGTCCAGCCCGGCCGCATTGAAGAATTGGTTGTGCAGGTACAAAAAGAAATTGAACGGATTATGTTTGAAGAAGGGCAAAAATTATGCCATGCCGTGGGGGTTTATAATTTACCCGCGCCGATTGTAGCTCAACTGGGTAGGTTTAAATACCGTTTTTCCTACGGACAAAACATGATCGCCCATACGCTTGAAGAAACGAGGATAGGTATTGCTCTTGCCACGGAAATAAAAGCAGATGTGAATGTTGTCCGTCTCGGGTGTCTTCTCCACGATATAGGTAAAGTCATCATGGACCGTGAAGGAACGCATATCGAGCTTGGCGTCGAGCTTCTCAAAAAATACGGCATGCCGCAAAAAGTGACGGATTGTGTGGCACAGCATCATGAAGACACGCCGTTTACGTCCATTGAATCCATACTGGTGTATATTTCCGATGCAATATCCGGTAGCCGCCCCGGTGCGCGCAATGAAAATGTTGAAGAATACATTAAGCGTTTACAAGAGCTTGAGGCAATCGCAAAAGCGCACAAAGGAGTCACGGAGTCATTTGCATTCCAGGCGGGCCGAGAGATCCGCGTGATTGTTGATCCTGGAGCAGTTGACGACGCCGAAGCCGTTCTCATGGCACAGGATATTAAAAAAGAAGTTGAAGAAAAACTGACGTACCCGGGTCAAATCAAAATATCCGTCATCCGCGAACTGCGGGCTACAGAGATTGCTAAATAATATATCGTGTTGTATTTAGATTATTCTAGCAATCTCTGTAAATTGATATATTGACAGGGCGCGATAAATTCTTTACATTGCTTCGTGAAGACCGCTACGGCGGGCTCTTAAAAAAAATTTCCTGTTCTAATCTTCTGCTCAGATGGAGGTGAAAAAATAAATGACAAAAGCAGATCTCGTTGAAGTTGTTGCAAAGAAAGCAAGTCTTACGGCAAAAGCGGCACGTGAATCCGTAGTAGCAGTATTTGGTTCCATCACGGATGCACTCAAGAAAGGTGATAAAGTCGTGGTTACCGGATTCGGAACATTCATGGTCCGGTCACGGAAATCCCGGACAGGTCGAAATCCTCAGACTGGTGCTCCGATTAATATCCCGGCACGCAAGACCCCAGGATTTACGGCAGGAAAAGCACTTAAAAAAGTGGTTCGGTAAGGGAATGAAATAGAGAAAAAGGAATCCCGTTTTACATCGGGATTCCTTTTTGGTACACTATGAGTATGCCAGCACGAAGACGGAAAACGACAGCAAGTAAGACTACCGCAACGGCGGCCGCAGCCCCGCCGGTCACGCAAGTGGTGGAAGTTGTTGAAGATGTGCCGGCCATTGAGGAACCACCGATTCAAGAGCCGCCGGTGGAAGAGTCAAGCGCAACGACAAAATCCATGGTGGAAGAACTGTATACCCCGGAAGAGAAACCGACGGTTATGCCGGAAATCTCCATGCATACAAATAGCGCCAAAAAGCCGCTCATTGTCTGGGCGCTCGTTACGATTATTGTTGCCGTCCTTACCGGAAGCATATTATTTGCCGTAAGCCGGAAAAGTACAACGATGCCGTCATTTTTTACACGACCGACTCCAACGCCGACACCCGCACCCACTCCGACTCCAACGCCGACACCCGCAGTAGTGGATAAAACCTCATTTAAAATAAAAGTACTCAACGGCAGCGGCACACCGGGGGCCGCAGGGAAAATGAAAACATTACTTGAGGATAAAGGATATGAAGTAAGTAGCACCGGAAATACAGAAGACTATACGTATACTTCGACGGAAATTCACGGGAAGTCAACGATGACCGACGCGATTGCCAATCTGAAAGCAGATCTCAAAAGTTCCTACACCATCGGTACCGTTGCTGCTGATTTGGATGCTTCCGCTTCCGCCGATGTCCACGTGATCGTCGGGAAAGAGTAAACCTCATGAAGTACAAAGCGCTGTTTCTTGATGTCGACGGCACAACAGTCGTCCACGGTGTTGATAATTTACCATCTCCCCGTGTTACCGAAGCCATACATAAGTGTAAAGATAAAGGAATATCTGTTTGCTTGGCAACATCGCGGACTCTCCGCGTTACCCATAAAATTATTGAGCATCTCGATTTGAGCGGTTATTGTGTTTTATCAAGCGGTACGCAAATTTATGATCCGGTAAAGAAAAAAATAATCATAGAAAAGAAGCTTCCTGATGATGCAATAGCGACAATTCTTGCGGTTGCAAAAAAATATAAGCAGGAATGTAAAATATTCGACGGGAAAAAAGAAATTGCAGCAGAAAAAATTCATTCTACTGAGGTCGTTGTGGGGATATATTTTCCACAGTTGAAGTTTTCAATATTTGAAAAAATTCATAAAGAATTATCCTCAGTCTCATCCATATCTTTACATCGTATGCCCGCATGGGATAAACGTTTTGAGTGTCTGGATGTTATTTCCAAAGACGCATCTAAGCTTCATGGTATTTCGGAAGTGGCGGAGTTATTAAAAATACACACGCATGAAATGATCGGTGTGGGCGACGGGTATAATGATTTTCCGCTTCTGATGGCGTGCGGGCTCAAAATTGCCATGGGCAACGGGGTGCCGGAACTCAAGGCTATTGCCGATTTTATTGCACCATCGGTTGAAGACGACGGCATCGCAACCGTAATAGAAAAATTCATTTTACATGAATAAAATATTGGTTATTTGCGGACCCACGGCGACGGGGAAGACGGCGCTGGCGGCACAATTGGCCAAAGAGTTAAACGGAGAACTTATATCTGCCGATTCGCGGCAATGTTACCGCGGGAATGATCTGGAAACAAATAAAGAACGGCCTGATGTTCCTATTTGGTTATATGATGTCGTGGATCCCGGAGAAGCATTTAGCGTAAGCCATTGGGTGAAATTGGCCCGGGAAGCAATTGCGGATATCCAAAAACGCGGGAAATTACCCATTGCGGTTGGCGGCACCGGCTTATATATTAACGCATTAATACATCCGTTGGAAACTATTGATATTCCGCCGGATAAAACGCTTCGGGATAAAAAATTAACGCTTAGTGAATTACAAAATATGGTTTCGCGCGGCGGCATGAACGATTCGGATTGGAATAATCCGCGACGATTGATACGGAAAATAGAAATTGGGAAATTTCCTGAAAGACTGTCTTTGAAACAAAGACAGTCTTTCCATGCGCTTATCATCGGCCTTACGGCGCCCATACCGGTTTTATATAAACGTATTGATGCGCACCTTAAAGAGCGCAGAAATGCGGGAATGAAAGAGCAACCGATCAATGAGCACGCTATTGCCAGAAAGCAACTTACTTGGTTTAAAAAACAAAAGAATATTCAATGGTTTGACTGTACCTCACCAACGTTATTGGACGATGTGCTATACTTAATTCGTCATGTACAAAAAGATTGAAATTTCCGTGCAGACTGTTTTATTTACCGCGGCATTTGTTGCAGGCGCCTGGCTGCTTTTTCAAATTAAAGAAATTCTCTTTCTTATTTTTATTTCATTTCTTCTTATGACGGCGATATACCCCGTGGTACTCTGGATGGAAAAGCATAAAATGCCGCGGGCGATTAGTACGGTACTGATCTATATCGTGACATTGGGAATAGTAGGGGTTGGTGTTGGGTCCGCAATTCCTTCGCTTATTGTCCAAACGACAAAACTTGCAATCACGCTCCCTGATGCAATTGCCCGGTTATTACCATACTGGAATATTGATTTTCAAACTATTTCCGGCCAGATTGCGCCGCTTTCTGCGAACATTCTTTCCGTTACATTGGGTATTTTTTCCAATATTTTTGCAATTTTTACCGTACTTATCATTACCTTTTATTTTATTGTTGAGCGCCGGCGAGTGGAATCCACACTCGTCGATTTTTTGGGAGCAACGATCGGAAAAAAAGTGACGGACATACTTCGCGCCATTGAAATACGACTTGGAGCATGGGTCCGGGGAGAATTTCTCCTCATGTCATTCATCGGCGTGTTGACGTACGTCGGTTTGCTGCTTTTGGGTGTGGAATTTGCCTTACCGCTTGCCATTATCGCAGGTATTCTGGAAATCGTGCCCATGATCGGGCCGACGATCTCTGCCATTCCGGCAGTACTCGTCGCCCTTTCCGTGTCGCCGATTTTTGCCCTCACCGTGGTTGCGCTCTATATTGTCGTTCAGCAGCTGGAAAATAATATTTTTGTACCGATTGTGATGAAAAAAAGCGTGGGACTTTCGCCGATTGTCACCATTCTCGCCCTTATGATCGGAGGGAGCTTAAGCGGTATTGCGGGAGCGGTTCTTGCCGTTCCGGTAGTTTTGGTGCTTCAGGTTGTTTTAACGTCGCTTTTATCCACAAAAAATCCCTCGCAGTAGGCGGGGGGATCTTTTGCGTACCTTGGATTCTCATAAGCCAGATTCTGTTTTCATCCTCATTTCTCTAATGCCCGTAACTTCTGCTCTCCCGAATGCGTGGTAATAACGAGCAATTCGCCGGTTGCAGCGGGTGGGATTGTCGCGTTTCATACGTCTGCCATAGCCGTCGGGCTACAGGCAGGCGATCGTCTCTGTGACTCTCTCAGCCTGTCAATTCAGACTTCGTTCCGCGGGGCTTTTCAGCCTCGGGACACCTGGCATTACTGCGCGGAGCTTACGCTCCGTCCCCTGCATTCTGCTGTCTGGACTTTCCTCCCGCCCTCACTGCCCTTACGGGCTGAGAGGCGGGCGAGGATTCGGATTCCAAGGTACCCTATAAGTATACCATAAACCACGATACGAGCGTATTTATAAAGAATTGATTCCATTGGGGTTGGGTGAGGGCGTGATCCGCTCCTGGAATCATGATTCTCGTCAATTTACGCGGGTCGCGAATCGCTTGTGCGAAATTATTGGTTGTCGGTTTGGGGACATCTTGGTCGTTTTCACTTTCAATAAGAAGTACGTTGTTGGGATATGCATGTAACGCTGCAAGAGCTTTGTTTTCTTGATGAGAAAGATTTTTTTGTCGATAAATTTGTATATTTTTCCGAATAAGATGGAGCGTTGGAGTAGTAAACTGATCATCAGGATAAAGCGCGGGCGCACGTAACACAAGAGACGCACTATCGTGTTGTGCTGTGAGAAGAGAAGCCATATATCCGCCGTAACTTGCTCCAACAACGTGTATTTTATTTTTATCTACATTCGCCTGAGAAGTAAGATAATCATATGCAGCAATACAATCTTCCAAATGATCTTGCCGGGAAAGATGTTCCAAATTTCCTTCACTTTCGCCGTGACCTCGCATACTAAATGTAAGACAGACAAATCCGAGGCGCGATACCGCGATCGCGCGGGGAATATATCCTTTTTCGCTACTCGTCCATCCGTGGATGAACAAAACCGCAGGGAGCTTTTTAGAAATATTTTCAGGCTGTATGAGTGTTCCCTGAATTTTTTCGTTCTGTACAGTAAAAGAGACGGAATTTTGCATACGTATATTATATAGCATGTGCTATACTAGGAATGTATGTTAGACAAAGAATACACATATTATAAAAAAAATAAGGCAGATCTTCTCCGAAAATATAAAGATAAGTTCATTGTAATAATGAATGATTCGGTAGTGGGCATATATGATTCAGAGGGTGAAGCATATAAAGATTCTGTTTCAAAATATAAATTAGGAACATTTTTAATACAGCATTGCGTAGCAAACGATGAAGAAACGAAACAGATTTTTCATTCGCGGGTGATATTCTAGAGCTGAATTTATATGCACGCGTTTACCGCTGAGTATAACGGTCTTTCACGTATTTTAGTTAATGAAGTCGGTTTATCAATCCCCTTTAATCCTCAAGAGAGTGTTCCAACCCCCACAATTACGGTCAAAGCAATATGGGATACCGGCGCAACGATGTCTGTATTAACAAAAAAGATTGTCAAACAATTAAATCTTATTCCGACAGGAAAAATGATTGTTAGGAACACAACAGTCGAACAATTGCGCGATACATATATTATAAATTTATACCTTCCAAATCGCGTAATGATTCCGAATGTTAAAGTGACAGATTGTGAAGATATTTTGGGAGAAGGAGAGCTATTAATCGGAATGGATATAATAACTTTGGGGGATTTATCAATTACAAATTTTCAAGGAAAAACTACATTTTCATTCGTGATTCCTTCAAAGAGGAAAATTGATTATGTTGAAGAAATAAATACGGAAAATCAACAAAATAGTGTGTTTAGAAGAATCGAAGAACAGCGAAGAAGAAGGCTGCTTAATGCTTCAAGGCTTCATAAAAAGAAAAGAAGATAATTCCTCAGTAAAACCCCGACTGAAAAGCCGGGGTTTTATTTAGACAGCCTGCCTGCCGGCAGGCAGGAAATTTCTTTGCAAAAAAATTATGCAGCTCCAATTTTATACATACCGGTTCCACAAACAGGACACTTTCCTTTCATTGCCGGTTTGCCGTTTTTCATCGTTACTTTCACGGCTTTCGGATCTTCTCGCTTTGCGCGACACTTCACACAGTACATGCTTGCCATAGTTTAAATTCACCTCCCTTCGTCACTTCGTTCCTCAGGGTAAACCCTTCGTTTAAAGTAAACCCTTCGTTATTTCATTTTTTCAAACCAAAAAAGAATTAATTCTGCAGCGATTGCGATAGCCGCAAGAACCACTGTTTTTGTTAAATCTTTTTTAATTGCTGTCAGTTCGCCGGTATCAATCGCAATCGTCTGTTCTGATTTAGGTTGTATGGATGGGATATAGTGAAATGTCGAGACATTTCTTCGACTATCGGCAAGAATTTTTTGCTCTCGTGTTTTTTTAGGCATAATTAGCCTCAGTCGCCTGAGCGTAGCACGAGCGAGCTAGCCTTGTCAACTTGATAATCTGAGAAAGATCTTTTATACTGCTGTGAATATGCCTAAAGAAGATGTTATTTTAGTCGGTACATCAGGTGGATTTGTTGATATGGGAATTCCTGATCTTGGCCCAGCCTATGAAAATGTAGGAAAGAAAAGTAAAGATGCGTTTCTCAAAGCAGTTGGCGGACCTGGTAGAATGATAGTTGGAGATATTCATGCTGTGCGGTTTTATTTTCAGGCAATGCAGTTGATGGAAGCGTGTGGACTTCCGCCCGTACCGGACAAAAGTATTACAGAATTTATTGATAGTAGTTTTTTACAATCATCTCAAAAACATTTCAAATTACATGAATATCCTGCATGGGATCCATCTCCTTCAGCAACATTGACGCAAAATGTAGTCAAAAAAATGGGTTTCCCCAGTGAAATGCTTAGAGCGCTTAAATCTGAAGTAGATAAGCGACTGGCCGGTCAACCTCACGCGGATACGCTTCGAAAACAAATGGCGCAAATAATGACTTCAGGGTTAATAAAGACCGTGGGTGAGCCCGATAATAGATTCATTTACGAAACGTTTTTAGCAACGGATCAGATGGCCACCACAAAGCGGACAGTGGAGAATATAACGACCGCTCTTGCTGTAGCTTCTAAATAAATCTCATTGACAACAAAGGGATAAAAATCTAGTATAATGAATACCAATGGTGTTCAATGGATTGACGTTACTTATTATCTTTATTTTTGCTTGGACTGTTGGGTTAACGTTTTGGATTGTCCGGACGGTAAAGAGATTTAAAAAGATAACAAGCGCGGAAATATTGGAACAGATTTTGTCCACACAAAAAAAATTGCGGGGAGAGACGGATGATCTTTATAAAACGCTTGAAGAGGTAAAAAAAGACGGACGGTTACATATTCAACGTGTGGGGCTCGTCCGTTTTAACCCGTTTTCTGATACCGGAGGGAGTCAGAGTTTTACCTTAGCGATTTTGGACGGGCACAATAATGGACTCGTGATGACATCACTCTACGCCCGTACCGGTCATCGCTGGTACGTCAAAGAAGTAATTGCCGGAAAAGGGAAAGAACTCGCGCTCTCAAAAGAAGAACAGGCAGCAATTAAAAAAGCATATGAATAAACAACATTATATTATTACAGGACTTATCGGACTGGCGCTCTACCTTATTTCCACCGGATTATCGTTTGCCGCGTTTAGTGCGATAGCTAAAAAATCAAGTACGGGCACGGTGACACCGGTTACGACTGCCGGCGGCGTACAATCGCATTTTATTGTCGACCCTTCGATTCCGCGCACGGAAGCGTGTCCTTTAAATGGAAAAATGTATACCAAACAGGAGAAGGATGTGTGGGTCACCCGCCGGCCGCTTGCCGTCATGATAGAAAACCACGCGGAATCACGTCCGCAATCCGGACTGTCCCTCGCCGATGTGGTATATGAAGCGGTTGCCGAAGGCGGCATTACCCGGTTTATGGGAGTGTTTTACTGCGGTATTGCCGTGGCTCCTCTGAATCTTGCGCCGGTGCGCAGCGCGCGTACGTATTTTTTGCCGTGGGTTTTGGAATATGATGCACTCTATAATCACGTCGGAGGAGCAGGAGTGTGTGATGATCCGACGGTCGATACGCGCGCCAAAGCTCTGTGTCAGATTGATCAATATAAAATTAAAGATATGGATCAATTTGGGATATCGTTCCCGACATGTTACCGTAATCCCGATCGTTTGGATCATCCGGTGGCAACGGAACACACCATGGTGTGTGTGACAGATAAACTTATGAAGATTGCGGCTACTCGCGGATGGACCAATGTTGATGCGGCGGGTGTTTCGTGGGATAAAAACTTTACGTCGTGGAAATTTAAAGATGATGCTAAAGAGGCGGAGCGGGGCGCATCATTTAGCGCGTCGTTTACCGCATGGAAAGGGTATAGTGATTACAATGTGAAGTGGGTCTATGATAAAGTCTTGAATGCATATAAGCGTTTTAACGGAGGAACTCCGCATACTGATCTTGAGACCAAGGAGCAGTTAACCGCAAAAAACATTATTATTCTTTTTGCTGAAGAAACCGGACCAGTCGATGAACATGGCCATCTCTTATATGCTAACATTGGATCAGGAACAGGACTGCTCTTTCAGGATGGAAAAAATATAAAGATAACTTGGCAAAAAACCACCAGAACTGCGCGGACGAAATTTATGGATACAAATGGAAAAGAAATTAGCTTTAACCGCGGCCAGATTTGGATAGAAATGCTGCCCACAGGTACTGCAATTGCGTACCAATAGCATGATCTTAGAAGACATTATTATATCTCGCGTGCGCGTGAAAGTTCTCACCCTTTTTTTTACCTATCCAGGAATGATTTTTCATGTCCGCGATATTGTGCGTAAGGTTGGTGAAGAAATTAATGCCGTCCGGCGTGAACTTTTGCACATGGAGAAGGCCGGCATGGTTGCCAAAGAGCAGCGTGCGAATAGGCTTTTTTATTCGTTCCGCAAAGATTACCCGTTGTATTTTGATCTGTTGCAAGTCATCGGAAAAACGTCGGGACTCGGATGGGATCTCATAAAACATAAAGTAAAACTCGGCCGAATTAAATTTGCGATGATATCCGGTCGGTATTTACGTAATCTTCCCAAAAAATCTTCCACAGATGTTGACCTGCTTATTGTAGGAAACGTCGTCTTACCGGAGCTTTCACAACTCGTGAAGGCAGAAGAAGTCCGGCGCGAACGGGAAATTAATTATACCGTGATGACGGAAGAAGAGTTTGCCTTCCGAAAAAGGCGGCGTGACCCGTTTGCTCTTTCGATCCTTGAAGGTTCGCGCGTCATGATTATCGGAGATGAAGAAGAATTAGTGAACTAATCGTATGTTGAAAAATCCCCGTCACGTATTCATTTTCATTATTGTATTGACTCTTGTTATGGCGGCTGTTGACCTGCCTGATAAATATCAATTGAAATTTATTCCAAAAAAATTTTCCACAAAGTTTGGTTTGGACCTTTCGGGTGGTACCCAACTGGTACTTCAGGCGGATATGAAAGATGTGGCAGCTGCGGATCGCGCATCGGCACTCGACGGCGCCCGTGAGGTTATCGAGCGGCGTGTTAATTTTTTCGGCGTATCGGAGCCAATTGTGCAGACTGCAATCGGTCAAAATACCCATCGCATTGTTGTTGAGCTGCCGGGTATATCCGATGTCAACCAGGCGATCGCCCTTATCGGCCAGACGGCCCAGCTTGATTTCCGGGAATTTACCAAACCGGATGCTTCCGTGAGCGCCACCACGACGTATGCAGATCTTATGCAGATGACAAAATCCGTCGGGCTCACCGGGAAAGACTTGAAGCGTGCAGCAGTCACGTTTGATACCACGACGGGTTCTCCGGAAGTGTCTCTGCAATTTGCTGCTGACGGAGGGAAGAAATTTGCGGCAGTAACTACGCGTCTGGTAGGGAAGCCGCTTGGCATATTTTTGGATGGCATGCCTATTACTATGCCGGTCGTGAAACAGGAAATCACAGATGGAGCAGCAGTCATTAACGGAACGTTTACGCAGGAAGAGGCAAAAAATCTTGCGTTACAGCTCAATGCCGGAGCGCTTCCGGTTCCCGTTTCCGTTGTGCAAAAAAGCACAATTGGGGCATCGCTGGGCCAGTCATCGGTGACAAAAAGTATATATGCGGGTTCCGTGGGACTTATTATCGTTGCCATCTTCATGATTGCCCAGTACGGGTGGCTTGGATTTATGGCAGATTTGGCGCTTGTTGTATACGGACTTCTTACCTACGCCATATTCCGTGCCATTCCCATTACGCTTACCTTGCCCGGAATTGCCGGATTTATTCTGTCGATTGGCATGGCAGTTGATTCAAATATTCTTATTTTCGAGCGGTTTAAGGAAGAAAAGCGGGCCGGCCGCCCGTGGCGCGTGGCGATGGAATTGGGATTTGGCAAAGCATGGGATTCTATCCGCGATGCAAATTTTACTACACTACTCACTTGCGGCATTCTCTATAATCCCGGTAATTGGGATTTTCTGCCTACCTCGGGCATGGTGCGGGGGTTTGCCGTCACACTGTTTATCGGCGTTATTGCCAGTTTATTTACCGGTATTGTCGTCACAAGAACGTTTATCCGGGTACTATACAAAGAACATGATTAAATTTAGCAAATATATTTGGCTCTATATGCTTATCTCGGCGTTTGTTTTGGTGCCGGGGATGTATTCACTTGTCCGGTGGAGTGTCAAGCCTGCGATTGATTTTACCGGCGGGACGATTGTGGAAGTGCGGGAAAGTACGGCTTCTGCCTCGCGTCTCGTGCGGCTCAAAGATGAATCAGCGACGGTTTCCGGTGAAATTTTGCGCCGCGAAACGGTGGGGCCGGTGTTAGGCGCGGAATTATTGAAAAAAACGGTTACTGCGGCACTTCTTGCAATAGTCGGAATACTTCTCTACGTTGCCTATGCATTCAAAAATTTTAAATTCGGGGTGTCGGCAGTTGTTGCCCTTATTCATGATCTTCTCGTTGTCATCGGATGCTTTTCACTCTTTGGGCATTTTTGGGGAGTTGAAGTAGACACGCTCTTTGTAACTGCCGTACTCACGACCATGAGTTTTTCCGTGCATGATACCATCGTGGTTTTTGACCGCATTCGCGAAATGTCCAAGCGGGGAGCCGGGGGATCATTTACCGATATATCTGATCAGGCGCTTACGGAAACAATGGGAAGATCGCTCGCCAATTCGTTTACCATTATCTTCATGCTCCTCGCGCTTATTCTTTTAGGTGGCGAAACCATCCGGTGGTTCGTGATCGCGCTTCTTATCGGTACCGTCTCCGGCACCTACTCCTCTCCCTTCATCGCCACACCCATCTTAATTCTTTGGGACAGATGGGAGAAGAGGAAGCGTTAATTGTCATTGCGAGACCGTTCTTACGGCGTGGCAATCCAATTGATATCACGGGATTGCTTCGTCGATGACTCCTCGCAATGACAAGTTAAAGGGTTTATGATAGCGTAGCTCTTGATTCAGTTATTTTTTTCAGTAATTCTTCTCTTTCATTTTTCAGTTTTCCACTTTCGACTTCGGCGAAGAGGTCGTTGAGGATTTTGCCGACGAGGGGGCCGGGGGGGATGCCGAGAATTTTCATCACGTCGTTGCCGTTTACCTTGATATCTTTTACGCTAAACGGTTGCTGTTGCACCTGCACAAGGCGTTTTTTAAATAGTTCCAGTCTCCACGATGTCTCGCGGGCGCCGCCGCCCAGGCGGTCGCCGATACGCAGAGCAAGCATGTCCTCAATATTTTCTTTTCCGACGTGAACGATAAACCGCCGGAGAGCCGAATCTGTTTGTCGCTCATCGACGGTAAACTGATGCCAACGAATGAGGGTAAGAATTTTCTCCGTGTCTTTTTTGGAAAATTTAAGGCGGGCGAGGATTTGCTTCGTTATTTTTGTGCTGACAACCTCGTGATTATAAAATGTGACCACATCACCCACGAGCCGATATGTTTTTACTTTCCCGATGTCATGGAGAAGAGTGGCCAGGCGTACAATGGGGTCGGCGCTCGGGCAGTGCTTTAGCGCCATCACGCTGTGAGTGCCAACGTCGTATAGGTGGTGTCTGCCGGGGCTTTTTTGACCTATTTCAAATGCCTCTTCAAGCTCCGGCATGATTTCATGAAGCAGGCTGGTACTTTTAAGAAGCAAAATCCCATCCGCCGCATACGGCGAAGCAAGAATTTTGAGAAGTTCGTCATGGATCCGCTCGGCTGAAATTTGTTGAATAAGGTGCGCAGATTGTTTTATTGCAGCAAGCGTAGACCGCTCAATCATGAATCCAATTTCCGATGCAATCCGTACTGCGCGCATCTGGCGCAGTGCATCTTCTGCAAAACGATCTGTGGGGTTACCAACCGCGCGGATAAGTTTATTTTGTAAATCCTTTTGGCCGTCATACGGATCAATAACTTTTTTCTCGTCTGTCGCGATGGCATTGATGGTAAAATCCCGGCGTGACAAATCTTCTTCAAGCGTATCTCCCCATAGAATTTTGTCGGGATGCCGGTGATCGGTATATCCTTTTTCACTTCTAAATGTAGTAATTTCATAAACATCGGATACGTTTTCTTCCTGAACCCTGTCCCCTGAACCCTGTTCCCTTATTTTTATGCCCACGGTCCCGAATTGATTATCATAAAAACTATCAGGAAAAAGTTTCAATATTTCTTCCGGCTTTGCATTGGTTGTAAAATCCCAGCCCTTTGTGGGTCTTCCCATAATTTCATCACGTACCGACCCGCCGACCGCATAGGCTTCAAAGCCGGCTTTTTGTAGTGTCGTAATAACTGATTGAGCTGCCTCTTCCATACTGGTATTATAGCGTGTATGGGGAAAAAGTGGCATATCTTAGGGAACAGGGGACAGGGGACAGAAAAAATAACAAATATTTTGTTAAAAAATCGTGATGTTGATAAAAGTTTTCTTCATCCTCCTGATCCCTGTTCCCTGACTCCTAAGGATGTAGGTATAGACGGACCTGCGTTAAGAAATGCAATCTCCCGTATAAAAAAGGCTATTTTAAAAAAAGAATCCGTCGTCGTCTACGCAGATTATGATGCGGATGGGATTACCGCAGGAGCGATTATGTGGGAAGCGCTCTACGGGCTTGGCGCACGCGTCATGCCCTATATTCCTCATAGGATAGAAGAGGGGTACGGATTATCGATAAAAGGGATTGATGCCGTACGACAGGAATTTGACCCGTCGCTTATTATTACCGTGGATCACGGTATTACTGCAAAAGAGCAAGTAGCGTATGCAAAGTCACTCGGCATTGAGGTAATCATCACGGATCATCATACCAAGCCGGATAAGTTGCCTGATTGTACTATTGTGCACACAACCGACCTTTGCGGTGCAGGAGTAGCGTGGTTTGTGGCAAAAAATTTATTGGGGTCAGACCCGAAGACGTGTCAGACCCCTGACATCGCCTTTGCCGCGATTGGCACTATTGCCGATATGGTTCCTTTAACCGGCGCGAACCGTTCGATAGTAAAATTCGGGCTTGAAGAGTTGAATAAGACGAAACGGGCGGGACTCTTAGCACTTATCAAAGATGCCGGTCTTACACTTGGGGACTTATCGACATACAGTGTTTCCCATGCACTTGCGCCGAGACTCAATGCGATGGGTAGACTCGTGCATGCCATGGACGCCCTTCGGCTTTTGTGTACGAAAAGAGAAGATAAGGCGATGCTTTTGGCCCGGCAACTGGGTTTGACGAATAAGGAAAGGCAACAATTGACGATAGACACCGTATCCCACGCCCTACAAGGAGTCTCCTTGAAGACCTATAAGAAACTTATTTTTGTTTCCCATGAAACGTATAATCCCGGAGTAATCGGTTTGGTAGCAGGTAAACTTGTTGAGGAATATTATCGCCCTTCAATAGTTGTTTCAAAGGGGCCGGAAATATCAAAAGGATCTGCACGGTCTATCACAGGATTTAATATCGTTGAAGCCATACGGAATTTTAAAGACCTCCTTATTGATGTGGGTGGCCATCCGATGGCCGCAGGATTTACGGTAGAAACAAAAAACCTCGACCGGCTCCGGAGAAAACTGGAGTCCCTTGCGGAAAAAACGATTCCTGACGATCTCCTCACCCGCGAACTTCGTATTGATATGGAGCTGCCGCTCTCTGAAATAACGGAAAAATTGTGGAAAGAACTTCAGGATTTTGCGCCGTTTGGTATGGGCAGCCCCGAACCGGTGTTTGCCGCTCGCGGCATTACGGTTTCCGATGCACGGTTAATTGGGGCAGAAGGAAAGCATTTGAAATTTAAGACACCGCTTGACGCAATCGCATTTAATATGGGAAATCTGATCGGCAAGCTCACCAAACCTATCGACATCGCCTACACGATCGACATGAACGTCTGGAACGGGAATAAAAAATTACAGTTAAAAATAAAGGACATCCTCATTGGATGATGTTCGTTGTTTTTTTAAATCCATCAACACGCTTGCAACGCCTAGTATATCTCTAGCGATTTTTGCTTGTTCGGTTGCTTTAGCACCATGATATGTTGCAGATAACTTATCAGCTGCTACTGCTGCTTCGGATGCGGGTAATCCGCAAACAGTGTGATACGCTTTTTTTATAGCTACTATTGCTGCATCAACTTCATCTGGATCTACTGGTTGAAATCCTTCTATTGCTTTCTTAAAGCTTGTCATATGAACAATTTCTCTTTTCATAATTTTCTCCATCAAAAAACCCCTTCTTGGAAGGGGTTCGCTTGGTTTGAATATTCTTTTTTCTACACCACGCGACCCTCCGTTTTCATAAGGAGTTTAATAATTCGAATATAGGCGACGTGGCGCGTCTGAAACATATAAATGAGAGTGTATCAAATCAACTTCCGTCTTGTCAATAACGGAACGTCAAAGTACAATGAGTGCATGGAGAGAACGCTTTCAAGCCAAACCGTCGGAAAAATCGGTCAGGAAGTAAAACTACAGGGGTGGGTACACGCCCGGCGCGATCACGGGAAGATTATGTTTGTGGACTTGCGGGATCGGGCGGGATTGGTGCAGCTGGTGCTTCCGATGGGGTCAGACCCGAAGACGTGTCAGACCCCTAGCGTGGAAGACGTCATTGAAGTAGTTGGCTTGATAAAGAAACGTCCGGAGGCGATGATCAATCCAAAGATTGCATCGGGAACTGTTGAGGTAGAAATAAAAAAACTGGTTATTATTTCAAAGGCAAAAGAACTGCCGTTTCCCATAGATACCGACGGATATGACATTAACGAGGAAATCCGTTCAAAATACCGGTATCTCGATCTTCGCCGTCCGAGAATGGCAAGAAACATCCGTGTGCGGTCAAAAATTGTTGCATATATCCGGAATTTTTTACTTGCGAAGGATTTTGTCGAAATAGAGACGCCGATTCTCACCAAGACGACTCCCGAGGGCGCGCGCGATTTTTTGGTGCCCTCGCGCCTCCAACCGGGAAAATTTTATGCCCTGCCGCAGTCGCCACAGCAGTATAAACAACTTCTCATGGTTGCGGGGTTTGAGCGGTATTTTCAGATTGCCCGCTGTTTCCGTGATGAAGATCCCCGGCGCGACCGTGCATATGGCGAGTTTACGCAGCTGGATCTGGAAATGTCGTTTATCACACAGGAAGATATTCTCGCGCTTACGGAAGAGTTATTCAGTACACTCGTGAAAACTATTTTTCCGGAAAAACATATTACTCAGTCGCCGTGGCCACGACTTTCTCATAAAGAAGTTATGGAAAAATACGGTACGGATAAACCGGATTTGCGAAAAGATAAAAATGATCCAAATGAGTTGGCGTTTAGTTGGACCATCGATTTCCCCCTTTTTACCGAACAATCAGAAAAAGATTTCTTTTTTGGTTCCGGAAAAGCAAAATTTGCGCCGTCTCATCATATGTTTACCGCGCCGCATCCGGATGATCTTAAACTTTTAGACACCAATCCAATGAAAGTTCGCGGATTGCAACATGATTTAGTGCTCAACGGTTTTGAAGTCGGCGGCGGAAGTATCCGTATTCACCAAGCAGAAATTCAGGAGAAAGTGTTTGACCTTATTGGATTTACCCAAGATCAGAAAAAAGATTTTATTCATATGCTCACTGCATTTACCTACGGCGTGCCTCCGCATGGCGGGATTGCGCCGGGCATTGACCGATTTGTCATGACTGTTTTGGGAGAGCCAAGTGTTCGTGAAGTTATGGCATATCCCACGTCCGCCTCCGGTCAAATTTCCGTTATGGACGCACCAAGCGAAGCCTCGGAAGAGCAGCTTTTGGAGTTGGGAATATCCGGAGTTGGAAAAACAAAAAGTGGTGATGATGTATATGAGCAAATTATTGCAATGCTGAAAGGGAATCATGCCGCGTTTGAAACCTATGAGCATAAAACAGTAAAAACATCCGAAGAAGCGGCAAAAGTACGAAATTCTCCGATGCATGCGGGCGCCAAGGCCCTGATTATGTTTGCGGATACGAAACCCATTATGATTACCTTGCCGGCAGATTTGAAAGTGGATACGAAAGCATTTAAAGAATTATACGGTGTCCGGGATCTGCGGATGGCAACACCCGATGAAGTACAAAAAGTGACGGGCGTTCCCATCGGTGCCGTTCCTCCGTTTGGGCATATTTTTAATATTCCTTTATATATGGAAAAAGGATTGCAGGAAAATGATAAAGTATATTTTAATGCAGGACTTCATACAAAATCCGTATGCATGGGTGAAAAAGATTTTGAAAAAATAGCTCATCCTGTTATCGGAGAATTCGCAAAGCACTGATTATGGCCAAACGAAAAAAACTGCCCCTCTGGATGCGAATCTGGGATAAGATTCTTTTTTTAATCGTTTTTGGTGTATTTATACTGTTATCTCCCGGGCAGAATATTTATCTGACTGCGCGCGCCGAAAGCGACCGACTACTTCCTGCATGGCCGTTTCCGGTTCCTACACCGGCGCCGTATCCTGTGAACGTCGGCGGGTGGTATCCCGGCGGCGAAATCACGGCAACAGGTGTTGTCGTTTTGGATATAGATTCCGGAGTATATTTATATAAACGAAATGAAAAAGAATTGCTGTTCCCTGCGTCGACCACCAAACTGCTTACTGCGCTTGTTGCACTTGACGCCTATCATTTAGATGATATCGTCACTATAAAAAATATTGCCAATGACGGGCAGATTATGGGTTTGGTACTGGGCGAAAAAATAACAGTCGAAAATCTTTTGTACGGCGCGCTTATCCATTCCGGCAATGATGCCGCATGGGCGCTTGCCGATTATTATCCCGGAGGAGAGCTGAAATTTGTCGAAGCGATGAATGCAAAAGCAAAAGAACTGCATTTAACCAGTAGTACATTTACCAATCCCGTGGGATACGATGACCCTAATCACAAAATGTCGCCGGTAGATCTTGCTCTTTTGGGTGAGGCGGCACTCAACAATAAAACAATTGCCAAAATGGTTGCAATTCCGTCGATTACGATTTCTGATGTCACCCATACGTATTTTCATCCGTTAAAAAATGTGAATGAATTACTGGGGAAAATTCCCGGTGTCGGCGGCATTAAAACCGGGTGGACCGAAGAAGCGGGGGAGAATTTGATCACGCTCATGGAGCGAAACGGCCACCGCGTGATTATCGTTGTCCTCCATAGCCAGGACCGCTTCGGCGACACCTCGCGCCTCATTGATTGGATATTTGGAAATTACGAGTGGAAGGACTATAAATCAGAATAGGGGACAGGGAACAGGGGACAGGGATCTGGGGACAGGGGACAGGGAACAGGGGACAGCAGGAAAAAAATATGATTAAAACGTATAAAGATTTACTTATATGGCAAAAATCAGTTGAGTTTGTCGTTGCCATTTATCATGAGACCCAAAATTTTCCAAAATCTGAATTATTTGGGTTAACAAGTCAAATACGAAGAGCGGCTGTTGCAATTCCTTCAAATATTGCAGAAGGATATGCCCGTGGTCATACAAAAGAATATATGCAGTTTTTAAATATAGCGTATGCGTCCGGCGCTGAATGCGAAACACAACTCATATTATCTCATCGAATAGGATATTTAACACAGCAAAAGTATGAAATACTTCATAATCAGCTTGATGAGGTAAATCGGATGATTTTTAGTTTAATCAGGAAGCTCTCCTGATTTATTTTCTGTTCCCTGTTCCCTGACCCCTGTTCCCTGTCATTCCGTCCAAGGGGCAGACACCGCGGGGACGTAGGCGAGAAAGTCATTATCTCCTTCAAATACGAATACCGGCTGCAGATACGTTTGCGCGTCAAGCGAGTCGTAGTATCCCAGATAGACATTGCGCACAACCGCAAGAGTGCCGCTTGCGGGGCGGCGGGCAATGTACCCTTGCCCGATTTGTAATTTTTGCCATGCCTCGTCGCTCGTGATTAGTCCGTACGTCGCGGATGTAGTAAGATCTATTGGCCAATAAGTGTATGCCAGCTGAAGGACGCGTTTTTTGGTATTGGCAGAACCGCTGAAGATTATCGCCACTGGCGCCTCATCAGGATTCGGAGGAAATATTTTAGTACTCCCGATTGCGGCGCGGAAAAAGTCGACGCGTACTGCATTTGCCTGAGACAAACTCGACGTCGGCACCAATTGCGTGCCGCTCAACCTCCAAAACGTAACGGTCGGCGTGCCGTTGTCGATATCTTCCTTAGACAAATCATATTGCTGTAAGAGATTTTTTGCTTCCAGAAGCATCGCGTCTGCCGCCGGGAAATTTTTTTCGATAAATATGGAAGGATCCTGTTCAAAGCCGTACCGCACAATAAAGTTTCCCGATACGATGTCAAAACGCAGTCGCCGCAGCGGAAGTTCGGGATCGTTAAAGCGGTAGATATTTTTGTTTTCCTGAACGGGCGCAGGATTGAAAAGCAACCGGTTTGCAAATTCCTGTGCGGCGTTTAATGCTAAGAGATTCGGTGCGGTTTTTGGCATGAAATACACGTTTGCCGATGCCGATGCCGGCGGTACTTTTCCTTCGATGGTTTGCAGTTCAAACGTGAGTTGTGCAGACCCCGTCGCAGTTGCGGGAAACTTGAGAGAAGGAAGACGCCCGAATGCGTGATTGGGCGGCGGTAATTTTGGCGGAAAAATTATGAGAAACAGCGTAAGAAAGATGCTCCAGAATATTTTCAGGACTATATAGGCAATGATCCCCAAAATCGTCCAGTTAATGGCGCGTCGTGTATAAAATGCGGTATCGGTTAAACTCATGGCAGTTTACCCCGATTCGATCGGGGCCACTTTTAGTATACGTGGCTCACGTGGTAGAATCAATTGTATGAATACTCCCGTCCGCACCCGCATCGCACCATCACCGACCGGCCAGGATCTTCATATCGGGAACGCTTATACCGCGCTTATCAATTACGTTTTCGCCAAAAAGCACGGCGGACAGTTTATTATCCGCATCGAAGACACGGATCAAAAACGGCTCGTAGAGGGGTCAGAAGAGCGGATTCTCGCATCTCTTGTATGGTTGGGAATTACCCATGATGAAGGGCCGTTCAGGCAGTCAGAGCATTTGGATGTCTATCAAAAGTATGCCAAGGGGTTAGTAGAAAAAGGTCATGCGTATTGGTGTGCCTGTACGCCGGAGCGGTTAGACCAGATGCGAAAAAAACAGGAGGAAAGTCATCAGCCGCCGATGTACGATGAACGTTGCCGCGAGTTGAATCTTACGAAAGGATTGACTATTCGGTTAAAAGTACCAAGAGAGGAGACAACGGTGTTTCATGATCTCATCCGCGGTGATATATCGTTTGAAAATAAGCTCATTGATGATCAGGTGATTCTCAAATCCGACGGATTTCCCACGTATCATCTTGGCGTCGTTGTCGATGATCACCTGATGAATATCTCGCATATTATCCGGGGAGAAGAATGGATTTCGTCAACACCCAAGCACGTACTTCTCTATCAGTTTTTCGGTTGGGAGATGCCGGAATTTGCCCATGTGTCGGTACTTCGAAATCCTGACCGCAGTAAACTTTCCAAACGAAAAAATCCGGTGTGGGTTTCGGATTACAAGGCAAAAGGTTTTGTGCCCGATGCGATCAAAAATTATCTGGCAACTATGGCGTGGTCATTTCCGGGCGGGAAAGATATTTTTAGTGTTGATGAAATGATAAAAGAATTTAATATTGAAGATATTCAAACGACTGCACCGATTTTTGACGTAGAAAAATTGAAATGGGTAAATGCAAAATATTTAAAAGAATCAGATATTAATGAGTTTTATGACAATAAATACCCGGAAGATAAAGTGAAAGTAATTTGGCCGCTGGTAAAAGACCGGATGAAAGTCCTCCCGGAATTCGAATCCCTCGCAGGATTCTTCTTCGCCCGACCAGAAAAAAAAGAAATTAATCCAAAAATAGTTGAAGTTTTGACAAATTGCGACTGGAATCATGATGCCATGGAGAAAGCAATTCGGGGCGTTGCAGGAGAGAAAGCCCGTGATGCATTCATGGAGCTCCGCGTTGCCGTTACTGGCGGCTCCGTCGGCCCTCCGCTTTTAGAATCACTGGAAATCTTGGGAAAAGACGAAACGCTCATTAGGCTAGGAAAATAGTTGTTTGGAAAATAGAAACCGGTTAACCATTCAACGATTAACATTGTCACCCCCGCGCAGGCGGGGGTCCAGCCCCAAATGAAACTGGATTCCCGCTTTCGCGGGAATGACAAAAAGGGTCAGCCAATTTCTAATTTCTGTTTTCCATAACCATTTTCCATTTTCCTAATAGCTAATTTCTATTCATACTATCCAATATATTCCATCCAATGTGGGTCTGTCTCTACTGTTAATTCCAGATATACTTTTTTGCTGGTTGCTGTTTCAAGTTCTTTGCGTGCGGCTTGGCTGATTTCTTTAATCATTGCTCCTCCTTTGCCGATAATCATGGCTTTGTACCGGTCGGCGCTGGTCAATATCCGCGCTTTTATATACACTAGGCCATTGTCGCGTTCGATAACCTCATCAACAACGGTGGCCAAGGTGTACGGAACCTCTTTCCGTAAAAAGAGAAATGCTTTTTCGCGGATAATTTCGGAAATAAAGATGCGGCTGTTGATGTTGAGGCCCGGTTGGGCAAGGGTGGCGGTGTCTATCTGCGGTTTCCCTTCAGGAAGATAGTCAAAAATGGTATCCAGGAGAATATTCAGGTTTTTATGTGCTAATGCGGATATTTCCACCACGTGATCAAATTCATCTTCCATAAATTTGTATTGCACGATATGCGTAGGTTTTCTTACGTCGATTTTGTTAATCACGAGAATTTTCGGTGCTTTCACTTTGCGCACAATCCCCAGCGCCTTATTTTCTTCAAAATCTTTTTCGCGCGTATGGTCCACCATGTAGAGGACGAGATCTACGCCTCCGCTTACCGAGTCTTCCGCACGCTGGTTAATGCGTTTGGCAAGCGGGTCGTGCACCTTGCCGAAAATACCGGGCGTATCGACAAAAATAATTTGTCCGCGGGCGTCTTCATAGACGGCCTGGATCGTAAACCGTGTGGTTTGCGGCTTTGGGCTCGTAATGGACACTTTTTGTCCGAGTAAATTATTCAGTAGGGTCGATTTGCCCACATTCGGACGGCCTATGAGCGCGACTGTTCCAGATTTCATCAGTCTATTGTACTATAATTCCATGCCAAAACGGAAAATAAAGGAATTTCAAAAGATGATTTTTATGTGGTGGCGCACACATAAGCGCGATCTCCCGTGGCGCCATACCCGCGACCCGTATAAAATTCTCGTTTCTGAAGTGATGCTCCAGCAAACGCAAGTGTCGCGGGTACTTCCAAAATACAAAGAATTTTTAAAACAATTTCCTACGTTACCATCATTAGGCAAAGCATCAACCACAGACGTACTACGTGCGTGGAAAGGTTTAGGATATAATCGTCGCGCAGTATATTTAAAAAAAATTACCCATATTCCAAACAGCGAGGCGGAGTTGATAAAACTTCCCGGTATCGGGAAATATACAGCCCGCGCAATTCTGGTATTTGCGTTTAAACAGGATATCGCGATGGTGGATACAAACATCCGGCAGATTATTACTCATTTTTTCTTTCACGACAAATCACAGAAAGAAAAAAAGATTCAGGAAGTTGCAGATCAGTTGCTGCCAATAGGGAAATCGTGGGAGTGGCACCAGGCGTTGATGGATTATGGTGCGATGGAATTACAGGGTACAGGGTACAGGGCACAGGGTTTAGTTAAAAAACAAAAGAAATTTATTGGGTCGAATCGATACTATAGAGGTAGACTGATGGATCTATTAAGAGAAAAGAGTTTTTCAGAAATATATATCAAAAAAAAATTTTCGCAGCCAGTTATCGACGGATTACTCAAGGATGGGTTAATCGTGCGGAACAAGCGGATGCTTTCGTTACCCGATTGAGAGGATTGTATATTTTTTTATACCGCCGGGTGTGTGTACTTCAATAATATCATTTGGTTTTTTCCCGACTAGCGCCCGCCCAAGCGGAGATTGTGGGGAGATAGACTTTTTTGTCGGGTCGGATTCAAATCCGCCCACAATCGTATATTCATATTCCTTCGTGCCGTCGGTCAGTTTTACACGCGTGGGCTCAATAATTTTCGCCAGTCTGATCAAACGTTCAACCCGGCGGATTCTGGAATCCAGGAATGAAAGTTGCTGCCGGGACGCTTTGTAATACCCGTTTTCGGAAAGGTCGCCCATACCCCGGGCTTCCGACAGATGTCTGACCGCCTCCGGGCGGGCTTTTAGGAATTTTTCCCGGTCTTCCAGTAGTTTTTGATATCCTTCTTTGGTAAATGGAATTTTCGGTTCAGGTTTCATTGATAAGCTGTACAATATTTTTTTTGAGTGATGCAACTGCTTTTTCATCATAGACGGAACAGGTGAGGACTTTTTTATTTTTAAATATTTTTTTTCGTTTTGTGATGGCAGCGTTATTGGTAAGATCGATTTTGGTGAGTACGATATATTCCGGCTTTTCCAAAAGGAGCGGGTCAAATTCTTTAAATTCCTTCCGGATCGTTTCATAGGCCGCGCGTGGGTCCTCTGTCGTTGCGTCAATGCAGTGGAGAAGAATTTTTGTTTTTTCGATATGTCGAAGAAAATCTAAACCTAATCCTTTGCCTTTTGATGCGCCTTCAATAAGCCCGGGGATATCCGCAATCGGATGCGTTCCCAGCATGCCGATTGTCGGATCAATGGTCGTAAAGGGATATGCCGCGACCGCTGGATGAGCGTTCGTTAAAACGGTGAGGAGGCTGCTTTTTCCGGCATTCGGCAGACCGATCAAACCGATTTCTGCAATAAGTCGAAGCTCCAGGAGGAGTTCCTTCGTTTCACCCGGCTCGCCCTGTTCTGCGGTTCTCGGCGTTTGATTGGTCGGCGATTTGAATGCAACATTGCCCCGCCCGCCTATTCCGCCGCGGGCAATGCAAAAAGGTTCTGTGTCTGTCACTTCCCGCGCTTCACCCGTTGCCGTTTCCGAAATCCGTGTCCCTAGCGGAACCAGGATAGTCACATCCTCTGCTTTCCGGCCATACATATTTTGCCGGGCGCCGTTGCCGCCACTTCCCGCCACAATCTTTTTTTTGTACCGGAATTCCCGAAGATCATTGATGTTACTTGACCCTACCATGTAGATATTACCGCCGTTGCCGCCGCGGCCTCCGTCGGGGCCTCCCTTGAAGGGTTTGAATGTTGCCGCGCCGTTGCCGCCGCGCCCGGCGTGGACAATGAGCGTGATGTTGTCGACTAGCATGGTGCTATTGTATCAGTTTGACGATGAAGATAGATGAGACAACGAGAATCACGAATGAACTGATAAACCAGTAGCCCAAGAGGACAAGCGGTACGTTAAATAACAGAAATACCGGTAGGGTAAAAAACACGAATGATGTGGCGATCAAAATATCGGCAAAGTACGTCGCCCGATGCCAGAAACCTTTCGGCAGGTAATCACGTAGGTAGTAGTAAATTATCGTTATGGAAATACCGGTCGTAAATGTCATGATTAAAGAAACGAGAAAAAATGTAAGCGGCGGCGGGCCGGCAGAGGGCATCATGATTTTGCTCCAAAGCCCTGCATATTGGGGCATGAGGTAATATTTCATTGTGAGCATGGCTTCAATGTTGTGGATGATAGTGGCAAGGATTGTATAAAGAAGTCCTATGAAAAAAACTTTCCCCCAATGAATTTTCGCAATCCATTTAATATTCATATGCCCTATTCTGTCATTCCCGCTCGTTCCGATGCGTCAGAGTGAACGGAGGCGTGAATCCAGTCTTATTGGTTCTATTTTTTTGCACTTATTTTATCTATAAATTCATGGATAGTTTCTCCCTGATAACCGGTTGTAAAAAGTTGAGTCATAAGATAAGTATATCAGATTCACAACCATCATGTTTCGATGGTAATTAGTGTAACAATGACACCAAGAATACTATGAATTGCGATTAACGAATACAAATTTCTATACTTAATAAAATTATTGGTTAGAAAAAGTCCAAATATAAATGAACCCAGTGTTAAAAGTAAACTTCTAAATGGCCAATGAATTGAACTAAAAATTATTGCGGATGTAATAACAATAAAATGTTTGTTATTAGTAAATTGTTCAAGACGATTAACGACGTACGCCCGAAAGATTAATTCCTGAACGGGAACAGAAATTACCACATAAGCTAATAACCGGTATATAACTTGGTTTACGGAATTGTAATATATACCCAAAGCAAATAAAGAAGGCCAGAATAATTTGAGTAAAATTAACGATATAAATAAAATTAATACCGGTAAAAATGATTGTTTAAGTGAAACCAACCAGTTTGTAGCTATAAGCCCCAATTTTTTCTTGCTTAAACCGATTATTTTTGACGCAAATATAATATAAAATAGGACAATGATGCAAAGATAAATACGAAGTTGATAATATTGATGAGACCAAAACTGTTTGTCATAAGCTACCAGTCCAATAAATCCAAGCTCAAGTATAAAAAATCGTTTATCTGATAACAACTTCTTAATAATTTCAACAAACTTTGACATTGCTATATTCTATCAAAGAAGGACGTTGTTTTATATAAAGAATCCGGAGATTGGACTTATCTTTTAGGAAATTTTGGGTATAATGGTTTTATGGAAGAACATCCGCCAGTTATTCATCGGTCGCTACGGTTGGATGCGGTGCGGGGGGTGGCGGTGGTGGGCATGATCGCAGCTCATGCCATATATTTTTTCCATAACAATACCAACCCGTTTCTTGTTTCTTTGGAGGGATGGCTCAATGCAACCGTGTTTACGTTATTCGTCTTTGTATCCGGGTTTGCAATATCCCGTTTTCTGGATACACATGCCCATGTTGGAGTACGTAAACGCGCAATACTTATTCTTAAGCGGACGGGGCTTTTCTATATCGCGTATGTGGTTACGGCAATTGCCGCCACACTAACGGCAAAACCAATCGGCAATCTATCCGGCGCGCTCACCATGCTTGCGCCGCCGAACTTTACGGAATACCTGCCGCTTTTTATTCTTCTTTCGCTTTTCATATTTCCTTTATGGCGTGTGTTTCATGTTACCCGCCGGTCCATCGTCATGACCATTATTACCGGTGGATTTGCCTACGCCATAGGCGTGCTGCTGTTTCCCCTGAATTTTGGTCCGGTTCTGGAACCCGTGAAAGAACTTTTTGCCGGCGGGGGAACGGCACTCCGTTTTCCATTCTTATTTTATATTCCGGTATTTCTGTGGGGTCTCTGGTGGGATAAAAAAGAATCGTATCAACGCGGCCGGGTTGCGGTAGCTGCAGGTATCATATCGCTTGCCGGCATTATCGCAGCCGTTTGGTATTATATTCCGGTATTTGATCCGGGTACGCGCTGGCCGCCCTCGATACCGTATCTCACCACGGGAATCGCCGTTGCCGCGATACTCATGTCCATTGTGCCGCCCGTACGCGTTCTCGTATACGCGGGTAAACACTCGCTCTGGTTGTGGGTTGGACATCTCTTTGTATTATTTTTGTATCGCCGGTTTATTGATCTTCAGTTCGGATTGGTTGCAGTCCCGATACTGACGGGTTCGGCGTACGGCAATTTTATGCCCCTCTCACCGCTTGCCATAGAGGAGCGGGCAGAAGTACGGGTGCATATGTCTGCCGACCGCACATGGTACGTGCGCCATATCCGTCCGTCTGATGTTGTTGATATAGCCGTTGAAACAGATCCGGTACACGCAAGCGCAATAGCATTTACTATTGGCACTACCGTAAAAAAACTATCAGCAAATTATGTAAAAGACGGGATTTTGCATTATGAAATTCCCGTATCTGATTTTATACCGGGAGAATATCCGATTACGGCAACGGTAGACAACGTACAATCCAATACCGTAACGATTTTTGTTTCCGAACCGTTTTTAGTTGCATGGACGTTTGACTGGGAAGGATGGAACGCATCTGATTGGGCCCTCCGGCGGCTTGAAGAATACAGAATATATGATGGTATTCGTTTCACGCATTTTGTAAATCCCAGAATGTTTCTTCCTGGAGTCCTTACACCAGCCCGACGTGCAATCCTGACAGAATATTTACAAAAACGGCAAATGCAAGGGGACGAAATAGCACTCCACACGCACATGCAGTTTGATCTTGTGAAGGCTGCGGGTGTCACCCCGCGAACAACCCATCCGTGGGGACTGCGGACTGCCGAAGGGTACGACGTGCCGATGACCCAATATTCGCCGGAAGAATTCCGCACGATCCTTACGTTTGCCAGAAAATTATTAATGGAGTCCGGTATGCCTTTACCTCGTGGGTTTCGCGCCGGCGGATGGTTTTTAAACGAGGAGTTTTTGAAAATACTTGCTCAGGAAAAATTTGCGTACGATTCTTCCGGGCGGGATTCCCCGGCAACCGGACCATTCAGTACCGTGTCCTGGTCGCTACCGGTGGGTGCACAGCCCTATATTCCTCAAGATGCCACTATTCTGGAAATTCCCGATAACGGGGTATCCACGTCAGAGTCGACGGCGCAGGAGCTTCTGGACCGGGTAAATAAACTCTACCCGGGAGGTATACTCAATACCCCGAAAACATTTATTGTTGCTTCTCATCCTCAGTTTGCTGAGAATGAATTTCCGGAAATTCCCGGCGTTTTAAGCGCGCTTGCAGGCCAATCAGTATCCAATGATGCTGGGCCGCTCCTGTTTGTCACCATGTGGGATATTTACAAATTATGGACAACTTCCTTTTTGCAATAAAATCATTTGAGATGAGGACAAACAGAATTCTTATCGCGGTGTCGCTTGTGTTTTGGATAGGAGCATTCTACGGCGGATGGCAGATGGCCGCAAAATTTACGGCGGTACCGCAAATCCGCAAAATCGTACCCAATCAGGGGGAAACGATTAATCCGCTTGCGCCCGATATGCATATTTATTTTGATGCGCCGGTGCGGGCGGGTGCTCTACAAGTCCACTCATTTCCTGAAATTGATTTTACCGTACAAGCTTCCGGGATGACGCACATTATTCTTAGCCCGAAAACAACCATCCCGACCGGCGAACATTATATGGTATATCTTGCCAATATTGAAGGACCGTTTACCCGCGGGTACGGAGGTGAACAATTATTGGAAATTATGACGCCGGAAACGGCGGTAACAGAAATAGTACCGGGGGATAATGCGCAAAATATTCCCGATACGCAATCATTTATAATTCGCGCGACGACCGAGGTTGACCCGCAGGAATGGAGTGTAAAAATAGAGCCGCCGGTTGCAATGATCATAACAAAAGACGGCCCCAAAACGTTACGTATGACGCCAAACGAACCGTTCCGGCAAAGCACGAGCTACACGATGACCGTGTTCCATACACCGACGATGGTCGACCGTTTAACCCGGGTTTCAGTAAAACAGCTGGACCAAAATAAAAAAATGACCATCCGCTTTAGCACAGCGCGCGCTGCGTTTGTTTCTGCGCTTCTACCAGAGGGAAACGTTGTACGTCCCGATGCCGATATCCGGATTACTTTCGAAGAACCGATGGATAAAACGGCGGTCATGAATCATCTGTCCATAACACCTTCTGTTGCAGTGTACCCGGTGTGGAGTGACGGTGATAAAACGCTGTCACTTTCCCACGATACCTTAGTAAAAGACACCGATTATACAGTAAAGCTTTCCCGCGGTTTAACAACAGCAAAAGGGGGACGATTAGAAAAAGACGTGGAATTTCATTTTCATACAGCAGGGCCGCTCAGGGTAACAAATTTTTCCGCAACAGCATCAGCGCAGTTGACGTTTGATCAGGATATCGCTGCATCTGTTGTGAATCATCTGTCCGTTCGTCCGGAAGTCGCCGGTAAAACCGTGGCGAAAGACAACACGCTCACCTTCATTCCCGATACATCTTTTTTGCCGGAAACAGCGTACACGGTAACGCTTACCCGCGGCGCGGAAAGCGTCTTTGGGCTTCCGACGGCAGTTGACCAGACTTTCACTTTTACCACCCCGCCAAACCAAATACTCCTGTCCGTGCCGTTTTACAAACAGCAATCATGGTTTACCTGCAACATCAGCGCCGCACGCATGCTTCTTGCGTTTAGGGGGACAGAAGTGTCGGAAGCGGATCTCATCCACGCCATAGGCTTGGGCGGCAAACGCGGCACGGGCAATCCGTACAAAGGATATATTGATGATTACGGTACCTATTGGGATGCGATTGCGCGGGGTGTGTCCACGTATCGCGCGACTCGATTGATCACCAGCGGAAAGCTTTCGGATATCATCGCCGAAGTGAAAAAGGGGAACCCCGTGATGACGTGGGGGCAAAACGGATGGAGCGATCCGCATGATATTTCCTGGACGTCAACGGACGGGACGTTTATAAAAGCGGTCAACGGTATGCATTCAGCGGTTGTCCGCGGCTACTGGGGCCCGGATGCAAACCCGACAAAGATATTTCTCAATGATCCCTGGCGCGGGCAATACGAGATAGCGACATCGGAGTTTATGCGCCGGTGGGGCTACTATGGCATGGCAATGGTTGTGGAATAAAATTCTTATTTTATCCCGAGCGAAGTCGAGGGATCTCTCGATTATGAAGTTTTTTATTTGCTTGTGCCTTATTTTTTTTACTATCTACCGGTGCTTTTGGAATCTTGAACAAGCTCCGTTTGAGCAGTGGGACGAGGCGACCAATATCGGCGTCCTAACCGAAACAATATCCCGTAAATCTATTCCGGTCCTTATGTACCAGGGGAAACCGTTTTTTGAAAAGCCGCCACTCTGGTACTACATGCAGCTTATCTCTCCGTTTTCACCCCGGAGCCTTAGCGCCGCGGCCGGATTTCTCACGATACTTCTTACCGCATATATCGCCTGGAAGTGGTGGGGCACCGTCGCCGGTGTTACGGCGTGGATCGTACTTCTTTCGACCAATCAATTGTTTCTCAATAATCCGGCGGGATATTTTTCTACCCACACGTTTCGTTCCGCGGATGTGGACTCTCTGTTTCTTTTATGTTTTCTTCTTTCGTTTTACATAAAGCGGCCGGCGTGGAAAGGAGTATTTGCGGGTCTCGCGGTGTCAACCAAAGGACCGTTGGGATTATTGCCTATCCTATTTTCACCTACCGCCTTCGGGTGGGCGATAGTCATTACTATACCATGGTATTTGTTTATGAGTGTGACCTTTGGTTGGCCGTTTCTCTCTGCACACATCGGGTATCATCTGGCCCAACGCGTGTTTACTCCCATCGAAGGACATACAAATTCACCGTGGTATTATGTACAGTTGCTTACCAACCGGCAGGTATTTTTTGCCTGGGAATTACTGGCAGGTTCCATCGCATGGCTTATGCTAAAGAAAAGATGGAAAGATGCACGGGTCCGTTCCGTTATTGCCATGACCGTGCTCTGTTTTTTTTTGCCGGCGGTTGCACGTACAAGACTCGCCTGGTACATCATCCCTTTATACCCCTTCGCCGCCCTTGTTATCGCCGCCGCTGTTGGAGATTTTGTAAAACAAGCACAACAAAAAACGTAATTTGGAGTATAATAAGGCTACTTGCGGGATCGTATAACGGTAGTACACATCCCTCTGGAGGATGTTATCTTGGTCCGAATCCAAGTCCCGCAGCATATGGAAATAGTTAAACAAATCATACCTCGTCTTATAGCTTTAATTCTGATTGTGGCGGGAATTCTCACTGGTCGTTCCGGGCTTTATTTTCTATTATTATCTGGAATAATACTTGGATTTTATTATGGCTGGTTTAACGATCTAATTTGGAGACCGAACGGTAAACTTGAAACATCAATTCCCTATAGAGCGCATCAGATCTGGATTCATATTATTTGTAGTGAAGTAGGTGCTGTGGCTTTCTACTTATTATTAAGCAGAATTAATAATTCTTTAAAGTTTGTTATTGTAAGAGGTTTTAATTTGAGTGATTTTATTCTTTTTTTAATTGCGATTTTGGGTTATACGGGTTTACTTCCTAGAATTTTATGGTACTTCACTTATGCGCAGCAAAAACTTAAATAATCGAACTAGAGCGGGTTCTTTGTTGACAGATCTTATATAATCGTATATAATCTTATATATATGAAAACGAGGTTTGATATACGGCTGCAGCACATACCGCAGGAAATTTGGTTAAAAATTACCCAGATTGAGGTATTAAAGGGAAAATGGGAAGGTAATACGAAACTAAGCCCTCAAATACTCGGGCGGCTGAAGAAATCCGTGCTTATTACGTCAACAGGAGCTTCGACCCGTATTGAGGGGTCAAAATTATCTGACGAAGATATTGAAAAAATGCTTCGGGGAATATCTATCCAAAAATTCAGCAACCGTGATAAACAGGAGGTTCAGGGATACTATGAACTTCTTCAAAATGTTTTCAACTCATGGGAAACTCTTCGGTTTAATGAAAATGTCATAAAACATTTTCATAAAGAATTGCTGAAACATGTTGAAAAAGACGTTTTTCATCGGGGTGAATATAAGAAACAGGAAAACGCAGTGGAAATGATCAATGCGAAAGGAGAGTCAGTAGGTATTTTTTTTGAGACAACAAAAGCGTATTTAACACCCAAAGAAATGAATGAGTTGGTGGATTGGACAAAGGATGCTTTGCAGCAAAAATTGTATCACCCGCTCTTAATTATCGGGAACTTTCTTGTTGAGTTTTTAAACATTCATCCGTTTCGGGATGGCAACGGGCGTTTATCAAGAATCCTCACAAATCTCATGTTTTTAAAAGAGGGGTACGCGTATATGCCATATATATCACATGAAAAATTGATTGAGGATAATAAACCGGAGTATTATCTTGCGCTCCGGAAAAGCCAGAAAACATTGAGAACCAAGCAACCGGATATTACAGACTGGCTCAATTTCTTTTTCGATATCCTTATAAAACAATCAAATATGGCTATAGACCTGTTAACGCAGGAAAATATTGAAACCATACTTTCTCCAAAGCAGCTGATTGTATGGCATTTCCTTCAGACTGTTGACGAGGTAACACCTCGGGAGATTGCGAAACAAACCCATGTTCTCAGGCCAACGATCAATCAGGTAGTAAATAAACTGCTGGCGTTAAAGAAAATCAAACGGATTGGGCAAGGCTCTACGACGCGCTACCAAAAAATTGATATGTGAGTCAGCAACAACAGGAACATTCGTCTTCGCCCTCGCAAAGATCTTTCATCGCGTTGAGCTTTTTCTCAACGTGCTTGATTTTTTCCTTATCACCTTTCACGGTGATAACGAGCGTATCGCCTTGATTTTTTATATCAACATCAAGGTCTTTGAAAAAATTATTCATGTGACCATGCATACATCCTCCTTTGGATTAAATGGTTTATACTAGTATTAGTATATATTGAAACATTTAAATATGTCAATATATCAAAATGACGTAAATTTATGCATAAATCCTCCGCAGCATTCGTGTATAGCGTGTTCGTTGATAGAGTAGAGTACTTCTTTTCCTGCTTTTTTTGCTTTAATAATCGATGCGTCCGTAAGGATTTTCAGGTGATGGGAGATCGTAGGTTGGGAAAGCGGGACGTTTTGAACGATGTGGTTGGCGTTTACTCCCGTATGGCTCCGTATCACGTTAAGAATCGCCTGTCGATGTTTATTGTGGATGGCTCGAAAAAATACTTGCCATTTTTTCGGACACGCGCAAGGTTTCATAATTTCTTATATCGAAAACTATCGATATAATACTATATTTGGGAATATTATGGTAGAGGCGACAAAGAGTGATAGAATGGTTAGTGAACTGGTTTATGAAACGATTGTCATCCCCGCGCAGGCGGGGATCCAGCTTTAAATATTTTCTGGATTCCCGTTTTCACGGGAATGACACTGTGGCTATTTTATTAACCCACAAATGGTTACTGATCTTAGTTTTTATTTTTATTTTTCCGGTGGTCGTGTGGGCGGGGAACCCCCCGGATCAGAGTAAGTCAACCATTACGGGGACGTATGCGCCGGCAGACGGGACCACTTCATCGTCGGTCACCATCACCCTCCGCGACTCGGCCGGGTATCCGATATCGGGAAACGATTGGGTATTTTTGACATCAACGGATTCAACAACATCATTTAATCCGTCGTCCCTCACCCTGGACGGATCCGGCGTCATTTACACAAAAGTAAAATCTACGCACGTCGGGTACGTACCGATTGTGGTGAACGATACGACGACCCATACACTGATTTCCGGCAGCATTTATTTTTATCAGCCCGGCGGTATTGCGCCCTCGTCGGGCGCGTGTTTGGATCCTCCCCCGGGAAGTACCGTGCAACTTCTCACCGCAACATCATTTGGAGATACTTCCGTAGTTCTCACTTGGGCAGATGCGTCCAATCCCGTTACATATTATCTGGTTTCTTACGGCGTATCTGCCGGAAATTACATCTACGGAAATCCGAATGTGGGCGGGCAGGGGACAACATCGTATACGGTCGGAAGTCTGACAAAAGGAACAACGTATTATTTCGCCGTCCGCGCCGGAAACGGGTGCACACCTGGGGCCTATTCCAATGAATTTTCCGCCACCCCCGGAGGTATATCTATACCAACGCTCACTCCAACAGCGACTCCTTCTGCTGCTTCCACCCCTCTGGCGAAGCCAGATCCTGCTCCGCAGGACACTCCGACGTCAACTCCAACACCAACGCCAACGAAAAAAAATTATGTACCCACAAATATACAGGCGCCTTCGCAGCCGCCTGTTCCTATTGCGACATTCCCGCCGCTTCAATCGCAACAACCCGAAAATTCATCAGCACGAACAGCAGTAATCATTGGAGTGATTTTTGGAATTCTGATTTTTGCCGGTGTGGGGCTGTGGGCATTTATAGAGCACCGGCGTAAACGAATTTTTGATCAAACAACGCAACAATTTTAAACGCAATGGATGCATATATTATGCCGATAACCACATCCACGACATAATGTTCCCCAAGATACACCACGGCAAACCATACGCCGTAGACATAAGGGAGTGCAAGAAGCGAAAAGATTTTTATTTTTTTTGTTAAATATAAAAAGATAATCCACGGGTATGCGGCATGAAGTGAAGGAACTGCTGCAACCAGATTTGCGCCGAAGAATTTATAAACGGACGGTACGGAAATCGGATGCGCGAGTGATCCCATTACCTGGTCCATAATTTTTGCAAGCGGTGGGATGATCCCTTGACTGCTTGCCATCCACGGCGGCATGGCAGGATAGATGATGTAGGTAATGAATGCCATGTACGACAGGATAAGAAATCCGGTGGTAAATTGTTTAAATATCTTCCGGTCATAGAGCCAAAATATAAATGCGACCATCATAGGTATGACGAAATGAGAAATGTACAAAATGACCGATACATAGTCGTACCAATGAAGATGCAGTGTATTAAAAAGTGATGTTTGTAATTGGATAGTCGGAAGCCCGCGGAATAAAAATTTGTCTGCATTGATCATCGGGAAAATATTTACGTTTTTCGTGAGATGGGGTACGATGCCCCGCAGATATTCATAGCCAAACAGCAGAAGAAGTACCGGCATCCAATCCTGAATAAATTGTTTGGTTCGTCCGATAAGTAGTGTGCCCACAATGGCAAATGCAAAAAACTGGTCCGGTGCAAACCATGCCCGGTGCCAGATCATGTACACGCTTACGATGAGAATATAAATAATTGGGATAAGATATACAATTTTTTTCATGCGGTTAATATTACCGCAAATAGGGGAAAATAAAAAGATACGATCCGGTTAGTCCCATAAGTCCAAGGACAAGAGCAAAGATGATACTTAATTGGTGATGAAGTGCTCTTATGATCATTGAGGCTTGGCCACTATACAAAGAAAGTCCGGTAATAGACATTACAATTCCGGTGATGAGAATAGCGAGTACGAGCCATCGGTGAATTTTCCGTGCAATCATATAGAGTTTTGGGCTTTTCATGTTATGGTGCTAGTGTACCAACGAGGAGCTCTTTAAGCAATTGTTCCGCACGGGGAGAATGCGATCCTCTTCCGTCTTTTGTTGCAAATGCCTGCGTTGCATCCGGTCCGCCGCAAAATGGCAAAATCGTTTCCGTGCCGCCCGGATGGGCAGAAAGATAACTTGTTACATTATATGCATTACCGTTTATTCGTATCCAGCAATCGCCGGCGTTATTATGAAGGGAAAAATCACTCATCCCAATAGTCTGCGGTTGAATTTGGACAGTTGCCACAGGAGGGATATTTTTGAGAATAATCCCAATGATCCCAATGGCGATTACTCCCAATATGATATTTATTACTAATTCCTGTTTCATAGATAAAGTATAGTATACAATATAATGAAAGTATGACAAAAGAGATTGTTTTGACAAAAACAGCTGTTTTCCGAAACCGGAAGATTCGGAAAGTAATATATCAAAATGAATGGTGGTTTGTGGTAGAAGACATAGTTCTTGCCCTTATCGATTCCAACGATCCGAAACAGTATATCCAACGAATGAAATATAGAGACGCAGAGCTTGCGAAAGGGTGGGTACAAATTGTACATACCCTTTCTATTGAAACTGTAGGTGGAAAGCAGCAAATGAATTGTGCAAATACGGAGGGTGTATTTCGCATTATTCAGTCTATTCCTTCTCCGAAGGCAGAGCCGTTCAAACGATGGTTGGCGCGGGTTGGCTATGAACGGGTACAGGAAATTGATGATCCGGAATTGGCTACGAAAAGAACACGCGCCTTGTATAAAGCGAAGGGATATCCGGATTCGTGGATTCAACGGAGGATGCGGGGGATTGAAATCCGGGAGACATTAACGGATGAATGGAAAAAGCATCAGGTCACGAAAGACCGCGAGTATGCAATTTTGACGGCAGAAATATCCAAAGCAACATTCGGTGTGACACCGTCAGAATATAAAAGATTAAAAGGGTTGAAACGCGAGAATTTGCGAGATCATATGAACGACCTGGAGTTATTATTTTCCCAACTTGGAGAAGCGGCGACGACAGAAATCACCCAGGTAGAACATCCGATGGGTTTTGAGAAAAATAAATATGTTTCCCGCCGTGGCGGTGCCATCGCCGCCGGCGCCCGCAAAAATCTCGAACGCGAAACAGGAAAAAAGATAAGTACAAAACAAAACTATTTGCCAAACAAATCAACGAGAAGATTCAGTTAATCATGTTACTATGTTTTAAAACATAGTAACATGGATTTTTCTAAATGGATTTGAAGTTGTCATTTCATTCGCGATCGCGAATCGATTGACAACATTGGTTTAATAGCTACGACGACCCCGGCGTACGCCGGGGGGATCGTATAAATATATTAACGTGTTAATATCCTGCTGAACTACTTGCCCCGCTGGGGCCGTTTGGTCCGCGCATCACGGGATTAATCTGTACGTTGGTTGCCGTAACGCTGCCGTCGGAATTTGTTGTTCCGAATGCGGCTACCCGGGTGCCGACGGATAAATCGCTGACTGCGCCTGCTGCAGCTTTGTTGATTGTTGTCGTACTTGATAGCACAACAATTTTTGAAGATCCGTCCGGTAATTTTACTGTCATGGTGTTTTTATCGATCGATATAATATCACCCGTAACCCCGCCGCCTCGGCCAAATCTGCCTGCCGGCGAGGCAGGGGTCGATCCATTTCTGGCGGAAAAGCTTGGTCGCTGGTTTTTCTGATATTGCATCCCGCCAAAGAAGCCCAATCCTCCTCCGACGAGTACTGCAATAAGAACCATTGCCATTACATTATTTTTCATTTATTTATTCACCGCCTTTCCTTAGAAACGCTTAACGAATTCTTATGAGTTTTAGCATTTCTTAGGCCCGTCTAAGATCGCTCTTCGAGCTGCGCTACGAATAGTAGGTAAGGCGAGAAGAAAGATCAGGCGGGCTTTTTTATTCATATCTCAATGCTTCAATAGGTTGCAGGTCGGATGCTTTTTTGGCGGGCCCGCCCGCCACGCAAGCGAGAAACAAAGGCAACTGATAATTTCGTTTACTATTCATACCTCAGGGCCTCTATGGGTTGCATCTGCGAGGCTTTGCGGGCGGGATACCAGCCGAATAAAATACCGATTGCTGCAGATACCGCAAATGCCAGAAGAATGGCGGAAGGAGAAAAGACAAAAATGGCTCCCAATGCTTTGGATATGATGTACGATGCCAGTACGCCCAGAATGATGCCGATGGCGCCGCCGGTAAACGTGAGCATGATGGATTCAGCCAAAAACTGCAGGGTAATGTTTTTTTTCTTTGCACCCAATGCTTTTCTCAGTCCGATTTCTCGTGTGCGTTCGGTTACGGTGACGAGCATTATGTTCATAATGCCGATTCCGCCGACGATAAGAGAGATTGCGGCAATGCCGGATAGAAGTGACGTAAATGTGCCGGTCACCGAGGATGCGGTATTTAAGATATCCTGCTGAGAGAAGATGGAAAAATCTGCTTGAGTCGGGTCATTAAATTTATGTCGCGCAAGAAGAAAATATCCCACTTCGTTTTGCGCATCCGTCATGACCTCCGAACTTTTTGCCTCAAGTGCTATAGAGCTTACGTAATCCACCCCGAAGAGAATTTTTTGCGCTGTGGTAAGCGGCACGTAAACAATATCATCCTGATTTTGAAATCCCGATCCGCCTTTACTCGTGGTAATTCCCATAATCGTAAATGTTTGTCCGCTTATCCGCATGGTTTGCCCGATCGGAGTAGCCCCTTCGCCGAAAAGATCCGTCGCTACCTGCGGGCCGATGACGGCAACCCGCGAAAGACTGTCAACATTTTGTTGGGTGATAAATGAGCCGGTTTCCATAGTGACTTTATGGACCCCGGCGTACACAGGGGTTACGCCGATAATTTGTGTATTGGTATTTGTACTGCCGGTGGTAATCTGCGCCCGGCGCTGCAGCTCCGGCGATACGCTCTGCACATTTGTGATTTGTGAAGACGTTTCGATGGCTTTGGCATCATCCAGAGTAAGCGTGGTCCCTCCGCCGAATGCACCTTGTACTAATCCGGATCTCTGACCCGAGGGTTGTATTGTGAGAAGATTTGCACCAAGCGATTGGATTTGGCTCTGTACTGATGCTTGTGTAGCCTGCCCGAGAGACACAAGCGCAATGACGCTGCCAATACCGATAACGATTCCTAAAATCGCCAACAACGTTCTCAATTTATTATTTTTGAGCGTTTCAAAAGATTCAGATACTAGTTCAAGATAGTTTTCCATCTTTAATATGTATGATCCGTTTTGCGTGCGCTGCAATATCCGGCTCATGCGTAATCATAACAATAGTATGACCTTCTTTATTCAGTTTTTTAAATATCGCCATAATTTCTTCGGCCTGAGCGCTCGCGATATTTCCGGTCGGCTCATCCGCAAGAATGAGCGCGGGGTTAAGGACCAGTGCGCGGGCGATGGCGACCCGTTGTTGCTGCCCGCCGGAAATTTGATTCGTCGTATGATAGAGCCGGTCTCCCAGCCCCACCATTTCCAGAAATTTTTTTGCAGTTTCTTCACGTTGCGCGCGTGGGATTCCGGCATACATCATGGGGATTGAAACATTTTTCATCGTTGTCGTGCGCGGCAGTAAATTAAATGCCTGAAAGACAAAGCCGATTTTTCTATTACGTATATCTGCAAGTTGGTCATCAGTTAAATTTTCTACATTTTCTCCGTCGAGTATATACGTACCGGTCGTCGGCCGGTCGAGCGCGCCCAAAATGTGCATGAGCGTTGATTTTCCTGATCCGGATGGCCCCATAATTGCGACGAACTCTCCTTTTTTAATCGTAAATGAAACGTCATCGATTGCGATCGTTTCTACCTCACCGGTTTTATACACTTTCGAGAGGTGTATTACCTCAATAATGGGTTTTGAGGTAGTCATAGATTACCGTCCTCCCATACCCCGACCGCCTATTGCGCTAAACGGTGATCTTGCAGAAGAATTTGTTTGTGTGCCTGACGTGGTTGTTGCGGTGACGACGACATCTCCTTCGTTTATCCCCGAAGAAATTTCTGTTTCCGTATCGTTAGCGCTGCCGACCGTTACCTCAACCGCATTTACTTTGTTGTTTTTCATCACGCTCACCGTTTTTTGTCCGTTCGTTGTTTTTACCGCTGCGTTTGGTATCATAACGACATTGTCTTTCACATCTGTAATTATTTTTGCGTCCACGCCCATGTTGGGGTAAATACCGTCAATTGCCGTATCAAATTGGATGTAGGCAGGGTAGGTGGTGACACCCGAACTCACGATTCCCGTGGTGTCGATAGATACGATTTTTCCGGTAAATGTAGTTGCCGGAAAGGCATCCATCGTCAGGGTTACTTTGTTATCTACTTTCACTTTTGGCACATCAACTTCGGATAAATTGACAACCGCGACCGGTGTAGCGTCTGTTTTGATATTTGCAATCCGTTGGCTTGTGGAGGTGCCGGAGGAATTTGTTTGCGCGGTAAGGACTGACCCAATCTGGAGCGAAAGCCCGCTTATAACTCCGGAAATCGGCGCGTAAATAATCGGTGATGTTTGTTGGTAGTTTGCCCAGCTGCTGGCGACCGAAGTATTTGCCGCCGCAACGACATTTTTTTGATTTGCATAATTTGTTTCTGCGGCAAGCCAGTCGTCCTGAGCTATGGTAAATGGCGTGAGTACCCGGTTGCCGGTATTGGCGCTGCCGTCGGGATTTTGGTACGTCGAATTTTGTGCAATATCCGTGTACGTTTTCCATTTTGAATACATGGAAGATTGCAGGGAAAACATCGAGGCTTGAGCGCTTGATAGTTGGTTTTTTGCGCTCAGATAACTGGCATACGCCTGATTTGCCCGTTGCTGCCCGTTCATATCCAGATCTACCTGGGCAATCGGATCTCCGGATTTCACCGTGTCACCGTTTTTTACGAAAATTTTGGAAACCACGCCGGACGTTTGTGTCGAGACCGATGCGCTGTTGGCGCTTGAGATGTTGCCGGATGAGGAAACGGTGACAATAAGTGTCCCGCGGGTTGCGGTCTCGGTGGTATAGGTCGTTTTTGTTTTATTGGCAAAAAATTTTCCGTAGATGAACCAGAAAAAAAGAAAAAATATAATAATCGCGGCAATTTTTTTTCGATACGTATATAATAATATGAATGAAAAATTCATGGATATACGTTATTATAGCAGCAGTAATTGGAATTTGGTATATATTCAGACCAATTCCTATAGCAAAAGTTACTGTTCAAACACCGGCTCTGAAAATAACAAAAAATATGAAACTCACCAGCCGCGCATTTGTAAACGAAGAAAAAATTCCGGCAGAGTATACGTGCGACGGGAAAAAACTGCATCCGCCGTTTACCATTTCCGGGATTCCGGAAGGGACCAAATCATTGTCGATGATTGTTGACGATCCCGATGCGCCACTGGGAACCTACACCCATTGGGTGATCTGGAACATTGATCCGGCGACTGCCGGGATTGCCGCAGGGGAAGTGCCCAAGGGGGCGCAGGAGGGGACAAATTCAGGAGGGAAAACCGGATTTTACCCGCCGTGCCCGCCAAATGGCTCGCACCGGTATTTTTTCACGGTTATTGCGCTGGATACCACTATCGGACTGGACGGAAAAGCCACAAAAGCAGATCTGGAAAACGCCCAAAAAGGCCACACCCTCGAACAAACCAACCTCATCGGAAGTTACGGGAGATAATATACAATCAGTGTAACGACCGTTACATGAATTGTATATTCAATTATTATTGTGACCAACGGGCGAAGAGGCCGCTGGGGAGGAGGCGCGAGCGGTCGGAAGATTCTTTGAGGGCGAGTTCGCCAAATTCAATGGAGCCATGTACCCAATCGGCAAGAAGATGATGAAGCACAAGCGGGGAGAGATCGGCGGTGTAGGCATTAAGGAGTATAAATTTCGGTTTGGTTATTTTTTTAAGTTCTAAAATGAGTTTTGGCAGATCTTCTTCGATTTTCCATACTTCGCCTTTACTGCCGCGGCCAAAGCGGGGAGGATCAAGAATTATTCCGTCGTAGGTATTGCCGCGTTTTGTCTCACGCAGCACAAATTTCAACGCATCTTCTTCAATCCAACGGATAGGTTTTCCTTTTAAATTTGATGCCACCACATTTTCATTTGCCCAGGTAATGGCGCTTTTGAGTGCATCGACATGGGTGACATTCGCGCCTGCCGCAGCAGCAGCGAGTGTAGCCCCGCCCGTGTAGGCAAAAAGATTGAGTACCCGAAGTCCGCGGCTAACATGCGCCAGCCAATCCCAATTCACTGCCTGTTCCGGAAATATCCCCACATGTTTAAAACTTGTTGGTTTAAGAATAAATGTCAGGTGTTTATACGAAATTTTCCAGCTATCAGGCAGTTTATCCGAAGTCCAGTTTTGTGTTTTCGGTTGCCAGAGCGCCCGCGGATCCGTGCGCGCAATAGTATATGCGCCGAATCGCTCAAGTTTCATGTTATCACCGGAATCAATAAGCTCGTACTCTTTCCAATCAGTCGGATATAGGGTGGTCATGATATGATTGTAACACGACTTTGTTTGTCATTCCCGCTCGTTCCGATGCATCAGAGTGAACGCAGGCAGGGATGAAACATCAGGAGGTCATGGTCCTTCGCGCCATGATCGCAGATTTGAAAAAAGAAATTATGGCCTGTGTGTTGCGGCCCAGATGTGGCCGGCGATGCCCAGCGCCAAGAATGCTAACCCGAATCTCACCGGGTGGACGCCAAATACCGGATAGGTCAATAGCGCACCGATTCCCATACCTATAAATATATGCGTGAGACTATTAAAGTCTACGTGTTTTGCAAAGTACCTCATCGCAGTTGTTACATATTTTGTCATTTTTCATCACCCTCATCTAGTTAATCATATTGTGGAACATCATGCAATCTGAGCTTGACACATAACGGAAAGGTGGTATTATCGCTGTGATATGGCTAAAAAACTGGAATTAGGAAAGTCGGATCCAATAGAAGTACAATTGCAGGGAAAATTTACTGAAGCATGGAAAAGGGAGAGCGATCCTGTTGGTTATTTATGGCGCAATGGATTTATATTTAGACAAGAAGGAGATTCGCTCAAGGGACATTTTGCTGTTTTGGTAAACGTAAGGACTGGTCAAACGCTCGTCGAATTATTTCAATCAAAACCACAAAAAAGATATGGATATTTACAGGAAGAACGGATTCCGTTATTAACAGATATCGCTGATGTTATTGGGATAGATGATTTTCGAATACTCGCTTACAATTTAAAAATTCCGGATGCCGGTAATTTACAAATATATACATTTACTGATCCCAGATCGATTTTAGATAAAGTAAAAGACTCTTGACGATTTCCATAGAGTACACTTCCGTGATACTATTAGCCCTACGATGAAACGGATACTGGTGGTTGTGGCGGATCATAAGGATGAACTCATTGTGGCTTTCAAAACGATTGCGTCATATAAAAAAAATGGATGGGAAGTTGAGATTATTCATACGGGGCCGGTAGCAAACAAAACGCCGGGGGATATCGAAGATGTGCTGTACAAAAAAATGCTGGAAACAATTCCGGACATTGTTATCACGTTTGACACGACCGGCATGGATAATGACCCCGATCATATCCGCGTGTGTTTTGCGACCACATTTGCATTTCAAAAATATGCCAAATGGATCGAGAACCTTCTTCATGACATGGAACCTGCCCAGCAGGCATTTCCGAAACTTTACTACGCATGCATCCCGCAAAGCGTCATGAAATACCAAATTGCAAAAAAAGAAAAACTTGCATTGTCATTTGAGAAACCTCTCCGGGGCACAGAAGACAAAAAAATAACGACGGTTATTGACGGGGAATATTTTATTTTCCGTATGCACGGAATAATCGAAGTTTTTATGGGGAAAAATGATCATGTTGCTGACCGTCTCTAATCTCCACGCTTCTATAGAAGGGAAAGATATCCTACGAGGAGTCTCCTTGAAGGTGAAGTCTGGCGAGGTTCACGCAGTCATGGGTCCCAATGGTGGTGGTAAATCAACGCTTGCGTATGCACTCATGGGACATCCGAGTTACAAAGTCAAAAGTCAAAAGTCAAAAGTCTATATAGGTAAAAAAAATATAATCAATTTGCCGACGGAGGAACGGGCAAAGGCGGGGTTATTTTTGGCACTTCAATCTCCGATTGCGGTTCCCGGTGTGACTGTGGTGAATTTACTTCGGACCGCGCTTGGGGATACAAAACAAAAAACGCAAAATCCGGTTTTATCCAGACAATTTGCCGGGTCTCTGCCGATTGAGGAGTTTATGCATATGATAAAAACATATGCAAAAGAGCTGCGTATCGACGAATCATTTTTGTCCCGCGGGATTCATGATGGGTTTTCCGGCGGGGAGAAAAAGAAAATAGAAATGCTGCAGGCTTTGGTTCTTGCGCCGAAATTTGCAATATTCGATGAGATCGACACCGGGCTTGATGTGGATGCGCTGAAGATTGTTGCCCGCGGCATCGGTATTCTCGCAAAACGAGGCACCGGTATTATTATTATTACCCATTACCAGCGGATATTAAAATATGTAAAGCCGGATGTCGTGTACATATTAGTGAACGGAAAAATCGTAAAAACCGGAAAAGCAGATTTAGCAAAAAAAATTGAAGACAATGGGTATACACAATTTTCCAAATAAATACGGTTTTCATGAACCGGAAAACTACGTGTTTAAATCCAAACGGGGATTGGATGAAAGCATGGTCCGCAGTATCAGCCGGCACAAAAAGGAACCGGAATGGATGCTCGCGTATCGCCTGCGTGCACTGGGGTTTTATTATAAAAAACTACTCCCGACTTGGGGGGGAGATCTCACAAAAATCAATTTCGATACTATTTTTTACTACATAAAGCCGACGCAAAATAAAGTAAGCTCGTGGAAAGATTTGCCCGCCGAAATTAAACATACGTATGACCGGATCGGTGTCCCCGAAGCGGAGAAAAGGTTTTTGGCTGGGGTGAGCGCGCAATATGAATCTGAGGTAGTGTACAAAAGCATAAACGACATGCTTTCCAAAAAAGGCGTGATTTTTCTTGATATGGACTCAGCGCTTCGGGAACATCCGGAGTTGGTGAAAAAATACTTTGGAACTGTAATTCCTGCGGTTGACAATAAATTTGCGGCATTAAATGGTGCCGTTTGGAGTGGGGGATCATTTATTTATGTGCCGCGTGGTGTGAAAATCGAATTACCTCTGCAGGCATATTTCCGGATTAATGCAGCAAACATGGGACAGTTTGAAAGAACGTTAATTATTGCGGAAGAGGGTAGTTATATACATTATGTCGAGGGATGCTCAGCTCCGATTTATACAACGGATTCTCTCCATGCAGCCGTCGTAGAAATAATCGTAAAGAAAGGTGCACGGGTCCGCTATACCACGATCCAAAATTGGAGTACAAATGTATATAATCTCGTAACCAAACGCGCTCGCGTTGAGGAAGAAGGCATAATGGAATGGGTAGATTGCAATATTGGAAGTAAATTGACCATGAAGTATCCAAGTGTAGTTCTTGCCGGCCGCAAAGCCCACGGAGAGATGCTTTCCATTGCATATGCCGGGCCCGGTCAGCATCAGGACGCCGGCGGAAAAATGCTCCACTTGGCTTCCGAAACCACGAGCCGCATTATTTCCAAATCCATCAGCCGTGGGGGTGGTCGTACGTCGTACCGCGGACTTGTGCAGGTGTATCCGGGTGCCAAAAACGTCAAAAGCAAAGTCGTGTGTGATGCACTTCTCTTGGATGAGGCTTCCCGAAGCGATACGTATCCCACGATGAAAATAGACGAGCAAGATGCGCGCATAGAGCACGAGGCAACCGTGTCAAAAATCGGCGATGAGCAGCTCTTTTACTTGCGGAGCCGCGGAATCCCGAAAGGGGCCGCCGAATCCATGGTTGTGAACGGCTTTATCGAACCGGTTATAAAGGAGCTGCCGCTTGAATATGCGGTAGAAATGAACAGGTTGATAGAATTACAAATTAGTACTAGTTTGGGCTAATATATGTACAAAATCATACAAGTTCATGCAAGTACGAATAACGTTGAATTCCGCGTTAGAACGGGTAAAACGCTTCATTTGGTACTGATTGGAACGGAAAGTTTTGATGTACATGTAACAGTACGACTCATGGGAAAAGGCGCATCGGCTTTCATCACGGGAATTTGTCTTGGCAGTGGCAACACGAAACAATTATTGCATACGATGCAATATCACGAAGCGCCCGACACGATGAGCGACCTGCTTATTAAAACCGTGCTTTCAGATCATTCGAAATTTTTTTACGACGGCGGGATTCGTGTAGAAAAAATTGCACAGAAAACCAATGCGTATCAGCGGAATGAAAATCTACTTTTATCCGGACGCCCGTATGCCGAAAGCAAACCATCGCTTGAGATTTTGGCAAACGATGTGCGCTGTACGCATGGGGCAACAACGGGTCCGATAGATCAGGAGCAGCTTTGGTATCTATCAAGCCGCGGAATGAGTAAACATACGGGAGAAAAACTTATTACTCAGGGATTTATACAAAGTGCTTTACCCAGAATCGGCAATCAGCGTATAATATATAAATTATGCAAAACGATTTTCCGCTCCTTCGCCGTAAGATAAACGGGAAGCCGATCGTGTATCTTGATTCAACGGCAACCTCTCTCAAACCGCAGGCAGTCATAGATAAAGAAAATGAATATTACACTAAATACACGGCCAATATATTCCGTGGAATTTATACCACAAGTGAAGAAGCGACCAAAGAATATGAAGACGTGCGCGGTAAAGTCGCAAAATTTATCAATGCGCCAAAATCGGAAGAAATTGTATTTACCAGAAATACCTCGGAATCGATTAATCTGGTCGCATCCTGTCTTCGGCCAAAAGAAATCGTTGCGTCAATTATGGAGCATCATTCGAATTTCGTCCCCTGGCAGCAGATAGGAAAGCTGAAAGTATGGGATGGAAAAGAAGATTTGGATAACATAGTTACCCGAACAACAGAAGTGTTCGCAATTACGGCTGTGTCCAATGTACTCGGCACTATTTTACCGATTAAGGAAATCGTCCGAAAAGTGAAAACAATTAATCCTCAATGTTTGGTTCTTGTCGATGCAGCACAGGCCGCGCCGCATATGAAAATAGATGTAGCGGATTGGGGGGCGGATTTTGTCGCATTTTCGTCCCATAAAATGCTCGGGCCTACCGGTGTCGGAGTATTGTGGGGGAAATATGAACTCTTGTCTGCAATGAAACCCTATCAATACGGCGGCGAGATGATTACGGAGGTTCGCATTGAGAAGTCAGTATTTAAAGAAGTTCCGCATAAGTTTGAAGCAGGCACGCCGCATATTGCCGGCGTTATTGGTTTCGGAGCGGCGATTGATTATCTTACTAAAATCGGTATGGATAATATACGGAAACATGAAGAAGAAATAGTTGCGTATGCAATGAAAGAACTCAAAAAAATAACAGGACTTACAATTTACGGGCCCGAGAAGCGTGCCGGTATTATTGCCTTCACCATGAAAAGCGCCCACGCCCACGATATTGCGCAAGTCCTCAACGAAGATAATATTTGTATTAGGGCCGGGAACCACTGTGCCATGCCGCTCCATCTTTCTTTGGGTATTGCCGCCACCGCCCGCGCATCATTTTATATATATACAACAAAAGCAGACGTGGATGCGCTAATAAAAGGACTGGAGAAAGTTAACAAACTATTTTTATAATGGATATCTACCGGCAAATTATTCTTGATCACTACAAACACCCCCGGAACTTCGGACATTTGGATAAGCCGGACGCGAAGACGGAGGAGGGGAATGTGACCTGCGGTGATAGGATTGTGATAGAGTTAAAAGTCGAAAGTCGAAAGTCAGAAGTAATTGATGATATCCGTTTTTCCGGTGAAGGGTGTGCCATAAGTATCGCATCAGCTTCAATGCTGACGGAAAAGGTAAAAGGCATGAAGATTGACGGCGTGATGAAATTATCGATTCATGATATTATGCATATGTTGGGGTCAACACTCACCCCATCGCGTACAAAATGTGCCATGCTTCCGTTGGAAGTATTGCATAAAGCAATATGGACGATAACGATCCGAAAGTAAAAAGAACGATCCGGAAGCTTACGATGCGTATTGATCGCAATTTATGTATCGGTGCGGCCACCTGTATTGCGCTTGCGCCAAAAGCCTGGGCGCTGGATGACGAGGCCAAAGCAATTATTCTGGACACGTGCGAACAGGAATCGGATGAATCTTTGATTGAAGCTGCCAAGGGCTGTCCGGTAATGGCAATCTTCATTACCGACGCCTCCGGCAAACAGATTTTCCCATGAATTCCGTAACCATTAAAATTGGTGGAGAAGCAGGGTTTGGCATCATAACTGCGGGAACGATGCTCTCCAAAACATTTGCACGGCTTGGATATTATACATTTGTCACCAATGAATATCCCTCGCTTATCCGCGGCGGCCACAACGTCGTTACCGTGCGCATTTCCACAGAAAAATTTGCTTCCATGAACCGCGATCTGCATATTCTTGTTGCACTTAATAAACAAACCATTGATCTTCACAAAGAAGAACTATCAAAAGACGCAATAACTATTAATGAGCCTGCAATGAACAATACCATGGCCATCGGCGCCGTGTTGGCAGTTTTAGGGATTCCTCTTGAAGCGCTTCATTCTGTTATTAAAGATCAATTTTCGAAAAAAGGCGATGACATAGTAAATGCAAACATCGAAGCTGCAAAAAAAGGATATGATACAACTGCGAAGAAAAATAGTTTTCCTTTGGAAAAAATAGAGAAAAAAGAGGATCAACTTCTTCTGAATGCGAGCGAAGCCACCGGCATGGGGGCGGCCCGCGCAGAACTCAAATTTGCGGCAATTTATCCGATGACACCGATTAACGCACTTATTACCTTTCTTGCCGATCACGTAAAGCAATTGCAACTGACATATATCCAACCGGAAGATGAAATAGCAGGGATCAATATGGCCATCGGCGCGTCTTTGGGCGGCGTACGAAGTATGGTGGCAACCAGTGGCGGCGGGTTTGCACTTATGGTCGAGGGATTATCCTGGGCCGGCATGATTGAAGCGCCGCTGGTTATTGATCTGGGGATGCGTCCGGGGCCTTCAACCGGTATGCCAACGTACAGCGAACAGGGGGAACTGCAGTTTGTGATCCACGCGGGCCACGGAGAATTTCCGCGGATTGTTTTGGCCCCGGCTACGGCGGAAGAAGCGTATCAATTAACCATTGACGCATTTAACCTCGCCGACCGGTATCAGGTGCCGGTATTTATTTTAACGGATAAATATATCAACGAAAGCACGTGGTGCGTGCCAAAGTCAGTATTTAGCAAGGCCGTGATCGTTGATCGTGGAAAGATACGAAAAGATATACCAACCGACGGTTCATTTAAACGGTACGATCTTTCTGTCACAGACGGCATTTCTTCAAGAAGTTTTCCCGGGCAAAAAGGCGGATTCTACATCGCCAATTCGTATGAACACGATGAGGTCGGGTACATGACGGATAAAGCAGAAAGCCGCGTAGCAATGGCAAATAAAAGGATCAAGAAGTTTGAAGCGATGAAAAAAGACATGATGCCGCCGCAGGTTTTTGGCGATACGGATGCGGAGATTACATTCGTTACCTGGGGATCGACCCGCGGCCCGGTGTTGGATGCAATGAAACTGCTTCCAAAAAAATCACGGCTGGTTCATTATTCCTGGCTCTATCCGTTTCCGGCAGAAGAAACAATAAAACTATTATCGCCGGCAACCCGTATTATTGATGTGGAACAAAATGCCACCGGGCAATTGGCATCCCTAATCCGCGAGCATACGGGAATTTTTATCAAAGAAAAACTGTTAAAATACGACGGAAGGCCGTTTTTTCTGGAAGAGATTGTGGAGTATGTCAATAAATCCTGATACATTTAAAACGAATCATTTACCAACGTGGTGCCCGGGGTGCGGGAACTTCGGCATTTGGTTGGCGCTCAAAAACGCGCTTGCGGAGCTTGGGATCGGCACGGATGACGGCGTTTGTGTGTATGGAGTGGGGTGTCACGGCAATATGTACGATTGGATGAAAATCTACGGAGTTGCGGCGCTTCATGGCCGCACGTTGCCGGTCGCCCAAGGGCTTAAAGCTGCAAATCCTGCGCTGCCGGTTATGGTGATTTCCGGTGACGGCGACGGGCTTGGCGAAGGGGGAAATCATTTTATCAATGCCGCAAAACGGAATGCCGATATTTCTGTGTTTATCCACGATAATCAAGTGTATGGGCTCACTACCGGTCAGGCGTCGCCGACGGCTAATATTGGTTTTAAAACAAAATCCACGCCCGAGGGTGTTATCGATGAACCATTAAATCCTTTGGCTTTAGCCATTACCGCCGGCGCCACGTTTGTCGCCCGCGGATTTTCCGGTGATATTCCGGGATTAACTGCCCTTATGAAAGCGGCAATCGAACATAAAGGATTTTCGGTCGTCGATATCCTCCAGCCCTGCGTAACCTTCGACAAAATCCATACGTACGCATGGTACCGGCAAAGACTTTACAACATGGAGACTCCCGATACCAAAATAAAGGCATTGGAACTTGCCATGGAGTGGGGCGATAAAATTCCCGTCGGAATTTTTTATAAAGAAGAACGGCAATCACCAAAAGAAGAATCCGCAAAACCCGTAAATCTTGATGAGTTGCTGGCAGAATTCATATAATGTGGCAGAAAATGGCTATTTTGAGGAGTGTGAATCCTTGAAACTTGACAAATTCAAGGATTAGGTGTACTATCATTTCATGATCAATCGTGCTGCCAGCAAGCTTTTACACAACTATTTGGAGCCTAATAAAGTGGTTTTGATTTATGGTCCGCGTCAGGTAGGGAAAACCACACTTCTTACGGAATATCTGGCGCATACATCTTACCGCTATGCATTGCATACCGGTGATAATATCCGTGTGCATGAGATTCTTGGTTCTCAACGGTTTGACCGCATTCTCCCGTTTGTCAAAGACATTGATTTGCTGGTTTTGGATGAAGCGCAAAAAATACCGAATATCGGAATGGGATTGAAAATTCTGGTCGACCAAGTTCCCGGGATCCGGATTATCGCAACCGGTTCTGCCTCATTTGAGCTTGCCGGTCAAGTTGGCGAGCCGCTCACCGGGAGAAAATGGACGGTTACGCTCTATCCGGTCGCACAAATGGAGCTCTTGAAAGAAACCCGGCAGTTCGATCTGGAAGAACGATTGCCGGAATTTTTGCTGTATGGCGGGTATCCGCGTGTTGTTACCGAACCGGACGTACACAAAAAACAAACATTACTTACGGAAATAGTTGATTCCTATTTATTGAAAGATATTTTAGAGCTGGAAAAGGTAAAAGGGTCCGCTGTTCTTTTAGATTTACTGCGTTTATTGGCGTTTCAGATCGGAAGCGAAGTATCATTGACGGAGCTCGGGAGCCGTGTGGGGATGGATTATAAAACGGTAGCACGGTATCTGGATTTATTGGAAAAATCATTTATTATTTATGAGCTGCGCGGGTATTCGCGTAATTTGCGGAATGAAATCCGGCGGAAGTCAAAATATTATTTTTGGGATATAGGAGTTCGCAATGCGATTATTAATAATTTTAATGAAATAACGCTGCGAAATGATGTCGGGGCGTTGTGGGAAAATTTTTGCGTCATTGAACGCATAAAATATCAAACGTATGCCTCTGTGCATACGAATAATTATTTTTGGCGGACATGGGATCAAAAAGAGGTTGACTGGGTAGAGGAGCGTGACGGAAAACTCTACGGTTTTGAATTTATGTATTCTAAAAAAAGTAAAAAGTCGCCGAAGCGTTGGTTGGAAACATATAAAGAAGCTTCTTTTGAAACAGTTCATGCCGAAAATTATTTTTCCTTTATTTCATCTTCTCATCATAAGAGCGAGATTTATTTAGTGCGTTAGTCATGATATAATTGCCTCAATATGGCTGTAGACGGAATTGAACATTATCGTAATTTAGCAGAAGGAAATGTTGATGTGTTGAATGCGCTGGAAGGTACCCGTTTGCTTGGGGATGTGTTGCCAAATATTCGAAAACAACTCGACGTACCTTCTGAGCGATATAATAATATCAGATTATTTGAAGAGAATGGATAAAGACAGTAGTGTCATTTTTCCATTGAAACGTGCAATTGCAAGAATATTATCTGATATTACAGAACAAGACTCAATCATAGTGATGACATGTTTAGATATCCATGAAAGAAGTCGACCGGCTGATTTTTTGAATAGAGCAGAGAATTTAGTTACATCTGCTAAAGATGAATATGGTAAAGTAACTCTACTTGAGTTAGTACGTTTATTTGGAAAGCATACGGATATTCCAGATTTTCCGAGCAATGAAGTTATGAACACTTTTTTTGAACCAGCAGAACTTACTCCCTCTTGACTGAATCTTTAGCAGTTGGTATACTCGAGTGCTAGTTGTTTAATACGTATGAATATCATGCAGGAATCAGTATTGCCGGTAGTGCCCATCCGTGACGGGATAGTATTCCCCGGTACGGAAATGATCCTCACCTTCGGCCGGCAGCGCAGTGTCTCGGCCATCGAAGCGGCGCAATCTGCGGGGAAACGCATCGTTCTGGTCATGCAGCGAAATCCCGGTATCAACGATCCCACGCCCTCGGATTTTTATCAGATTGCAACCATCGGTGAAATCGTGCAGATGATGAAAAACGAAGGGGAGATCAATGCACTTGTCCGCGGTATTTCCAAGGTCGAAATATTAAATTATGAAGCCGTGGAGCAGTTTTTTGTCGCACGGGTCATTGAACACGGCGATGTGGTCGAAAACGACGACGAAACGCTGGCTCTTTTCAATCAACTTACGGTGCAGCTTCGCACCGCGGTGAAACTGGGCAAAACCATGGATTTTCTCACGTTTATGAATATTATGTCCGGCGTGACGCCGCAGGCACTTTCGTTTCAGGTAGCAGGCGCACTCGATATCAAGCCGGAAGAGCGGCAGGAGCTTCTGGAGATTTCATCCGTAAAAGCGCGGCTTGAAAAAGAAATCGGCTATCTTTCGCGGGAAGTCAAAATTTTGGAGCTTGAGAAAAAAATTACCAATAAAACGCAGGAAAAATTTGATAAAAATGTCCGTGAGCAGGTGTTGCGCGAGCGCATGAAGACGATCGAAAAAGAACTTGGAGAAGGGGATGATAATAAGGAATTCAAGGATCTTACCGAAAAAATTAAAAATGCCGGCATGCCCGAGGAAGTCCGTGTCAAAGCGGAGAAAGAACTGTCACGCCTCAAGCAAATGTCCCAGTACAATCCCGAAGGATCGTATGTGCGCACATACCTGGATACGCTTGTCGAGCTTCCGTGGAATATTTCAAGTCCGAACAACGTGCAGATAACGGGTGCTGAAAAAGTATTGAATGAAGATCATTATGGTTTGAAAAAAATTAAAGAGCGGATTTTAGAATACTTAGCAGTCATGAAGCTCCGGGCACATGCGATGGGACAGGGAACAGGGGACAGGGAACAGGGACGTAAGCCCAAATCAGCTCCGACGATTTTATGTTTTGTCGGGCCGCCGGGAGTCGGAAAAACATCCATCGGCAAATCCATTGCACGGGCACTGGGCCGCAAATTTGTCAAAATGTCTTTGGGCGGCATCCGTGATGAGGCGGAAATCCGCGGACACCGCCGGACGTACGTCGGGGCATTACCCGGCCGCATCATTCAGGGCATTAAACAGGCAAAAACCAAAAATCCGATCTTTATGCTGGATGAAATTGATAAAGTCGGGGCGGATTTCCGCGGCGATCCGTCAAGCGCCCTTCTTGAAGCGCTCGACCCGGAGCAAAACTACGCGTTTTCCGACCATTATCTTGAAGTGTCATTTGATCTATCGGACGTATTTTTCATTACAACGTGTAACCGCCTGGACACCATTCCGCCGGCCCTCCGTGACCGGTTGGAAATCATTCATTTCCCGGGCTATACGGAGGATGAAAAATTTCATATCGCGCGGGACTTTTTGTTTGAAAAGCAGCGGGAAATTCACGGCATCCCCAAGGGGACGGTCGAGCTCACCAACCGCGCCATTATGGAAATTATCCGTGTCTATACGCGCGAGGCGGGCGTACGCAATCTCGAGCGGGAAGTGGCGACCATTTTCCGCAAAATTGCCAAAAAAATTGCCGATGCAAAAAACCAAAAACAGTTTACGGTTATACCAAAATCTCTTCACGATTATCTGGGGCCGTCGCGGTTTACCTCGATATTGGCGGAGAAAAAAGATGAAGTAGGCATGTCCACGGGCCTTGCGTGGACCGAGGCCGGCGGCGATATTTTATTTATAGAAGTCGCGCTCATGCCGGGGCGGGGTTTGCTCATGCTTACCGGCCAGCTTGGCGACGTGATGAAAGAGTCCGGCCAGGCGGCCATGTCCTATGTACGAAGCCGCTGGAAATTGTTGGGACTTCCGGAAAAGTTTTTCCAGAAGCTTGATGTCCACGTGCATGTGCCGGAGGGCGCGGTACCAAAAGACGGGCCGTCGGCAGGCGCGGCAATGGCAACGGCAATAGTATCCGCGCTTATCAAGATTCCGACCAAACGAACCGTTGCCATGACCGGGGAAATTACTCTGCGCGGCCGCGTGATGGAAATCGGCGGGGTGAAGGAAAAAGTCATTGCCGCTCACCGCGCCGGCATCCGCAGTGTGATTATGCCCAAAAATAACAAAAAAGATCTTGAAGATATTCCCAAAAGCGTGCAGACGGACTTGAAGTTCCACTTCGTCGACCACATGGACGAGGTCCTCGCCCTCGCCCTCACCAAACCCCTCAAGGCTATATAATAATGTCATTGCGAGCGAAGCGAAGCAATCCCGTCCGGGATACAATATGCCAAAATACTACTGCGTTTATATTATTACGAACCCACGAAACACTGTGTTGTATACCGGAGTTACCGGGAACATCATAGCAAGGATATACCACCATAAAAATAAATCCGTCTCTTCGTTTAGCAGTAAATACAACGTCAATAAATTGGTTTATTACGAAATCTACGAGGATATAAATCAGGCTATTGAAAGAGAAAAGCAAATTAAAGCGGGCAGCAGAAAAAAGAAAATAGTGTTGATTGATTCATTCAATCCGGAATGGAAAGATATGTATGGATCATTGATGTAAGAGTTTGTCATTGCGATACCGTTCTTACGGAAAAGCAATCCCGTATTCCGACCGGATTGCTTCGCTGGCGCTCGCAATGACACCACTGAGACTTTTGCTATTCGTGAGAATATTCTGAATATAGTCGTTCTTTTTCTATCAAAATATTGGATAGCTGTTTTTCCATATTCCTTATAGCCTTATGAATTTCAGGTTTCATACGTAAGTCCAAAACATTATTCAATTCAGCATACTGTGTCAACAATTGTTTATGACGGTTGTTCAAGGCCTTCCGTATATATTCAAACTGAATATGTCTACTTAGTGTATGCCATTCGGGAAAATTTGCTAAAAAATTCGGGTCATATTCACCCAATTCTACCGCTTTCTCCAGCGTGAGTTTGGTAACCACGACCGGAAGCTTTGATCCCAACCCTTGTTCTTTTTCTTCAGTTTCGTCCATAGAGAGAATTATGTATATCTGTTTGACGAATATATGGTATTCTCATCATTTTGTTTATTGGCGACGAGAATAAAATCATAAAATATCATTTTTTTGACCTTCTTTAATTCTTGTATTGCCTCTGCCTGATTTTCTTTTGGAACGAACCATACGACCTTTGTATAGTAGGTCGTAACTACTCCTTCCGGAACAAATTTTGCCGCGAGATCTCTAATTTTTTGTGTTTGCGCGATATCAAAGGAAAGGGCGAGGTGTTTTTCATCTTTTATGATTACGTCAGAAATTTTAATGACAAACGGTACATATGGTTTCAGTTCCCGTAATAAATCAATATGTGCCGGAAGTCTGTCGACCGGAACATCTTTGTGGACGATTAAGGATAAATGACTAAAAATTCCGTTTACATCATCGTCATGTTCAGGCCTTTTGCTGTATTTTGATTCCAGTGAAGAAAAATATTTTTCCAGTTCAGGAGTAAATTTTCCAAATATTCCGACTGCATTTATTGTATTTGACGTTGACGAAAGAGACATACAATGGCAGTATAACACGGCTATATATTATTTCACAAAATCATAAATTATTTTTGAGACTTTGGCGATGAGGCGGGGCGCGGCGGCGGGATTAATTTCTTTGTTCTGTTGTGAGTTTGTTACCAATACATTTGAGAGTTTCCCTTGCTATTTCAAGTGCGCGTCCAGCATCATCTTTTGTCGGCAAACCTTCGGGTAAAGCACCAGGGAACGTGTCAGGGTATCGTGTTGGGATATAAAATCGGTTGACAAATCCCATGTCATCGTCCGAAACAGGAAGTTCGCCTACAAGCGGCAAAATAGCATTATATAACGAGATAATGTCGTGAGTTTTTGGAATATTCTTACCCTTACTTCGCATCATGCCCTTGAATATCTTTTCGATTGCCTGATGCGCATGAAAACAGACCAGATGATATAGTTCTTCTTCAAATAACCGTTCTGCCGCCAGAAGATCGCTTTGGGCAAAATATAACCAGTCACGACTCGTGTCTTTATACGCCATACACCGTTTTTCCTTTTTGAGCAATTTCTTCCCCAACAAACCAATTATCGCGGGAAAGCGATAGGTATTCTTGAGGCGTATAGACTAAAATATCCAGGGGGTCATTTGTTTGAATCATTGATCGAACGGAGCTGATACGGTCGTAAAACCGCTCTGAAGTATTTTTTATCACCACCATATCGATATCGCTATCCGGTTTCATGGTTCCGCGGGCGGCTGATCCGAATAAAATAATCTTTTCCGGTTTGTAATGAGCAATAATCTGCGCCACGATGGAATCAATTGCCTGATGACCAGTTTTCTTCATGATTGTATTGTAAGTAACGGCATTGACAATGTCAAAAATACCCAAAAGCGTGCAGACGGATCTCAATAATTTTTCAACCATAGGCATAGACCACCAAAATGTCGCTGCAGCGTAAGTTTGGTGGTAAGGACCAACCACCCCGGAATTTCACTTTGTCAAGTTGAAAAAGCAGGGTGAATTGAGTGGGAGCGAGGCTTACTCCATAAAATCATAAATTATTTTCGAAACTTTGGCGATGAGGATGGGCGCGGAATCGGGGTCGGGGACGTTGGTTGTCAAAATTCCCACGTAATATTTTGTGTTGCCGCCGACGACGAGGCCCACATCATGGACTTCGCCGGTGTCGCCGGAACCGATTTTATGATACACAATGGTGTCTTTGGGTAATAATCCCGGCAGACGGTCTTCAAAATCGCTGCCCTGCATAAACCCGAGCATTTCGGTCGTCGCTGCGGGATTGGCAACATTGCCGCGGTAAATTTTTGCAAGAAGAAGTGCTATATCCGCATTGGATGTTTTGTTGTTTACCATGTCCGTCTGCATCATACCCCAGTTGTTAATGACCGACTGCACCGTATCCAGTCCTACCACGTAATTGCCCAGTAAAAATGCCGCGGTGTTATCGCTTTTCTGCATCATAAGCCGCACGAGCGTTTTTACCGAATACACGGTGCCGGGCGGATCATAACGGATGCTTCCCGTACCGTAATCCTGAATATCTTCTTTCTGCAGGGTGATAGTCCGGTCAAGATCCAGTTTGCCCTTTTGCGCCTGATCATACAAAACCGCAAGTATGGGGAGCTTATTTACCGATGCTGCGGTAAACATTTCCTGCTGGTTGATGCCCATGGTGAAGGTGGAATTGAGGTCCGCAACATACACGGAATAATTATTCCATGAGTTTCCTATTGCCGCTTCAACTTTTTCCCGCAATGCTTCGGGATTTTTTTTGACCGTGAAGATGCCCAGAATTTTCGTTGAGGGCCCGTCGGCAATCGGGGAGATTATCCGGAGATTCTTTTGCCTGAAAAAAAAGATACTGAAAATAATCAAAAATACCGCTATAGCCAATCGCATGGAAGAAATTGTATCACCTTAATCGGTAACTTTCACCCAGAGCGTGGTCCCGTCGTAGGCAAAAGCAAACTGCACGGGTGTGTCGAGAGTGTTTTCTATATATAAATTTTGCTCTGCATTGCCGCTGAAGATCGATACGCCGTACTCTTTCGGAATCTCGGGAATGGTTGCGAAATTATGGTTGGTCGGCGCCAGTGCCGTAAGTCCTGCATCGCGGGCTGCAAGATACATAAGGGATGCAAGGTGGCATACGCCGTCGCCTATGAGCCAGCCGTCGGATTTATAGCCGTCTGCCCAGTTAAAATGCGACCGCATGGTTTGGGTAACCTTATCGTTATATTCCGGGAGAGTGGTGTCGTGGAACGCAAACACTGCCCCAGGCTGAAGGGTAAAGCTATAGGTTGGAGACATGAGGTCAAGGGCATGAAGGATATTGTACTTGAACACCTCATTTACCTGCGCGTTTGGGTAACGGTTGGCAAGGGAAAAAGCACGCTCGGCAAGCGTGTTTGACGGTAAGGTTTTCGAGGCTATAAGAGCCCAAATCGTGAGTCCCAAAAGCACATTCATAGAAGCTAAATAATAGCATATTATAGGATATTAGTCAAGAGGGCGGGGCAAGTTTATTTAGAGTGTTTTTTGATTTCTTTTAAAATCTTGCGCTTCGTTTTGTTTGCGCGGTCGAGGATCGCAAGCTCGATATTTATCGCCGTATGTTCCTGTAAATATGGCATTAGCCGTGCGTCGGCTGGCGCGCGGTGGAATAAGGTCAGAAATTCCTCGTGCTTTTCGCGCGGTAAGTACGAAAAAATCGCGTCCAGAATTTCGTGTTGGATGGTGGCATCGATGAGCGCAAGCGCCTTAGAATCGCTACCCACAACCGCGATAACTTCTTCAATAATAATCAGATGATCATAAAATAGTTTTGCCATATTGTACATTGTACTCCACCGGGCCTAGTGGAATCTCGCCATTTGGATCATTCACAAAGAAAAGTATCACCGGGCCTTTTTGCATGTGGACGTTCAGGCCCAGATATGCCATCACTTCCGGGCTGCCGCCGAAGTGCTTACCGGTAAACTTGGCAGGACCCGCGTCGGCAACGTCGGCGACCACCGTTTTGCCGTTTTGGACATTAACAACCAGAACTTTGCGGTATTTGTACCATTTTACCAAATACGAAAGTCGCTCGTTCCAATCCGGCAGGTAGAGTGTTTGTACGGCCACATACCATTTTTCTTTTTCGTACAAATCCTGAGTCATCTGCGCTTGCGACGGCGCAAAATACCCCCAGCCGCCCAAACCAGGTGCCATATTTTCAACGGAATCTCCGGGGAAGCGGGCAAGATGCTGCTCGGCGCCCATCAGGCCATAGGTGGTATTGAGATGTTCGCCTGAGAGTGTACCGCGGGCATCAATGCCCCAGATGGCATGAATTTCCTGCGCAATTACATCTTCCTGTTCCCGCGTCAAGGGTTCGATTTTTTTTGGCAATAACATATGTAGTTTATTTATGAGCATGTTTCTTAGCTGGTCTACTGACATTGAAGCAATTTGGGCGGCGGGCGTGGAAAGAACTTGTTGGGTAATCGGCTGGCCGAAAAGCATGGCTCCTGCGATGGCCGCACTCGCCGCAACGCGCGCTGCATGCTGCCGGATCCTTCCCGGCGTAATCCCGCGCTCAGTGAAAAATTTGACGACGTGCGGATGCCGCCTGTGGAGCTTTTTCTCGCTTATCTCCGCCTGCTTCGCCAGGCCAAGATACATTTTGCTGCCCTTCATTGTCCCTTTGTACATCAATTATCAGTATAGCAGCTAGATGGGCAGGGTTTCCTGTCCGGAGGAGGGGATGCGCGGTTTTTTCCGGGGTTTTTCTTTCCGCTGGGCCCGCACCATCTTCTCTATCGAAAATTCCAGAAGATCGGTTTTGAGAAGTACAAACACGCCCTCCCCGCCGGCCGGAATTTTTCTTGCTTTCAGTTTTTTACTCAAAATCCACCGGCGTATCGTGTCGGGATGTTTATTGAGGAACCGGGCAGCTTCAGCTACGGTAAGTATTTCATTCACTGCAGTGGCAGTATACTCCATATCTGCCAATTTGCAATTGATGGGAGTATAATTTGATTAAATCAGATATTATGGAAACGACAAAAATTGCATTATTTAAAGGGAATTGTAAAGGGGTGGTACAAATTGTACATACCCTTTTACTTGTCATTGCGAGACCGTTCTGACGGCGCGGCAATCTAATTGGGATAGAGGGATTGCTTCGTCGCAAGACCTGCCTGCCGGCAGGCAGGCTCCTCGCAATGACAAATTCAGATTATCATGAAAATATTCCGTTTCATTTTTGGTTTATTTTTTATTTTATTTCCCGGAGTAGTAATCGCGCAGGGCGGGGAATATATCAACTCGTATGATACCAATATTGCCATTCGGAAAGACGGGGTGATCGACGTTTCCGAGCGGATTGAATATGTGTTTGATGCGCCGCGCCACGGAATTTTCCGGACGATTCCGCAGGTCAAAACAAACGACAGCGGCAAAAAATACAAGCTTACTTTGAGCAATATTTCCGTCACTGACGAAAAAGGAAGTGTGTATACGTTTGTGACGAATACGGAGGGGGATAATAGCGTAGTAAAAATTGGGGACGCGGACAAAACAATAACCGGCACCCATTGGTATGTCATTTCCTATTCGGTCGCAGGCGCCCTCACCTATTTTCCCGGGCACGACGAACTTTTTTGGAATGCGGTAGGAGATAAATGGGAGGTGCCTATCCGCACGGCGACAGCCACCGTTACCTTGCCGCAATCAGTCCCGGCTACTGATCTCAACGCTAAGTGTGATATCTGTACAATTTCAACGACCGGAAACTCCGTACTGTTTAAAGCAAACAAAGAATTACAGCCATCTGAGGGTATGGCGGTTGTCGCGGGATTTCCAAAAGGAATCGTGGCGGTTCTGGAGCCTGAAGAGCTCGTGCCGTTTTTTTCAACCGTGATTGGAAAAATTGTTTTTTGTATTCTTACTATTCTTGCATTTTTCTGGTATATTCTCGCGCCGGTACTCGTTGTCCGTAAATGGTGGGTAAGCGGCCGTGATCCGAAAGCGGCGATGGGAGTGACATCGGCGTGGTTTAGTCCGCCCCGGACCCGTTCTCTGCGTGATCTGACACCGGCCGAAACCGGCACACTTATTGATGAGTTTGCGAATCTCCGCGATATTTATGCGACAATTGTCGATCTTGCCCGCCGCGGTTATATGAAGATTATTGAAACGAAGAAGGGTGTTTTTAATTTTGAGAAGCAAAAAGGGTGGGAGAAAAGTGATGTGCAGGTATTTGAAAAAGAACTTTTGGATGCTATTTTTGAAACAGGCGACCGCGTGAGTCTCAAAGATCTGGACCTGACGTTGACTCTCGAAAAAGTAAAAGGGCAGATTTATTCGTCGCTTGTTGCCGATGGCTTTTTTCCGGAGAACCCGTCAAAGATTCGTACGAAGTATTATATTCTTGCCGGGTTTGCATTGGTGACCGGCAATATTCTTTTAACTATAGTTGCCGCTGCATTCGGGACCGCCATGCCCAAAAAAACACCGCTCGGAGCACAGGGGTGGGCGATAGCCACATCACTCAAAAACTTTCTCGCGAGTCAGGATAAACAGCTCAAATTCCAGGCAGAGAAACAAATGATGTTTGAAAAACTGTTGCCCTACGCCATCGCATTCGGGGTGGAGGAGATATGGGCTAAACGGTTTGAAAAGTTGGGGATTAAACAACCGACATGGTATGAGTCGAGCACAGGCACCGCGTTCAACAGCGTAGTGTTTGCCCACAGCATAGGGCGGGCAGCCGCGGTATCGTTTGCATCGTCGGTTGCAAGCAAATCTTCAACCGGATTTTCCTCAGGTTTCTCCGGCGGCGGCGGCGGCGGCGGCGGGGGCGGCGGCGGCGGAAGCTGGTAACCCCGATCGCGCAACATTTTGCAACATCTTGCAATATCTTGCAACATTATGCAATATGCGGTAGATTGAGGATATGAAGTTCCCTCCGGTTTACACGTTTACGCCTTCAATCAAACAATTACTCTACGATTTGGACGTTTTGAAGGCGGGATATGAACTTCATCCGGTGCCCGCAATACAGGTCGTCAATCTCCGGCGCGCGTCACTTCTCAAAAGTTCACTTTATAGCGCGCGGATAGAAGGGAATCCGTCCGAGGAAGTTGATTTGGGTAATCGTGATATTGCAAATTTAGCCCGTGCGTATGAGGAATTATCTGATCATATGCCCGGTGATATCACGATTGATTCATTGAAAAAGTTGCATGCCATGGTGCTTCGGGATATTTCGGCAGACGCCGGAAATATCCGCATGGAAGAATCCGCAATATATAATCAGGCCGGCGTTGCCGTCTATCTTACCCCTGCCCCGCAAAATATCCGGAACCTTCTTGCAGACCTTTGCGCATATGTGACCGCCGGGCGGGATCCGGCACCAATCGCCGCCGGGCTCACGCATATTTGGTTTGAAAAAATCCATCCGTTTCTGGACGGCAACGGCCGCGTCGGCAGGCTGCTATCTGCATATATTCTCAAAAAGGGCGGATACGATTTTAGCGGGCTCGTGCCGTTTGAACAGTATCTGGATGAGCACCGCGATGATTATTATTTTTTTTTAAACAAGGATGTTCAGGATGTCACGGAATTTGTGGAATTTTATCTCACCGCACTGCTCTCTCAGGCTCGAATATCATTGAGAGCCGCACATGAGTCCGGCAAACCGGATAAGTACGCACTGCTTGCGCCGAGGCGTGCAGAAATCATGAGGCTTATTGAAGATCACAAGATTGTCACCTTTGATTTTCTCTCGCGCCGGTTCCGCGCGGTGCCGGTCCGCACACTGCACTATGATCTATCGCAACTGATCAAAGCCGGATTAGTCCAAAAGATGGGTTCCACCCGCGGGGTGAACTACACGATTGTAAACCATTGACAACTATGTTAACTTATGTTAATCTATACGAAAGTGGTTAACATATGAAAGATACAAAATATTTATCTACCGGCGAGCTTGCACACATACTTGGTATCAGCAGAATCGCGGTATTCCGAAAAATTCAAAAGGGCCAGATTAAAGCCGTGAAAGCCGGCCGAAACTATATTATTGACCCGCACGACGTCGGTAATATTCTGGGTACTGTGCTCACTGCGGAGGATAAACAAACGGTGGACGCTGCGGTCAAAAAAACAGTGAGTGAATACGGAGAAACGCTTCGACTTTTGGGGGCGGAGTAAGTATGAAGCATGTTACCGTACTGGAAGTTGAATACCTCGCATATAGTTTAGCCCGACAGTTCATGACGTGGGACGAGCCTATTCCTGAGTTCGGATCACGTTTTCCGAATATTTTAGAGAGCTGTCTGGCGACCCCGTTTCAGACATTTAACCGTAAATCGCTTTATGGCGGACTTATCGAAAAAGCTTCAATTCTTTTCTACCTGATGGTCAAAAATCACCCGTTCAAAAATGGTAATAAACGTATTGCTACGACAACCCTTCTTTTATTTCTTTCGAAGAACAATAAATGGGTTACTGTCGACCCCGCCCAACTATACCGGTTTGCGAAATGGGTGGCTGAGTCTGATCCGAAAGTGAAAGAAGCAGTCGTTGCAGCAATTGAAAAGTTTTTGACTGTGTACGCCATTCCGTTTCCGGGGTGAATTATTCCATCCGTGCATGAAGCGCATCTTCAAGCGCGTACCAGCCCTGCGCCGTGTTTTCCATTTTTTTCTGATACGCAATCATACTATCGAGCATACTATCAGTATAGCAAATTTGCCAATACCGGCAGGAGGTGTATAATCCGGCCGTATGTCACCAAGACGACTGGAACAGGCAGAACATCGTCAAGTAGAACCTATATTTCTAAGCTCCAACATTGAGTATGTGAGCATGCGGGGGAGGGGTATGTTTATCATAGATAAAACCCGCATGGTAAAAATGGGTAAACAATTAACCCTTGTTTTTGAAAAATTATTTGCGAAGAGTCCGGCTATTGTGTCTAAATTTGATCTCGCGTCGTTAGGCGGTTTAGTGGACAGTGATGATCAATTAGGTCCATTTGATAAAGGGAGAATTGAGATTAACCTATTGAGACTTCATCAAAAATTAGAAGATGTTGCCCTAGATTTTTCAAAACGGCTGAACAACGTGCGTGGAGAAGGGTATCAATGGCTTGCAGAAGACCAGCCGGAATAATCATTTGCACGTCTCCGACTTGGAAAACCCTATTTTGTCTGCCCACCAGCAACTTCTTCCAGCCCGCCGCTTGCCTGCGCGGGAAAGGGGAGTATACTTGTATAAAAGATATATTCGGTTATGGAGAAGAACATTCAACGGCAGTCAGAAATTATTTTTTATACCTCGCCATCCGGTGAGGTAAAAATCGAAGTGCGGTTTGAAGACGAAACGGTATGGTTGACGCAAAATTTACTTGCCGAGCTTTTTGGCACTACCAAACAAAATATTAGCTTGCACATGAAAAATATCTTTGAAGAAAATGAATTGCAGAAAACATCAGTTGTCAAGGAATTCTTAACAACTGCATCTGATGGTAAAAAATATAAAACCAACTTTTATAACCTCGATGCCATTATTGCCGTAGGTTACAGAGTAAATTCCAGGCAGGCAACTCATTTCCGCATCTGGGCCACGCATACTTTACGCGAATATATCATTAAAGGATTTGTGCTGGATGATGAACGTCTCAAAAACGGTCAGCATTTTGGCAAGGATTATTTTGAAGAACTGCTTGAGCGTATCCGCGAAATCCGTGCAAGCGAACGGCGGTTTTACCAGAAAATTACCGATATTTATGCACTCTCTGTGGATTATGATAAGAATGCCGGGGTAACAAAGGATTTTTTTGCGACCGTTCAGAACAAACTCCATTGGGCGATCACGGGTCAGACTGCAGCCGAAATCATCTATTCTCACGCCGACGCCAGCAAGGCATATATGGGATTAAAAACTTGGAAAAGAGCATCGGGGGGAAAGATTCTCAAAAGCGATGCAGTGATTGCTAAGAATTATCTGAGCGAAGCTCATATCAGAGAACTGGAACGAATAGTATCTGCGTATCTTGATCTGGCGGAAAACAGGGCTCAGCGCGGAATGCTCATGAAAATGCAGGACTGGGTTGCGTTTCTCAATAGGTTTTTGGAGTTGTCCGACTATCCGATTTTGTGCGATAAAGGTAAAATGAGCAAGCTTCGGGCAGAGCTCAAGGCCGCACGGGAATACGAAAAATTCCGTGTTGTCCAGGATAAGGCATTCGAGAGCGATTTTGATAAAATGGCCAAAATAATGCTGAAAAAAACTTCAAAGACAAACTTCCGCTGAGGGTGCGAAAATCGCCGCAGCCAATGCCGCCGCCAGCAGCTTTTTCCAGCGGGGGACAGTATTTCTCTTCTTCTTTGCCATATGTCCAATATATATCTTGCGCTTGAGGGGTGTACTATAAAGGTATGGCGAAAATCTTTGGAAAAGATACATATTTAGAGGGGCAAAGAAACGACCATTCTATAAATGGTTTTTTTCTTATTTACGTATTTTTTATTGCAGTTGTAAGTTACTGGGTTTTTCTTATTGTATTTCATACACCACAGCCAGCATCAAATATCGTTGGATTGGGTTTGGTTTTGGTATATCTGATACTTAATAAGCCGATAAATAGGGAAATTCGATTAAAATGGGATTACGCATATGGTCTTCTTGGTGAGCAGTCAGTGCAACAATTATTAGTGAGTTTGCCAGACTCATATATAGTTATTTCAAACGTTGTATTGCCGGGAAAACAATCAAATATAGATTTTGTTGTTGTTAGTCCGAACGGAGTATTTGCTATAGAAGTAAAAAGCCATAAAGGGCGCATATCGTATGATGGGCAGCAGCTGCTTCGATACGGAAGAAAATTTGAACGTGATTTTTTGTGGCAAACGAAAAGCGAGGTTAGTGACTTGAATAGTTATTTGAAACATTTGAATATTGAAACTCCTGTCATTGAGCCGATTCTTGTATTTTCAAGCCGGTTTGCGTCCGTCCGTTTCGGTAAGAAACTTATAGACGGGGTTACCGTCATTGGAGCGAAGTGGTTACTGGAAAGGATTCAAAGTGATGTAAGTAAAATAACCTTATCAGTTGATCAAATTGGTAAAATCCAGAAGGCACTTGAAGAAATAGTCTGACTTGACAATCGACTAATAATCGACTATTAAATGACTAATTTTTGGTACGGAAAGTCTGTTCGTGTAGACTAAAGGTATGGATCATAAGGGTGGCTTTAAAACAAAAGCGCTGATATTGCTCACGGTGTTTATCGACGTCATAGGGGTGGGGATTGTGATTCCGATTCTGCCGTTTTATGTGGCGCGGTTTTCCGGTTCTCCCATGCTTATTACGTCGCTATTTGCGGTCTTTGCGCTGTGCTCGTTTTTCAGCGCGCCGGTGATCGGTGCCCTTTCCGACCGCGTGGGAAGAAGGCCTTTGCTTATCGCCAGCATTTTCAGTACGGCAATCGGATGGTTTGTGTTCGCCGCGGCTCCGAACATTTTATTTCTTTTTATCGGCCGCATTATCGATGGTATTATGGCCGGCAATTTTCCGATTGCGCAGAGCTATTTATCGGATATTGCCAAAGACGATAAAGAGCGAACCGCAAATTTGGGTTTAATCGGTGCAGTATTCGGCGTCGGGTTTATCCTCGGTCCGTTTTTGGGCGGCTTCTTGGGGCAGTGGGGGCATGCCGTACCGTTTTGGTGCGTGGGATTTCTGGCACTCGGGAATGCGATCCTTGCGCTTTTTACCCTGCCGGAAACGCATCAGGGGATACATACCGGGAAAATCAGCATCAATCCGTTTGTGCCGGTTGTGCGCGCAGTGAGAGATAAAGAGATCAGGGTCAATTATGCCGCGTGGTTTTTGTTCGGACTGGCCATTGCCGGGTTTCAGGCGGTGTTTGCCCTGTACATGCGCGATATTTTTCACTTTAATGAGTTTGTGAGCGGGAGTATTTTCGGGCTCGTGGGCGTCATTATTGTCATCAATCAGGGGTTTGCCATGAAACATGTGTGGTTGAAACACTTTAAAGAGCCTACGCTTGAACTTGGGATGCTTTTCGTATTTATCATCGGATTTTTGCTGTTGGGTACCAATGTGCTCGCTATTTTTGGTATCGCACTCATTTTTACCACCTTCGGGCAGTCGGTCCTCAGAGTCGTCATGACCAGTCAGGTGGTGGGATTTGCGGGGCGGCAGAAGCGGGGAGAAGTGCTCGGGATTATGGCATCGATAACCAGTCTGAGTATGACGGTGAGCCCTTTTATTGCCGGCTTTTTGTATGAACGATCCGCCAGGCTTCCGTTTTATATAAGCGCTTTATATCTTGCCGGAGCGTTTGTGCTTCTGTACAAAAAACGGCGGAAATTTGCGTTGGAAGTATTGCCGGATGATGTTATCATGGAGTCACAGATATGAACGGAAAATCTATTTTAATCGGAATAATATTATTGGTTGTTGGTTTGGGGGCGGGATACTATTTTGCTACCAGTTATAAAGTAGTACCGCAGGGAACGTCAATTCCGACTCCGACACAGGAGGTAACCCTTCAGCCGACTTCAGTGCAAGCCATTGATGAGAAAGCGGCGATTATTGCAGCGGTTCGGATGGGGCTGATTGCCGGGCACGGTCCGGATGCGGGTGCTATGACGATTACCGTTTCTAAAATTCAGGACACTTTTGCTTCGGGCGGTGCTATAGATCCGGGCAGCGTCGGCGGCGGCATGTGGTTTGCCGCAAAAGTAAACGGCGCGTGGAAGCTCGCGTGGGACGGCAACGGCACGATTTCATGCGCAAGCGTAAACCCGTACAACTTTCCCGCTTTGATGATCCCCGAGTGTTGGGATGACGCCACACAAAAACCCGTAACACGGTAAGGAAGTGGTAGCGGGTGGTATAATGGCAATGTGATTATTTCTACATCTACCCCATTTACAAAAGAAGAAATTCACAAGCTTCGTGAGCAGTTTGACGTTTATATCAAAACGGTCATCGATTTGAAGCGAAAGATTTGCTCCGCAGGCTGTGACAGACATTACGAATCCGAAAAAATACTTCTTGATGACGGTTCCACGCAATCCGATCTGTGGGGAGGAGGCATAGATATTGAATCGAACGTAATAGACGGAAATTCATTTATCAATATTCGGCCGTCGGATGATAATACCATTAATGAAATTCAGAATCCCGCCATCCGGAAAGAATTTGAACGACTGATGAAATACTTTTTTACACAATTATGAAAAATCAGCAGGCGCTTGCCGCACTTGCCATGGATCTGCGGCGCGCGGCTCTTGGGTATCACCGCGGGTCGCTTGGTATGGCAAAACGTTTTTGGATAGAGGCGCTAAAACGGCGTGAAGAGATAGATATGGATCTATTGAAACCATATGTACGTCGATGCCTGATGAAATTAGATGATAATAATCGTGTGGATGCAGAAGACATGCTGATGTACAGCATCCTGTTCCAAAACGCCGCGGTGGTATACTAAATCTATGGAGTCCATATGCCCGCAGTGCCATACCCAGGTCCGGCCGACGGATTTTTTCTGCTTCAACTGCGGGAAGAATTTAAAACCCAAGCCGCTTTCGACGTCACTCGAAACTCTGTTTATGTATTATCTTGGGGCTCTTGTTCTGCCGCCGCTCGGGATCGTTTGGGGGATAAAGTACATAAAACAAGAAAGTCAAATGTCAAAAGTCCATGGAATAGTCTTAATAATTTTGACTATTGTGGAGATCGTCGTTTTAACAATATGGACGATAAATTTCATAAATATGATTAACGCGCAGGTCGGCAGCCAACTCAATAATCTTCAGGGATTTTGACCGTACTTCCGAGAGTTATCTTTTTTTTCGCAATGGCTCCCGCGGGAAGCTCGATAACGTGTTGGTATAGGGGATTCCAGAGAAATATCCGGTTGGGCGGCAGGTTTTGGGTAAGTTTTGCGACGCGATTGTTGTTGTCCAAAATAACGACATCGATCGGCGAGCGTACACCGAAGGTATGGATTCCCCAGTGGGTGTCAAGGGAGACGGGTACAATTTTTGATTTTCCCATGAGCCCAACTGCCTTTTCCCAAAAAGTACGAAGTTTTATTACGTGAAAGGAAGTTGTCTTATTCAATGCCGAGGATTTTGTAGAGAATTTTACCTGCGGGGGCTTCCACCTCGACTTTTTCTCCGACCTTTTTACCCATAAGAGCTTTCCCAAGAGGTGATTCGTGGGATATTTTCTTTTCTTTGGGGTCTGCTTCCCATTCGCCGACGAGCATAAATTCTTCCTTTTTACCGTCGACATTCAGGATCACTTTGCACCCCACATCTACCATATTTTTGGAATGGCTGTTGGTAATGAGTTTGGCATTGTGAAGGATTTCTTCAAGTTCCAATATGCGGCCGTCCATGAAAGATAAATCCTGTTTGGCTGCGGCGTATTCGCTGTTTTCGGATAGGTCCCCGAGCTCACGCGCATCAGCAAGGCGTTTGACCGCCACCGGACGTTTTATTTTCACAAGTTCTTCATGTTCACGCTTGAGCTCAATGAGGCCTTCGCGGGTTATGAGCATTTTGTTGTTTGGATCCATAAATATTTGTTTCACCCGCCCCATCTTGCTTCTCGCCTTACCTACTATTCGTAGCGCGGCTCGAAGTGCGATGTTCGGCGGGTTTGATTGCTGCTAGACTCGTGAATATGAATTCACTCGCCAAGCATCAATCAAAAAAAAATACTCCCAACGGTCGGTATTGATCTAGGGAGCACATAATAAATACTATGAAATTGTATCGAATTTTTGTTGCTATGTCAATACTAAACTGATAGAATTAGCTTCAAAGCCCCCATCGTCTAGCGGCCTAGGACGGTTCCTTCTCAAGGAACAAACCGCCGGTTCGAATCCGGCTGGGGGTACCCGAGTTTCGTGATACTATATACCTATGGCGACGATTGATGATCTCAGAAAAATCCGGATGGAGAAGCTTGAGAGCCTGAAGAAGCGCGGGATTGATCCGTACCCCGGCACGATTATCCGGAAAGAAACCATTCTTAAGGCAAGAAAATTATCCGGTAAAGATGCGGCAGTTGCCGGCCGGATCATGGGCATGCGCGGGCACGGGAAAATATTTTTCCTTGACCTTGTGGACGGAACAGGGAAAGTTCAGGCGGTCCTCAAATCTGACGTGTGCGATACCAAATCGTTCGAACTTGCATCTTTATTGGATCTTGGAGATTTTATCGCGGTCCAAGGGGAAGTGGGGAAGACGCAAGCCGGTGAAGTATCGGTGTTTGCTAAAAATTTCCAACTCATTTCTAAAGCCGTGCGCCCTTTGCCCGGTGAATGGAGCGGGCTCAAAGATATCGAAGACCGGTACCGCCAGCGGTATGTGGATCTAGTTGTCAACCCCCAAGTGCGGGAAATATTTCTCACCCGGTCAAAAGTGATTACTTTTTTGCGTCAATTTTTGGATACCGACGGATTTGTGGAAGTCGATACGCCGGTGTTGCAGCCCATTTACGGCGGGGCATCGGCAAAACCGTTTGTTACGCATCATAACGCTCTGGATATAGATTTGTACCTCCGGATTTCTGATGAATTGTATTTAAAGCGTCTTATCGTGGGCGGTTTTGACCGCGTCTACGAGATTGGCCGGGATTTTAGAAACGAAGGCATTGACCGGGCGCACAATCCGGAATTTACCATGCTTGAATTTTACCGGGCATACGCAAATTATGAAGATCTCATGAAATATACGGAGATCATGCTTGCAAGTCTCATTAAAGAATTGAAAGGGTCATACAAACTTACTTTTCAGGGGAGTGAACTCGATTTTACGCCTCCCTGGCCGCGGCTTCCGTACCGCGATGTGGTCATGCAATATTCCGGCGTGGATATAAATAAGGCTAGTGACGAGAAAAAACTTCTTGCGGAAATTAAAACAAAAAAAATTAAATTGGATTTAAAAGGAGTTATCGGGTACGGAGCGCTTTTGGATACGTTATACAAAGCAACCGCGCGGCCGCACCTTTCCGGGCCTTTATTTCTCACAGACAGGCCGACGGCCTTTGTAGCGCTTGCCAAACGATTGCCAGGTGATCCCACAAAAACCGCATCGTTCCAACTTCTGGTTGCCGGAAAAGAAATTATCAATGCCTACAATGAGCTCAATGATCCGGAAGATCAGGCCGCCCGCTGGCGCGAGTCCGAAAAACTGGGGAATAAAGGGCAATCCGAACACGAAGCATTTGATGATGATTATATTAGAGCTCTCGAATACGGCATGCCGCCGACTGCCGGTTGGGGATTGGGTATCGACCGCTTAGTTTCGATCCTCACCGACCAACCCAATATCAAAGACGTTATTTTATTCCCGACTCTCCGCCCAGAAGCTGAAGTTCATAAAGAGCAAAAAGCGGAACCGAAACATGCCGATGTGGGAATATCCTATCAAAATACAAAGAAATTAGCAGATGAATATATCCATGAACCGACAAATAAATTGCATTTGTTGGAATCCGAGGCGATTATGCGCGCCCTCGCCGGGCATTTCGGAGAAAATGAAGATCAGTGGGGCATTATCGGGCTACTGCACGATATCGATTGGGAATTAACGAAAACAAATACAAAACTCCATTGCATAAAATGCGTAAAAATATTAAAAAAGGCCGGCGCAAGTGATTATTTGATTGAAACAATTCAATCACATGGATATGGACAAGGATTCGGCGATGAATATTACGGCCCGCCGGAGTTTAAAGGAAAAAAGCGTGAAGGACGCGTGCAACACGCGCTAGCAGCTGCAGAAACATTGACAGGGTTAATTGTCGCTTCGACTCTCATTCTGCCGGATAAAAAATTATTGAGTTTAAAACCTGAATCGCTGAAAAAGAAATTTACCAATAAAAAATTTGCGGCAAATTGTCGGCGGGAAATCATTATGGAATGTGAACAGATCGGACTCACAATAGATGAATTTCTTGCTTTCGGCCTCAAGGCGCTTCAGGGAATTCACGAAAAACTAGGCTTATAGAAAAGTATCAATGAATCGATTCATTAGTAGTAAAGGATTATGAAAAAATTATTAATCGCCACGACGAATCCCGGGAAATTGAAGGAAATAAAACGGTTTTTGAAGGATTTACCGGTTGAGCTTGTAGGGTTGAAAGACGTGGGAATTACGGATAGTCCGGAAGAAACGGGAATCAGTTTTGAGGAAAATGCGATTCTCAAAGCAAAATACTATGCGAAAGAATCGGGTCTTCCGACTCTTGCCGATGACGGCGGGTTTGAAATCGATGCATTGGGTGGAGAGCCCGGGGTAAAGTCGCACCGGTGGATCCATGGTGATCGCGATAGTACCGACGAAGAACTAATTCAGTATACGATGGATCGAATGAGGAGTTTACCCCGAGAGAAGCGAGGGGCGCAACTGCGACTAGTGATTGCGCTCGTCATGCCCGATTTCGAGGTATTTACCTCGACGGAAAAAGTGCGCGGTATCGTACCAAACAAACCATCAGACGTCCGTCACGAAGGATTTCCATATCGGTCGCTTCTGTTTTTGACGGAGATAAATAAGTTTTATAATCACGACGAATTGACCGAGACGGAGACAGAAACGTATAATCATAGGAAGAAGGCTCTTGATATATTAAAGCCAATCATTCAAGAAAAATTATGCTCGACATAAAATTCATCCGCGAAAACTTGGAACTGTGCAAAACCGCAGCGGTAAATAAAAACCGCGATGTGGATTGGAGCGGTCTTATTGCGCTGGATGATAAGCGGCGGGAACTGATAGGTGTTGCAGAAAAACTTCGCTGCGAGCGAAATACGCTTAGTCGAGATGACCAGGCGCGGGGGAAATCCCTTAAACAGGAGTTAAAAACTGTAGAAGAGGAGCTCCGTGGTGTGGAAGAAAAATTTTCTCTTCAGATGCTTACCGTGCCCAATATACCGGATGCGAGCGTGCCCGTAGGTAAAGATGCATCGGGGAACGTGGAAGTTAAAAAATGGGGTAAGATTCCGAAGTTTACGTTTACTCCAAAAGATCACATAGAGCTTGCAAAATCCCTTGATCTTATTGATTTTGAACGGGGTGCGAAAGTGGGCGGCTCACGCGCCTATTTTTTAAAAAACGAAGCAGCACAACTTGAGTTTGCGATACTTTTTTATACATTTAACAAACTTATCGCAAAAGGATACACGCCGCTTATTGCACCGAGTCTTGTAAAAGGCTTTGCATTTTCAGGAGTAGCACAGTTTCCTTGGAGTAAGGATGAAGTATATTATTTAGAAAAAGATGACATATATATTTCTGGAACAGCAGAAGTCGCGGTGACTGCCTATTATGGCGATGAAGTGCTTATGGAGTCGGATTTGCCCAAAAAATTTGTTGCATTTTCTCCATGTTTTCGAAGAGAAGCGGGGAGTTACGGAAAGGATACGAGAGGGGTCTACAGAATACACCAATTTAACAAAGTTGAACAAGTAATTATTTCAACCGCTGAAACGAGTAATTCTCTTACTCTACATGACGAATTACTCGCGAACAGTGAGGAAATTCTTCAGGATTTAGAATTACCATATCGCGTGCTTTTGATGTGCACCGGTGATATGGGCGAACCGCAGGTAAAAAAATATGATATCGAAACCTGGATGCCCGGAAGACAAGGGTACGGTGAAACAATGTCGAATTCTTTTATGGGCGATTTTCAGGCACGGAGATTAAAAATCCGTTATAAAACAAAAGACGGAAAAACACTATTTGTCCATACATTGAACAATACGGCGATTGCATCCCCGCGCATTCTGGTTGCTATTCTCGAAAATAATCAGCAAAAAGACGGCACTATCAAAATTCCTAAAGTATTACAATCACTCATCGGTAAGAGCGTGATATCGCGCGCGGATGCGCAGCCCCAGAGGTAAAACAACCAAAAGACTGCAAAGACCCAAAACGGTAAACATGGCACGTACCCCGCCAAATGCATTCATGATTGGGCCGGAGGAAACTGCCAAGCCCACAACCACAACGGATACAATCATCGACAAGGTAGAGAGAGCAGTCGCCCGGTATTTAGAATCATAGTGTTCATTGACGTATCCGCCCAGGACAACCCATCGGCTAGTGGAAACAAATATGGATATGGCAACTGCAATGACCGCGAGCTGTTTGGTGAGAAGTATTCCCGGCAAGTAGCAAAGAAGCATAAGAATAGGGAAAAATAAATACGCCCGCCGTTTGGTTATGATGGTGCTAAGATGCAATGCGCCAAAAAGAATACTGCTGTTGAATAGCCGGATACACGCAACGATTATGCCGATCTGAAATGCGGTATATCCGATGGTGGTCAGGAGAGATGTGTTGAATATCGTCATTGCCGACCACGTAATACCGCCGACGCCGATGTAGAAAAGAGAAATGTCACGGATATAGGGATTTTTAAACAGTTCGTGAAATCCAAGCCGGAATTGCTGTAAATAGCGCGGGAGGGTAAATTTTTCCGTGTCTATTGCCGGTTCCACATGGAACCATTCGACGATAAGCGCTGCGACAATGGAAAACAATGTCGCATATATTGCCACTTTGTATCCCCACAAGCTGAGTATTCCTCCGAGAAATATTGCTCCGGCAAATGCGAGCTGAAAAATGAGCGACGCTTTTGATGCCATCTTGTGATACAGATGACTTTTCCCGTCCTGTTTGAGGGAATCGTACATAAGCGCGTCAAGCGCGCCGGAAACAAATGAATCGCCGATGCCGGAAATGACCGCGTAGATCACAAAAACGCTAAAGTGCGTGGCGTTGGCATAGATGGCGAGCGCAACAAGACTGATTGCTCTGCCGATTAATACCGATGCACGTTTTCCGAGTAGATCCGCAATGGCGCCGGTTGGCAGCTCCGAAAGAAGCTGGGAGCTTTGCATAATCGCCTCGATAAGCGCAAGTTGGGAAAGGGTGATAAATTGCAGTTCGTACGCCACCCACACCGGCATGTGGAAAATAAGCCCCTGAAAAAATTGGGATATATAATGGATACGTATGTTTCTGTCTGATATCATGAAGTGATTATATCTTATTTTTTTCCAACCATTATTTTTCGGGCGGGCACGAGATACAATCGTGATATCCGTGTGGTTGAAGAGAAAGGCGTGAATAAATTGCTTGTGAATGGCTCGCGGCAATCCGGTGAATATATAAAAGAGCTTTGGCAGCATGCATTCCGTTCATTTGGGAATCCTCCCAACATTCAAAATATTTTAGTTCTAGGGGTGGCAGGCGGGACGGTTATTCATTTATTACATGCAAGGTATCCGACTGTCGCGATTACCGGTGTGGATATTGATAAAACGATGATTGACATAGGAAAAAAATATTTCAGTTTGGATAAAATAAAAAAATGCACTTTGATTTGTAAAGACGCACAGGATTTTATTAAAAAAAATAAAAAACAATGGGATATGATTGTTATCGATCTATTTGTGGGAGCTGCGATCCCGCCGTTTGTGGGAGAAGAAACGTTTCTTTTGCAGATTAAAAAGCGTTTGAATCCAAAGGGAGTACTTCTCATCAATTATTTACGCGAATTTGAATATGAAAAACTATCAGACATCCTTCTTGCGAAACTCAAAAAGATTTTTTCTGAAATAAAAGTTACAGAAATATACTGCAATAGGTTTTTCTCCTGTGTATGATAAAATACGCTCACGATGTTTAAATTTCTGAATAAGTTTTTAGATAGCAACGAAAAAGAGATTAAACGGCTTACGAAAATAGTGGAAGTCGTGAACAGCCATGAACCGGAGATGAAGAAACTCAAGGAAAGTGGTTTTGTAAGGAAAACCGCGGAGCTTAAAGAACGGCTCACAAAAGGCCAAACACTCGATGATTTGCTTCCGGAAGCATTTGCGCTGGTACGCGAAGCTTCCATGCGCACCATCGGCCAGCGGCATTTTGATGTGCAGATGATGGCGGCAATCACGCTTCACAACGGGCGTGTTGCCGAGCAAAAAACAGGAGAGGGGAAGACGCTTTCAGCTATCCTCGCGCTCTACCTCAACGCCCTCACCGGCCGCGGCGCGCATCTGGTTACGGTGAACGATTATCTTGCCCGCCGTGACGCCGGATGGATGGGGCCGATTTTTCACCTATTGGGAATGAAAACATCGGCCATGATCAGCGAGCAGTCGTTTTTATACGATCCGGCTCACGAAGACAGTACAGCCACCGACAACAGACTGAAGCACCTGAAACCCATTTCGCGGAAAGATGCCTACGGCGCGGATATTACCTACGGCATCAACAGCGAATTCGGATTTGATTACTTGCGGGACAACATGGTTTCCGATATTTCGCAGGTAGTACAGCGCGAATACCATTTTGCGGTCGTGGACGAGGTGGATTCGGTACTTATCGATGAGGCGCGCACGCCGCATATTATTTCCGCTCCGGATACGGAGGCGACGCATGCGTATTACGACTACGCAAAAATTGTAGAAAAACTCTCAGGTGATACGGATTTTGCCATCGACGAAAAACTCCGGACCGCGCATCTTACCGATCACGGCATTTTGAAAATCGAAAAAATGCTCGGCATCGAGAATATTTACGAAAAGGATTTCGGCACCGTGCATCACATTGAGGCAGCACTCAAGGCCCGGACGCTTTTTCACCGGGAAAAAGAATATATCGTCAAAGATAACCAGGTAGTTATTGTCGATGAGTTTACCGGGCGGCTTTTGATGGGCCGGCGGTTTAGCGAGGGCATCCATCAGGCGATTGAAGCCAAAGAAAATGTTCCGATTCAGCAGGAAAGTAAGACCTTGGCTACCGTATCACTGCAAAATTATTTCCGTATGTATCAGAAGCTTGCCGGTATGACCGGGACCGCCAGTACAGAAGCTGAGGAATTCCATAAAATATACAACCTGGATGTGGTCGTTATCCCGACACACCGCAATATGATCCGGAAGGATTTTCCCGACAGCGTATACAAAACTCCGCGCGCAAAATATACCGCAATTGCAGCAGATATTATGGAAGCCAACAAACGCGGTCAGCCGGTTCTTGTGGGCACAACATCAATTGAGAAGAATGAAATAATCAGTCAGCTTTTGGAGCGAAAAGGCGTGCCGCACCAGGTATTAAACGCAAAAAATCATTTGAAAGAAGCCATGATTATTGCCGATGCAGGGAAAAAGGGTGCAGTGACGGTGGCAACCAATATGGCCGGGCGCGGTGTCGATATTATTTTGGGCGGTCAGCCGCCTGACTCCGGTGCAACGAAAC
>Ga0315273_10000046_pt1 | contig 102077 bp, 107 predicted proteins | sample YL17G02_0_MG_FD_205753 | JGI IMG/M metagenome (GOLD analysis project Ga0315273, IMG submission 205753) | Sediment microbial communities from Yellowstone Lake, YNP, Wyoming, USA - YL17G02_0 | ecosystem: Environmental > Aquatic > Freshwater > Lake > Sediment | place: USA: Wyoming | collected... | reverse complement strand
GCACTACCCACCGGAGGCGTTCTTCTTTAATGGTTGTTGCCATGGATATAGCCATTTCCGGATAGTACCGGAAACCGCCATATGTGTGTGCACATTACCAGATTGGATTGACGCCGCAAAAAATTTCTGGTATAAAAATTCCGGCTGTCTGTTATAGAACAATATACGAGATAAACCTTAAACAAAAAACTGACCCGAAGGGAGGGAGGCATGGTATCAGCAACGGCTCTGCTCGTTGCGGGACTTGGTCTCGCCGCGGCATCATCACTGATCTGGGCTCTCTTGGAGAGAAAGCGCTGCCGGCGGCTCAAAGCCGACTGCCAAAGTCTCGAGGGAGAAATCGAGACGCTGGTAGAAGTAGAAGTAACCCGGAGGGCGTTGATAAAAACGACCGTCACCGAAGCCCTCGGAAATGTTTTAAGGGTACTGTCGGAAACCGAGTTCGGGGTCGAGAAGGGGCCCGAACCCGAAGGCGACGATTTTACATTTTCGTCCTTCGTGATTGTCCGGTATCCCCCCGATGGGCGGCGGCAACGTATCGCCGAAGTTCATATCGACTGGTATCCGGTTGAGACGGTGTACGTAGTCGGCACCGAAATTCAAGAGCGCCTACCGGGGCTCTCCGACATCGTCGCCATTGTTATGGATAAAGCACGCGCGGCGATGCTCACCACGATCCTGTAGCGGAGTCTGACACCGCGACGCGTTCACCAACATTCATTTTCATCGAAACCGGGGCGGCCCACAAGCCGTCCCGATTCACGTTCAGCGAACGGCAGGTCGCCCGCGCAGCGCGTAATTTTTTACGTGAACCGCGCCGAATCTTGACGCCGTAACCGGCGCGTGCAACGATGGACACCGGGTAGTTTTCGCAATCAAAAAGGTCCTTCTCATCCTACCGAGCCGAAGAAAGGAGGCACTATGGTGGATAGGGATAACCGATATGCCCCGTGGTTCTTGGGCGGACTTGTAACCGCCATTTTCTCCCTCGTTGCCTATGGGCTGTGGGGAGGAGCACCGATGACGAACGTGCTCGCTGTCCTCGTCGGTTGCCTCGCGGTCATCACCGTCTGCTACACCGACGCCGGTGGCAGGTTCAAACCCGTTCAAACGAACAGGTTCGGTCCTACTACGGATCTGTTCCTCTTCTGTGCCGGGCGGCTCGCCGCCGGCATACTTGTCGGATGGGCCACGGTCTTTGTGGTCCTCTTTGGTTGGTGGGTTTTCCAGTGACACAAAACCTCTGTCGAAATACGGGGCACTCGTTGAGTGCCCCGATTCGTTTTTCGGAACCTTGACCGACATCCCCGTTTTATGGAATATGGAGGCGAGGTTAACTCACATCCGCACTGCGGTGCAGTGGCAGCGGAGGGGTCCGACTGTTTCCGTTAGCATCGTCGCGAAACGGACGGATGGGAAATCATACGCGCGCGGCTCCGCTCTTTCGGGGCCGCTTTGCTTTTGCGGTAGCACAGTATCCCCCCTCGCAACCTATAGAAAATTGCCGAGCGTGATTGCCCGGCAATTTTTTAAATCCGAATTAGAGGGTTTAACCGTCGACGAAGTCGACGGAGGATGGCGCGGTGACTACTCTAGCTTGTTTCACCTTCGGGCACTCGGCCTTGAAGCTTGCGTAGGGCTCCGCCTTGCTCCAGTGCGGCACCAGTTTCGCGAGGTCCGGCTCGAGCACCCGGAGGATTTCCATGGCTTCCCCCCATGCACGCTTGGCATTTTGTACCCTCATATCGAGAGTAGCCTGCTGCATTTGAGTATCTGTGCTGGCGGTCTCATATCCATGCTCCTGGGCGATCGCGGCTTTCCCAGCAACCATGGCAAAGTACCGCATACGATTCAGCACCTCGACTCGACACCGTGCGCGTTCCACATCGTCTTTGGAACGAAGGAGTCCGCGGTTGAAACAGAAGCTCACCGGAAAACATATCTCTGCCCGATTCCACAGTTTGGTCTCTAATTCCGCAAGCTCGCGCTCTCCTTGGATTTTCTTACTCAAGGTAATCCAAAAGTAAGCCGCGAGTAACGCGCCGATAACGAGCCACACAATAGTCGCCAGGAGCAATATGAGAGCGCCCGGAGCGTTATTTAAATCGCCCCGAGAAAGCACATCGCGCTCGGAGTATGTCCCAACACACAGCATGGCGAACACAACCACCCACACCAGAAACATAAACAATGTATACAGGGTACAACCTATCCCGGGTTTTCCTTCATTATCACTCTTCATATGAAACCTTTCTGCCGCTTAGCGGCGCTCCAGCTTAGGGTTCATCCCTAAACTCCGGCGACGCTCGACGTCGCCAGGGGCCGGAAGGTCCCGCGCTGATAGACACGCGGATACCTGCCCGCCTCTGGCAACGTCATCCTCCGAGGTTTTTCAATGGCCTGGCGTGAGGTTGCAACAAACCGCCGCGTTTGTCAACCGCTTGCTCCCCAGCCCTGCGATCCCTTTGCTTGACAAGAGATACTCGATCAAGGAAACTTGTATAATAACCTCCTTCTAAAACCATCCGCACTGCCGTAGCGCAGTGGCAGCGAAGGGATAGCTGCTTCCGTTAGCGGTATCGCAAAACGGACGGATGGCAATCATACGCGGCTCCGCCATAGGGGCCGCACTTTTTTGTGCTCCCTGCTTGTTCCCCCCGCGCTTTACCGCACTAAAGCGCGGAGAGAGTGGGTAGCCCTGCTTTAGGTTTCAGGATTTATAATTCATGCTTCATGATTCACGTTACGTCCCCCGCAGCCGGAAGTACGCGTCCATATTAAAAAAGCGTTAGGGCCCCCCGAGAGGAGCCCTTATGCACGTTACTATTATTACTATTGCTGATTGCCGTTTACGCAGGCACATTTTTCCCGGGCAACGGCATTCCGATTGCGGACATAAAATCCGCGAACACCTTCCGCGCGACGTTGAGGAATATTGTAACCCCCGCTTGGCATCTCGCGACCGCCTCCGTGGGTTGGAGCGGGTCGAACACTACTTGAGCGACAACGGCGACCGTGAGTATGAAGTGCCGCCCGCAGAGCACCACGCGCAGCCACCGGCTCCCATCCTCCTTGAAGAACCCCGGGTCGGCATTGAACTTCTCGAGAGCCTTCCGCAAGTCCGAGGTGTCCTTCCCAGGTGGAATAACGTAAACAGGATTGCGCAGGACAACAGCAACGCCGGCAGCGGTACCAAAAACCTCGGCGAAGATGATTTTGTCTCGGCCCGGGAACAGCCCTTGGAGAATGCCTGCTGCAACCGCCGGACTCGGACAGTCGCTGATCGTGATGCCGTTCTTGCGGAGCCGCGCAAGAAAGATGTTGAGTGCGGGTGCGCTTTCTTCGGCATCCGCAACCGAGAATTCTGACCCTTCCCTTTCCTCTGCTGCATTTGCTGCATCCGTATCTGTCACGTTTTTATCCCTCCATACGACGTTGGATTGCATAAACAACCGTGCTCATACAAGCACGGCCCACCGCCCCCGTCAACTGCCCGCGAATAATTGTGAATTTCCCACTCCTCCCACGCACCCATTTTCCACGGCATTCTTTCCGCGCTTTAGCGCACTAAAGCGCGGAGAGAGTGGGTAGCCCCGCTTTAGGTTTCAGGATTTATAATTCATGCTTCATGATTCACGTTACGGTCTCCGCAACCGGAAGTACGCGTCCCGTGTTGACGTCTCTGGTGGTTGGGTATATACAGGAAACGGCACATAGCCAGGAAGGAGAGAAGATATGATAACGAAAGAAGCTGTGAGCTTGACCCTGTTAACATGGCAACCGGTGGTAGATCAATGGGTAATCGATATCATTCGCATCATGGTCGGTAAGGCCACCCAGGTGAACGGCATGGTCGACGAGGAAAAGTTGGCCGGAATCGGCTCAAAACTTGCCGAGGAGCTCACAGCATTCACGGACACGGCATGTCAGGTCTATACCGCTCTTGGTGAGGCCGCTGACGAAATCATTCGCAAGAGGGCACAAGCCTCGGCCACACCCCAAAGCAAACCCGGCAGCCAGTAACCCACAATTCGGCGGACGATGTCCGTCGAACAGGCCACGAGTCCCGCGCGGTGAAAACCCCGGGACTCAAGCTGTTTTTATATCAACCGGCCGCTTTATTTAACTAAAGCGCGGAAAGAGTGGGCGGCCCTGCTTCAGGTTTCAGGATTCATACTTCATGCTTCATGATTCACGTTACGTCCCCCGCAGCCGGAAATACGCGTCCACGCTGGGCGCGACGGACCAAACGCCGTCCGGGTAGCTGTCGTACGCGGTGCCGTAGATGACGCTGTCGTTCGCGTTCCCCGCCGGCCCCCTCCGCACTACAAACCAATAGTAGGTGTTCGCGGAAAGCTCGACTGGCGATGGGAAGACGTAGAGAACCTCCTGTGGCGTAAAGTCGTTTCCAATACCCGCCGGATTACTCGTCGCGAGAACTGCGTTTCCTATGGTGCCCGAGGCATCGTCGCGGATCTCGAGGTACGCCTGCGAGCAGCAGTACCATCCCCCGCCGTTCTGCATCCAGAGCGCAACCGCATCGATGGTCGATGTTGTCGCGATGAATACCTGTTGCCCCATGGGCGAACCCTGTATCGTCGCGATTGCACTGTCGTGACCACCCTGTGACGGCAGCGGCACGTAATCGACCGGGAAACTCCACGTCGTTGTGGCAATCGCAGAGACGTTGCCAAAATCATCCATGGCCCGGACACCAATGGTGTACGCGTTCGGAAATGTGACGCCGGTGCTTGTTGCAAGTGGCGTTCCCACTAATTGCCAGCCGGTGTCACTAAGGGCAGATGAAGTCGAGTAGTTGATCTGGTATGTGAGCGAGTTGTTTTTGGTGTCAAGGTCGGTCGAACCGTGCCACAAAACCGTTATGATCGAGTAGAACGGATCGAAGATCGTTGCAAGATCGGTCGGCACCGTCGGAGCGGCCGATGCCGGTGTTGAGGTTTGAAAATGGTAACGCGCCGCGTCGACCGCGGCGAGGCGGAACGCCTGCACACCGCTGCCGCCGTGGTCGAGATCATAGAATGCGAATGTTACAAAATCGGTTGGCGTGAGCGCCAACGCATCAACCGTAGCCTCGGTCTTCACAAAGAGTCGCCGGTTCTGGAGATCGTTCGGCGTGTAGGCGCCGCTCCCCAGTCCGCCATAAAAGCAGCCGGCGCTTGTGTACGGAAAAAGGAGCACGCTATAGAACGACTCGCCGAAGCCAGCGCAGCTGCGGTAGCGAACATAGAGGTACGATGGATCATCGGGATTGAGCTGCTGCGCTGTCGAGAGGATCGTTTGTTTCGGCGCGTCGCGGTTCAGGTAGGTGACAATAATCCGCCAGTTCTGCCCCGCGTCGGGATTGGAAAAATCCCAGAAGGGCCGGCTCGAACTCGTGGTAAGGTCGAGGAGGTAGCGGTTGCTGGTCGCCGGGCGCGGGTCACGGTAGAAATAGGCGTGGTCGAGAAAACTGGGGGCTGCGATGACGGTCGTCGTACTCTGTACGGTACTGCTCGCGTCGGTAACTCGAAATTCAAATGTATAGATTCGCCCTATTTCATTGACGGGGTAGCTGTACGAGAGTACCGAACTCGATGCGAGAAGTGTGATAGTTGAGCTCGGATTCGTCACATCGTAGAGCGCATAGGTGTTGGTCGAGGTCTCACCGTTTATATCAGTGGATGGATCCCAAGAGAACACGAACTGCAGCGAAAGGTCGTAGGCAACGCGAAAATTATTGATGGTCGGGTACGTCGGCGTGGGCGGCGTGGGCGGTGTGGGCGGTGTCGAAGACGCTGTGCTTGACGAGTTTGAATCTGATGATGAATCGGATGAACCGACCGCCGGAGAGGGAGCAGCACTCACCCCGCCCGCCGGCGGGGAAATAACAATCACGCCGCCGGTCGGTACGGATCCACCACCACCCGTGGTGAGCTGCACCGAGCCGCCGCTCGCCGACGAACCGGCATCGCCCGCACTGTTCTCGTTGTTCTCGTCCGACAGCGCAGTGGCCACGGGTGCGCTGTTGTTACTTTTCTGTTGCACCAGTAACGACTGTTCATTAACCCTGCGTTGCAGTGCATCCCGCAACGCGGCGAGTTCGGCGAGCTGTTGCTGTTCAACGAAGGCTCGTGGCGCCTGCGGAACGTCAGTGGATTGTGTTTCGGAAATCGGGGCGCTCTCTGCTAATGCCACTTGATCTTGTGGCATTTCTGGCGAGCTGCTGTTCAAGCCCCCCACCTGAATATTTTGACTCACGATTCCGGTGAAAAAACCCTGCATCGAGGAGAAAGCATTGCCGCCTATGTACGCGATTGCCGAGATGTTGGATGCCAGATCGCTCGCGACCTGCTTGGCTGCCGAAGCCGCTGCGAGTGCGGCTTTCTGCGCTGCATTTGCGACCGCTACCGTAGCGTCGGCCACAACCTGCCCCGTAGCGATGACATCTCCGGCCGCTGTCTTCACGCCGTTCGCGAGAGGGTCCGCAACAGCATAGAATATATCTTGGGTGCGATAGGAAAGGTTTTCATCCGGCGGTACAAAGCAGTCGGTGCTGGTTGTGTCCGGTGCGTCCGGTGCAGTGAGGTGTCCGAGTCCCTGCGCAACCTCCGCAACAATCCGCTCCGGAGCGCCGGCGAGGTATACCCCGCTCAAGGAGTGGCCGCCGGTGAGACTCGCAGCCTCTTCGGGAGAAAGAGGAATATCAATGTTTGCAGGAAGCGGTTGTTTGGCGCCGCTTTTTGCCGTGACCGCGCGAGCACCGTTGATAACTTTATCGTTTTGAGATGTGAGGTGGACCCCGCTACCCGCGACGAAACTCGCTGGCGTAGCAATGTTGTATACGGCAATGGACCCTTTCGGTACACCGTGCTCGGTGAGATATTTGTAGAGTTCATTCGTATAGAAGGTACCTTGGGAGTGGCCGAGGAGGAGAACCTTCCGCGTCGTGAGCTGGGGATGGATCTGGCGGAGGATATGAACGAAATCGTGGTCTTCAACAGCTGTCAGCACTTGCTCTGCCGACGTTATCAAATCGTCGGCGCCGGCAAGGTGCGACTCGTTATGGCCGGTTATAAATTGAACATTGCTTAGGGTAGAGCGTTTAGAAAATTCATATTTTAAAGAACGCGTATCGTTCTGGGCGTCACTATTGTTTGTAAAAATTCCGTTGACGTACACGACCGAAAATCCATCATCGCCACACGCCCCAAAGGTGTTATAAGGCAACAAGAGCACAAACAGGACGGATAAACCAACCAAATATTTCATAAACTTGTTGGGGCACTTAGTTTGGCAACGAAGTTAAATCAACGTCGCAATAGGGGCCATTCGGCTCCTTATACGAAGTCATATAACTCTTGAAAACTTGTTGATGTCTTTCTACCCGAGTAGGGGTATTAAACATCATGCTTTCAGCCTCTTTAGAAAGTACGCTTGGAGATTGTTCTGGAACAGCATCTCCGATGCAGAAGAATCCGCTATCTTCTTGTTGTATTGTAGCCACCAACGTCTCCGAATTGAACACCTGCGTCAGTTCCGTCTGCAGCTCCATCGCGTACTGTAACTCTGCCGCACGAATCCGCGCGGAGTCGGGGTATAACTTGAAAATCGCAAGCTCAACGTCATCGCGGATGCCGTTCCCGTTCGCGTCTACCCCCTCAACTGTGGCGTCTTTGAGCGCAGGGTCCGGCTCGGGCGGGAGATTCTCCCCCGTAACATCCCGGAGCGTAAGCTTCTGCGCCTGTATTTTATCTATGGTCTCCTTCGTCTTCGCCCGCTCAAACGCCGCGGGGACGCGGTAGAGGACGAGCCCAACGTAGAGCACCACGATGACCGCGAGCGGAATGCGGATAATGTGCCAGATGCGATGAAGGATGCTACTCATATAACTTGTAAAAAGTATACAAGAAATTACAAAAGAACATCACAATAAGAGCTGTGGATAACTGCTCTTTTATACATTCTATTTACTTTCTATACTATTGGCATGATCACGAAAAAGCAGAAGCACGTCCTCGATTTCATAAAAGCCTACAGAGCGAAGAATGGCTATGCCCCCTCGCTCGAAGAAATCAGAGAGAAGTTTAAACTCGCCTCTGTTTCAACAGCTCACTACTACATAAGCAAATTGCAGGATGCAGGTTTTTTAAACAAGGAACACCATCAACCTCGCGCCGTTTCAACGGTTGAAGCAAAGCAAACGGTAGAAATTCCTATCCTCGGAGCAATTGCCGCTGGCCAGCCTATCGAAGCACTGGAAATTCCGGATGAGACAATCACCATCACAAAAGATGAGATCGGGAAACAGGGCAAACACTATGCGCTGCGCGTTCAGGGTAACAGCATGATTGATGAGGGTATTTTCGATGGCGATATTGTCGTCATTCGCAAACAAGAAGTAGCGGAAAACGGGCAGACCGTCGTTGCCGTGATAGATGATAATGAGGCGACGCTCAAAAAGCTTTATCGCGAAAATGGAAAGTTCAGACTACAGCCGGCAAACCCGACTCTCTTTCCAATCTATCGAAATGAAGTGGAGGTGAGGGGTGTTGTTGTCAAAATTATTCGCAACCTTGAATTGCAACGAGATCAGGGGCAATCAAAAAATGAAAAATATGTCCGCAAAATAGATTATTCATGGGACTACAGGGGAGAGAAAACAAAATCGTACACGCACGGAATACACACGTACCCGGCAATGTTTATCCCCCAAGTCGCACGAAGGTTACTAGAAACCTACAGTAGGGAGGGCGATACCATTTGCGACATTTTCTGCGGCTCCGGTACGGCACTGGTTGAAAGCAGGCTGATCGGAAGAAATGCCTACGGCATTGATTTCAATCCGTTGGCTGTTTTTCTTGCACGAGCGAAAACAACCCCGATCAATCCTCAAAAATTAATGGCAGAATACGTTGCCCTGTTTGATCGCGTGGAAAAGATACGAGAGAACGAAATACAAAGACCTGATTTTAAAAATATCAACTTTTGGTTTAAGGAAAAGGCAATCGTGAAACTTTCCAAGCTTAAAAAAGCTATACGCGACATACGCGACGAAACAATTCAGAATTTTTTGATGGTTGCCTTTAGCGAGACGGTTCGCTATTCCTCAAATACAAAGACTGGAGAGTTTAAATTGGTCCGAGTTAAGGGCGATAAACTAGAAAAACACGATCCCGATGTGTGCGGTATATTCCGTAAGCACGCAGAGAAAAACATTGCCGGAATGACCGATTTTTACAACAATGCGAGAAAGGGCTCGTGGACGAAAATAATGTATGGCGATTCGTCGAGAAACAACGGAATCAAAACAAATTCTATTGACTGCATAGTGACCTCGCCACCGTATGGCGATAGCCGCACGACGGTTGCGTACGGCCAGTTTTCTCGGCTCTCGGCTCAATGGATTGATATATTTGAAAATCCAAATGACGCTTCTGGTGTAGACAATGAATTACTTGGTGGTAGAGCCTCGAGAACGCTCACGCACACGCTTCCCTCTAAATACCTGAATGAGTCATTAGAAAAAATTGCAAAGCAAGATGGCGAGAGGGCGAGAGATGTCCTTAGCTTCTATCTCGGCTTGAATGATTGTCTGAAACAGGCACATAGAATCCTGAAATCCAAAAAGTATTTTTGTCTTGTCATTGGAAACAGATCGGTTAAACAGGTACGCATCCCTACCGATTTTATCATTGCCGAATTGGCGGAAAAAGTAGGGTTTACATGTGAGGATATTGTAGTCCGCAATATTCCGGGCAAAAGAATGCCGATCAAAAACTCCCCGACAAACATCGTCGGGGCTCTTGAGGAAACAATGAACAGAGAAAGTATTGTCGTCCTACGGAAAAACTAGAGGATTTTCTTTCGAACCTTAAACAAGAGAGGCAGGGATTTTTCTGTCAGACGGAATGCCGACCCGTGATCGTGGGGCTGTCCGGCTTTTGCGCCGCTGTGGTAGACGCCGAGACGAATATCATATTTTGAATGAGCGAGAAATTTAGTCGGGTCAATCTCTTTGAGGAGATAGGCGTCTTTGTAATGAAAATACTCATGCCCCTGCGCCTTCTTTGTTTCAGCGCGAACCAATATTAAACCATCCCCTATTTTTTCTACCGCTTTCCGTCTTAAAAAATCTAAGCCATAATATCCCAAAAGTTTTTTATTTTTAAGAATGAGTAATTTCCCTTGCTTCTCATTGATCGTAGCCTGAAAGCCCCTACTACTTCTTTTCCCATCGTTAATGGTTTGGTGGAGAATCTTAACGTTGGGAAATTCTCGATCAGGGTAGCCAAAGCGTCGCCGAATTTCGGCGTTCGTAATTCCCTCGGGACTCTTGGTAAACAGCGTCACCATCGAGGTGGTATCAATTCTTTGGGACTTCAACTCCATCACGCCGAAATCAGGCAATGCTATATTATTTTCCATAATTCCGAGATGGTCTTCGAGAGTTTTCCCGATTCCGGTATTGTGTTCGCGACTAGATTTAATCCACCCTTTTTCCGAAAGCTCTTGAAGGGACTTTTTAATTTGGGTAAGTGTCTGCTTTCTCATGTTATTGACAGAAAGAACGAATAGAATTTAATAAGAAACCCCCTACAGTTCCTCTATTTTCCAAACGCCGCTCGCGGATTTTGTTAATGTTAAGGTGACCACCCCCGGCGCGCCGAGCGCGAACGTTGCGCCGTCTTTGGAGTAGCTGCCCTGCGTGGCTCCGAGTTTCTTCAGCCCCGCGACATAGACGCTCAACTCTTTCGCGGTCGCGTTTGTAAGGTTCTGCAACTCCTGTTCCTCGAAGTCACCGATGAAGTACCTGCTCGCGAGGACGTAGTCCCCTTTCTCGACGGCGTCTATATATAACTGCAACGTTTCCTGCGGCGTCTTCCCGCCGTAGGTATCAGTCGCCTCGTAGTAACCCTGCGCATGGAGCCGGTCGAGGTCGGTTTGAACCTTCTGTATCGCCGCTGTGCGCTGCTGCCGCTCCCAGATGCGCAGGCCGACGAACATCCACGTGCCGGCGAAGACGAGGATGAGGAACCATGTCATAAACGTCACGTAGCTCCCCCGCTGCCGCCACCAGAACTCGTCCTCGTGCTGCAGTTCCGTCTCTTCCATCATTCGCTTCAGTATACGCCCGCTAAAACCAGCGGCAACTGGATGGTATCCACACATCCCTTCGCCATCTCTATCTCCTATACTGTTTCTTACTCCAATGTTCTTAAGAACATTGGAGTAAGGTTTCGGAACAAAAGAAAAAAGTTTGCAGCATACTGCGGTCGGTTAACCTCATGCACTGCAGCCGCCCAGGCGCCGGACCGCGCGCCGCACACGTCCCATACATGAAGCACTATCGGAAAGGACCTCACGTTCGCGCAGGCGGAGCACCGTCCAGCCGTGGCGTTTGAGCGCGGCATCTTTTAATTTATCCTTGTGCCGCTGGCGTGGACCGGCGTGCGCCTTCAGATTGTCGCACTCGATGGCAAGCATTCCCCGCCTGCAGAACACGGCGAAATCGAGCCGGAAACGTTTCCCTCCGACCGAAACCGTGAACTCGGGCGTCGCCCGAATCCCCTCCCGCCGCAGCGCGCCTCCGACGAGTTCTTCGATCGGCGCAACTCCGTAGAGCTCGAGAATATTTTTTGCTTTGAGCAATCGTTCGAGCGTGGTGAATCCGAACGTCACGCGGCGGGGCGTTGTGTTCCGGAGCGGCTCCGGCAGTTCCCGAACCCGGCCGACATGGACACAGACGTAACTATCCCCCGCCCGCGGGTGCCGCGGCTCATCCGGCAGCAGCTCGCACCGGCGCCGGACGCGGCGGCCGATGACGGGCGCATAGTACCGGATCCGTTTCCCGTCGCGACCGAATGACACGGGCTGGTAGCAGGCAAGAAAATCGAACCGCCGCACGGGCGCGTACCTGACCGGCATCCGGTACCAGTGCTCGGAGAGCAGAATACCGAGGTCGCGCTTGTCCTTGAGCACGCCGACCAGAACGACGTTCTCGTTCACCTATTCATTGTACCAAGATATACATACAAAAGCAGAAGGCCCAGAAATCCGGGCCTTCATTGCGTAGTTGTCTGATGCCGTTTGGGAAATATCAGGCGGCGAGATGGACTCGCCACTCCGGTACGCCGGCTTCCTTGCACTCTTGAATGAGCCGGTCATACTCCTCTGCCTGTTTTATGGGACAGGTTTGCGCCGTACACTTCGTGTGGTCGTGCGATTCCCAGAAGTCGTCATCCATTCGGCGCATATACACGTCGAACGGCGGCGCACCTATTTCTCGCAGCTGCTTCAAGAAACGGAGATTATTCTTTTTGAAGGTCGCGAGGGCGACCGCGGCGCACGCCTTATCACTCACGTAGGCAATGAGCAGCGCCACAAGTATGACGGCGACGGCGACGAGGGTGCCCAGTACGATGAGTATCTCAATGCCGGTGGAAATCAGCATATTTTTCATATGCCGCTCCTTTCTTGTATGTTCTAGATTTTTGCAAAACCAAACGCGCCTCGCTTTCGGCTACCTAAAAACTGCCACTAAACCACCCCTCTGTCAACCGCTGGCGCATTAAAATCTTGAGGTGCTTAAAAAATTCTACCTGCCTGCCGGCAGGCAGGTCTGCCGCAGCCGGTCCTCGGCCTGCTTCTTTGTGGCGTACATGCCGAACTTGCGTCTCACCGGCTTGTGGTGAGGCCCTCGAACCATCGTCTCCGAGAGCACGGTGTACTTCCCTTTTATTTTCTTTATCATGGTCGCGCTATAAATTGAGCCGCCAGACGCTCCACGTGAGGTACGTGGCGAAGGCCACCCAAAAGGCGTAGGGCACGAGGAGGAGCGCCGCGAGTATCGAGAGCGGCCAAATTAAAATGACGAGCGCGATAACGGTGAGTCCAAGCACGCCCGCTTCCCACACGGCGGTGCCCATGAAGTGCTGCCCGAAGAAGAGCCAGCTCCAGCCAACATTCAAAATAGCGTTCAAAAGGAAGATTGCGACTATCCACTGGAATCGTGTGTCATGCGGTAAACCGTTCCACACGATGAGCGCCGAAATGGTCGCGAGGATGAAGAGTACCGTCCACACCGCGCCGATCGTGGAACCCGGCGGCGTCCACGACGGCAGCTTAATGCTCCGGTACCACGCCATCCCGCCGCCTGTAATGAGACCGCCGACAACCGACACGGCAATAGTGACGAGCGGGATGACGATGTAGTTCAGTTTCATATTCCTATTCTACCAACCGCGCGCGCTTTTGCGAACGCGGCACGTAGCGGCGGAGGAGCGCGACCGTCCGGTCGTAGGTCGTGCGGTCGACGGGGTACGGCGTACCGTCCTTGCCACCGAAGGCGAAGCTGTAGCGCGCGGGGTCCTCGTACGACGGCTTCGCGCCATAGATCATCTCGGCGACCAGCGCGAGCGCGCGCACCGTCTTCGCTCCCACGCCCTCGGTCGAGAGGAGCTTCTCATACGTCGCGGGTTGCTCGTCGCAGAGCCGCCACAAAATTTTTTGCAGATACTTGTTCCGCGCGAAGTCCTCGCCCTCGACGGGGTGATGCCGGAACTCCGTATCCTCGAGCTCGAGGAGCGTTAGCTGGCTTGCCCCGCCAACGGCGGGGCCGCTACCTATCCGGAATCGCGCCATCTTCGAGAGCGGCGTCACGTGTTTTGAGAGGAGCACCAGGTCCTTGAGGAGCGATGGGAAGCGCTGTGAAACGAGTTCGGTGCTCGTCGTGCGCGTCGCCTCGCTCGCGGGCGCCGTGAGATTCAGCACCGAGGGCAGCCGCACGTCGCTCATGATGCCCGCGTGCGGATCGCTCACCAGGTCCCTTGCCTGCTTCGAGTGCCAGTGGTAGCGGCGGGCGGTGCCGGCGCCCGTGTTCATCCCCTGCTGAACGACCGTCCACGCGCCGCTCCGCGTGAAAAAGAACGAGTGGTGGTAGAGCTGGAAACCGTCCTGCACCAGGGCGCTATCCACCTTCGCCGTCATCTTCGAGGTATAAACGAGGTGCGACGCGCGGGATTCCGGCAGACCGAGCCGGTCGCCCCACGTCAAAATTTCCTGCGGCGTCTTGCGCGAGGTCTTGCCCTTGCCGCCGCAAATGAAGATGCCAAGTTCGCTCTCTTCGCCGCGGATGGCTTCTTTGAGGGCCGCGGTGAGGATGGTGGTGAGACCCGACGCGTTCCAGTCGAATGCCAAGACGGTGCCCAAGGACTGGAACCACACCGGGTCGCCGAGCCGCTCGACGACGGCCTCCGGCCCTTCCTCGATGACGATGGCGCGGACGAGGTCGTGCCCGAGCCGCACCATGCGCTCGAAGAGCCACCGGGGGCACCGGCCGGTATCGAGGGTGAACGTTGCAACGCCGCGGGAGATCATAGACAGGGATTAGGGATTAGGGATTAGGGATTAGGGATTAAGAATAAAAAAACCTACGGTTCTATTTTACCACCCATTAACGCGTAACTCTCAGCCTCATTGACAGTGGCCGGAACGGGGAGTAGAATGAGGATGGTTCGAGGAGGAACCGAATATGAGAAGCATCTGCCGCCATGCACTACTGATTGTTTCGTTCGTTGTCGGCCCACCGTTGTGGGCACGGGAGCAACAAGCCGCGCCGCCGGAAAACCCGCTGAAGCCGCTTGTTCTCGGAAAAAAGGACACCCTCATCGTCAGAGCTGACGACTCTGAGGGCAAGAACAACGCAGTATTCGCCAAACTCTTCACGGATTTCAGAAAGGAAGTCGAGACGCTCTATGAAAATGATAGTGGTGTCTGTGGAGCCGTCGTCTTCAAGCTCAAAGTAAAAGGAGGGCTCGAACTACTCGACATCACTGTGTCAAAGGTTATAAAGACGGAAGGGTGGCCCGATTCGCTGCAACCGCTCTCCATCCGAGCCCGTGGATTCTCGGGTGACATGAAGGGCCTTGCACAGGAAGTTTTCGGAGCTATCCCCCGCTGCACGGTACTCGCAAAGGAGTCCGCACCATGACACGCCAGTGGCGGGTCAAAAAGAAACGCTGCTCTCGCACATCGGGAGCAGCGCTTCACGTTTTGGGAGCTGCGTGTTGTCGACGCCGCCGCGCCTCGGCGCGCCGTACGCGGTGCTCGCCCATCCCGAAGTGGTGGGCAATCTCGTGCCACACCGTGTCGCGCACGATGCTCTCTATCTCGCGGTCGTCGCGGGAAACCGCCTCTATCTCTTTTTGAAAAATAGTGATTTTATCCGGCAACACGCCCGTGTAGCCGGAGTTCCGGTCGAGAAGCGAGATGCCCTCGTAGAGCCCGTAGAGAATGTCGTCGCTTCGGAGGCGCATCTTTCGGCGCTGCTCCGGCGTTGGGGCATCGGCGACAACGATGGCAACGTTATTTAATTTTTTGAGGAACCGCTCCGGCACCGCGTCGATGCCCGCGGCGACGAGTTCCTCGAACCGTTCGGCGTCCATAGTCCCATTTTACCACCCGAGACCACTACCCCCGTACCGAACTCGGGTGGACGGGAATGCAGCGCATTCCCGTGGATGATGCGGATAAGCTTTTCGTTTTCAGTTGAAGGCAGCATTGTCAGCTTGTCCAGGACGGCGGGACATCCAGACGGAGTCCTTGGGGTCGTATTCCACATCTAGGTCGACGATGAAGTGAATTAAACCCTTACCGCGATTCGTTTCGATCTCGGCTTTGAATGCTGTGCCGCCGAACGATCCGAGGCGGGCAGATGCGCCGTCCGTTGTGACCAAACCCTCGAACTCTTCGCATTTGATAAGACGCCTTGTTTCTCCCGCTGGCGCCATTCTCTTGGCGGTGGAGAGAAGAAAACTCCGAGCTGTTGCGGTGAGGGAAATATTCCTCACCATTAGACAAACGATCTGCCAGTCGAACATAGCACCCCCCCCTGCTGCATACATGGTTACCGCGACCCCTTCGCGGCCAGGAACTGCGCTCTTAAGAATGCCATGGTAGGTTATAGAACATATAACCTTCAGTGTCAATAACTGCGCTGTTTGATTTCGAAGCCCTTTTCCGCTATACTGTGCGCGTATTTTCCGCCCACGGGGCGGAAAATATCCCGAGCGAGCCCCGCATCAGCGGGGCGAGTCGAGGGATCAGACCACCATGTCCGAAATTTCACTGCGAGCCGAGGAAATATTCCGTGTCGGGAACTACACGGTAACGAACGCGCTTCTCCTCTCCACGCTCTCGCTCGTGGCGCTCGCGGCCCTCGGCCTCACGCTCAAGCGGCGGCTTAGGATGGTGCCCGATATGTTCCAGAACGTGTTCGAGACCGCCCTCGACGCCCTCCTCGGGCTCATGGATTCGGTCCTGGGCGACCGGAAGAAATCCGAGAGATACCTGCCCTTGGTCGCCACCATTTTCCTCTTCATCCTCTTTTCGAACTGGCTCGGCCTCCTGCCGGGCGTGGGTTCCATCGTCGTCCACGAAGGCAACCGTACGGTTCCCCTCCTCCGCTCACCCGCGGCCGACCTCAACTTTACGCTGGCCTTGGCCATCGTTGCGGTCCTCTCTATTAACATCCTCGGGGTCGCTGCCATCGGGGCCGCGAAGCACGCTAAAAAATTCTTTAACTTCAAGAATCCCATTGAGTTCTTCGTCGGCATCTTGGAATTAATCTCCGAGTTTGCTAAGATGGTCTCGTTCTCGTTCCGGCTCTTCGGGAATGTGTTCGCCGGTGAGGTACTCCTCACCATCATGGCCTTTCTGGTTCCCTACCTCGTTCCCCTCCCCTTCCTCTTCTTGGAACTCTTCGTCGGCATGATACAGGCATTCATCTTCGCGATGCTCACCCTGGTTTTCATCGCGTCCGCGGTCACGGAGCACCATGGGTAGCCTGAAACCTGAAGCGTGAAACCTGAAACGTGTAACGGGAAATCGAAATCAAAGGTCGCGAACAGAATATTACCACCTCTATTATTATTATGGATACAGAAAGTATCAGAATGCTCGCCACGGCGGCGACGATAGCGATCGGGGTCATTGGCCCAGCCATCGCCATCGGCCGCATCGGTTCGGAGTCAACCTCGGCCATCGGGCGGAACCCCGAGGCGGCCCCGAAGATCCAGACGGCGATGATCCTGGCCATCGCGTTCGCCGAAGCGCTCGCGATCTACGCGCTGGTCATCGCGCTCATCATCAAGTTCACGTAAGACCTACTAATGTACGAAAATGTACTAATCTTACTAATTAGTATATTGGTAACAATTAGTACATTAGCAGGAGACAGGAATCTGAATGCAATCGTTATTCAACAACCTTGGGCTCGACTGGAAGCTCCTCCTCTCGCAGGCGGCGAACTTCTTTTTGGTCCTCATTATCCTCCGGCTCACCGTCTACAAGCCACTCATCGAACTCATGAAAAAGCGGCGCGCACGGATTGAGGAGGGTCTCATGAAGGCGACGGAGGCCGATCGGCGACTCGCCGGAATTGGCGAACTCCAGAAGGAGAAACTGAAGGAAGCGGAGCGCCAGGGTATCGCCGTTATTAAGAGCGCGGAGGAACAGGCGAAGGTACGGGAACGGCAGATCCTCGAGGAAGCCGCGAAGAGCGAGGCGGATATCATCGCACGCGCCAAGGAACGGGCGGCGGCCGATGAAGCGGCCGCTCTCCGCAAGGTCGAATCGGAAGCCGTACACCTCGTCAAAGAGATACTCATCAGAACCGTCCAGGTAAAGCCCGACGCGGTCGACGAGGCACTCATTGCAAAGGTCGCACAAGAAGCGCGGCACCCAACGGCATGAGGACGATACCGGTAAGCGCCTACGCGCACGCGTTCATTAAAGCCGTTGCCGACGCGCCCACCCACGAAACGGCCCCCGCCATCCGGCGGTTCATCGAGCTTATCCGGAAACGCGGGGACTGGCCGCGACGCGAACAGATCATGAAGGCGTGCGAGACGACGTGGCGCGCGGAACACCACCGGCCGCTCCTCACGATCGAGAGCGCACGGCCGCTCACCGCCGAACACCGCGCCGCGCTCACGCGACACGCCTTCGCAGACCGCTCCGGCGATGTAAAACACACCGAGCCCTACGCAAAAGATATCGAGGAGCGCGTGAACACTGAACTCGTCGCCGGCGTGCGGCTCACCCTCGGCGACCGCGAGCTCGACGGCTCGCTCGCCCACCTGCTGCACCGATTATTCCAATTGAATTAAGAATCAGGAATTATGAATTATGAGGAGATAAACCGAACCGAGCATTCCTAACTCATAATTCCTACTTCATAATTCACACTTCATAACCCACCATGTCCTACGAAATCATCGAACAACTCCGAAAGGCCATCGAGGGCCACAAAGAATCGCCCGAGTGGGAGTCGGTTGGGCAGATACTCGAGGTCGGCGACGGCGTGGCCCGCATCACGGGTCTCAAAGACGCGCAGAGCCAGGAGATACTCCTGGTCGAGACCGGCGAAGGTGACCGCGCGGCGCTCGCCTTGAGCCTCGAGGAAGAGGCCATCGGCGCGCTCATTTTGGGCGACGACGCGGCGGTCGCGAGCGGCAACCGCGTTCGCCGGACAGGTAACGTGCTCTCGCTCGAGGTCGGCGAGGAACTCCTCGGCCGCGTGGTGAACCCGCTGGGTGAACCCTTGGACGGCCTCGGGCCGATATTCCCCGCCAAAGGCGGGTCCGCCTCGGGCGGAAAGAACGAACAAAAACCGGTTCGCTACACGCTCGAGCGGAAAGCATACTCCGTGCTGGACCGCGAGCAGGTGAACGTTCCGCTCCACACGGGCGTCAAGGCCATCGACACGATGATACCCATCGGCCGCGGCCAGCGCGAGCTCATCATCGGCGACCGGCAGACGGGAAAGACCGCCGTTGCCTTGGATGCCATCATCAACCAGCAGAACGACGCGCCTCGCGGAAGCTCCGGCGACGCGGGCTCGGGCCGGCCGCTCGCCGTGTGCATCTACGTCGCCGTCGGCCAGAAGGAATCGAAGATAGCGAAGCTCATCGCGACCCTCAAGGCGAAGAACGCCCTCCGCTACTCCATCATCGTCGCCGCGCCGGCATCCGTGCCCGCCGCGTTCTGGTACCTCGCGCCCTTCGCCGGATGCGCCATCGGCGAGTACTTTATGGACAAAGGTAAGGACGCCGTCGTCATCTACGACGACCTTTCAAAGCACGCCGCCGCATACCGGCAGATATCGCTCCTCCTGAACCGCCCGCCCGGCCGCGAGGCCTACCCCGGCGACGTCTTTTACCTCCACGCGCGGCTCCTCGAGCGTGCGGCGAAACTTTCGAAAGAGAAAGGTGGCGGGTCCCTCACGGCGCTCCCCATCATCGAAACGCAGCTCGGTGACATCGCTGCCTACATCCCGACGAACGTCATCTCCATCACCGACGGACAGATATTCCTCGAGAGCGACCTGTTCTACCAAGGCATCCGCCCCGCGGTGAACGTCGGATTGTCCGTTTCGCGCGTCGGCAGCACGGCGCAGACCAAGGCGATGAAGAAAGTTGCCGGACGACTCCGGCTCGAACTTGCGCAGTTCCGCGAGCTGCAGGCCTTCGCCCAATTCGCCTCGGACGTAGACCAGGCAACGCGCGACAAACTGAAACGCGGCGGCATCCTGACCGAAATCCTGAAGCAGGAGGACCTCCAGCCCATCGGCTTTGAGAAACAGGTCGTTGCGGTCTACGCAGCAACGAACGGTTATTTCGATAATGTTCCCAAGGCCGACATCAAATCCGTCGAACGGCGACTCATCGACCACATCGAAAAGCTTCACGAGAAAGACATTCTCGCGCCGCTCCGCGAGAAGGGCGAACTCACCGCCGACGTCGAGGCGAAACTGAAATCCGCGCTCGCCGGCTTCGACTTCACCCCAAACCCTAAACCCTAGTGTCTATACCCTACTAACATGGCATCCCTCCAAGGCATCAAAAAACGGCTCCAGGGCGTGCGGAACATCAACCAGATGACCTCCGCGATGGAGCTTGTGGCGGCCACCAAGATGCGCCGCTCGCAGGAGGTCGCGCTCGCCTCGCGGGCGTATGCACTGACGGCCTTCGAGATACTCGCGAACCTCGTCGAGGGGCTCGTGGCGATGGGCAATCCCGATGTCGCGACGAAGGACGTTTTCAATCCGTCGAACTTTCCCCTGCTTAAGCAGCGAACCGTGAGAAAAACCGCCGTCCTCGTCGTCGCTGCGGACAAGGGACTCGCCGGCTCGTTCAATAGTGCCGTCTTCAAAAAACTGGAGTCTTTCATCGTCAATGGTCAACTGTCAACTGTCAATTGTCAGTTCATAGCCGTCGGCACGAAAGCGATCGACTACCTTCGGCGCCGAAACTTGCCGGTGGACGCCACCTACACCCGCCAGGGCGACAGCGTTCGCCTCGCCGAGGTCGAGCCGATTGCAAACCACCTCATCGACGGCTACATCGCCGGGCGATGGGACCGCGTGGTGGTCTTCTCGACGCACTTTATGAGCGCGCTACGGCAGGAGGTCGTCATGCGGCAGCTCCTCCCCATCGATTTCAATAAGATACGCGCAACCCTTGAGGAAATCATCCCCGAGACCGGGCGCTTCTCCGAACTGCGCCGGAAGATAATCGAAAGCCGCCCCACGCGCCCTATCGAGTATCTCATCGAGCCGTCGCCCGAGGTCGCCCTGAACCAGCTGCTTCCCCTCCTCTCCAAGATGCAGGTCTATCACCTCATGCTCGAAGCAAACGCTTCCGAACACTCGGCACGGCGGATGGCGATGAAGAACGCTTCGGACAACGCCGGCGAGCTCATCGGCGACCTCACCCGCGAGTACAACCGGTCGCGCCAGGCGTCCATCACGAGAGAGATCATAGAAATAACATCAACAGCGGCGGCGCTGAAGAGATAGCTCGTTAGTAAAAAACAAAACCATGACAGACAGTAAAGAAGGAAAAATAATTCAAATCATCGGGCCGGTCATCGACGTCGAGTTCCCCAAGGACGCCGGAATGCCGGCGCTCCTGAACGCGCTCAAGGTAAGTCACCCTTCGACCCATTCGAGCAGTTCAGGGCAAGCCAGCTCAGGGCAAGCGAAAACCATCGTCGCCGAGGTGGTGAAGCACCTCGAGCCGGGTCGCATTCGGGCCATCTGCCTAGACTCGTCGGACGGCTTCAAGCGCGGCGACGCGGTCCAGGACACCGGCGCTCCCATCAGCGTTCCCGTCGGCCCCGAGGTTCTCGGCAACATCTTCGACGTCATCGGAGAGCCGCTCAACCCTTCGACAAGCTCAGGGCAAGCACATAAATTCACGAAGCGCTGGCCCATCCACCGGCCCGCGCCCGGCATCACCGCCCAGTCAACGAAGACCGAGGTCTTCGAAACCGGCATCAAGGTCATCGACCTCTTCGCCCCCATCGTCCGCGGCGGCAAGGTGGGCCTCTTCGGCGGCGCGGGCGTCGGCAAGACGGTGCTCCTCAAGGAATTCATCCGGAACGTCGCGGCGGAAGCCGGCGGCGTCTCCGTCTTCGCGGGCGTCGGCGAGCGCACGCGCGAGGGCAACGACCTCTACATCGAGATGAAGGAGGCGAACGTTTTGGACAAGACCGCGCTCGTCTTCGGTCAGATGAACGAAGTGCCGGGCAGCCGGCTCCGCGTGGCCTTGACCGCCCTCACAATGGCCGAGTACTTCCGCGACGAGGAGAAGAAGGAGGTGCTCCTCTTCATCGACAACATCTTCCGCTTCTCGCAGGCCGGCGCGGAGGTCTCGACCCTTCTTGGCCGGCTCCCCTCCGCCGTCGGCTACCAGCCGACGCTCGCTTCCGAAATGGGCCAGCTCCAGGAGCGCATCACCTCGACCATGAACGGCGCCATCACCGCCGTCGAGGCCATCTACGTTCCCGCCGACGACATCACGGACCCCGCGCCGGCCAACACCTTCAGCCACCTCGACTCGACCATCGTGCTTTCGCGGGCCTTGACCGAGATCGGCATCTACCCGGCCGTCGATCCCCTCGCCTCGAACTCGACCGCCTTGGACCCGAAGATCGTGGGTGCAGAGCACTACGAGGTCGCTCGCGAGGTGCAGCGCATCCTCCAGCGGTACAGAGAGCTCCAGGACATCATCGCCATCCTCGGCATCGAGGAACTCTCGGAGGACGACAAGCGCATCGTCGCCCGCGCCCGCAAGATGCAGCGGTTCCTCGCCCAGCCCTTCTTCGTCGCCGAACAGTTCACCGGCCGCGCCGGCAAGTATGTGAAGCGCGAGGACACCGTCCGCTCGTTCGCCGAGATCATCGCGGGCAAGCACGACAGCGTCCCGGAGGACAACTTTTACATGAAGGGAGGGATCGAGGAGATACAGTAATCGCTAATCATCTCGAATTATGTTCGTGAATACTCTCGAATCCATTCGTGATCATTCGAGCGAATATTAGTGACGATTAGAGATATGAAATTATCCATTTACTCCCTCAAACGAACCATCTTCGACGGCGAGGCCGCCTCTCTCAACTGCCAAACCGAGGTCGGCGAGATCACGGTTTTGGACGACCACCGGCCGCTCATCACCATCCTCAGGGCCGGCACGATGAAGATCGTGGACCGCAACGGAAAAGAGCACTACGCCCCCGTCTCGAACGGCTTCATCGAGGTGAAGACCGGCAATCAGGTGCGGTGCATCGTGGAGGAATCGGTTGACGGAGCATAACTTTTCCGTTACAATCGAGCGAGTTTTCTTCACACCCATTCCCTCACGGAGCTCATGATGAAGCGGATCCTAAAATTTCGTTCAAGCAAAAAACACTACCACGCTGATGTTGGCGTGGTGTGGTGTATGGATAAACGATTCCGACGGCTGCTCGCCGCCTTTCTGAAGTCGGAGAAATTGAAAAACCCAGATGAAGTGAAAGTTGCCGGCGGTATCAAGGCCGTTGCTTCACCGAACGGTAACGCCGAGAAGCTCGTTCTGCTTCGGCAGGTGGCAGCTTCGATGAAACTGCATAAGACGCCGCAGTTCGTCATTATGACCCACCAAGACTGTGGCGGGTACGGCGGCTCCGCAGCGTTCAGCGGCGATCAAACCAAGGAACGACGGTTTCATGAGCAGCAGTTGCGACGTGCGAAACGCAACATCAAGCGGAAGTTCCCCTATCTCCGCGTGCGCGCCGTCTACGCCGACTTCGACGGACTCTCCGAGGTCAGCTAACACCGCACATCCTCATAGTGAAGAAAAGAGTGCCTCGCGCCACCAGCGCGAGGCACATCTGTTTTTATGCCGCGCGTTCGGCTACAATGCCTCCCATGCGCATCCTGGCAATCGAAACCAGTTGTGATGAAACGGCAATTGCGCTTGTCGAAGCGAGCGGCCCTTCGACGAGCTCGGGGCTGGCGGCCTCGCTCCCAAAATTTAAGGTTATCAAGAGCCTGGTCACCTCGCAGATACCCATCCACCGCCCGTTCGGCGGCGTGGTGCCGAACCTCGCCAAGCGCGAACACCTGAAGAACCTGCCGATTCTGTGGCAGAGAATTATGAATCAGGAATTAGGAATTAAGAAACGGGAAAAAAAGACCATAATTCATAATTCGAGATTCGTGATTCCGAATATCGATCTCATCGCCGTCACCGTCGGCCCGGGTCTCGAGCCCGCCCTCTGGACGGGCATTGAGTTCGCAAAAAAACTCTCGGCCGATCTAAAAAAGCCGCTCATTGGAGCAAACCACTTGGAAGGCCACTTGTACAGTTTTCTTCTGGCGAAATCTTATTCTAATGTTCTCAAGAACATTAGAATAAGGAATTTGTTCCCGGCGGTCGCGCTCATCGTGAGCGGCGGTCACACCATCCTTTTGCTCGTCCACGACCTCGCGCACTGGAAGAAGCTCGGCGAGACGCAGGATGACGCCGTCGGCGAAGCGTTCGACAAGGTGGCGCGGCTTTTGGAACTCCCCTACCCGGGCGGGCCGGAGATTGAGCGATTAGCTAAAAGTTCGAAGCTAGAAGCTAAAAGCTATATACCCTTCCCGCGGCCGATGCTCAACCAGAAGAACTATAACTTCAGCTTTTCGGGACTCAAGACCGCCGTGCTCTATTATCTGCGGGACCACGGGCTGCTGCGAATTAGGAAGTATGAATCAGAAATTATAAAACCCCATGATGAAAAAACCATAATTCATGATTCAAAATTCATGATTCAAGACATCGCTGCCAGCTTCCAGCAAGCCGCAATCGATGTGCTGGTCCAAAAGACCATGCGCGCCGCCCGCGAGCACGGCGCGAGATCCATTCTCTTGTCCGGCGGCGTAGCGGCGAACGCGCTCCTTCGAAAAACGCTGAAAGCTGAAAGCCAAAAGCTAAAAGCTCATTTTCTCGTCGCCGACCTCAAATACAACACCGACAACGCCGTGATGATAGCCGTCGCGGCGTATATGACGCATTTGCGAAAAAAGAAGTACAAACTCGAGGCACAGGGGGGTTTAAATATTTAATTTAACTGTACACGGTGGCTGTTCGTGCTAGGGTGCTGGCAGAAAGGGGTGGGCTATGGAGTCACAAAAAAACGCCATCCTTGCCCTGATTGTGGGGTGTGGATGGAAAATAATGGGAAAGGCTGGTGGTGGTGCCCCAATTGCCACCACGCAGAAGCAGAAGAAGGGACGGTGGTCAAAAAATAATCATCTCTCACGCCGCGGAACGGGATATCCCCACCGCGGCGTTCGTATTTCTAGGTACTACTGCGTCGCCGAATGCAAAAAATGTTACGTTCCCTATCAGGTAAAAGCGGGAGGGAAATGCCGGAAAACCAATACATTCATATATTGACCATTGGGGAGAAACGCACTATAACCTACGCAGTAGCCCGAGAGAGGAGTTCATAATGAAACTGGATATCAGACCGGGAGTTCTGCTGTATCGGAACGAACGTCCCGTCCGCGAGACGCTGGGCCGGCCACTGAACCGACTCATAGCTCATAAAGTATTGGTCCAAGCAGTGCGGCCTGATGGAACCGTAGTACTCATGGGCCTCGCCCAGCGCGACGGCAACGGGAACTTTAAACGGCCTCCGTTTGGTTGCGAAGTGTACGTCCACGAGGATTACCTCACTGACCGATACTTTGCGCCGTTCGGTTCGCACAACTCCACCGCAACATAACCATGGGCAAACGAATTGTGTTTGCCCACCCACCCGAGTCCGCGACGTGATCTGCGTCGCCGCTTCGGGTGAGTAACTCCTTAGCAATTTCAGGAGAAATTGTTAGAATATATCGTAATGTCCAACGAGATGGAACCCCACTACGACCCGAAGGCGGTCGAGGAGAATATTTACCGGCTCTGGGAAGAGTCCGGGTACTTCAATCCCGATACCTGTATCAAGGACGGCATCACGAAGAAAGACGCTGCGCCGTTCACTATCATCATGCCGCCGCCGAACGCGAACGCGCCCATGCACGTGGGGCACGCGCTCTTTGTGACGGTCGAAGACATCATGATACGGTTTGCGCGCATGCGCGGCCGCCGGACGCTCTGGCTCCCGGGCACCGACCACGCCGGTTTCGAAACACAGGTAGTGTTCGAGAAAAAACTGGAAAAAGAGGGACGCAGCCGGTTCCACATGACGCGCGAAGAGTTCTACAAGGAGATCTGGGACTTCGTGCAGCGGAACAAGCACATCACCGAGGACAGCCTGCGCCGCCTCGGGGCATCCTGCGACTGGTCGCGCAACATCTTCACGCTCGACCCGCGCATCATCGCCATCGTCTACAACACGTTCAAGCGAATGCACGACGACGGCCTCATCTATCGCGGCAACCGCATCTGCAACTGGTGCACGAAGCACCAGACCGGATTATCCGATCTCGAAACGAAGTACGAGGAGCGCGAGGACCCGCTCTACTATATGACGTACGGCCCCATCACGCTCGCCACGGTGCGACCGGAGACCAAGTTCGGCGACACGGGCATCGCCGTGAACCCGAAAGATAAGCGCTACAAAAAATACGTCGGGAAAGAAGTGAACATCCTGACCGTTCTCGGCCCGGCGAAGATAAAGGTCATCGCGGACGACGCGGTGGATATGACGTTCGGCACCGGAGCCGTGAAGGTCACGCCGGCGCACGACGCGACGGACTTCGAGATATGGCAGCGGCACAAGGACGAGATTCCGGGCCCGAAGGAGGCCATCGACCGCCGTGGCCGGATGACCGCCATCACCGGACCCTACGCCGGGATGAAGGTAGCTGAAGCGCGCACGAAGGTGGTCGAGGACATGCTCAAGAAAAAACTTATCGTAAAAGTGGACGAGCACTACAAGCACAACGTCCAGCTCTGCTACAAGTGCGGCACCGTCATCGAGCCCCTCATCGTACCGCAGTGGTACGTGAAAATGACGGAACCGCTCAAAGACGGTCGCCCGTCCCTACGCGACATGGCCGTCAAGGCCGTTAAGAGCGGCGAGGTAAAGATACTCACCGAGCGCTTTGAGAAGATATTCCTACACTGGATGCGCGACCTGCGCGACTGGCCCGTCTCGCGGCAGATATGGTGGGGCATCCCGATACCGGCGTGGTACTGCGGCGGCGCTGAAAAAGCGTCCGTACCGAAAATGGGATTTGCGGAGAGCGTTGTCCCCCGATTGCTCGACGGAATGACGCGAACGTACCGCATTCACGACCACCACCTGAAGATCGGCGACCGTGTACTGCTCGAGAACAGCGGAACCAAACTGCTGCTCGGCCACGGCACCGTCACAAATGTCGAACGGATGAAAATAAAAAACATCCCGCTCGTCGACCCGTTCCACAAGACCGCGTACAAGTCGCAAGATGAGCTGCTTGCCGCGTTCCGGCGGCACTACCCGCCGACCGAAAAGATAACCGGAGCAACCGAGGCGATACTCTATACGTACTCGTTCGAACCGGCACGGAAAACCGCCGAGGGATGCGGTCAGACCATTATTGCCGATACGGAACCAAAAAAATGTCCCGCCTGCAGTAGCACGAACCTTGTCCAAGATCCCGACACCTTCGACACGTGGTTCTCCTCTGGCCAGTGGCCGTTCGCGACGCTCATAGCGCAGGGCGGGCGCGACTTCGAAACCTACTTCCCGACACAGGTGATGGAAACCGCCGCCGACATCCTCTTCTTCTGGGTCGCGCGCATGGTCATGCTCTCCTACTACCGCACCGGTAAGCCGCCGTTCGAAGCCGTCTACCTCCACGGCCTCGTCCGCGACAAAGACCGGCAGAAGATGAGCAAGAGCAAAGGCAATACCATAGATCCCTTGGGTGTCATCGACCTTTACGGTACCGACGCGCTCCGCTTCGCGCTCGTCTTTTCGACCGCGGCCGGGAACGACATCCCGCTCGCCGAGGACAAAATACGCGGAATGAAACACTTCGTGAACAAGCTCTGGAACATCGCACGGTACGTGCTCGCGAATGTGGATTCGAGGTTGGGAACTTCGGATTCAAAATGCACGACCAGAACGGAAGCCGACAGGAACATCCTCAAGAAGCTCGCCGCGGTGCAGAAAGAAGCGACGGAAGACCTCGACGGCTACCGTTTCCACGAAGCGGCGCAGGCCATCTACCAGTTCGTCTGGCACGAGTTCGCCGACAAATACGTCGAAGCGAGCAAAAAGCAGCTGGCGGATGAAAAATTGAAAGAGAATACCCAGGCCATTCTCACACACTGCCTCATAGCGGTCCTGAAGCTCCTCCACCCGTTCATGCCGTTCGTGACCGAGGCCGTGTACCAAAAGCTACAAGCCGGCTTGCCCGCCGAAGCACACGCGAAGGCGGGAAAGCTGTTGATGGCGGAAAAGTGGTAAAATTAAGCTCAGTGGCAGCTCCACCGCCTAGCCAAACTGCTAACGAGCTAACGAGCCAGTAAGCTAACGAGCTTCCCCGATGACCTTTCTCCCTCTCATCCTCGGTCTCCTGCCCGGCTTCGCCTGGCTCTTCTTTTACCTGCAGGAAGACCCCCATCCCGAGCCGAAGCGACTCATCCTTCGCACGTTCATCTTCGGTGCAGCGAGCGCCGTCTTTGCCCTCTTCGCCCAGCTCGCGCTCGCCCGCGTGGGCATCGTCATCAACCTCTCGGACTATCTCGCGGAACACCACATCGACCTCTGGGCCATCGTATCGCTCCTCATCCTTGCCATCGTTGAAGAGGTATCCAAGTTCGGCGGCGCCTACTACGCCGTACACGATAACCCGGATTTCGACGAGCCCGTTGACGCCATGATCTACATGGTCGTCGCGGCGCTCGGCTTCGCGACCGTCGAGAACCTCGGCGCCATCGCCGGTCAACCGAGCCAGGTGGCACTCATCGCCGCCGCCTTCCAAACCGCCTCGTTCCGGTTCGTCGGCGCGACCCTCCTCCACACCCTCACCTCCGGCCTCATCGGCTACTACTGGGCGAAGACCATCCGAGCATTCGGCGCGAAGCGGTTCCTCGTCTGGGGGCTCGTCCTCGCGAGCGTCTTGCACGCCATCTTCAATTACCTTATACTACAGTTCGGGAACATCATCTATCCGGTTCTCTTCGTCGTCCTGGTCGGATTCTTCACCCTGAACGATTTCGAAAAGCTGAAACGGGAAACCGTATAATAGGGACTAGGGTATAGGGATTAGGATTTAGAGCAACAACCTCGAACCTTATTCCTTAAACCCTGCACCACGCACCCTATTCCCTACACCCTATTCCCTAATCCCTATGCCATCATCTGAAGACAAATTTTTTGAAGAGCTCGCGAAGGCAACGGCAGGCACCGTAAGAAACCCCGCTTCTTCCGGGGCGGATGACGATTCCGTTACGCTGCGTCCAGCGGCATTGAAGACGAACGGCACCGCGAAGAAGATCGCCATTGAGAAGACTGTGAAGGCCGACATCGATGAGGCGGCGGAGGAACAGGAAGCGCCACTCGACGAGCCTGAAGGCCAGCTCACCATCGACGTCTACCAGACGCCCTCGGAGATCGTCGTCGAGTCCGCCATCGCCGGCGTCCGCGCCGAGGACCTCGACATCAGCGTTTCGACCGACTCTATCACCATCCGCGGCAAACGGCACCGCGAGGAGCAGGTGAAGGACGAGGATTACTTCTACCAAGAGTGCTACTGGGGCCGCTTTGCCCGCTCCGTCATCCTCCCCCAGGAGGTCGACCCCGAAGGCGCCTCGGTCGAGTTCAAGAACGGCATCCTCACCGTGCACCTGCCGAAGGTAAACCGGAAGAAGACGAAGAAGCTCAAGGTGAAACTGGAGTAATCGCGAATAATGCGAATTGGGTGCGGTAATAACGCGAACAAACGCGGGTCGATTTTAGCATAAAAAACTTGCATTGTTCGAGGAAATGGCCTACAATGATTCGCATTATTAATCGAGATTCGCATTATTAGCGATTACTTCCATGCGTCAGTGTAAACTCTGCCATAAAGGTTCTGTCATCCGCGGCAAGCGGAAGCTTTTGCGCGGCCACTACAATCCGACCTCGACGTCACGGAAGTACCCGAACCTCCAGTACGCTAAGGTAAATGGTATCCGGACGCTCATCTGCACGTCGTGCCTGAAGGGACTTTCGCGGCCGAAGCGGACGAAGAGGGCAAAAAACAAGTGAGGAAACTGTCCCGCCGTTGGCGGGACACAAGAACCCATAACGCCCCGCTAAGCGTGGCTAACAGAGTTCTAGTGTCGGGCCGCCGGGAATTGAACCCGGTCTACATGCACCCCATGCATGTGTACTGCCGGTATACTACGGCCCGTTCGTATTGCCTCTATAGCATAGGGTGTTGCGACAAAAAAAGAAAGCCGGAGCGAACTTGAAAAGCATGAATGACTACCGCGGCGTTATCATCGAGGAATCTCTCGAGAACAAGGTGGTCCTCAAAAAAGTGAGGATCGTTTCAACCAAGGTGGAAAAGGTGGTAGAAAAACATAAAACGCCGTGGCTCCACAAGTGGACATTACATATCGTTGAGCTGCCGGAGACTGGAGCGTCAGCAATTGCAGATGAAATAAGCAGATCTCTCGAGAGCGAACATCCGTGGTATGCTGATTTTAAGAATAGTACCCATCACTACATCATTTTCCGCGACAAAATTTTTTACATCGACAGGAAAAGCAAGGAACAGTACGACGAGGCGAAACGGTACGGCATTTCCCTCGGCATACCCGAATATCAAGTCGACTTTCACCCCGACGTTAAAAAATGGAAGAGGTAGTATAGCACCACCATGCTCCGCACGCTCGGCCGCTGGCTGCACGACTACCTCCGCTACGCATCGCGCCGCGTTGTGAACTCGTTCGTCTACCGCACACCGCCCGCGCACTACCTCGGGCACGTCCGGGCCGGACGGTGCCCCATCATTGTCATTCCGGGTATCTTAGACACGTGGCGCTCGCTCACAAAGCTCGTCGATCCGCTCTCACAAGCCGGGCACCCCATCTACGTTCTCCCCCACCTCAACTACAACTGGCGGGCCATCCCGCACGCGGCACAGCTCGTACGCGAACTCATCGATAAAAAACATCTCACGCACACCGTTATCATTGCCCACAGCAAGGGCGGCCTTGTTGGGAAGTTCGTCCTCGCGTTCCACAACGCGGACAAAAAAGTACGGCGGCTCATCGCCATTGCCACGCCGTTCGCCGGCTCGCGCGCAGCGCGGTTCCTCCCGGGCCGCCGCTACCGCGAACTTTCGCCGGAACACCCCACCATCGCGAAACTCGCCGGGGAGCGAAAGGCGAATCGGCACATCACCTCCATTTTCGGCTCATTCGATAATCACGTGTGGCCGACCACGAACTGCCGACTCGAAGGTGCCAAGAACATCCAGGTCAACGTCTGGGGTCACCACACCATCCTCTTTGATCCTCACGTCCGCGACATCGTCGCCGCGGAGGTTGCGGCAACCACTAAGAACGCCTAGAATCAAAACGCCGCCTTCGAGGGCGGCATCCTCAACAACTCAAAAGCCCCGCCTAGATAATCCCGGAGCAATTCCAGGTGGGTGGGCGTGGTATTCATGAACCCACGGGTTCACGTATCGGCCCTCCCGTATAATATTATTTCGATCCGAAATCTAAAGCGGGGCTCACGTCCAGTATAGCACTCATCCAAAGTCCGCAAACCGCACTATCCACAGGGAATCTATGCCCCAAATAGCTCACCGAATCCTCATCGCCTGCCTCGCCGCGCTGTTCCTCTTAGCGGGGGCAACGGCACTCCTCTACGCCCAAGGGTACCGCCTCGGCTGGCGCCCGCTGGCCATCGTGAAGGTCGGCGCTATCTTTGTCCGGAGTTTCCCTTCCAACGCGAACATCACTCTCGATGGAAAGCCGATCGCCCGCGACTGGCACCTGTTCGGCTCGGGCACGTTCATTAACGGTCTCTTTCCGAAAACGTACGCATTCGAACTCACGGCGGATGGCTACCGGCCGTGGCAATGCACGGTGAACGTCGCACCGGCGATGGTCGCCGAGCTGATGAACGTTGTTCTGCTCCCCGCGAGCTCGACGTTCGTCCTCTCCGGCCCCGTCGAAGACGTCTGGGTCGTACAGGGTGAACCAGTCGTCAAAAAGAGCGGCGACGGCTTGCTCACCGCCCGCGGCGAGAAACTAGCCGGCGTCGAGGTCGTCAGCGTCGCCGACGGTGCGAACGAACTCCTTACCCGCCAACCCGTCACGGGTTCGACGGGCTCACCGCAGGCGGGTTCGACAGGCTCACCGCAGGCGGGTTCGACAGGCTCACCGCAGGCGGGTTCGACGGGCTCACCGCAGGCGGGCGACTACGTTCTGAACGACCTCACGAACGGCAGTTCCACGAACGTATCCGCACTCGTCCGCCGGCTTGCCCCGTCACCAGATCGAGCGGTGCAGCGCCAAACTGCTCTCGCTGGCAAGGAAACTATTTCCTCCAACAATACCATTAGCGGCTCATCTAGCTCTGCCACGGGGCGCAGTGGAGAGCAATCCGCTCGGCTCGGTGCGGGGCTCGCCCCATCACCAGCCGGTGCGGGGCCCTCTTCAAGCACCGCGCGCGCGTCGGACGAATACCTGCTCGACCCCGCCGGAGCGGGACAGCTCGTTCGCATCGGGAAGAACGGCCTCTCGCTCCTCGACGTCGGACGAAAGACGCTCTCGCCGATCCGCGAAAGCGCCACGAGCACCATTGACCACGCCGCGGCGCTTCCCTCGTGGCTCGCGTGGACGTCGTTTATCCCGAATTCGAATACGTCGCGAATTTCCGCGTATGACCGATTCGCCAACCGGCTCGCTCACGCCGACACGGTCGTGCCCGGCCGCGCCATTGAACTCCAGCGTGTCGGCGATAACCGCCTTGCCCTCCTCCAAGACGACCATAGTCTCTATGTCTACGACCTGCCGGGCGACACGCTCACGAAGGTGGCGAGCGATGTTCGGCTCTTCGCGGTCGTGGATGACGGCTCGCTCATCGCCACCGTCGGCAGCCGCAGTATGGAGATCCTGCCGCTCTCGAACCCGAAGGATTACGCCCGATTCAATATCCCCGACGCGGAACACGTCACCGCGGTAGCGTGGTACGCAGACCGACAGCACCTCTTTATTCACTACGCCGACCGGACGGCGTTCCTCGGCCTCGACGACGTCTCTCTCCAAAACCTCGGCACCGTCGTCCCGACCGGCATGAGCCGCTACGACCGCACCTCGAACACACTTTATTTTGTAAGCGACGGGGAACTTCTGAAGTACGAATTCCCGAGGTAAAAAACCTCTATAGAATGACGGACATCTCATTTATTTGACGACCGTCAAATAAACGAGATTGGATGATTTGATATGCGGGCCTGTGGATAACTCGAATTTGACCAATAGCACACACCGGCATACACTTTGTGTTATCCGCTTTCGCTCATGCGGACGGGTACGGGACCGGCGGTTAGTCGACCGCGGGTTGCGGCGGGATTCCGCCGCTATGCATAATCAGTTTGTGGTTTCATGAATCCCATTAATAAAAAGGAGATGGAGGCGCTCCGGTACGTCAGCAATCGCCTCCTCTACCGGGGAGAATCCCCGTCCGTGCGCGACGTCGCGAAGGCGCTCGGATACAAGTCGGTGCGGTCGGCGGCGGTCGTCCTCATGAAACTCGCGGGGCGCGGGTTCATCGGCCGGCGACAGGACGGCACGCTGCGGATACTGAAGGAACTTCCCTCCCACCGTGCCGGCGCCTACACCATCCCCGTTCCTCTCGTCGGCTCCGCCCCCTGCGGCGCTCCCCTACTGGCCGAGGAGAACATCGAAGCGACCATTAACGTCTCGACCGCCCTCGCCAAGAAGGGCCACCGGTACTTCCTCCTCCGGGCCATCGGCGACTCGATGAACCTCGCGGGCATCACGGACGGCGATCTCGTGCTCGTCCGCCAGGAGCAGTCGGCCGAGAACGGGGACCGCGTCGTGGCCCTCATCAACGACGAGGCGACCATCAAGGAGTTCCACCGCTCCGGCGATGTGGTACTCTTGAAACCTCGCTCGAAGAACAAGAAGCATAAGCCCATCGTCCTCTCGCGCGACTTCCGCGTGCAGGGCGTGGTCGTGGCAACTATACCAAAAGAAAATGTATAATAATGTTATGCTAAAAGGTACAACCGCCCCGAAAAACACTCTATTCAAAGAGATGGCAGCAAAACCGGTTACCGCTAAGATTGTTTGTGGAGACGCCGCGGAACAACTTAAAAAACTGGCCCGCAATTCTGTTGATCTCGTAGTCACATCGCCGCCGTATGCCGACAGCCGCATAAACACCTACGGCGGCGTAAGCCCATCGAAGTATGTCGAGTGGTTCCTACCAATCAGCCAAGAACTACTGCGTGTCCTCAAGCCGAGCGGTACGTTTATCCTAAACATCAAGGAACGCGTGGTAAGCGGCGAGCGGCACACCTATGTCCTCGAACTCATCCTTGAAATGAAAAGGCAGGGTTGGCTCTGGACGGAAGAGTTTATTTGGCACAAGAAAAACTCCTTCCCAGGAAAGTGGCCCAACCGACTTCGCGACTCGTGGGAGCGGTTGCTTCAATTCAATAAGACCAAGAAGTTCGCTATGTATCAACAGGAGGTTATGGTACCGGTCGGCGGATGGGCTAAAACGAGATTAAAAAGTTTAAGCGAAGTCGATAAGCGACGCGATGAATCACGGGTTGGCAGCGGCTTTGGCAAAAATATCTCGAATTGGCTCAATCGGGATAAGGTGTACCCAAACAACGTGCTACACATCGCAACCGAGTGTGGAAATAAAAATCATAGTGCCGTCTACCCCGAAGCCCTGCCGGAGTGGTTTATAAAACTGTTTACAAAGGAAAATGACTGGGTACTAGATCCGTTTTTGGGCTCGGGGACAACAATAAAGGTGGCTCAACGGATGGGCCGTCACTCGATTGGCATAGAAATCCTACCAGAGTACTGCGAAATCGCTCGGAAACAACTGCAATGAACACCAAGCTTAAGCTTGCCGACGTAACCGCCTTTGTTGAAAAGAATATCGGCGGCTTTCACGCAACCCGCCTGCGAGGCTTGTCGAACTTAAAACTCACTAAAATCCTTTCGAGAAAGAATCCGTATCTGTTCAAGGCGAAGAACGTACTAACCGCCAACGACCTGGTAAAAACCCTTATGGACGCCCACCTGTCATCACAGGAGGAAACTATGTTTGGGGACTTTCTCGAAGAGCTCGCCATTTTTATTTGTGGAAAAGTCTACAATGGCAATAAATCATCCGCCGAGGGCATTGATCTTGAGTTTGAAAAAAGTAGCGTCAGATACATCGTCTCTATCAAATCCGGCCCACACTGGGGTAATAGCGGCCAAATCACCAAAATGAGAGATAACTTCAAAAAGGCGAAGCGTATCCTCGGCACAAATACCTCGAAGAAAAATATCGTCGCGGTGAATGGCTGCTGCTACGGCCGCGAACCAAGTTTTGACAAAGGCGATTATCTGAAATTATGCGGACAAAGATTTTGGGAATTCATCTCCGGTGAAAAAGACCTATATACTAAAATTATCGGACCCCTCGGGCACAGGGCGAAGGAAAAGAACGAGGAATTCCAAGAAGCCTACGCTAGAATTATAAACAGATTTACGCGAGAGTTCAGCGACGATTTCTGCTCGAAAAATGGAGAGATAAACTGGGAGAAGCTTGTGAAGCTCAATTCCTCGAAAAGATAATGGCTATGAAGGAATTGACGGAGAGGCAAATAGAACGGCAGGATTACGTTGACAATCAGATATTCGACTTGATTCAGAATCTCGTGCCTACTACATCGTCGGTACGGTGGAGCATAGAGATGATTGGCGATGTCCGCGAGACAATCAGGGAATGGCTTGTTAAAAGATTGCAAACAACGGGTGAAATGCAATTCTATCCCTACCTAGAGGAGTAGACGACGACAGTTCTAAAAAAATATCGCTGGAAAGGTCGTTATCCCATTCATTCCTATGCCAGAACAGCAAATCCAGATCGCGCTCGAGCCGGCGGTCATAGCCCTCACCGGCGCCCAGCTCACCTTCGACGAAGAGCAATTCTACCTGATGACCATGAGCGGCAACGCCGGCCGCCGGTACGCCCTCTCGCCGAAGCACGCAAAACGGTTAATGCTCCTGCTCGATAAGGTCGTCGGAGAGTACGAAACCAAGTTCGGCAAACTCAAAGCCGAACTGATAAAAGAGAACCGGACCGAGGAGAAGGACGAATTCGGGTTCACGAAGAAATAAAAGCTAGGCCGGTCAACTGTCGCCTTGCCTTTTACGGCCGGCGTGACCTTCTTGGGTTTTCTGGGGACAACGACCGCCTTCCATTCACTTGGGGAAGGGACATAAGATTACTTGCGATTAGTAGCACCTACTAATTCCCACGATGTTACTGGTTGCATCGAGGCACCATGCAGAGGTCGATATCGGTGAAAAGACAAATCAGACTACGCATGTGGAGAATAGGCAAAAAAACAAAATACCTCGCAGGGGAGGTATTTTGGCAACGTTGATTGCGACTACCATTATACCCCGAGGTACCGGTTTGTTAAAGCTAAATAATCCACAGGCAAAAAACCCTGAAAAAGGTGATTTACCGAAATTCGGTGAATGGCCGCATCGTAACGGAGCGTTATGCAGCGAGCCACCCGCGAACAACTGAACGGCAGCACGTTTACGTTCGTCGACCGAAAGGCTAATTAAAACTAAATAACACCCGTCTCTGCCGGGTGTTTTTTAGTTTCTCTACCGCTTCGCCTCCTCTGAATATTGATACGACAGGCGGTTATACTCGTCCGTGGGGTACGAGGCAATCCCCTGCTCGTGCCACAGGAGGAACTCCGCAATGCCGGTGTCGAGCGCCAGTCGGCTGCACACGGTGCAGTACGGCTTGCCCGACCGCAACGGGTTTCCATTAGCGTCAACGCGTGCAAAGTAGAGTTTTGAGCCCGCAAGCGCATCGCGATTCCGCCGCAACGCATCGATGATGGCCCGCCACTCGGCATGCATACAGCACGTGCGGTCGAAGTTCTCTTTTCCCGGAAACGGATATGCGTCCAAACACGTTCTCTGTTCTTCTCTGTCCAGCGGAGGCGCATTGTAGCCCCGGCCGATGACCTCACCGTTTTTTATAATGACCGTTCCGCACTTGGCCTTCAGACAAAGCGCTTTTTTGGCCTCTTCGGCAGCTGCGAACATCCACCGTTCGGCTTCCTCCTGTTCCCGACCGTCGAGGTATTTCATAACACCATAATACCAGCTCATCTCGAAAATACGAAAAAGTTTGGTATACTTGGGCCACGATGCGCGAAATCGAAATAAAATTGCGGGTGCGGGATATGAAAACCCTTGAGCAGGCGCTTGCGGAGCGCGGCTGCACACTCTCGGCACCCATTCACCAGCACGACGTCATTTACCAGCGCGCGGATGATACATTCTTCTGGGAGGGCACAAAAGAAGGCGACAATGTCCTGCGCATCCGCCGCGACGACAAGGGCGCCTCGTTCACGCTCAAACAACAGTGCACCCATGAACTCGACAATATTGAATGTGAAACGCGCGTCGAGAACGCCGAGGAGATGCACCGCGCACTCCTGCTCCTCGGATTTACGCCGGAGGTGGAGGTAAAAAAGATCCGCCGCAAGGGCATGCTCGGTAAGGACGAGATCTGCTTGGACGAGGTCGAGGAACTCGGCAGCTTTGTAGAACTCGAGCGGCTCACGGATGATGATGCCGACCCCAAAGAGGTCGCTGAAGAACTGTACCGGAAACTCGAATCACTGGGACTCTCCCGAAAGGATGAGGAAAAGCGTGGCTATGATACGCAGATGTATCAGCTCCGTAAAAAGTAAATTAAATCCTTGGTTGCTTGGGCTAATTCCCCACCTCGATACCGCCGAAAACGGCGGTGCCTTTCAAGTTTAAGATAACGCTCCCCTCTCCTTTTTCGGTGCGGTTCTCGACACCGCCGAAGATGGATGCGCCGCTCGAGTTAACGGACCACCCCTTGGGAATGATGAGCTTGCCGCCGCCGAAGACGGCGACCACTTCGAGGTCAACGGTCGGCCGCGTTGTCTTCGCCTGGCTCAAGTCGACCTCCCCACCGGCGAATACCAAGACGACCCGCCCGCCCCGGAAGTCGTCGGAGACGACCGTCTTATTGAGCGAACTGAAAACGGCAACCTCGTTAATGCTATCCTCGCGTGACACCGTTCCCTCGCCTTCCGCGCGCCATTCGCGGTGGCTGTGCCGCGCGATGATGCGAATGCCTACCCATATCAGGATAAAGGCGACGATGAAATTGAGGAGCGAAACGCCGGTAAGGGCACTGATGCCGAGAAGTATGAGAACGACCCCAATAATGATCCTTCGCATAGTTTTATTGATTTGGATACAACAATGAGTTGATTGATTGTACGACCGTTTGGGGCAGATTGTTCACGAGCGGCGAGCCGATGCGCACCAGTCCATATGCGATGATAAAACCAAAGACGACGGCGGCGATGAGGAGGGTGACGAGCCGCGCCGTCCAGTGGTGGCCGAGGAGGATGTGCGCGCCCCAGACGATGAGGAGCGCCGGCCAGAGCGGCGCGACCACGCGCCAGAATTCGGGAGACACCGCTCCCAAGGCATTTAGGAGAAGCATCACCCCGACGAGGAGAACCAGGAGCCCCCAGAAACCGCTCCCGCCGTGGTGGTGACGCTCGTGCCACTCCGCACGCCATTCCCGCCGGCGTTCACGTGTCTCGCCACGCTTTGCGTGCCACTCGTCCTTCCACTCGTTCGTAGCAGCCCCGTCCCGTCCGAAAGAACCTACATCCTGACCGAAAATACAGACGTGGGGACGAGGAACATTTTCTTTTCTCCGCTCTACGTCCTCTTCGCTCATCTGTTCTGCTTGTCCCGCTGAAGCGTCTCGAGAGCTTCTTTAACCGTCGTCATAAACTGCGCCGGGAAAATAATCGTGGAGTTTTTTTCGGTGGCGATCTCTGCCATTGTTTGGAGCGTACGGAGCTGGAGGGCAACGGGATGAGTAGCAATGATATCAGCCGCTTGCCCCAATTTTTCAGCCGCCTGAAATTCACCCTGCGCGGCGACGATCTTCGCCCGACGCTCGCGTTCTGCCTCGGCCTCCTTCGCCATCGCCCGCTGCATGTTATCGGGCAGGATGACATCCTTAATCTCGACCGCGGTTACCTGGATGCCCCATGGCTCGGTATGGACATCGATCACGTTCTTTATCTTTTCGTTGATATCAACCGTCTGCGACAGGAACTGGTCGAGCATGAACTGGCCCACGACGTTCCTGACCGTCGTCTGGCTGATCTGGTTTATAGCATCATACACGTTCTCGATGGCGACCACGGATTTCTGGGCATCCACAACGTGGTAGTAGGCAACCGCTGCGATATCGATCGAAACATTGTCCTTCGTGATTATCTTTTGTGAAGGTATGTTCATCGTAATAGTGCGAAGGCCAACCCGCACCATCTTCTCGAAAATCGGGAGGACGTAAATGAGGCCGGGACCGCGCTGCCCTATAAGACGGCCCAAGCGGAATATAACCGCTCGCTGATACTCCTTTATCACCTTTATCCCCGCAAGGAGGAGTATGACGACGACGATAATCAAGTATGTGAACCAATCCATGGGGCCATTATACAACATCATTCGTTTTTGGAACATGCCAAAACAGCTCCGGTTTTCCGGAGCTGTTTTGGCATATACGATTTCCGAACCCTTACCTCTTCGCCCGCTGAGGAGTCGTCCCGCTTAGCGGGATTCCTTCGGGCAGTTCCGGCGTAACCAAACGGCAGTAGACACGTTGTACCATGTACTTCTTTAATAACTTCACAGAGAGAAGAAAAGAAAATGAACTGCTTGAAATGTAACAACACCGGTGCCATCGAAACCGGTAACAACAACCTAGCCTGCGATTGCCCTGCGGGGGCGAAAGTGTTATTCAGCGTCGCCGGAGTGTATGGACCGGTGATCGGAGCGGAGGTACAACGCCACTTCCTGAATTATTCACCTGAACCGATACAAACACCGATTGACACATCGGACTTACCAGGCAGGAAATAAAACAGCACTGTCCATCACAACCAAACGAAAAGATCCTCGCTCTTGGAGGGTCTTTTCCTGCCGCTTCCCGACAAAGTAGCACCAACTAAGGAAGCTGCTCGTTTTGCCTGCGGCACTATCTACCGCTCCACCCACTGCTCGCTCTGGTTCAATATGGACCTTAGGGGTTAATGGGTTGCGTGCTTGTGCTAACCACAACCATCTTGCCATCTTTTAATTGTTTAATAGTTTGAATAATGTTCTTGCCATCTACATCATCAGTAATGATTTCTTGAAATAAAACAAATTTTCCATTGACCACCTGGAAAGTATCTTCGGTGCGACACATGCCTGCGCATCCGTTGTTTGTATATGTGTGGACGGTTTTGGATTCTGCATCAAACGATGGATTGCTGAAATCTCCACCGCCATCAAATTGCTGCGCGCTTGCATTGAAAAGCCAGATTCCATACCCCGCATTGCCCGTCGCACCAGCCCACAAAAATACTTTAAAGTCTGGGTATTCGTCGAAATTTGCATTCACTGTCTCCGGCCGGGGACAGGAACGGCTACCAGGCATAGGCCCTATCCCTACGTGCGAAATGGTTTGCACGGTCGTATTCCCGTTTAATATATCAATGTGATCGATGGTGTTCCCGCTATTACAATATGTTTTCAGGGTAAAACTTCCTACTTGAGTAGTCGACCGCAAAGGAAATATCGCTGCTCCCGGCGCGACCGGAGGAACAGTAATATTTCCGGCATTAACTCTTGAGCAAAAACCAGTTTCGACTTCGTATCCGCGAATTTCCACCTGATAAGTTCCCGCTGGAATATCATTCGCAACGGTGAAAGCGATCTGCCCGCCGTACCAAGTGAGATCGGTGGATGGAATAACGATGTCTTCCGGGTTCTGATTATTTTTTAGCGTAATCGTTCCGCGGGCGTTATAATTACAAGCTCCAGGAACGTTATTAAAAGTGAATTGCCTGCTCGTAGCACTATTCCGCAAGACATCGGCTATAGTCGAACTGCCGAGGTTAAAGCTGTGAAGCGCTTTTCCATCTCCGTCAAGCTCGACAATCGGTTGGGCCTTGGGGAATAAAAAGATGTTCCCGTTATACGCAATCGCGAAATTCAAATCACCGCCGTGTTCTGTTCCATATGGCTTTTCGCCGCCATGTCCCCATCCCCAGCTATTTTCCCAAAGCTTAAATGGTGCGGCTGAGGTTCCATTGCCGTAGCTGTAGAGTGTATAACGATCTTCGCAGCCACCATTTCCGCAATTTACAACACTACCGAAAACGAAATAATCCCTGTCATCGTATGAAAAGGTTTTTACTGAAATTTGACCGTATTCGAGACTCTGTCCGGGCGCCCCGGCAACGAAATCTGTTCCTTTGTAGATTTCCAATTGACTATCATGATTTATGAACTTAAAATCTTCAAACCTATACCAGCTTTGATAAAGGTGGTAATCGATATATCCATCGCCTTCACGTATCTGCGATTGATTGTTATATGTTTGTCCAATACTGTAAATCGGTAAAACAGTAAACGTGATGACATCAACGGTATTTGCTCCGTATTTAAGCGCCTTTCCATCAAGCGACGTACCAACGACATCAAGTGACAATGTTGACGAAGCTTCTGTAATCGGCGAAGTGGAGGTGGGCGAAACAATATCCGAACTTGAGGCAGTAAGAGATGATACCGAAGGGGTTGGCGCCAAGGGTTGGGTTACGGTTGACGTAGCCACCGGAGAAGTGGTTTGTGGTAATCTATTTTTCGGAAGCAAATAATACCCTGTCGCGCTAACAGCCAAAATCCCGGCTACGATAAGCAAGATAATAATCGGTGCAAAGCCTTTTCGGGTCATTATATTAACTATACTATAACAGAAAACCCGCTTTCGCGGGTTTTCTTTTTTACCTCTTGGCCCACTGAGGAGCTCTGCGAGCCTTCTTGAGCCCATATTTCTTTCTCTCGACCATCCGCGGGTCGCGCTTCATAAAGCCGAGCGTGCCGAGTTTCTTCGTGAGCTCCGGGTTCATTATGGAAATGGCTCGCGCGAGGCCGTGTGAAACGGCGTCCGCCTGCGCGTGGATGCCGCCGCCCGCGACGTGCACCGAGAGGTGCATCTTTTCCGACGACTGCAGGCTCGTCCACGGCGCAAGCGCCACCGCGGCGAGTTGTGCCGTCCCGAAATACGCTTCCATGCTCTTTCCGTTCACCGTCGTCTCGCCCACACCCTTGTGGAACCGGACACGCGCGACCGCCGTCTTCCGCCGGCCGACACCCTCATAGTAGCGACCGCTTTTCTTTAATTCCGCTTTTGTTGTTTCATCCGCCATGGTAATAAATAGCTCGTTAGCTTATGAGCTCGTTGGCTCGTTAGCTTTCGACCGTTTTCCCGATGGGCCAGTCTCCACGAACACTAGGTTTTTGAGCCGACGCGCGTTCAAAAAATTCTTTGGGAGCATCTTCCGCACCGCTTCCCGCAAGACCCGCTTCGGATCTCGCGCGAAGACCTGCTCATAGGTGAGCTCTTTCAGGTGCCCGACGTACCCCGTGTGGTGGTAGTAGATCTTCTGCTCCGCCTTCCTGCCGGTGACCACCACCTCTTTGTAGTTCGAGACAAGCACACGGTCCCCTCCCACTTTGTTCGGCGCGTACGCCGCGCTCTTCTTCCCCTGCAGGATGAGGGCTATCTCCGAAGCCGTGCGGCCGAGGGGTTTATTTTTTGCGTTGATTTTGTAGTCCATGGTGGGGTGAGGGTTTAGGGACTAGGGTATAGGGTTTCTTTCTTATTGACTAGACCCTAATCCCTATACCCTATTCCCTCATCAAACGAACTCTATCCGGGCGAGACGCGACCCGTCGCGCTTGCGGCTCGTGCCGAGTTTCACGATCCGGAGGTACCCACCGCTCCGGCTTTGGTAGCGGGGTCCGAGCTCTCCATAGAGCTTCTGCGCTATCTTCGCGTTCCCGACACGTGAGATGATGAGCCGCCGGCTGGCCAGCGTCTGCTTCTTCGCGATGGTCACGAGCCGTTCGGCGGCGGGACGGATAGCCTTCGCCCGCGCCTCGGTCGTCTCGATCTTCCCGACGCGCACGAGATCGTTCACAAGGTTTCGTAGGAACGACTTGCGCCGCGGGGCGAGTCGGCCGAATTTTTTTCCTTCCTTACCGTGACGCATAATAGTAGCTCGGTAGCTTGCTGGCTCGCTAGCTCGCGTTACTCGGCTTTGCTCTTGGCTTTCGACTTCTTCTTCGTCGGTTTTCCCTCCGGCTTCTCGGTCTCGAACTCCTTCACCTCGACGGCGAACACCTTGTCGAAGTGGTCCTTCAAAATGTTCGCGGTCTTGTGGAGCGCCGAGGACGGGCTCACGGTCCCGTCGGTGTCTATCTCGATGTGGAGACGGTTGTAGTCGGTCCGATCGCCGACCCGCATGTTCTCGGTCGTGTAGGTGACCTTCGTGACCGGCGAGAAAAAAGCGTCAACGCCGATGAGACCCACCGCAAGCTTCTCGGCCTTCCGCGATTCGACCGCGGAGTACCCCAAGCCGCGCTCGACGGTCACCTCGATGTCGAGTTCGGCGGTCTTCGCGGTGAGGGTCGCGAGTACCACGTCGGGATTCACGAGCTCCACGTCGGCATTCAGTTCGAGGTCGGCGCCCGTCACCGTTCGCTCGCCCTTCACCTTGAGGAGCAGGGTCTGCGGTTCGTCGATGTGCATCCGAAAGCGGAACTTCTTGAAGTTCAGTGTGAGTTCCACCACATCCTCGGCGACGCCGGGCAGGGTGGTAAACTCGTGCGGCGCGTTCTTTATCTTCAGGTAGGTCACCGCGGCGCCGGGGAGCGATGAAAGGAGCGCCCGCCGCAAGGCGTTCCCGATGGTGAGACCGTAGCCGGCATAGAGACCTTCGATCTCAAAAACGCCGTGCTGTGCGTCCTCGGAAACCGTCTTAATAGAAACTGTCGAGCTCAAGTGTGCATATTCCATGGTGTTTATATATCGCTAATCGATCCCGAATTCCGTTTTCGCGAATATTCGCGAATGCTCTTAGCGATTGATTCGTGATTTTTATTTATTTACTAAATGATTCGACCAAGAGGTTAACCTCGAAGGGGATGTTCACGTCCTCGGGCCGGCCGACCACACGGCCCTCGAGTTTATCCACATCGAGCGCAAGCCAGGAGGGCGAATCGTACTGCTTGAGCGTCTCGCGCAGGTCACGGACGGCGGCGAGCGCTGCCGACTCGGGGCGAATGCCAATGACGTCATTAACGCGCACGTGGTAGCCTGGCGCGCGGACCCGCTTGCCGTTCACGATGATGTGCCCGTGGCCGATGAGCTGCCGCGCGGCGCTCCGCGAGCCGGCGAAGCCGAGCCGAAAGATGACGTTGTCGAGGCGGCTTTCGAGAAGTTCCATGAGCTGCGTCGCGGTGGAACCGGATGCCTTCACCGCTCGCCCAAAGAGCTGCCGCAGGTTCCGCTCGTTCAGACCGTAAGTTACCTTGAACTTTTGCTTCTCGCGGATCTGGAGCCCGAAATCGGAAAGCGGCCGGCGTGAACCGCGGGGACCGTGAACGCCCGGCTTGTGCGGCTTCCGAACGACGGCGCACTTCGGACCGCGGCACCGCGTTGCCTTGAGCCCTAAGCGCTCGCCCAACTGCCGTTCTCTTTTTTCCTTGGGACCCTTACGCATGGTTACGGTGTGGTTATACTCGCCGCACTTTGCGCGGGCGCGGACCGTTGTGAGGAATGGGTGTGACGTCCTTGAGGACGGTAATGTTGAAACCGTGGTTCACAAGTGACCGTACAGCCGAGTCGCGTCCGCCGCCGATGCCCGTGAGGTACACCTCAAGGTTCTGTACTCCGAGCGCCTTAAGTTTTTCCGCGATGACCGCGATGAGCTTGGAGGCGGCGAACGGCGTCGCCTTCTTCGGACCCGAGAAACCCATCGCCCCCGCGGAGGTCCAGGTCACCACGTTGCCCGCGGTGTCCGCCACCGTCACGATGGTGTTATTGTATGAGGCTTTCACGTACACGCGGGCGCTCTCGAGCCGCTTCACCTTCTTGGAGACCGGAGCGGCCGACTTCTCGGCAGCCGGAGCCGCCGCTGGTTTTGTGACGGCCGGTGTACTCCCTGGTTCTGCGACTTTTTTCTTGCCCATGGCGTTACTTGAGTTCAACCTTTCGCTTGCCGCTGCCGGCCGTCTTGCGGACGTTGCCGCGCACGGTACGCGAATTGGTCCGCGTTCGCTGGCCGTGCACCGGCAGGCGCCGCTGGTGGCGCATCCCCCGGTACGTACCGAGGTCCTTGAGGCGCTGGATGTTGCGCCGGACAACCTGGCGCAGTTCGCCCTCGATCCGACAGTTCTTTTCCACCCACACCTTGATGCGGTTCACCTCATCGCCGGTCAAATCCTTCGTTCGCTTGTTCAGGTCGACGTGCGCTGCGGCGAGCGCCGCGCGGGAGAGCGAAGGCCCGATGCCGTAGAAGTAGGTGAGGGCAACCTCAACCCGCTTGTTGTCCGGAATGTTGACGCCGAGTAATCTCATTGGGTTTAGGGTTTAGGGTTTAGGGTTTAGGGTTTTTCTAGACCCTACTCCCTATGCCCTATTCCCCGACTAATTTATCCTTGTCGTTGTTTGTGTTTCGCGTTCTTTTTGCAGATGACGTACAAACGGCCCTGCCGCTTCACAACACGGCACGAGTTGCAGATCTTTTTTATGGAACTTCGGACTTTCATTGTTGATAGTGTCTCACAAATCAATCTCGAATCGTTTTCGCGAATATTCGCGAATCGTATTCGTGAGCGATTAGTGATTAGTTATAAACGTCGCACGATGCGGCCGCGCCGTCCGTCAGGCGAAAGCTCGAGGAGCACCCGGTCGCCGGGGAGCACACGGATGTGGTAAAGCCGGAGCTTGCCGGCAAGGTGGCCGAGTACCTCGCGCCCGTCCCTGAGGCGGACACGGAAGGTCAGGGCCGGCAACGCCTCCTCAACCGCGCCTTCTTCCTGCGGAGGCCGATCAGCGGCCATACCGAAAGTGGCACCGTACCCGGGCGCCCGTCCCATCCATCAGCCGTATTATTGCCGTCATCGTGCACTTCGCGTTTTTCCTCTGTTCCGAGAGGCCAGGACAAGCGTCCTCGCTCGTCAGAATAAAAACCGACCCCCGTCGAGAGGACAAAAACTGCAGGAAAAGTATAGCGGAGGGTGGTTGTCCTGTCAACCGGCTACCGAACCGTCACGGTCACCCGCTTCGGGTCGCCGGGGACGGATGAGAGCCACCTCGGCCAGAGCGAAAGATTGGCGTCCGAGATGCCGGGGAGTGCCGTGAGCAACCGGCGAACTTCGCTGATGCCCTTGCCGAGCACTTGTGCTTTGAAGTCGTTCGCGGAAAACGGCTCGGTGAGGTTCCCTTGCGCAGCAACCGTGAGTGTAAGCGTACCGCCGACGAGATCGGGCGTTGATTGAGGATACGTTATCGCGACGTCCTTAAAAACCAGTCCGGGATTGTCCTTCGTGGCGAGCGCGAGGAGGAGCGTCTGTACGTCGGACTCCCGAAAACCGATGGCCTGCAGTTTCGCCTCGCTGAAAACGCTAAAGTTCCCGTCTTTGTCGGCCGTCTGGTTCACGTCGAGCTTCGTTATTGTCACGCCCGAGGTGCCGTCCAAGATCTTGAAATCCTTTGCGTAGGCTCCCTGCAGCGTGGTTTCCAAGCTCGAATTCAAGATATCGGTCACCTTTTGTTTCGCGTCGGCGACATCGGCGTCGGTCGCCACCGGCCGCGCGACGGTCGAACCACCGCTCGTCCCGTCGGGGAGGGCACCGTAGAAACCTGTGTACTTCGGCGTTCCCTTGAACCCGGGTATGGTCAGCCGGTCGACGGCGCCGAGGTTGTACTCATCGCCGGCGGCATCGGCCGTCACCGTCGTGACCACCGTCGAGGGCGTAAGAGTACTGCCCTTCTGTTTCGCGCCAGGCACGACCACCGCCTTCGTAAGCCGGAATATCTTACCGTCCGGCGTTTCAAACCGCGTCGAGGCAACGAGCGACTGGGACGCGGTGCTGTAAGTATTGTAGATAGTGAGCTTGCCGGTCGCCTTTTGGGTGGTCTGACTTTTCCCTGTCGCCGGAAAGAGCTTGGTCAGGTTGCGCGATTCGTAGAATATCTCGGCGGGGATGGTGCCGCCGGCACTCTCCGCGGTGCTCGTGCTCGTCGCCTTGTTCGCGACGATCGTTCCCTGGTACTGCCATGGCACGGTCTTGAAACTGATATCGATCGCGGCGCGGCCGAAGTAGGCGGACACCACCCATGCACCGGCGCCCGCGATAACGAGAACGATGACCGCGCCGAGGATGACTTTCGGCCGCAGGAAGAACGGTCGACGACGAATCGGCTCCGCGGAGGACCTATCGAACGCATCGGCGGGAGGCAATTCGCGCATGATAGGTTCGGTCGGCGCAATTTTCCTACGCACGCCGATTGCGGGGAGCACTGCAGGTGTCTCAACCGGCGGCCGCTTATCCTCGGCCGGGGCCGCGGGCGCGCTCACCAACGACGCCTTCGCCGCTCCTCCGTTCTTCTTCGCCGCCACTTCCTTTACGATTGGCTCCTTTGGTGCTGCCTCCTTAGCATCGCTATTCTTCCCATTCCTAGCCTTCACGTTCACACGCCCCGCCGGCTGCGCCCCGCCGGAACTTCGAGCGGAGGCGGGAACGATATCAGAGAAAGAGCGCGCTGGCTGGCTCTCCGGCGCGTCAAAGAGCGGATGGACAGCCGTGAGTTTCTCCGCGGCGGCGAGCCTACGGATCTCGTCGTCGACCGACTCGATGGTAATGTGTTTCTTTGCGGTAGCGGTCTCACGGGCGAGGAGTGAGAAGCTGTCCGCCGAGGTCTTGAGCTTCGCGCCCTTGGGAATGACGAGGGTAATCTCCCCTTCAGGGTCGGCGAGGACCCGCTCAATGAGCTCGGTGATGGTTTCGGTCTTTAGGACGATGAGGCGTTTCATGTTCATTTCACTTTCTCTACGAAGTACGAATACGATACGAATATACGAATGATTTCTTTCTCCCCATTCGTCATATTCGTACTACATTCGTATTTCGTAGCCATCAGATGGATGACCCCAGCCAGCTCAGGTGTCGTCGGAGCCAACGATTGATCTCCGAGTCTCCTCTATCATAATAGAATTCGAAGAACGGCGCGAGTCGGCGGAAGAGTTCTCTCGGAGCGATACCGCGCACCGGTTGCCGGAGGGTAAATCCGGCGTGCGTAAGGATGCGTTCGAGCGGCGGCTCGGTGATGGTGACGGAACCGCGGCGGAATGGCAAGGCAAGCGGCAACGGCAGGGGTGTCGTGAGGTAGACCGTACCCCGCACGTGGTGCGCGACGAGGCCGGCGAAGAATGTTGTGAGTGTAGGTTTGAGGACCGCCGCCATTGTCCGCGCGGCCCGGGGCGAGAAATCGCCTCGCAGGTACGCGGCGTAGAGTTCTTCCGCGGCTGTGGCCGAAACCCCCCACTCGTCGGCAATGGCGCTCCGGAGCGTGTCGGAGCGCCAGGTGAGAACCATCCGCTGGATGCTGTGCCCCACGGCCGCCTTCCGAAGCGTGAGCAGGGACGACTGCGGCACGCCGACCGCAACAAGGTGCACCGGCGGCTCCTGAATGGCACGGAGAGCCACGAGCTCCGCGCGGCCAATCTCGGTGAAGAAGAAACCGTGCCGCATGCCGATGAGCGACCGCACCTGCGCGAGCACTGCGCGCGTGGTGAGTGTGAGGTCGAAGACGGCGTCGACGGTCGCGGCGCGAAATCCGACGGGGTTCATCACGCGGTGGCCGTCCACCTTAAAATCGAGCACGCGGCTCGTGACGAGCACGGCGTCGAGGTCGTCCACGCCGAGCGCACGACTCGCCGCATCGCGACACTGGTTGAAGATGCGACCGACTGCCTGCGACAGGAGATTCTCGAGCTCGATCGCCGCGAGCGGCTTGTCGCTCTCGCGCTCCAAGAGGACGGGCACGACGGTGGTGTACGCGAGGGACGGGTCGGCGGCGATAATGACCGTCCCCTTAAAACGGTTCAGCCGTATCCGCCGAATGATGTCGGTGCGTCGGCTGCCGCCGTCGGTGAGAAAACTGTCCCAGTGGCGCCGGACCGTCAGGTTCCGCTCACGGTCAAGTGAGAGCAACACACCGCCGACCCGGTCAGGCAACACCTCGAGCACAAAAAATTGTTCCTCGCGGGAAAAAAGTGAGAATGGAAAGCGCACGGTATCCTCATTATACCACGCTTGCCGCCGCGCCGGAACGAGGTGTATACTGCCGCCGGTTCGCTCTATTTGTTAACCGACCCAAATCCTGGAATCCCGACCCGAGAGGAGGTGAATGCCATGGGACGAATGAAGGTTATGGTAGCGCGACTTGCACCAATGGGACAGAAAAAACCGCTGCTTCCACAAGACTCGGTTGTGGGAAGTAGTGTTTTCAACGCCATCGGCGCCTGTAACGGCACTTTCTACCGCTATTGGCACCGACAGCACGGTTTCGGACCGGAGCTGGCTCGCGCGCGGGCGGAAGGAGACACTCTTGATGCCATCCGCGACGAGATGAGATTCCGAAATGAACCGGGGCCGCTCCGGGAAAGGGATATCGCTCTGCTTGCACAGCTCGCATGGGAGAAAGCAGCTCCCTGCTGCCGCTTGTCGGCCACGGAACGCAGGCTTACGAAGCGTCGCCTGGGTGCCATGCACCGTGCGACGCTGCAACGGTTTACCGGACAGCTCGCCGGTAAAAGGCAGGCTCAGCGGCTCGTAGCTGCCTCGCGCGCGCTCGCTGACTTCTTCCGGGTCTCATAGCGCGACCCGCAAAAACGGCGCCCCGATCTCGGGCGCCGTTTGTACACTTACTCGACCGTCGCTCGAATCCTTCTGATGCCCGCCGAACTTGCCTCTTCCTTAATTATTTTAAAACGCCCTATTTCCCCCGTGTGTGTCACGTGCGGCCCACCGCAAAATTCGAGCGAATATGTATTTTTGAACTGGGGATTCTCCTCTGTGGCGGATCTCGGCCCAACGGAGTAGACCGACACCCGGTCTGGATACTTCTGCCCGAATTCGTGCTCCGCGCCAAGCTTCTCCGCCTCGTCGCGGGGCAACTCGCTCAGAACGACGGGTAGGTCCTCGGCGATCTTTTCGTTCACGAGGCGCTCGACTTCCTTCTTTTGCTCGTCCGTCATTTTCCCGTCGTACGAAAAATCCATCCGCAAACGCTCCTTGGTGATGTTGCTCCCCCGCTGTTTTACCTGCGGCCCGAGCACGATCTGCAGTGCCCTGAGGAGCAGGTGGTGTGCGGTGTGCAGACGGGTGGTCTCCTCTGAATGGTCGGCAAGACCGCCCTTAAATGTGCCGACGGAAGCAGTGCGGGAAAGCTCTTGGTGCTTCCTCATCTCCTCCTTGAATTCTTCTTTATCCAAATTCAATCCCCGCTCTTCCGCAAGTTCAAAGGCCATCTCATAAGGAAAGCCGTGTGTCGAGAACAGAACGAAAGCATCCCGCCCTGAAATTCTTCCCTTGTTAGAAAGTTTGGCGAATTCCCGAAGACCGCGGTCCAGCGAATATTCGAATTTTTCGACCTCATCAATAATTCTCGCCTGGATAGCCGCGGAGCAGGCCTCAATTTCGGGATACACATCTCTGTACGTTTTTCCAACGGACTCGATAATTTTTAGAAAACGCACATCCTTCCCTTCCCTGCCAAAAAGGTCGAAAAAATGGAACGCCATGCGGCGAATGAGCCGGCGGAGCACGTATCCCCTCCCTTTGTTCGAGGGTTCAACCCCGTCTGCAATCAGAAAAATCGAAGCCTTCAGATGGTCCAGAACAATACGTTTTTTTCGAACATTGTTCTTTTTGACTTCCGGGAACGACTCCTCCATCTCCGCAAACGAGTCTATATGGAACATGTCCGGGTCGTCGTTCGACGCCGCGGTGATGCGCTCGAGCCCGCCGCCGAAGTCCACGTTCCGCTGTTTCAGTTTCTCGAATGAACCGTCCTCGTTCTTCTGGTACTCCATGAAGACCGAGTTCCCTATCTCCATAAACCTGCCGCAATCACAGTTCGGGTGGCATTCCGCACCGAACTTCGGGTCGTGGCGTACTTGCCCTGAGCTCGTCGAAGGGCCGAAATCGTAGAACACTTCGGAGTCCGGCCCGCCCGGTTCTCCGGCCGGCATGTTCTCCGGCGGCCCCGAGCGGCTCCACCAATTCTTCTTTGAATCGTAGAAACGAATCTTCTCGCCCGGTATACCCAAACTTTTCCAAATCTCGGCGGATTCCGTGTCGCGCGGGAGGTTGAGCTTTTTGTCCCCCTCGAAACAGGTGACCCATAAGCGCTCCCTCGGGATACCGATCTCCTTTGTCAAAAACTCGAAGAACCACGGCAGCTGTTCTTTTTTAAAATAATCCCCGAGCGACCAGTTGCCGAGCATCTCGAAAAAGGTCGTGTGGCGGTTGTCGCCAACCTCCTCGATATCCTCCGCACGGAAACTCTTCTGGGAATTCACGAGCCGCGTCCCCGCCGGGTGCTTTGCGCCAAGCAAGTACGGGATAAGCGGCTGCATGCCGCTCCCCGTAAAGAGCGTCGTCGGGTCGTTCTCCGGCACCAAAGGCGCCGAGGGTATCACGGCATGCCCGCGCGCTTTAAAAAATTCGAGATACTTACCGCGTATTTCAGCCGAGGTCATCATGGTATGAATATGCTCATTCTAATGAATGAGCGGGAATTGGCAAGAAACAGAAGGTGGGCCCTGATGTGAGAGCCCACCCAACTTTTCTTGCCATGTAAATCTGTATCACCTCCCCGCTAGGAAGCCACGGAATCGAGCCTCGGATTCCCCTTCCCGCTGCCTCAGAACCGACAAAACCTCCCGAAGACGGCCGAATGCCTTTTCCGCCTCTTCGCCCTCCAACGGCTGAACTTCCGTTAAAGAGAATGTTATTTGCCCCGATTCCGAACAGAGTATGGATCCGTGATCTGTCAGCGCCATGCCCCGCTCTTGCAGGGAACACTTCAATGCCGACATTGCCACGCGGGGTTTGTCGGCCTCTATGGTACCCAACACTATGGGGTACATCGGTTGGATGCCGACCCTAATGGTTGCCAAAACTGCGTAGCTCTTCACTTTATACCCTCCGTATTTTTCCCAGGTTAGGACCGTTGTACTTTTCAAGCGCACGCGCGCTCTAACCGTGGTTGTACTCCACGGCATTATACCTGTCAATCGCTACACTTTGTCCGGTCGGACAAAGTGTAGCGATTCAACCATTAACGCCGCGCTCACGCCAGGTGCTTCAAAGTTCCTGCTTTGCTGATCGCAAAGATTTCTACGTACCCCATTAGTCCGAGGTGGTGCAGCGAACCAAGAAATTCCTCCGGCAGTTTCACTTTGCCAATCCAAACACTCTTTTGCACCATATCCATGCCGAGCTGGCGAAGTGCCAACCGTAACCAGCGGCGCTTGCGTCGCTCGCGTTCCGGAATATCGAACGCCACAATGAGAAATGTGTCCCCTATTTCTTTTTGAAAGGTGGCGTGCGGCAACTCCTTTTTCTGGAGTGTTTTCAAAACCGCGAGCCTTTCCCGTCCGCGGCGTGTAATCGAAAAAAACTTTTCCCCTCGCACCTTCCGAACTTCGAGGAGGCCATCGTCTTTAAGACGTAATAGTGCAGCACGGTAGCTCTTCCATAAACGGAATTCCCGCTCTCGCTTGGCTCGTCGTCGACTTGTCTGGGAGATCCCTCGTTCCAGCGTCGAGCGTGAGGCACCGTAGCCAGCACCTACGATGGCGGCAAAAACGCCGGCGGCGTCTTGCGCAGTACCGGCAAGGGCTCCAAGTATTCGGAATATCGTTGACTCGCGCATATCTATTGACGCACCTATCCACACCCGCAACCTACAACTCACTATACCGCCGAAGAGAAGCAAAAGCCACAGTTTGTCCGACCGGACAAACTGTGGTAAACAGCGAAAACAGAACAAAAACAGAAATGCAAACCACTATATCTGTAACGCCGACTAGGTCAAATTCTCGAACCCCTCGAGCGCCTTGGATTTGTGGTGCTCGCGTATCTTCTCCAAGGCCTTCGCCTCGATCTGTCGGATGCGCTCGCGGGTGACACCCGAAATTTTCCCGACTTCTTCGAGTGTGTGCGAAACGCCGTCATCGAGCCCGAACCGCATCGTCAGTATCTTCTGCTCGCGCGGCGAGAGGTCCACCATAATCTCCTTGATGAGGTCCCGAAGGAGCGCGCGGGCGGCGAGCTGCGCCGGTGTCACGCTCTTTTCGTCGGGGATGAAATCCGAGAGCGTTGAGTCCTCCTCGTCCCCCACCGGCGCCTCGATGGAGAGTACCTCCTGCGATATCTTCTGGATGTGGCGCACTTTCTCGACATCAATGCCCATCTCCGCGGAAATTTCCTCGGGCAGCGGGTCGCGGCCAAGCTCCTGTATCATCTGCCGGCGCGTTTGCGCGTACTTTGAGATGGTCTCCACCATGTGCACTGGGATGCGGATGGTCCGCGACTGGTCGGCGAGGGCACGGGTGATTGCCTGCCGTATCCACCACGTAGCGTAGGTCGAGAACTTGAAGCCCTTGCGGTAGTCGAACTTTTCGACGGCGCGCGAGAGGCCGATGTTCCCCTCCTGCACAAGGTCGAGTATCGAAAGGTTCGGGGTGCGGTTCGCATAACGCTTGGCGATAGAGACGACGAGCCGCAGGTTTGCCTTCATCAGCTTCTGGCGCGCATCCTCGTCCCCCTGGGCGAGGCGCTTCGCGAGGTCGCGCTCTTCCTGTTTCGTAAGGAGCGGCGTCTTGCCGATCTCTCGCAGGTACATCTGCACCGCGTCGGGCGTGCCGCGCACGTAGCCGCCGGCCTCCTCGATTTCCCCCGCCGACTCGGGCGCCTCTTCCTTCGAAATGTCGATGAGGCCGCTCGTCTCGATGACCTTGATGTTCTCCCTCTGGAGCCGGTCGTAGATCTCCTCGAGGAACGGCAGGTTGTGCTCGATGGTCGGAAAGTGGTAGAGAATCTCGTTGTCGGTCACGAAGCCGCGCGGCTTGCCGCGCTCAATGAGCTCGGTCAGAGCGCTCAGGTCGAGCGCAGCCCGTGCCTCCTTCACGGTCGGTTTCTTCGTCCCGCTCTTTTTGAGCGGCCTCGCCGGACGCCGCGAGGCCTTCTTATCACGTGCTTTTTGCCGGTGCGACGAACCGCCCCGCCTAGGACGGGGTCGCTTCATGCTCTTTTTTGTGCGTCGCTTCATGCCGCGAGCTTAACGATACGGGACGGCTTTCGGTGACAGAACCGCCGCCCCCCAAGTACACAAAGTATACAGAATGGTGAGAAAAAGGCCAGCCCGGTAGTAGAATTTCCAACGCGGCTCCGCCGCAACAAAAAATAACTTTGGAAATTTCACTACCGGGCCAGCCGTTTGTTATGTTCCCGGCATCCCCTGCAACTCTTCGAGCGCCGCGGTGAGCGCCGCTTCGTCGCCGGCCTCCTCGGCCGCGCGCACGAGCGTGGTGAGCTCGCGGCGTCGGTCCTTGAGGTACTCGCTCGCGAGGTGCTCCTTCAATATCTCTATCTCCGGGTCCTCAACAAGCTCCGAGCGCAGGAGGATGAGGTTCAGCTGCTCGTCCACGGCCGCATCGTCGGCGCGCCGCTCACCGCGCTTCAGGAGCTCGAAGACGGGCTGGTAGGTCGGAGCGAGGTGAACGACGTTGGCCGACAGGAGGTCGAGGTTCCCCTTCGCGAAGAGCACCGCGAGGAGGCGCTCGCTCAAGAGCTCACGGCGTGTGATGCTCCGCACGGACGCCCCCGGCTCTGCTGTGGTCGTCTCATTCGATGCGGTGGTTTCTTTGATTTCGATCCGCGCCGCCTCTTCATGGAGTGCATTCTCTTCGATCCCTGTGCGCTTCGCGAGCTCCGCAAACCACGTGCTCCGCTCAACGGCGCTCGCCATCCCTTTGAGTTTTGCGATGACGGTGCGGAGCGCCGTTAGAAATCGACGGTCCCGTGCATGCGCTAAGGGCGGCGCGGATGGCAGGTAGCGGTCGAAGTAGAACGCGGCCGCCGGTCGTGCCAACTCCACCGCTGCCCGGAACGCCTCGGGATCGGCCTGCGCCGCCTCACCGGGGTCCTTGTAGTTCGCGAACGTCAGCACCTTCACGTCGAAATCGGCGGCCTGGGCGAGGTCGATGGCCCGCTCGCCGGCAACGAGCCCCGCCTCGTCGCTGTCGAAGCTCATCACGAGCCGCTCGGTGAGCCGCCGGAGCGCGCGGAGGTGGTCGAGGGTTAGGGCCGTCCCCGAGGTGGCGACGACGTTCTTTACGCCCGCCTGAAAGCTCATGACACAGTCCATCTGGCCCTCGACGACGAGCGCCCAGCCCGCGTCGCGGATGGCGTTCTTGGTTTTCGAGAATCCGTAGAGGAGCTTCGACTTGTTGAAGATGGGTGTCTCGGGACTGTTCATGTACTTCGCGACAGCGAACCCTGAGCTTGTCGAAGGGTTGCCCGATCCTTCGGCAGGCTCAGGACGGGAAGGAAGTATCCTTCCCGTGAACCCGACCGTCTTCCCGAGGTGATTCTCGATGGGGAACATGATGCGCCCGCGGAAGCGGTCAAGCTGCATCCCCCGCTCGGTCTTCACGGCAAGACCGGCGCGGATGATGTCGTCAGGGCTGTAGCCGCTCTTCATGAGCGAGACCGAGAGCGCGTCCTGCTCGTTCGGCGCCCAGCCGATATCGAACTCCTCGATGGTCGCGGACTCGAGGCCGCGCTCCGCGACGTACGCCTTCGCGTGCGGCGAGCGCTCGAGCGCCTGCCGGAAGAACACCTTCGCCGCATCCTGCAATTCATAGAGCAGCCCGGCCACCTTGTACTCGGCGGGGTTCATCCGTCGGAGCTCGATGCCGGCCTTCTCCGCGAGGATGCGGAGCGCCTCGCCAAACTCGATGTTCTCGTACCGCATCACGAACGAGAAGATGTCGCCGCCGATGCCGCAGCCGAAACAGTGCCACGACTGCCTTTCGGGCGAGACCATGAACGAGGGCGTCTTCTCGCGATGGAACGGACAGAGCGCCTTGAAGTTCCTGCCGGCGGGCGTGAGCGTCAGGTACCCCTTGAGAAGTTCGACGACGTCGAGCTTTTCCTTTACGAGTTCGACGGGAGAACCGGCCATTGTTTGGAGTTTAGACCAAACGGCGTAGCGGAGCAAATTGACGCGACGACCCGCTGAGACTACAATCCCTCGAAGAGAGGAGGGCCTATGCCCAACCTAAAATTGAATCCCAGCATCCGCTGGGACGAGGTTACCAGAGCCTTTAATAAGATGGGCTGCATACTCCCCGCGACCGTCGTGAGGGACGAGAACCCGACTACGGTCGGTATCCATATCTATCTCTCTACCGTTACCGTAATGCCGAAATCTAAGCTTTTTGCGGGAACCATTCTGGACCCGCGCGGAGATAAACTCTACGGCGCGCGTGTCCACGGCTCACCCAGTGGAGGCCTTGACCTGGTTACCAACCTGACGCTCGGCGAACCGCCTCCTGCTACCCCGCCATAGTCATACCGTCGCCCCGCAACGGCGCGACCATCCAGCACCCGCCACCACGACGGGTGCTGAATAATTTTTAGTACCGATTGACGGCGCATGGCAATTAAGTAGTATCAGTAGTAGCAAAACCATTTGGCGGCAAACCGAAACGAAAGGAGGGTATATGCCGACAATGGAGGTACATCCACTTAATTCCGACCTGATCACCGCTGCACTTACTTCGACCGACCACCGCAACGACGTTACCTTTTCCGTCGGCCATGCCCATCCTCTCTTCAGTGAGCAGGTGCGAGCGATGATTACAATCGACATCTGTTGGCGGATTCCCGGCCCCTCTGGCCACTTCAGCGGGCGCGTCATCAACTCGTCATGTCCCAACGACATTCCTGTTGAAACCCGCATTGAGGGAGAAGCGGGACCAGACGGCTTTGTTCGATCCCTCACCTATTGGCTGCCACCAACAGCGGCCTGATCATTTCCAACCCATGCGGTCCCGCCCAGGCGGGACCGCGAAATCAATTCCATCTCTCCGTTTCCGCAATTTCATAATATGAACTACAATACCACCAATGGCTAACGTGCTCTCAGTACGCAATCTCACCGTCCGGCTCGACGACCGCACCATCCTCCGCAATATCAGTTTCGACCTCGAGCGGGGCGAAACGCTCGCCGTCATCGGTCCGAACGGCTCGGGAAAGACCGTGCTCCTCAAGACCATCCTCGGGATGTACCCCTACGAGGGCACCATAGAGCGCGCGCCGGATACGCGCATAGGCTACGTCCCCCAGAGGATCGACGCCGACCGCCACCTGCCGCTGAATTTTAAGAACCTCCTTGCGGCTAAGGCCGATGTCCTGAAACTCTCGGCGGGCGACGTCGAGGACACCCTGCGGGCCGTCGGCGTCTCACACGATGTGCTCCTCACGCCGGTCGGCCACCTCTCCGGCGGCCAGTTCCAGAAAACGCTCCTCGCCTTCGCGCTCATCGGGAAACCGACGCTCCTCATTTTGGACGAGCCGACCGCCTCCATCGACCAGCCGCGCGAAGAGCAGCTCCACGCACTCGTCCACCGGTTTCAGGACGAGCGCGGACTCGCCGCCATCCACGTCTCGCACGACCTCACGTTCGTCTACCGCTACGCAACGAAAGTGCTCTGCTTGAACGAGCGCGGCCTCTGTTTCGGCGCGCCGCGCGAGGTCCTGACCCCCGAAACCCTCGAGAAGCTCTACGGCGAGCCGCTCGCGCACTACGAGCATCACCATCGGCATGACCACAATCAGAACCATGGTCACAACGACGATGGGTCATCGTCATAATCGTTAGTCATCGCACATCCATGGATCCCTACTCCATCACCCTTGCGCTCGGCACCGCGGTCGCGGCCGGCCTCGTCGGCAGCTTCGCACTGATGAAGCGGATGACGCTCGCGGGCGACGTGCTCTCGCACATCGCGCTCCCCGGGCTCGGCATCGCTTTTCTCCTGAAGCTCAACCCTTTGATCGGCGCGGCGGCGGCACTCCTCGTCGGTACGCTCCTCATCTGGCGGCTCGACCGTTCGGCGAACTTCTCCACGGAGACGGCCATCGGCGTCATCTTCACCGCCGCCGTCGCCGTCGCCGTACTCATGACGACGAGCGAGGAGCTCATCGACGCCCTCTTTGGCGGCTTCGGTGCGCTCACACCCATCGAATTCATACTGGGCATGCTCGCGGTGGTCCTCGTCGTTGCGTTCGTCTTCCGATTTAAGGATCGGCTCGTCCTCACACTCTTCTCTCCCGAACTCGCCGCCGCCGCGGGCCTATCCATTGATCGGCTGAACCTCGCCTACCTCCTGGTATTCGCGCTGACCATCCTCCTCGGTATGCGGTTCCTCGGGGCCATCCTGGTTGGGGCGCTCATTATCACCCCTGCAGCCATCGGCCGCCAGCTCACCCACAACCTCTCCGCGTTCCTCGCCATCTCGACCTCGGCGGCCGTGCTCTCTGTCGTGCTCGGATTCATCATCGCCGATCGGTATGGCATTCAAACCGGCCCGGTGGTCGTCACGGTCGCCGCGGTGCTCTTCCTCCTTTCCCTCCTCAAACGGAAACGCTAGACGTTGCCGTCCCGCCCAGCGGGACCCACAACTTCTTGCGCCCCGCCCACCGGCGGGGATACACTAACACCATGAAAAAGGGTGTTGACTACATCGGCGTGGGGGTCGTCTTCTTCTGTCACGATGGCCGCGGGAACTACCTGCTCCACAAACGGAGCGCCGCCACACGCGACGACCAGGGAACGTGGGACGTGGGCGGCGGCGCGCTTGAACTCCACGAACTCCTCGAGGACGCCATGAAGCGCGAGATCAAAGAAGAGTACTGCGCCGACGTTCTCGAGCACGAGTTCCTCGGCTTCCGACAGGTTCGCCGCGACAACGGGACCGAAAAAGCGCACTGGCTCGCGTTCGATTTCCGCGTGCTCCTCGACCCTAACCAGGTGCGGAACGGCAATCCGGAAAAGATAGACGAGCTCGGCTGGTTCCGGCTCGGTGAGTTTCCGACGCCACTCCACTCGCAGCTGCCCACGGGGCTCGCGCTCTACAAGGACAAACTCTGAATGCCACGCGGTTGACAATAACCCGCCCGTACCGTACACATAGACGGTCCGGTGGAATGTGATGGTATGTGTTCGGGCGGCGACCACCGGCGACGCCTTTTGAAAATTGCATGGGTGGAGGACAAATGAAAAAAAGCGGAGATAATTTTTTGATTCTGACAGGCGATCCAAAAAGAACGTTGCACGCGCGAGACGTCCAGTTTCCTTGCCGGTTCGTCGGCGGGACAGTGTTTGTGCGGGGAAGCAACAACTTCTACCGCGGATATCTGGCGGATGTGGCGATAGAGAAAGGTATCATTGAGGCTCGCCTCCTCGATCTGAAACGAGGAACGGTGAAGGACGGCAAAGTAACATGGGTACCGTTCGGCACGAACACGGAAAGAAATGAAAAAATTCCGTTGTCGGCCTGCGTCTTCTTTACCGCGAAGAACGGCGACCCTCTTGTCGTAACGGTGCATGGCAAGAAGAATAGGGTACTGATCATATTCCCGTATGAGATGGCGCCGAACGGCACCGTTGTTGAAAAAATGGTCCGCAAGTAACAGGACCAAACGGACCCCCGATGTACATCGGGGGTCTGCTGCTTTTACAGCAGCCGCGTCAAAGCCGAATGAGCGGGTTAGTGAACGACGTTAGAACCTATTGGCAGACCACTACGGAGCGGTTTTTTATGCCTGGCTTGTCTTTGAGCTCCGTGAAAATCAATTAAATCAGCTTACCCTACCCCGCTACTCACTATTGTTTGAAAGCAGAATCGCCCAACTACAAAATCCAATTGAAGAGATAGCCCACAAATACGATTCCGACGCCAACGATGCTTGCATAAATGACAATTAGCCTCATTTTCATCACTCGCTTCAAAATTATAAACTCTGGCAATGATAAAGCAGTTACCGCCATCATAAAAGCCAGTGTTGTGCCCATTGCCACTCCTTTCTCCATTAACACGCTGACAAGAGGAATAACGCCAGCCGCATTGGAATAAAGAGGGATACCAATAAGAACAGCGAGCGGCACGGCGTACCAGTTATTCGCACTAAGATATTGTGCCAAAAAATCTGTCGGCACATATCCGTGTATCCACGCTCCAATGCCGATGCCAAAAATGATATATACCCAAACCCTTTTTATAATGTCCCACGTATAGCTTTTGGCGTATAAAAACCTGTCTTTCCATTTGGGATGGGAAAAGATTACTTGCGGATTAACCTTGTTTTCCAGAACAAACGGCTCAACTAAACTCTCCACCCTCATTGTTCCTATAACAATTCCTGAAAAAATTGCTATAAGTAAACCGCTTATGAGATAAATAGCCGCAATTTTCCAGCCAAACATTCCTAAAAGCAAAACCAGAGCCACTTCGTTAATCATTGGCGAAGCCACCAAAAATGAGAAAGTCGTTCCCAAAGGAACGCCCGCCTGAACGAATCCCAGAAACAATGGAATGGCAGAACAAGAACAAAATGGCGTGATAATACCAAGAATAGAAGCGAGGATGTTGCCAACATACTTGCTTTTGCGGGATAAAATGAAGCGGATTTTTTCTGGCGGCAAAAACGAACGAATAACAGAAATCGCAAAGACTATCGCCGCAAGCAGAATGAAAATCTTGAAAGTGTCATATATAAAAAAATTAACTGCCTCGGCTAAAAGAGTTTTCGGAGCGATGAAAAAGATGGAATACGTTAACCAATCGGCTAAAAGCCTTACAGGATAAAGTAAGTTCACAGATTAGAGGTTGCTTTGAATTGCTTCTTTAATTTTCTCAACATCAGGAACGAGTCCGACAATAACTGGCTTGCCATTGACTGCCAACACGGGACTTTGCATAACTCCCATTTGAACTATTTTTTGAATGTCTGTTATGTATTCTACCTCCTGCTCAATTTTTAATTCAGAAGCCACCTGCCTCGTTAAATCATATAGCTTCTTACAGGTTGGACAGCCAGAGCCAAGAACCTGAATAGTGATATTATTTTCGCTCATAGGTTTGCAATAGATTAGTTAATAATGCGTCAATTTTCCCCCTTTGAAGGGTTACTATGGAAACAATGTATCAGATTTTACCCCACCCCGCCAACCGAGCTAAGCTCGGCAAACCACTACGGGTGTGGTTCTACCTTCCCATTACCTGTATACAAATAACCCTTGATTCAATTGTGTTCCTTGCAATGAGCGGGTAACGGGAATCCCTTTCCGCCTCTGGCGGAGAACCCGTGTCTTGATTGGCCCCGCCACCGTCACGGATATTAAATTATGGAACTGGGAGCGGGCAAAGGGAATCGAACCCTCGTCTGTAGCTTGGGAAGCTACCGTACTGCCACTGTACTATGCCCGCAGAAAAATATGGATGCGCGTGACGGTGGCGGGATTGCGTTTTTGTAAATCGCTTCGCTCAAACAAAAACGGGAAGAAGCTATTGTACTGCCACTGCCTGCCCGCCCGTAGCCCCGCTAATGCGGGGCGAAGGAGGGTACTACACCCGCGGGACACTTTACTTAATCATACTCTCCATCTATTTTCCATACCACCGAGATCAACCCTTCGACCCGGCTCAGGGTGTTTTTGCACAATGTGCAAAAACAAAAAACGGCCCCGCCGTTCCCCACTCCTTCTATACCCTATTCCCTAAACCCTATTCCCTCCCCGACCTAATTTCCCCCGTCGTCCGTAATGAGCGGCACGAACCGGAACCCCTTGTAGTCGCGGACGAGGAAGTCGTTCCCCGAGAGCTTGTCGTGTACCTCAATCGTGTCGTCGATGGGCGCGACGATGCGTCCGCCCACCCGGCACTGCTGTTTCCACGCAACGGGGACGGTGTGGTAGGTCGCGGCCGCGATGACCTTGCCGTACGGCCCGCCGGCGGCGTACCCGCGCGAGCCATCGCCCTCGACGACCTCAACCACCTTCTTCTGGGTGAACCCGAACCTCCCCACGTTCTCTTCGGTCATCTCGCGGAGCGAGGGGATGCGCTCGATGGCGACCACCCTGCCGGGTCGCGACCGGGCGAGCGTCAGCTGATCGACGTCGAACCCGAAACCAGTGGCGCCGGCCTTCGGCTTGCCGGCGCTCACGATGTACGCGAGGAGCGCCGTCACCCAGCCGGAGCCGGAACCTATCTCGAGGATGGAATCCCCGGGACGGGGGGCTAGGAGTTCAAGCATAAAAGCGACCGTCAGGGGCTGCGAGATGGTCTGGCCGAGCCCGATGGGCAGCGGATAGTTGCCGTACGCTTCGTCCCGATACTCATCGGGTACGAAATTTTTCCGATCCATCTTCCGGAACGCCTCGATGATAACGGGCGTCTTGAGGTAACCGCCGTCGATGAGCTCCTGGATGAGGTCCTCCTGCGTTCCCATAGTGGGCCGGTACCGGATGGGTTGATGTGTGCGTGACCGTTAAAGGTCGGGTGCGGGCGGCGAGTTCCCTCGCACCACCACCGCACCATAGTGAAAACAGTATATCATAACCGAAGGTTTTTTGTCAAGGTGCCGCGCTCACCACGGCACCACGTGCTCACCGTCCCAGCGGAAGCCAGCCGCGAAAACGGAAACGTGAGCGGCTTTCCGCTCTTCCGTAAGCCAATCCGAGAGCTTCGTCCCGCTGATGAAGAGTTTCCCCGAGAGGATGTCCCGCTCCGCCTGCGGTTCGAGAACCAGCCGCTGAAAATCGTCGGCGCTCAAGCCATAGAGCGCGCGGACTGCCTCTTCAAGTTTGGGGTCGTTGCGGTAGCGGCCTACTTTGTCCGCGACGGCGGCTTTGATGTCATTCCCCACTTCGCGCTCCGCGCCCTCGCGGACGAGCTCGTTCTCGACAAGGAGATCGAGCGTATCGGCGGCGAAGGCAACGGGGGTCGTCGAAGCCACCGCGGGGCCGCCGGCGGCGGCTGCGTCGAGCAATCGTTGGTAGTAGTAGTTCGCCGCATGGCTGTTCTCGTCCATAGCCCGCGCGGTCACGGCGTGGCCGTTCACGAGCGCCACGGGGTACCAGCCAAAACTGGCCGCGAGCGCCACGAGAAGCACGAGGACGGCGAGGGCGAGGAGCGCAAACCGCAGCGTGCGCGGCATTACCGTGAGGAGGTTGTGGTGGACGACGGCACCGAGGGGACAATGACGATAAGTTTCTCGTCCGGCGCGCGGTAGTTGAAGCGCGCGCGCACCTCCTTTTCGAGGTTCGCCGGGTTCAGGTAGTAGTTGAGGTCGGCCTGGAGCGAGCCTTGGTCGGCTTTGGCCTGGTCAAGCTGACCCTTCAGGCTTTCGTACTGCACCGCCGCCGCTTTTCCGCTGACGCTAAACGAGTGTATCTGCCACGCGAAGAAGACGAGGAGCACGGTGAGGATGATGACGGCGGCGAGTTTCATTGCGTTCAGAATAGAGCACAAGAGACAAAGCAACAATATTGACAAGGGCTGATTCATATGGTAAACTATTTTCGGTTCGGGTGGATAAAGACGTCCGCCCGCGGTCGTAGAGACGCGACCGATTGACACCGATCAATTCCGCTAAAGACGGCGGAACAACAAGGAGATCGTTATGATGACATTGCAGCAAGCTTTGCGATTGAAGGCTGTCGTTGATTCCATGCCCCCGGTCGGACTCTGTGTGTGGTTTCTATTCGCAACGGTTGTTGGGGGCGGCACAGCAAAAACGCTCGGCGGCACGTTCAGCGGCCGGGTAGCGTGGCTATTTCTTGCCCTCTCCATCGTCTTCCTGCTTCTGGGCAATATACGGTTCATAACTGGCTCGCTCTTAAAGAAGCAACTCAGGGAATACACTCCGCTTTTCAGAGAAACTTTCGAGATATGCGAAAGAATTTCCGATCCGGACGAGCGTCTTATAGCCCAGAAAGTGATCACTGCGAAACTTAGCCCACTCGCCCAACTGCTGGATGCCGCATATAGGAAGGAAAACGACGGACGGGCGGACCTCAAAAACCTGGTGGTCAAAACGGCTCAAGAAGCCGAGCGCTCCATTAACGGACTCCGCGCGCTTCGCGATGAGTCGTCAGCCGCTAAATGGAATTTCTGGTCCCATCGTGATCTCGCGGCCCTCTTCGGTTACGAGGCGCTGAAAAGCTACAAGGACTATCTCCCGAAGCAAAGCGGTATCTATTGATCTTCAAGATACCTATTGATCTTAACGAGGCCCCGGCTCGCTCACGCGACCCGGGGCTCTCACACATTTATTTGCAGATTCGGATGATTCGTGGCTTCGGAGCGGTTCACTTTTTCAAAATTTCCCGGAACACCTCGACGGGGAGGCGCACGCGGGCGCGTTCCTGGAGCCGTTCCTTGCCGCGCTGCTGCTTTTTCCAGAGCTTCATCTTCCGCGTCCGGTCGCCGCCCGTCTTCCCGAAGTTACCGAGGAGCTTTCGCATGGCTGGTATCGTTTCACGCGCGATGATGCGGCCGCGAGAGCGCGCCTGGAGCGCCTGCATGAACTGCTCGCGCGGCAGGAGTTTCTTCAAGCGCTCGACGGTCGTTCGCCCTTCGCGCTCAACGTCCCGCCGCGGCACAATGCGCGTCAGCGCCGAAGCGACCTCTCCTGCAACGAGTATCTCGAGCTTCTCCACATCCGCCGGCATTTCACCGTGGAGTTCGTAGCTGAACGAGGCGTAGCCGGCCGAGGCGGATTTGAGCCGGTCGTCGAAATCGTGGATGAGTTCCGCGAGGGGCATCCGGCCGGTCACGATGACGTTCTCCCCGACGTTCGCGACCTCGAACACCTCGAGGTCGAAGGTCGGTGCGAGGTTCAGGACCGGACCAAGGTACGCCGCCGGCGCAAGTATCTCGACTTTGAGCATCGGCTGGCGCACCTCGGCAGGGTCAGCGGGAAATTCGTGGGCGTCGGTGATGACGCGGAAAGTATCCTTGCCGCTCTCCTTCACGTGGTACGCGATGGACGGAAAGCTCGCCAAAAACTGCAGCGAGAACTCGCGTTCGAGCCGGCTCGCGACTATCTCGGCGTGCAGCTGCCCGAGGAAGCCGACCTTCATCCCCCGCCCCAGGGCCTCGTTCGAATCCGGTTCGAAAGAAAGCGCGGCGTCGGTCAAGCGCAGGCGTTCGAGCCCGCGCTTCAGGTCGTCGAACTTCGTCGCGCCGTCGGGGTAGAACGAAATGAAAACCACCGGCGAGGGCTCGCGGTAGCCGGGCAGAGCTATATCACGAATCGAACCCGAATCGGATTCGCGAATATTCGCGAATGGAATTCGAGACCGATTAGCGATAATCGTATCCCCTATCTTCACGAGCGCCGGTTCCTTGAAGCCGGTCGCGAGGTAGCCGATATCCCCCGCGCGGAGCACGCGGGTGGTCTTGAGCTCCGGCGTAAAGTACCCGACCTCCTTCACGTGGCACGCCGTTCCGCCGGCGACGAACGACACTTTGTCGCCCGCTTTGAATTCGCCGTCCACCACGCGGATGTAGGCGAGGATGCCGCGGTGGTCGTCGTAGAGGGAATCGAAGATGAGGGCTCGGTTCACATCGCTCTCCTCCGCTTTCGGCCCGGGAATGCGAGTGATGATGGCCTCGAGGAGCTCCGGCACTCCTTCGCCGGTCTTCCCGGAGATGCGGAGTATCTCGCGCGTCGGGACGCCCATGAGCTCCGCGAGCGATCCCGCAACGCTTTCGACGTGCGTCGGCTGGAGGTCTATCTTGTTCACCGCACCGATGATGGCGAGGCCGGATGCGCGGGCGGCGCGGAAGTTCGAGAGTGTCTGCGCCTGGATGCCTTTCGTTGCGTCCACGAGGAGCACCGCGCCCTCGACGGCGGCGAGCGCACGGGAGACCTCGTAGGAAAAATCGGAGTGGCCCGGCGTGTCTATCAAATTGAGCACGTATTGCTCAATTTGCGCGGATGAACGCGGATTTGACGCGGATGAACGCTGATCACGAGCGAAATCGTAGACGATCCGCTCGACATCGACTTTTTTAGGGCCAAAGTTTATGAGCAAGGCCAAGCGATGTGGCGACCCGCGGAGGTATGACCATATCTGTTTCTTTTCGGTGTCACCGATGAACGGCAACGCCTTGAGTTCTACGATGACTTTACCATCCACCAGTAGATCGGGCCGGTAGATACCAACCGATTCACTTTCATATGACACTTGAATGGTCGGCTGAGCAATAAAATTAATGGCACGCTTTTTCAAAGCCGCCTCCAGTGAGTGCTGGTATATTGACTCTTTGAATCCCGGTCCAACGGCATTCCATACCTCGAAGGCGGCTCCGCGAATTGCGTAGGTCAAATCTTCGTACAGCAAACCACCATCCGCGTTTATCTGCGTTTCATCCGCGTTCATCCGCGCAGGATGCTGGTACAGCATCCTGACGGGCGCCATTTTGATGGTTATCCCCCGCTCCCGCTCGAGCTCCAGCTGGTCCAAGTACTGCGGCCGCATGCGTCGCGCCTCGACCGTACCGGTCGCTTCGAGTAACCGGTCCGCCAAAGTCGACTTACCGTGGTCAACGTGGGCAGTGATAACAAAATTTCTAATATTATTCATAGGATGTAGAGCCGCCCACGCTGACAGGAAAGGCCTGCCTGCCGGCAGGCAGGGGTCGGGAAAGTTAGGGGGTCCCGCGTCTTCGGGACGACGTCGACATGCGCCGTTATGACGAAATTCCTGATGTTGTTCATGTCGCCTTCTCGAACGTCAGATCAACGACGAGGCGCCCGGGTGGCTCCGTCGTTGCAAAGTAGTAGACCGGCAGACCGTTCTCCTTAAACCGGAAGCCGGACGGTGCGCTCACCTGGAACTCGTAGCGGCCCGAGGCGCCCGGCTGTTTCTCGAAGACGAACTGGTACGAACTGCCGATCGCCGGTGTCTCGGCGAGACGGACGGTGTAGTCGAGGGAGAACGTGCTCGCCGCGCCGCGCAGGGTCTTTACCCATGTGGCGAAGACGCTCTTACCGGATTCCTCGAACTGCGTGAGTGTGGGGTAGGCCGGGTCGGTTGTCGCGGTCGATTCGATGCCGACGAGGTCGGGGTCGCGTTCGTAGCCCTGCGCCGCGTAGTTGAGAGGTGCTGTCACCTGCCGCGCCGCTCCCCCGCTCGCGTTCGTGAGCTGGGCGCCGGGCGGCGCGAAGATGCGGAGGTAGTCGTCGTTCGCGCCGCGGTACCACCACTCGTCCGTCGGCTTCGCGCGGTGCGCGCGGGTCACCGTCACGTGGTCGCTCGCAGTACCATCCGCGCCGATCTGGCTCTGGAACACCACCTTCTCGTCGATGGCGAAGTCGCTCTTGTTGCCGCCGACGTTCGCGCTCACGACGGCAATGTAGTCGCCGCTCGTCCCCTGCGTCGATTCGAAGACCGTGGCCGTGGCGCCGTAGGCGGCGGCGAAGCTCTGGAACGTGGGTAGGCGGAAGTAGACGACGAGGTCGCGCTCCGCGACCCACTGCATGGCGAGCTCGAGGACGGCGGTGCGTTCGTCGTCCGTGAGCGCCGCGAGCTTCGCGCCTATCGCGGGCGCGAGCTCGGCCAAGACGCGCTTCGGGTCGCGCGCGCCCAAGGCCTGCCCCGCCTGCACGTCGCGCTGCAGCTCGGCGAGGACGTTCGCGCTCGTGATGGTGCCGCTATCCCCGAGGTCAACGGGGCCGGTCACGCCGAGGAGGTCGGCGACGACCTTCGGTGAGATGCCGAGGACGCCGTCGAAGGTGGTGCCCTGGTCATCGTAAAGCCGCGAGGCCTCGACGAATTCGGAAACCTTCCGCGCGGAGTCGGCGAAGTCGAAGAACCAGTTGGCGTCGGCGGCGCGCCAGCGTTTCACGATCGCCTGGAGCGGTTTCGGCGGGACGATGTTCCGGTCGAAGGTGCGGTCGGCGTCGTTCACGTCGTGTATCTCCATCGAAGCAACCGAGCCGCCGCGTATCACGACGTCGGCGTAGCTGCCGATGAACCCGCCGCCCGGGCGCAGCTCCGAGGAGTTGCCGAAGAGGACGAGCAGGTGGTGGTCGCGGTCCTCCTTGAGCCACGGGATGAGCGCATCCAAGAGGTTCTTCACGCGGCCCGCTTCGAGCTTGAGGGCAACGTAGTCGGCGGGAGGGAGCGGTGCGAGGCCGGCGAAGAGCGGGCTCGATGTCTGGAACTGGTTACTGACCTCGAGGAGCGCGGCGAGGTTACCGCGCACCCGCTCCAAGCTCTGGGTGAGCTCGCCGCCGCGGCCGCCGAAGACGAACGGGTACCAGTTTGCTTCAAGGAGCGCGATCTCCTGGAGCAGACCGAACGTTTGCGAAGAGAACTGCGTGAGGCTCTGGTACCCCGTGCCGACGCTTTTGAGGAGCGGCCACAGGTCGGCGGGAAAGTTGGACGCGTTGCTCAAGGACTGGTCCACGCGGTTGCTCCCCGCCGCGATGCGCTCGCCGGCGCCCATGAACTGAAAGTGGCGCAGGTCATTGAGGGCAGCGCCGAACTCGGCGACACCGACCCGCGCTGCGGACGCGAGCCGCGAGCGGGCGCTCAAAACGTTGAAGGTGATGACGCAGCCGACAAGGATGACGACCGCAACGGTGATAATGAGACTGAAACGGCGGCGGGCCTGCCCGCCTGCCTGCCGGTAGGCATGGCCGGAGCCTCGGCGGCGGCGGGGCCATCCCGTAATGAGCGATCCCCCGTCGGGGGTCGTGGGCGCGCTGCCGAACACCTCTTCGAACGTCTCCGGTTTCACCTCTTGCTCCGCCGCGGCGGGGCGTTCGGCAGGCCCGATGAAACGGGCCTTCACGTCCTCGATGCGTTGTGAAATGTTCTTCTTTGGGACGCGAACCATACCCCGTAGGAAATAAAAATATTTTGGTTACTATCGTCTCTGATCGCCCAAATAGTGTTTCAGCCGGTTTTTGATGAACCTTTTGCCAACGCCGGTCTTAAAATATTTTTCTCGCTGCCGGGCGTCATACTCATTGAGACACACCTCGCAGTAGATCAGTTTCAGCGGCCTCCGCGACTTTGTCGAAAACACCTTTCCGGCAGCATGTTTTAGGAGACGTCTTCGCAAGTCCGAAGTGAACCCGGCATAGAGGTTACCATCTTTGACACTCTGTAGGATATAGACGTAAAACATGCTGATTTCCTACGGGGCATGACTTCCCCATTCTATCCCGTCGCTCGGAAAATAGACAAGGATTTGATACACCCCGTAGGAAATAAAACTTTTAGTACTGGAATTCCTTTTTTCCCGGTAGCACAGTGCGACAGAGACCAAAAATACGTTGCGCACCAATTTCCTACGGGGTACACTACGAGCTATGGAAACGACGACGGTCCGGCCCGCGGTGTGGGTCGGACGCGCGGTGGTGGCGGTGCTCTGCATCCTCTCGTTCGCCTTCATGTTGAACGCGGCGAAGAACGACGCCCCCATCATGGACGAGCTCGCGCACATTCCGGCGGGCTACGGCTACGTCGAGCACCTCGACTATCGCCTGAACCCGGAGCACCCGCCGCTCGTGAAGTTCCTCGCCGGCCTGCCGCTCCACTTCCTGCACCCGAACTTCCCGACGGAGAGCTCGGCGTGGACGACGGACGTGAACGGCCAGTGGGCCATGGGCACGCAGTTCCTCTACGAGTCGGGTAATGACCCGCAGACCATCCTCGCCTGGGCGCGGCTGGGGCCGATGCTCCTCACGCTCCTCCTCATCATCCTCGTCTACGCGTGGTCGGCGGAACTCCTGGGGCCGCTCTGGGGTCTCGTCCCGACCGCGCTCTTCGCGCTCTCGCCTTCCGTCCTCGCCCACGGCCACTACGTGACGACCGACATCGCCGCGGCCTTCGGCATCCTCCTCGCCACGTGGTACTTCATGAAGTACCTGCGCGAGCCCTCGCCCGAATCGCTCTTCATCGCCGGCCTCGCCTTCGGGGTCGCCCAGCTCGCGAAGTTCTCCGCGGTGCTCCTCGTCCCCTTCTTCATGTTCATCCTGGCGGTCTTCTATATCGCTCACAAAGAACCCGTCGCGGCAGCGGTCGGTCGTCTGAAGCGCTTCGGCCTCGGCCTCTTCCGCTACATCCGCACGCTCGCCATCATCTTCGTGGTGGGCTACGTCGTCATCGTCTACCCGACGTACTTCCTCTTCACGCGCGGCTACCCGATGGAGAAACAGCTCTCGGACACGACCTCCATTCTCACCTCGTTCGGTAACGGCCCAACGCAGCCCGGCGCCATCTGCAAGCCCATCCGCTGCCTTGCGGACCTGAACATCGCGATGGTCAAAAATCCGGTGACGCGGCCCCTCGCGCAGTACTACCTCGGCGTCCTCATGGTCTTGCAGCGCTCCGCGGGCGGGAACACGAACTATTTTATGGGTCAGGTCTCCGCCGGCGGCTGGGCATCTTATTTCCCAACGGTCTATTCCCTGAAGGAACCTCTCCCGACGCTCATTATTGTCCTCGTCGGCCTCCTCCTCGGTCTCTGGGGCACCGTTCGCGCCACCATACGCTATAAGCTCCGACGCGAAGTCGGAGCCCCGACCGGAGCGTCGGGGCTACAAGCCGTCCGCTCATTCCGCACTTACCTCGCCGAACGCCCCGCCCAGTTCGCCATGCTCGTCTTCGTCATCTTCTACTGGGCGTGGAGCATGAAGAGTCCGCTCAATATCGGCTTTCGGCACCTCTTCCCCACCCTGCCCTTTATCTATATTCTCGCGGCGGGAAGCTGGAAGAGTTGGGTGACGACCATCCGGCTCGGCGAGGTCACCGGCTTTATGCAAACCGCAGTGACGTGGTTCAAGCGCTTCTTCATGGCGTCCGTGAAGCTCTCGCTCCTCCTTCTCTTGCTCATCTGGCTCTTCTTCGAAGCGGTCGCCGCGGCGCCCTACTTCCTCTCGTACTTCAACCAGCTGGGCGGCGGCACCACGAACGGCTACCGCATCGTCACCGACTCGAACTACGACTGGGGGCAGGACCTCGTCCGGCTGAAGCAGTTCGTGGACGCACATCCGGAGATAGACAAGATAGCCGTTGACTACTTCGGCGGCGGCAAACCGGCGTACTACCTCGGCGCGAAGGAAGAGAACTGGTGGTCGGCGCGCGGCAATCCTGCAAATGAGGGTATCCACTACCTCGCCGTCTCGGTGAACACGCTCGAGAGCGCCACCCAACCCCCCGCGCCGGGCTTCGTTCGCAAAGCCGAAGACGAGTACCGGTGGTTAACGGCTTTACGACCACCGGCCCCCGGCATGGGGAACCTCCCCGAACCGGATTATAGGGTGGGGACTTCTATCTTTATATATAAACTATAGGGACTTGCCCTGAGCACACCGAAGGGCGTCGATATCTGTGTATAAGTTGTAGCCCCGAGCTAAGTCTCTGAAGAGTTCTACCACGAATCGCTGGATAAATAGTCACTTATGAGCCTTGAAAAACTCTCTAGCTGACCCGACTTAGGCCGGAGCAGCTAGCCTCCCTCCATAGTCCTGGCAACGTGCTGTAACCTTTTTTGGGTTGCAGCGTTATACTTGATATCATATCTATCATATGCTATGATACACATGATATAAATGATACAAGCGCTCGCTGGTCGATCGAGCTGACATAAACCAAACTACACAGCATGGACAATAAAAAAGACGAAAGTAAGTACATCCTAACCATCACCGGGACCGGTATAAGCGTAAAGCGACAAATTTTGGAAAGCGTTGCGAGAAGAATCCTGAATCTTGTTATGGATGGGAATGGATTTGATGGCCGGGAGGCCCACGAGACACATGACGAATCTGGCCATATGGTAGGTGAAGGGAACCACGAAAACGGGCCTACGGCAAAAGCGTTCATGGCCTCAAAGAGACCCGCTTCGGATATAGAGCGAATTACCTGTCTCGCCTATTATCTCGCTCACTATCGGAGCATTACGTCCTTCAAAACGATTGAACTTACTAAGCTTAATACCGACGCGGCTCAGCCTAAGCTCTCAAACCCGGCTGCATCAGCTAGAAATGCAGTTGGACAGGATTATCTCTCCCTTGCCGGAGGCGGCAGGAAGCAGATTACCGTTCGCGGAGAAGCATTAGTAAGTGCTCTGCCTGATCGCTCGAAGGTCAAGGATGCACTTGCAGCCAATGCCCTACGGCATCACCACCGGAAATCGAAGCGGACGCCTAAAAAGGCGAAGTAGTCGATCGTATGACTGACGTAGGAACGATTGACACAATAAAGTCGGGACTTACACAGTCCTTCCCAGAGAAGCTCGTAAGAGAGCTTCTGGATGCCTACATTGAGGCGAAGCGCAACTACTACCTAGGAGGGCTTCGCCTTAGTGAGGTTGAGGGTGGGCGGTTTTGTGAAGCAGCATTCCGCATGCTTGAATACACGGCGATAGGCAAATTTACTCCTATAGGAAGACAACTAACGACGGATTCTCTCATTGTGCAACTCAGCCAAATACCGAAATCGTCGGTTCCAGAGTGCATACGACTGCACATTCCACGAGCGCTCCGCGTAGTCTACGATATCCGTAACAATCGGGACGCCGCCCATCTTGCGGACGGCATTGATCCCAATATTCAGGACGCAACGCTCGTGATCTCTACTCTCGATTGGGTTCTTGCCGAATTTATCCGAATTGCACACAATGTATCCTCACAGATTGCACAGCGAATGATGGAAAATGTGGTCACAAAACGTGCCCCTGCGGTTCAGGACTTTGAAGGATTTTTGAAGGTGCTGAATCCTGATCTCCAAGTTGGAGAGTGTATTCTTCTCCTACTTTATCAGTGCGGCAGGAACGGCGCGTCGTATAGCGAACTAGAAAAATGGGCCAGGTCGAAAATGCGTCCGAATCTCCGGCGGGCACTGAAACGCCTTGTGGACGATTATGCTTACGTCCACTTTGATGGATCCAAATATATACTTTCCGGAACCGGTATACAAACAGTGGAAAAGAAAAAATTATATGAAATATCGTAGCTTCCTCACGAAGAAAACCGCACAAAGGAACCTTGCGAGGTAACGATTTTTAAAAATCTGAGCTCGAACTGGCCGGCCACCTTAAGGCAGGTTCAGAGTGCGAGGAATATTCCTACATAAATGGACAAAAACAAAATCGGCATATGGGGCTTAGTAATAAATTCTCTTGGCGTTTTGATATCCGCAGTATCTTTTAGAGAAGATCCGAATGTTTATACTCCGAGCCTGAGGAGTGGCATCCAATACCATCCAGCATTGGTTAGCTCAATCGGTTTTAAGCTGGGTCTATTTTTAATCATCCTCGGTTTTGTTTTCCAAATCTATGGGAAAGTTATGAAGGAGGGAGAAAAAGAGCCAACTCCCACCATGATACTTACCTATTCGTTTGTAGCCTTTATCGTTTACGTATTAATAAATTTTTTCTCGGCGTTCCTTTTCTTATGATGAAGGGGGGGTTAGAAACCCCGTGAAAAAAAGCTTTTTCAAAATCCCCACCATGAACGAACCAATCCCCAACGACAGCAGGTACGTGCCCATCGTGTAGCAGAAATCGTGCTGCGTGCCGGCTTGAGAAATCTAAGCTAAAAGCAGAAGAGGCACCCCGAGAGGTGCCTCCTGTTTTTTCTTTTATTACACGTTTGCCGATACGGTGGACTGGATGAACACCGAATACATGTAGTGCCGATCAAACATCGGCGTTCTCAAGATATTCCCGTGTCCGCTTGGCGAAAAGTTGCCCACTTTCCGCCGCTATCCACATCAGTCCGATGAGCGAGTCGTGACGGTCACTGCAGGAGATATACGGCGCCTGCAGATCACCGGTGACGTTGTACGTTTCTCCACGGCAATCCCCGCCGCAGAAGAAGCGGACATCGCACCGCCCGCACTTCTCGTTCATCGTTCCCACTTTAATACCCCGGAGCCGCTGGTACACCGGGTGGTCCCACCGCACGCACTCGGAAAATTTTTCCGTCCGAATGTTGCCCAGCAGGAACTCCGGCCTCTGGGTGTTCGGGCACGGAAAGACGTCCCCGAGTTCGGAAACGTACACGCAGGGGCGTTGCCCAAGGCCGCAGCTTTCGCAAGCTATGCCGGCGAGCAGTGCGGCTCCCAGCGACGCGAATTGCGAGGAGAATTCCAGCAGCCGGATCTGTTCGGGATGCGCTTCCAGGTGGCGCGCTATCCTCGGGAACATCTCCGTTTCGGGTACCCTGCGCAAACTGCAGGTCTGACCCCGGCCCAGGCGAATGAGGTTGATGGGATTGAATCCGTTGCAGCCGAGCTCATAGGCCTGGGTTATCATTTGCTCCAGCTGGTGAAGATTACCTTCGTGCATGAGGCAGTTGATACCGACGCGAATCTTGTGCTCGACGAGCCATTTCACCTTGTCGATCACTCGCCGGTACGCTCCCCTGCCCCGGATGGCATCGTGGGTGGCGGCAGATGAGCCGTCGACCGAAACGGATAACGCCACTTCGGCCGAATGGAGCACGTCGAGGTGCTTCTCTTGGATCAACAATGCGTTGGTGCTCATCGTGACCCCTAATCCAGCCTCGTGGTAAACGCGGATGATATCCGCGATGTCACGGCGCCAGAACGGTTCGCCGCCCGTGAGGTTGACCTTGTAGCTGACGCGAGGGTTCGTGGCAAGGGTTTCCCGGATATCCGCCGCCAAGGCGGCGTGTTCCGGAACTCCCAGCTCGCGGCCGCGAGCGCCGGATGCGTCGACGTAGCAGTGTGGGCACTTCTCTTTCATGTTGCAGTTCCTTGTCACGCAGACCAAGGCAGCGGTAGTCCTGCTCATGAGGTCGTGGCTGACGACCGTGGCGGTCCGTAGGCTGCTTTGACCGAGTATCTGTTCAAGTTCGCCGTACGTTGCCGCAACGTCGTCCCGCAACCCTGCCGGATACGACAACATTGCCTGCTGACACGTTTGCCCGCTGCCCAACGCTTCAAGCACACCCTTGCCGAGATCATCGACGATGAACCATCGGGGAACTTCGTCTATGACGACGAGGTGCTGGTTCTCTCGAGAGTAGATTTGCATACCGTAACCATCCTTTTCTTTCTGTTCTGTCAGTTGGCAATGAAACGGCGGGAAGACTCGCTGGTCCTCCCGCCCATTGCGATCGCACAGCGTACTCCGCCCTACCTATGTCTGGGCTTTGTACTTCATCGCACCGACTGCCTCGCGTGTCGCCAAGACAACCCTCTGGTTGCCCCGGTGAACCACGTGAGACCTGCCGGTCCCTGCTTTGGTGTTGGTGTTGCGTCTCGCGCGTGTGTACATATGCGCTCCTCGGTTTTGTTGAACTTCCGTTTTCAGTTGTCAATCCCGAAACAAGCTGGTCTCGACAACTGATTAATTAATACTACCCTTACCGCTTTTGGTCAAGGCGGCCCGCACTTCAACGTGGTAAAATAACCCCATGAACGAACCAATCCCCAACGATGGCAGGTATGTGCCCATCGTGCAGCAGAAATCGTGCTGCGTGCCGGCTTCGGGAGTTTAAACTCGAAAAGCAGCGCCCAGTTCGAATCCTAGCCCCGGAGTACTTGACTTTTCCTTAAAAACATATATTATATGGCTGGCTGTTTTTCGTTTTGCAAAAGGGGGCTACATGGGAATACGGACGTGTTTGAACGAATGGCTCGACCGACCACCAACCCGGCTGGAACGAATCTTTTTTGAACTGCTATCGAAGCTGCTAAATCTACGAGGGTGGAAGGGTACCGCCCTGCCGATCTTGCTCGGCGGGATGCTTTACCTAACTATCTTCCATGGCCCACAGTGGATTCGTGCGGTCAGGGAGGACTACCAGAGCTCGGTTCGGTTTGAAGAAATTCTCCGCACGAACATGATTGCGGCGGCGCCTCGAGGTACCGAACCGACCGGTGAGATCTGGGTACGGAGTCGAGGAATGCCGTGGCTCGCGAGGATGGGAATGACGAGGCGTCGGAATTTCAAGGTGTTTAAGACAGACGCCGAAGCATTGACGATTCTTCGTCCAATGATAGGCAGGCCCGTCTACCTTCAATCGACGAGCTGGATCGCGTCCTATCCCGGCATTCTGGCAGAAATTCACCACATTAATCCTGAACCTGGCCGAAGAGACAAATCCAACGATATGTTGGTCAACGATATGTTGGTCGTCGAAAGCCGGTTCAAGAAACCCGACCCTGATCTGGGAGATTACCCCACCATGATTGATGTCGGGAGTGTCGGTGCGATCTATGCCTATCGAGAAAAGTGACCCGCTCTTTTTCTCGACTTACTCGACTTATCAGCAATTGCTCGTGGCCCGCTCCTCTCCGGAGTGGGCCTCTTGCTTTCATACCAACTGCGCAAGAAACGGTCCCCCGCCGCAGAACCAGCCGTTCACCGCGACCCCGCCCGCAATTTTTCTTAGCGAAACATGAGTGCTCCGATCGCAGCATTATTAATTTACATCCACATATAGAGGTGCTAGGATGCGGGCAGAACTTCGGATCTTTGAAAGTTCGCAATATTAGGAAGCAATTATCTACCTCACCCACAGCAACAGAAAGGAGAGCTTTATGCTCGCTAAACTGTACCGCCAGATGGAGGACGGGACCGAACAGTGCCTCTATGTAGAGGCTTCGGAACCGCTCACCGCAGACGAAATGAAACGCATCGTGTGGCTGGCGACAGAAACATTTGAGCCGACGAAAACTCGGTTCGACTCACTTCTTACGCCAGGCCGCGTTTTGGAGATAGGACCGAGACTCACCGTCGAAACTCCTTTTTCCAGTAACGCCGTTGCGATATGCCGCGCTATGGGACTTACGAAAGTAACCCGGGTGGAGCGATCACAACGTTATCCGCTCACCGACACGCTCACGGAAGAATCGGTCATCGCGTCCCACCTGGACAAGATGACGCAGGTCGCCTACCGCCAACCGCTCACCACGTTCGACGGGGACATCACGCCGCAACCGACGAGAACCATTCCTGTGCTCCAACGCGGCGCAGATGCACTCCGGGAACTGAATGCCGAATTGGGCTTGGGGATGGACGACTGGGACATTGAGTACTATACCGACCTCTTCAAACGGTGCGGATGCAATCCCACCGATGTTGGACTCTTCCAGATCGGCAACGCCAATTCCGAACACAGCCGACACTGGTTCTTCAGGGGCAAGCTCGTGATCGACGGCCAGGAAATGCCGGACTCGCTGTTTGATATCGTGCGGGCGCCATGGCGAGCTCTCCCCGATTCAAACCGCATGCCTGCATTCCGGGACAACGCCGGCATGATATGGGGACACCATGTCTCCGCATTCGTACCGGAACATCCCGGCTATCCGTCGCGGCTCATCCGAAAGAGCAGTGTGTGGCACATAACCTGTACCGCCGAAACGCACAACCATCCAATCTTTATCGAGCCGTACCAAGGCGCCGCGACCGGCACTGGAGGACGTCTCAGAGACAACTCCGCTCCCGGCCGGGGCGCATTGCCCTACGCCGGAGTCGCGGGGTACTGCGTCGGCAACCTGTTCATCCCGAATTTCCAGATACCCGGAGAAACGATCGGCGGAGAAGAACTGGCACGCTACGCCTCCCCTCTCGACATCTTAATAGGGGGCAGCAACGGCATCTCCGATTACGGCAATTGCTTCGGCGAGCCGGTCATCGGAGGATTCACACGAACGTTCGGCCAAATCGTAAATGGCGAACGGCGGGAATTCAGGAAACCGATCCTCTATAGCGGCGGCTTCGGACGCATCCAGGCGATACACAGCGAGAAGCACGAACCTGAGACCGGCATGCTCATCATCCGCATCGGCGGACCGGCATATCGCATCGGGGTCGGGGGCGGCAGTGCGTCGAGCATGATGCAAGGCGCGAACACCGAGGACCTCGACTTCAACTCCGTTCAGCGGGGCAATCCCGAAATGGAGAACCGCGCGAACCGCGTCATCCGTGCATGTCTCGAGATGGGCGAGCAAAATCCCATTGAGAGCATCCACGACCAGGGCGCCGGCGGGCCGAGCAATGTCCTTACCGAACTGCTCGAACCGGCCGGCGGGAGAATAGATATTCGTAAGATCACCCTAGGTGATCGGACGATGTCGGTTCTTGAGATATGGAGCGCCGAGTACCAGGAAGGGTACGGCGTCCTCATCAAGCCCGACCGACTCGACGAGTTCCGCAACATCTGCGAACGCGAACGCGTGAACTGCGAGGTCGTCGGCGAAATAACCGGCGACGGGCACGTCACCGTTATCGATTCGCAGGACGGAACGGTTCCTGTCCGCCTCAGCCTCAGAGAGATACTCACCGGCATACCGCAGAAGACCTTCCGGTTGGAGCGGTTGCCGCGGAAATTCGACCCACTTGTTCTTCCGAACAATCTGATGATAGAGGAGGCACTTCGCAAGGTGTTTCTCCTTCCGCAGGTCGGGTCTAAGGGATTTCTTGTCCACAAAGTCGACCGAAGCGTCACCGGCCTTGTCGCCCGCCAGCAGTGCTGCGGGCCGGCACAGATAGCGGTGGCTGATGTTTCGGTGACCGCCGACGGCTACTTCGGGAAAACCGGAGCGGCCACGGCGATCGGCGAACAACCGGTCAAAATGCTCATCGATCCCGCGTGCGGCGCACGCATGGCCGTCGGCGAGATGCTCACGAACATGGTGTCGGCACAGATCACGGACCTCGGCGATATTCGTTGCCGGGCGAACTGGATGTGGCCGGCGAAGCTGCCAGGCGAAGGCGCCCTGCTCTACGACGCGGCGACAGCGATGCGCGACATTATGATCGCGCTCGGCATCGCGGCGGACGGCGGGAAGGACAGCCTCTCCATGGCGGCGACCATCAACGGAACGGTCGTGAAATCTCCCGGCGAACTCGTCATCCTCGGGTATGCTCCGATGAAGGACATCACAAAAGTGATGACGCCGGACTTCAAGCATCCCGGCAAAAGCTCGATCGGCTTCATAGATCTTGGGAACGGCAAGAACCGCCTCGGCGGCTCGAGCTTGGCCCAAGCGTTCGGACAGACCGGCGACGAATCTCCGGACGTGGACGATCCTGTGCTTCTCGGAAATACATTCCGAGCGGTGCAGGAACTCATCGACCACGGGGTCATTGCAGCACTTCACGACCGCAGCGACGGCGGGCTTATCACAACCATCATCGAGATGTGTCTTGCCGCGAACTGCGGGGCAAACATCGCTGTCGGCACTACCTCGGATGCTCTGGCCGAACTCTTTTCCGAAGAACTCGGCTTGGTATTCGAATATGTGCCGGAACACGAAGGTGCGGTGCGCCAGATCCTTGAATTTAACGGCGTTCCTTTCCGCTACCTCGGCGCAACGACGACCGCTCAGAAATTCGCCGTGCATGGGGGTGAAGGAAACGCAACGCTCTTTGCGAGCCCGCTTACGCAACTCAGGTCATGGTGGGAAGCGACGAGTTCCCGCCTTGAACTGCTCCAAACCGACGCTTCAGCTGTGGAATCCGCAAGGAAAACGCACGTAGAGCTCGCGAACCCGAGGTATAAGCTGTCGTTCCGTCCGGAAAAAGAAGTACCGGGAATCTCTTCGTTGTCCGACGTTCCTCGCGTGGCAATCCTGCGCGAAGAAGGCACGAACGGCGACCGGGAGATGGCGGCAGCGTTCTTTACCGCTGGCTGTGATCCTTGGGATATCACGATGAGCGATCTTCTCGCCGAGCGGGCAACCTTGGACGGTTTTCGGGGCCTCGTGTTTCCGGGAGGGTTCTCATTCATGGACGTCTTCGACAGCGGCAAGGGTTGGGCTGGGACTACTCGGTTCAACAAAACGCTCAAGGCGATGTTCGACCGGTTCTACGACCGGCCGGACACCTTCTCGCTCGGCGTCTGCAATGGGTGCCAACTCATGGCGCTCCTTGGGTGGGTACCATGTCGAGGCCTTGCCGAAACCGCGCAACCTCGTTTCGTCCGGAACGCTTCGCGCCGCTTCGAATCGCGGTGGGTTGAAGTGAAAATCACCGAAAGCCCGTCGATATTCTTCCGCGGCATGGAGGGTTCGACACTCGGGATATGGGTGGCGCACGGTGAAGGAAGATTGGTATTTCCCGACCCGTCGCTCCTCAAAGAGGTCCGGCGCAGATCGCTTGCACCCCTCGCGTACGTCGATCCTGCCGGAGTGCCTACCGAAGAGTATCCGTACAATCCAAATGATTCGCCGCTTGGATTGACCGCACTCTGCTCTTCGGATGGCCGTCATCTGGCGATGATGCCTCACCCCGAGCGTTGCTTTCTTAAATGGCAGTGGCCATGGATGCCGGAAGACTGGAAGAACGGTCTTTCCGCCTCCCCGTGGCTCAAGATGTTTCAGAACGCCAGAGCATGGTGTCTGAAACAGTGAAACGAACACAAGGAGGGCCCCCTATCCGCGAGGATGTGGGGCCCGTTTTCATTGTTCTTCTTAGTATTAGTGCAACCCTGACGGGGAGTTTAAACTCTAAAAGTAGCGCCTGGTTCCCCGCATGGAACCAGCCGCTCACCGCAATTCGGCAAACGGCTTCTTCGATAACCCGTGCCTTTTCGAACATCGAACCAAAAAATTCGGGTCCTGGACACGCGGCTAGTTGGGGTGGGCGCGGAGTCCGAGGAGCATCGGGAACCAATTTCTGCTACTATTCTTAGTAACCCCGTACATGAGATACCTCAAAGCACTTTTGTTTGGCATACTTTTCGCCGCCGGAGGCGTTGCCCTCTATGTTTTTGTTCTGCAGAAAATATGTTGGGTCCCCGCGCTGTACTGCGGCGCGTACAATTTTTTGGCGGTTGTGATAGCGGCGTACGGGAATTTTGTGATGCAGTTTGTGAGACCGGAGTGTGTGGGGAGCGGGCCGGATGATTGCATAGCAAATGCGCTTTCTATTATGCTCCTTACGCTCCTCACGATCGGAACAGTCGGCGGTCTGTTCATCTTTCGTGGGCGCGGTACATAATTCCATTCCGATAGGGATATGAAACGAATTCTCGCAATCATTCTTTTCGGAGCGGCAATCGGAGCTGCGATCTTTTTATTTCGCGGTGAGCTGGGGAGTATCTCTACGCGACTCGAGGGCCAGTTTCTCCCCTGCTCACAGCCCATCACCTACACCATCGGCTCATTCGACTCACAATTCGGCATATCAAAAAGTGCCTTTTTGAGTGCGGTGGCGGAAGCCGAAGTGATATGGGAAAAGCCCATTGGGAAAGATCTTTTTGCGTATGCGCCGAACGGAAATTTAAAGATCAATCTGGTGTACGATTTCCGGCAAGAAGCAACACAAAAATTGAAGGCGCTGGGCATCACCGTCGGCAACGACAAAACCTCGTATAACGCGTTGAAGTCAAAATATGACGCCATGCAGACCGACTACCTGCAGCAAAAATCCGCGTATGATGCCCGGGTCGCGGCACTCCAGAGCCGCGAGAACGCGTACGAGGCGGCAGTGGCGTATCAGAATAAACGGGGCGGCGCGGCGCGGGACACATACAATCAGTTGAATGCGGAGAAAGCATCGATTGCTGCAGAAGTTGCGGCGATCAACGCGCTCCGGACAGGCCTCAACGCCGAAGCCTCAAATACTAATGCGATCGTGGTTACCCTCAATCGCCTCGTCGTCGAATTAAATCTGAACGTCGGTCAATTTAACGCCATCGGGCAAGAACAGGGAGCGGAATTTGAAGAGGGCGTCTACAAAAGCGGTGCGAGCGGCGAGGAGATAGACATTTATCAGTTTGATACGAATGCGAGGTTGGTGCGTGTGTTGGCACACGAACTGGGCCACGCTTTAGGCCTGGCGCACGTTTCAGATCCGAAAGCGATCATGTACCGATTGAACGAAAGCATGAACGAAAAGCTTACGGCGGCCGACCTTGCGGAGGTTAAGACGCGCTGCGGGCTCTGATAGAGACACCGCCGCGGCCCAGAGGGAAAACTCTCGCGGAACGCCCGAACTCGCGAGCGAACCGCGTTACTCCCCGCGCCGGAACTTCAAGCGCAGGACGTTTAAGAGCGCACCGAGCGCGGCAAGGTAGACGACGAAGACGGCGAGCCAGCCGAGGAACGGAACGAACCCGACGACGAGGAGGACCGCCGCGCCGAGGAGGATGTGGTACCACCGAAGGTCTGTCCGCCGCTTCATGAAGAGCGAGGCGACGAGGATGATGGTGATCGGCGTGGCGAGGATGAGAAGCGCGGCGTAGAGCAGGCCAGCGGCAATCCCGGGTAGAAAGCCGATGACCGTGATGAAGGCGACGATGATGGCCGCGGGCGCCACAACGAGGAAGATGAAGCCCCGCAGGAGTTCCCTGCCGAAGTGCGATGTCGCCTGTACAACCGCAGCAACCACATCCTTTCGCATCGTGTACCAGAGAAGGTAGGCAAAGACGAGCGTTGCAAGGGTTTTCACGAAGAGGAGAATGGAGAAGATGCCGGCGAACACGCCTGCGCGCGCGCCCGACGTGGCCGCGGTGCTGGTCGCCTTGTGGAACGTGGTCTCGCCCACGATACGCGCGCCCTGCTCGATGGTCGCTTCCGACGGAGATGTATAGGTGAAGGAACCCTTGACGACCGCGTTCGGGCCGAGCGTCACGTTCTTGCCGCTCGGTATCGTCAGATCTTTCTCCACGGTGCCGTTGATGTAGACGGCTCCGCCACGGACGGTCAAACTCCCCGCCACGCTGCCGTTAAAGTTCAGGGTTCCGGCAGCGATGTACGAATCCTTTGCGATCGCCGTGCCGGGCAGCACGGTGACCTCGCCGGCGGCGGCCATGAGCTCACCGACCAGGGTTCCACCCACCGACACCTGCCCGCCGACCGCGCGGACATCCTCTGCCGTTATACTGGCCAAGGTGACGTTCCCGCCACCGACCATAATATCCCGGCCGACCTTCCCTGTGACAAACACGTAACCTCCCGCCGCAAGAAGGTCACCCTGGACCGATCCCGAAACAGTGACGTTCCCTCCCGCGACGTACACGTTATCGCTGATCGCTTCCGCGACGGAGACGTTCCGACCCGTCTTGACGTACGCGGCGAACGACAGCGCCGGCACCAGCACTCCCACTACGCCGACCGCAAGCAGTGTTTTTTTCATATACACAGTATACTACCCCCATCACGGCTCCGCGAACAGCTCCCCCCGTTCAGCGCGGAACGGAGGCGGGTACCACGCACCCGGTATAGCTCTTCTCGACGCCGTTCTCAAGAACCAGCGCGCCGTCCCCTTTGCTCCAAAAGATGAACGACTCGTCGCCGTTCGCATACCGTGCCCCGTCGGCGGAAATGGTCTGCGGCAGGGTAAAACGGCGGCCATCGCTCAAAACGAGCGACACGCTTCCGGTCGGAATCGGCGGCTCTCCCGGCACCACGGCCGGCGGCGGTACTCCCCGGTCGAATGTGGCATCGATCGCCCGCTGTTTGTTGCAAAGATAGGAAACGTTGATCTTTGAGTGCTCGGCCGCCGCGCTTGCTCCCGCGCTCGGAAAGAGTTTCTTCGCTTCGTCCCAAAAGGCGGAGTTCTGGCGCGTTTCTTTCATGAAGTACCACCACTCGGCGCCCCAGAGATAGAATTCCTTGATGCCGGTCCGTTCCGCGAAATCAATGGTCGAGCGGAACCGGTCGATGCTCATCGTCTTGTTCATCTCCTCGTCGGCGGCCGAGGCGAGTGACGTCCGCGTCCACGGCTCGGCCTGGAGTTCGGTGTTGATGACCTCTTTGCCGAAAAGTTTTCCGACAAGCCACGCTTTCCGCGCGTAGAAGACGGGGTTTACGGGGTAGGTCAGGTACCTGCCGAACGGGTCAGAAAAAACCGTGCGGTAGAGCGTCGTGCCCACCACGTCGCCGAGCCGCGCAACCTTCCACCACAGGGAGAATTCCCCCGTGTCCGAGACCACCACCGGGTGGTGCGGGTCGAGCTCGTGCATAAGCGCAATCTCCTTCTTTAGAAATCCCTCGTCCTGCCACGGGCACGTGCCGAAGGTGAAATTGATGAGCGGTTCGTTCTCTGCCTGCCAGCGCGTGAGCGCAGCACTGTCTTTATAACGAGAGACGACCGCGGTGAGGTATGCGAGTATTTCCTTCTGCTGCTCGTCCTTCGTGAGCGACCCTGCCCACGCGGGGATGTGGCACTCCGGCCAGCGCGGCGTCCGCATCCCGACCGCGAGGAGCACGTCCGCTCCGCGCGCCGCAGCCTCGCTCATCTCGAGGTCGAGCTTCGAGAAATCAAAGCTTCCCCGCGCCGGCTCCGTTTCGTCCCACGGCGCCGCGAGTCGCAGGTGGCGCACGCCGAGGTCATCGAGGAGCGCGCGGTACGTCGCCTGCCACTTGAGCCCCAGGTTCTCCGCGTACGACGGCACGAAGGTGACACCCCAGCGGACGTCCACGGCGGGCGGCGTCCGGCCGGCGAAGAAAAAGGCGATGAGAATGATAATGACCGCGACGATGGCCGCGACGAGCACCTTGAGAGTCCGCTTTAGGGTGTTCTTCCACATACTATTATCGCTGCGCGGCGACGAGGACGACCGTACCCGCGAGAATGAGGAGCGCGGCGAGCGTCCGCTGGATGATGACCCGCCGCGTGTGCGATTCGTGGATGATGGACGGCGCGAACCGCGAGAAGAGAGCGGCGAATACGATGACGAAAACGTACTGCACCCCTTGGAGCGCGTTCACGAAGGCCAGGGCGAGCGGTGGCACCACGGCCACGGCGATGTTCTGCAGAACCGCCCCCGCCGCCCCCAACCCTTGGTTCCCGAGAACGGCGGCGGTCGCGAGGAACGAACCGCGTCCGCCGACGCCCGATGGCGCGTGTTCGCGCGCATCCCGCCGGAGGCGCGGTGATGCGGTGAAAAGGACGAGGGCGGTCGCGAGGGCCCCGAGGCGCATCCAGAGGAACCCCGACCAGAACGGCTGGGCGAGGTACGCGGCTTTCATGAGCACGAAGTACGCTGCGAAGAGCACTGCGGCGAAGAACGCGTTCATGAGACCCCGGGAAATAATGGCGCGCACGCTCTCTGCGGTCGCGACGATGGAGGCCCCGATGAAGAGGATAAAAGCGACGATCTGCGGAACGCCGGGCATCACGTTGGGAAAGATCATTACACTCGCTGCGAGCGTCATGAACGGTAGGAGACCGCCGATAGCCGTGTCAATGCTCGACACTTCGTACCGCAGCACGCCGCGGTAATACACGATGAGCGCGCCAATGAAAATCGCGCCGGCGGCGAGCGCGAGGGCGGCTGCCCCCGGCGCGGGCACGGGGAACCCGAGAAAGGGGGTGAGGAAGAGAACGAGCCCACCGAGGAGGCCGACGTAGAACGCGTATGTCACCGGATGTGGCAGCGACCCCGAGAGCAGGTACTTATCGCCGATCGAGGAGAGCGCGAAGAACGCGTAGGAGGCGACGGCAAGGATGAACCAGAGCATGGGGATGTTACTCGGCGGGGATTAGACGAGCGATGGCCTCCGTGCCGCCGCGGTCCGCGTTCACAAAGCCGTTCATCGCGGCCTCGGCGAGTCGCCCGCTCGTCAAAAGGTCCGGCAACCACTCGTGCGCGAGGTGTGGCGGGAGCTGGTCGATGCCCGCCCCGAGGTACGTGAGCCACTTACGATTCTGTACTTCCTGCGAACCGATGGGTGGAGCGATGATGACGGGGATGCCGAGCGCGACGAAGAACGAGAGTTCCGATGGCTTGGTCCAGAGGATGTCCGCGGTCACGAGGAGCTTGTTGAATGCAGTGAAGTACTCATCCTTCGTCGCGGCGAGGTCGACGACGATGGTGTCGCCGAGGTACGAAGCGATGCCTTCGGCGCGCACGGCGGCGTAGAGCTCTTCCGCGACCGACTTCGAGGTGCCGGCGACGAGGTGGAGCGAAAGCTTCCGTTCCACAATGAGACTTTTGAGCGCGCGGACGAGTTTCGCGCCAATCTCAACCTGCGCGCCGGCGCCGCCGATGGCGAAGACGACCGTGAGCGGCATCCCGTTGCGGTTGAGCTTCGCGGCCTGTTCACCAAGGTGCTCGGCTACGAGCGAACCGTAGCGAAGCCGGTAGCGGCCCGAGGGATCAAGCCGGGTGAGGCGCGCGGCGAGCGAGCGCTGTGCCACCACCGATCCCCGACCGACGAGCTCGGGCGGGAGCGGGAACCCCGTGTGGTGGATGTTCCCTGCGGGGACGCCGTAAGAAAGGAGGCGCGCGGCAGAGCGGTCGGTCGACGCGCAGTACTGGATACGGGTCCGGCCCGGATGGAGCGGCGCCCACGCGCGCGAAATGTCCGCGTCGGTCACGACCGCGTAGATCGGCCCCGGGTACCCCCACTCCTCCGCCATGAAGGCGACGGTCGCGAAGGTGGTGATGAGAGGGATGGGCCGCTCGGCGAGCCGTTCAATAATGAGGTGACGGCCCCAGCCGCGCCGGATGAGGCGGTAGGTATTTCTAAGCTGCAGGGTCGGCGCCTCGTCGTGCCGCAGCGGACTCGCCTCGCCGGAGCTACGGCGAAGCGGATAGTAGGGCCGGATACGCTGAAAGTAGTCGAAGGTGCGAAAGGCCGCAGCACCGAGGAATCCCTTCCCCGCGAGACGTGAGGCAAAATAGTAGAACGACTCGAGCCGCCGCCAGGTAGTGCGGTCGGACGCCGGAATACCGTCATACCTGTTTGCAGTGAGCACAACCTCGTCCGGCGCGAGGAACGCGAGCGCTGCAGCGGGCCGCTGGTGACCATACCCCATGTCGGCGGCGACCACCCACGCCCGCCCTTTGGGCCGAGCAGTATTTTTCACCATTGATCGGTAACGTCGAGGCCCTTCGTATGCACCATGACTCTATGATACCAAATCACCGACGAGCGGGGGAAATGTCTCATTACTAACGCTTCATTTCTAATCCTTACACCCTAATCCCTATTCCCCACTACTCACTTGTAGTACGCCCTGTTCTCGACGCGGAAATCGATGTACTCGAGCTTGTGCAGACCGGCCGCGATGCTCGAACTGCTTCCGCCGGTGAGCGACCGCATCACGGCGAGCGCATTGTCCGCCGGGAACCGCAAGCTGAAGTAGAGCGTTGGGCCTACCTGTCCGGCAGGCAGGCCGTCGTAGGTCGCGACCCGTATCTCCTCGAGGTCGAGATCGTCGAGGCGAACCTCCGCCACGCCGACGCCTGACGCCGCGAGCACGCGGAAGATAGAGAAAAGGTTCGGCACAAACCGCGCGGGAAGAATGGTCGATCCCGGCCCCAGGTGCTCCTGCGAATAGTCGTGCACGATGCGAATGACGCTTCCCTCCGCGTCGGGGGCCCGCTCGAAAATGACGCCATCCTCGTCGAACCAGAAACATCGCGCCGACTCCTCGACGGCGGTTTCCGTGTACGGCACCGCATCCGCACCTGTTGATATGGTATCGGTTGCTTGCACTCCATCCGCGCTTGGCATTCCATCAGCGTTCATCTGCTTGTTATCTGCGTTTATCCGCGTCCCGTGGAGACACCAGATGCCGAACGGTTGCCGCTCGGTGACCGAGAGCGTCACCTCGTGAGCGACGTAGCGTTTCCCGAAGGCCACATCTTTGACCGCCGGCAGGAAGCGGAGCATGTCGCGGGCCGCGCCCGCCGTCCACGCGAGCATGTTCCCCGCGCCGAGGAACCGGCCAACGAACGAATCGCGCGCCGCGAGGCCGATGGCGAGCGACCTGATGTTCTCCGCGGGCACGTTCACGGTTCCCGCAACCGTCACCGTCTGCACAGCGAGGAGCGGCGAAACGATTACCGTCCACGCCGCACCGATCGTAAGCAGGCACACGCCGGTGACCGCGGTCGTCGCGATGATGAACCGTCGGCGGCGCTGCCGCGCGCGGTTCGTCCGCATGAGGTAACCGTCAACGTTGCTCATGATACCGTTCTATTGTACACCAGGTAGTGAAAATTCGACCGGAGATATGAAAATAGCCACGTTCGAATAGCGAAAAAGCGCAACGTGACGATAGTCACTACTGATTACGCCCTCACCAACAAGTCGAATTTCTACTACCTGGCACAGTCGGGTCCCCACGACTGCCGCCAAGGCACCCGCACGCAAGAGATAAAACGCTATCCAATAGTATCCTGCCCAACGTACTGCTGCAGTACTTTCGGCACCCGAATTTTCCCGTCCGCGGTCTGGCAGTTCTCCATAATGGCGATCAAGGGTCGCGGCGTCGGCATCGCGGTGTTATTCAAAAGGTAGGCGAACTTCCGCTCGCCGCTCTTCGTGACATACTTCACATTCAGCCGCCGTGCCTGCCAATCCGTAAAGTTGCTCGCGGAACCGGTCTCGGCCCAGCGGTTCGTGCCCGGCAGCCACGCTTCGGTGTCGAACATCTTATACTTCCCGAGTCCCATGTCGCCGGTGCAGATCTGTATCTGCCGGTACGGCAACCCAAGCTCCTCATGCATCTCACGCGTGATGCCGACCATTTCTTTTTGCAACTTGTCGCTCACGGCGATATCGGCCGGCGCGATAACCACCTGTTCGACTTTCATGAACTCGTGCACACGGTAGAGCCCCTTCGTGTCTTTCCCATAACTGCCGATCTCGCTCCGGTAGCACTGGCTGAAACCGCAGACACGGATGGGCAGGTCCTCCTCCTTGAGCACCTCGTCGCTGTAGTACGCGAGGAGCGATGGCTCCGCCGTGCCGACCAAAAACTTCCGTTCCTTGCTCCACTCGCCCGTAACCTCGCGGTCCGCGGAGGCGACCTCGTAGATCTCGTCGACCTGCGGGTCATATGTCATTCCTTTGAAGTAGCCGCTGCCGAAGAGCGCGAACTCTTTGACCAAGGTCGGCGGCAGCATCGGTACGTACCCTTTACTCACCATCTTGTTAAACGCGTAGAGCATGAGCGCCATCGTGAGCCGCGCGCCGCCGTCCACGAGGTAGTAGCCGCGGTAGCCGGCGACCTTCGCGCCGCGTTCGAAGTCGATGATACCCAGCTGCTTCGCGAGTTCGATGTGGTCCTTCGGTTTGAAATCAAATTTCGGGATGTCACCGCCGTGGAGGATCTCCACGTTGTCGTTCTCGTCTTTACCCACCGGCGTGTCGGCCGACGGGATGTTCGGCACCTGCACCATGAGCGCCGTGAATGTTTTCTCAACCCCGTCGAGCTCGGCGGCCAGTTCCTTGAACTTCACCTTGAGCTCCGTGCCGCGCTCGCGGTCCTTCGTGCGCTTCTGTTCGGCGCGCAACGTTTCGCTCTCTTCAATGAGCTTCCGCCGCCGTTCGTCCACGTCGAGCAGAGCGCCAACGTCGAGTGTAACGCCCTTCTTTTGCGCCGCATCCTGCACCTGCTCCGCGTTTTCCCGGATGAACTTAATATCCAGCATGGTTCATACTATAGCGCACATCGTTTTGGATGTGAAACGCGAAGAGGGGTCGCCTAGGCGGCCCCTCTTGTTAGCTTCGTCCGGATTCTTGTTCTTCGTGTCCACTCAAGGAAACGGAATTACTCCGGTGAGCTCTTCTGCCCGTCGCGAACCACACACCTCATAGTGAGCCGATCTTTAAGTTCTTCGACTATCTCGCCGCACACTTCATGAACCATCTCAAGAAGCAAATACCTCGCCTCATCTGCAGAGTCAGCGGGTGAGAGTAGGTCGGCCACGGGTTCCTTCATCCTGCCAATTGGCTTCGCAATCTCCGAAAGCTCTTTAAAAAGGGAGCCTAAGCATTCCCGCAAGCGTAACTTTACCATTTGTGGTAGTAGGTGCCTCGAAAGCAACGCAATACGGGTTTCTTCAACACTCATCTCTTTCATATGCGGCCACCTCCTAGGGGCCATAGAAAAGTTAGCTACCCTCGGTATATACCGCACCGTCTGTTTTAGGTACACACATATGGCGGGTTAGTAAGTTGGTATTCTTGCAAGTATTCATTCGGTGTTTTGCCGCCCAGCCCACAGTGCTCAAGGTCGTTGTAGTATATGTTCCATCGTTTCAGCTTCCGCTGCAAATCAGCAACATCTTTGAAACGATGCGCCTCGTAGAACTTTTCCTGGTCCTCCCGGTGGCTCCGTTCAACGGTACCGTTCTGCGCCGGCTTTCCCGGGTCGATGAGGTAGTGGGCGATGTCGTGTTCTGCACACAACACATCAAACGCATGGAGCGTCTTCGGCGACAGGTCGCTCCGCTTCAGATTCCCTCCGGCGTACCGATTCGTGAATATGATGCCGTTGTCCGTTTTCACGGCTCGTAGGGGATGCGGGAATCGCCGCAGCACCTCTTCAAGGAACAACACGGAGTAGAAGCTCGATTGTTCCTCAAAGACCCGCAGATATCTCCATCGCGATGCGGTATCAATGGCGGTGTATTGATAATATCGTTTGTTTGCAATGCGCCCGGGCACATACTTCACATCGATTTCCATGAGCTCTCCGGGCTTGCGCTCCGCTCTGATATATTTGTAGACGACCTTCTTTGCTCGATATCTGCGTACGAGCCCCTCCTTTTTCAGAATCTTCCCAATAGTGCGCGTATCGATGTGCGTTCCTTCCCTGGCCAGCTGCCAATGGAGTTTCTGGGCGCATTTCTTTGTTCTCTTCCGTAGGGCAATGACTCGTTCTTTGAGCCAGATCGGTGTTTCAACGCGATAGGTCTTTGGCTCGGTTGACCGTGGCTCGAGGGCATCTGACCCGCCCTTCCGATACGCTGCCACCCACCGCTCAAGGCTGCGCTTGCCGTAGGGGCAGACGCGCGCCACGTCTACGAGCCTGATCTCGCCCCGTACGATGGGCACTACCCACCGGAGGCGTTCTTCTTTAATGGTTGTTGCCATGGATATAGCCATTTCCGGATAGTACCGGAAACCGCCATATGTGTGTGCACATTACCCGTCGCATTTGACAAGTTCTGTCCGCGTCGTACACTAAAAGTAACCATCACCGCGTCCCCGCCCTGGCGGGACCACACGGAATTACCGCCTCCGGAGGTGATGGGAAAGTGAATAAACGAAGAGTCCCGATGTTACATCGGGGAAGCTGGGTGGAACCGTCCTGAGCATAGTCGAAGGACCCCAGACAACGAGTCGCGTTGTTCTGGGCATTTTTTATTGAATCTACTAATGTACGAATCGGTACGAATGTACTAATGTAAGTATAATTCGTACATTAGTAAAAATTAGTAATTATAGGAGCCATGAAGAATCAAAAAACCTCACCGTCAGATCTTGAGTACCTTCGTCACTCGCTGGCGCACCTTTTGGCCGCCGCGGTGATGGAACTCTGGCCCGACACGAAGCGCGCTATCGGCCCGGCCATCGAGAACGGCTTCTACTTCGACTTCGAGTTCTCAAAGCCGATCTCCGACATCGACCTGCCGAAAATAGAGGAAAAGATGCGCGAACTGTTGCCCACCTGGAACACCTTCACCAAGCACCTGCTCACCGCGGCGGCGGCGAAAAAGGAGTATCCGAAGAATCCCTACAAGCACGAACTTATCGACGAATTCTCCGAACACGGCAAAAAGAAAATCAGTTTTTATAAATCGGGGAACTACTGGGACCTCTGCCGCGGCGGCCATGTTGAGAATGCCCGGGAAATAGACCCGAAGGCTTTCAAACTTGACCGCATTTCCGGCGCCTATTGGCACGGGGACGCGAAAAACCCGATGCTCACCCGCATATACGGCCTGGCCTTCCGTACCAAAAAAGAACTGGACGAGCATCTTAAGCTCCGCGAGGAAGCCCAGCGCCGCGACCACAAGGTGCTCGGCCCGAAGCTCGACCTATTCACGTTCTCTGACCTGGTCGGAGGGGGGCTGCCCCTCTGGACGCCGCGGGGCACGCTCCTCCGTGATCTCCTCGACAAATTCGTCTGGGAACTCCGCCGAAAATGCGGCTACCTGCGCGTGGAAATCCCCCACATCACCAAGAAGGAACTGTACGTGACGAGCGGGCACTGGGATAAGTTTAAGGACGACCTCTTCCGTATAAAAACGCGCGAAGGACACGAGTTCGCGATGAAGCCGATGAACTGCCCGCACCACACGCAGATATACGCCCGCCGGCCCTGGAGTTACCGCGAGCTGCCGCAGCGATACGCAAACACGACGATGGTCTACCGTGACGAGCAGAGCGGGGAGCTCGCCGGGCTCTCGCGGGTCCTGAGCATCACGCAGGACGATGCGCACGTCTTCTGCCGCATGTCGCAGGCGAAGGCTGAATTCCTCACGATATGGGACATAGTCCAGGAATTCTATCGGGTCTTCGGATTTTCGCTCCGGGTGCGTCTCTCTCTGCATGACCCTGCGCATCCGGAAAAGTACCTCGGAAGCCCGAAGCACTGGACCTTAGCGGAAGGTGTCCTCCGCGAGATAGTCACGAGCCGGAAGGGCGACTGGTTCGAGGGCCTCGGCGAGGCCGCGTTCTACGGGCCGAAGCTCGACTTCATGGGCAGGGACGCGTTGGGCCGGGAGTGGCAGGTCGCCACTATCCAACTCGACGTGAACATGCCCGAGCGGTTCGACCTCTCGTGCACGAACGAGAAAGGAGAGAAGGAACGCATCGTGATGATCCACGCGGCCATCATGGGTTCCATCGAACGTTTCCTTTCCATACTCATCGAGCACTTCGCGGGCGCATTCCCGGTATGGCTCGCGCCGGTGCAGGCGGTCATACTCCCCGTTAGCGAGAAGTTTGAAACCTACGCGCGGAAGGTTTCCGCGGCTCTCCAGGAACTGGACCTCCGCGTCGAATTAAGCGACCCGAACGAAACCCTGGGAAAACGCATCCGCGAAGCGGAACTCATGAAAATCCCCTACGTACTCGTGGTCGGCGAAAAAGAGGAGTACAACAAGAGCGTGAACGTGCGCCACTACCGGCGCGGTCAGGAGGGTGAGGTGAATATTGAGAAGCTTGTTGAAAAGATACAGAAGGAGGTCACCGACAAGGTCATTTAAAATTTTTGCGGCCCCTGACGAACTTGCGTGTCAGGGGCCGCGATGCGACCGCTCATGTCCCGCTGGTTTCCTTCGCGCGGACTCATTCATTAGACAGACGCCGTCCCTCAACTGACAATTGTCAGAGCCGCTCGGCACAACCTTCCGGGTAGCACCGAGATTGAGGGTATTGATACGGATCTTCGGTTGCCGAGTCGCGATATAGATGAGGGTCCAGAGACCAGCAAGGATGAGAACTGCCCCACATATAGCGTAAGGGTTCATACCAAAGCTCCTTTCGTTAAATGTCTTCCTGGGGTTGGCACGAAATCTTTCAGATGCGCCCCTCCCAGGTAACACAGCACCACAGCAACTACCATCACTATCAAAATCCCTACAGTGAACTTGACGCTCTCCAAAAGTTTCGGCATAGCAGCACCTCTCCGAGAGAAAGATAAGACAAGTACCTACTTCCCGTTATACCAAGCCATGACAAAAAAACAAGCCGGCCTCGTCAAACCCAAGCTCGTCGCCGTTGTCGGCCCGACGGCGAGCGGCAAAACGGCGCTCGCGATCAAGATCGCCCAACGATTCAACGGCGAGGTCATCTCCGCCGATTCTCGACAGATCTACCGCGGGATGGATATCGGAACCGCGAAAATCTGTATCACGAATCAGACACGAAAGCGGGTCCCGAATATTCGCGAATATTCGCGGCATCCCGTATTCGAGATCGATTCGAGAATACCCCACTACTTAGTGAATATTCGCGATGTAAACGAGGACTACGTCGTTGCCGAGTACAAACGCGACGCTATCCGGGCCATCCGCTCCATTCTGCGCCGAGGCAAACTTCCCATCCTCGCGGGCGGCACGGGGCTCTACGTACGGGCGGTGGTTGAGAATCTCGACATCCCGTCCGTTAAGGCGAATACGAAACTACGCGAACGACTGGAACGCGAAATAAAGATGAAGGGACTCGGTCATCTCTTCAAACGGCTTGTCGCGCTCGACCCCGACGCCGCTGACGCCGTTGATCCAAAGAACCCGCGCCGCGTCATCCGCGCGCTTGAGGTGGCGCTTGCAACCGGAAAGCCCTTTACCGCGCAGCGGAAAAAAGGTGAACCGCTCTTCGCCGTACTTCAACTTGGTATTACCCTTCCTCGGGAAGAACTGCAAGCGCGCATCAGCCGGCGTATCGATGGCATGTTCAAAGACGGTCTCGTGAACGAAGTGCGGCGACTGATAAAAAGATACAGTAAAGATCAGAAAGCTTTCGACGCCATCGGCTATCGCGAGGTCATTGCATATCTCGACGGAAAGATTTCGAAGGAAGAATGTGTCGCGCAGATGGAACGCAATACATGGCACTACGCAAAGCGGCAACTGACGTGGTTTAGAAAAGACAAAACGGTGCATTGGATAAAAAACAGCGCCGAAGCGCTGCGATTGGTATCGAAATTCGTAAACCGGTGAACAGCTACGCTGCTACCGCAACAATTTTTTGAATGTGTCCCCGAGCATCTGCGGATTTCCCCGCCCCCTCAGCTTTCCCATCGCCTTGCCGATAAGAAACTGCATGCTCGCTTGCTTGCCTTTTTTATAGTCAGCGACTGCCTGCGGATTCTCCATGATGACCTCGCCCACAACGCGCTCGAGCTCGGATGAGTCCGAAATCGTTTCGAGCCCTTCGGTCCTTAAAATTTCTTCGGGGTCGCCGCCCTCCATTGCCATCGTCCGCAAAATATCCTTCGCCTGCCGGCTCCCGATGGTCCCGTCCTCGATGAGATCCACGAGGTGTGCGAAACGCTCCGGCGTTATCTTCCCCGCCGCGAGCGTTGCTCCGGCCTGCCCGTCCGTAGCCTGGCGAAGGCGGGTTTCTGCAAGGAGCCCGAGGAGGTCGCTCGTCAGGTAGTTATAGAGCAGTGTGACGACGTGCTTCACGGTCACCTGTTCCTTGTCTTCCACCTCACGCTCGGCGAGTTCTGACTCGGCCGCCTCGAAAAAGTCCGCAAGCTGTTTATCGACGACGAGTAAATTCGCCTGTATCTCGGTGAGTCCGAACTCTCGGACGAACCGCTCGCGCTTCGTCGCCGGGAGTTCCGGCAGCTCGTCTCGCAAGCGGTCAACGTCGAAAACCTTCGTTTCGAAAGGCGGCAGGTCCGGCTCCGGGAAGTAGCGGTAGTCGTGGGCTTCCTCCTTCGAGCGCTGGGAAACCGTCACGCGCTTCACGTCGTCCCATCCGCGCGTCTCATGCACCACCTTCTCGCCGCGAACGAGCACCTCCGCCTGACGCTTGAGCTCATACTCGGTGGCGTCGTGCACCGCCTTGAACGAATTGATATTCTTCACTTCAACCTTCGTCCCCATATTCAAGCTCACGTTCGCCTCGACGCGCATTTGCCCTTTCTCCATGTCGGCATCCGAGATGCCGAGGTAGCGCAGGATGAGTTGGAGCTCTTTCGCGAACCGCACGGCTTCCTCTGCACTGCGTATATCTGGCTCGGTTACGAGTTCCATGAGCGGCACGCCAGCGCGATTGAAGTCCACCAGACTTGAAGCCTGAAGCCTGAAGCCTGAAACATTGTCCTCGGTTTCAGGTTTCAGGTTTGAGGTTTCATGAAGCAGCCGCCCGGTATCCTCTTCCAAATGCACGCGGCGCAGGCGCACGTCGTGGAGCTTGCCGCCGACGATGAGCGGCTGGTCGTACTGCGATATCTGGTATCCCTTCGGGAGGTCGGGATAGAAATAGTTCTTGCGGTCGAACTTGGTGACGGAATTCACGGCACCGCCCAACGCGAGGCCGGTCTTGATGACGGCCTCGACCGCCTGCTTATTGATGGTCGGGAGTGTCCCCGGGTGCCCGAGGCAGACCGGACAGACGTTCACATTCGGCCGCGTCTCGCTCGAATTATTGAGCGAATCGCAGAACATCTTTGTCCGCGTCTTCAACTCCGCATGTATTTCGAGTCCGATGGTCGGTTCGTAGTCCATGGGTAAACTATACGACGCCTCCTACTCGTCCACAAATAGCCGCTTCGCGAGATAGTTCCGTATCACCCGCGCGGTCGGCGGGAACATCGGGCTCGGCAGGTCGGTGAGCGGAAACCACCGCCATTCGGTTATCTCGTCCGGCTCCATTACGCGTGGTTCACCCTTCCAGCGCGTCGCGAGAAATCCGATGGTTATAAAGTGGGCATCGGGAACGACGTCGCTCATTATGCTCACGATCTCAAGGGACGACGGGTCCACCTCGATGCCCGCTTCCTCCATTACCTCGCGGCACGGCCCGCCGGTCAAGCTGTCGCCGAAGTCGAATTTTCCGCCCGGCACCGTCCACGTTCCCTCGCCGTGTAATTCACTGCCGGCCTTCTCGGGATCGGCGTGCCGGTGTCCCAAGAGCACCGTGCCATCCTTGACGAGCATCACTCCGCACCCCGCACCGACCCGCTTCTTTTCCATGGCTACAGATACTTCTTTACGATTGCCCATACCCGCTCATGAATCTCGCCTATCGAAAGCAGCCGATTGCCCTCGAAACACTCGACGAGCTTGAAATCGCGCGGAAACGTTCTGACCATCGAAAGGTACGTCTGCTCGGCAAGTTTCAGGTGTTGCAGGTCAGCCTCGTGGATGTCGCGCTTCGCACCGCCGACATATTCGCGCTTTCCTTTGCCGTCTACGAGCCGCTGGGCAATCGCCGCGGGCACATGAAGCACGAGCGTGAGGTTCGGACGCGGGATGCCGAGGATACGGTACTCAAGGTTGTAGAGCCATCGGAAGAACCGTCGCCGCTCGCGCGGATCTTTAATCTTCGCGCCTTGGTGGCCCATGTTCGATGGCAGGTAGCGGTTCGCGACGACCACGCTGCCCTTTCCGAGGGTGACGCGGATGCGGGGCGAGATATCGAACCGATCGAGCGCATAAAAAAGCGAAGCGCGGTAGGGCCCCACTTCGCGCCAGCCGCCGTACCTGCCGTTCAGATACTCGCGCACAAAGTATGACGACGGTTTGCCGTACTGGGGAAAATCAACGGTCGCTGCCTTCTTGCCGACTTTTTTGAGCCGCGCCACGAGCCGCTTGAACTGTTCCGTCTTCCCGCTTCCGTCGGTACCCTCGATGACGATGAAGGTGCCGCGTCTTTTCATCAGCCTATTCTAGCATTCATAACCGCATAACAAAAACACCCCGTGCGGGGCGTGTCGGGCGTAAACGAAACGGATACTACTCTACGGTAATACCCATTGACCGCGCCGTGCCCTCCACAATTCGCTCCGCGGCGTCGAGGTCGTCGGTATTGAGGTCAACCAATTTGCGCTCGGCGATGGCGCGGACGTCCGCTTTCGTTACCTTGCCCACTTTCCCGGTCAAGGGGTTCGCCGCTCCCTTCTCGATACCGGCAGCCTTCTTGAGGAGCGCCGCAACCGGTGGGGTCTTGAGCTTGAAGGTGAAGCTCCGATCAACGTAGATGGTTATCTCCGCCGGCACCACATCACCCGTCATGTCCTTCGTGGCTTCATTGAACTGCTTGCAGAACTCCATGATGTTGATGCCGTGCGGACCGAGCGCGGTTCCGACCGGCGGCGCGGGATTCGCTTTTCCGGCTTCCAATTGCAATTTGAGGGTTGTTTTAATTTCTTTTGCCATTTTTGTTCAAGAGTGAAACGATTGATTACAAAAATGAGCACCCCGTCGAAGCTTCAGCAGAGGCGGGGAGCCATTCCATTAGACCTTTTTGACCTGCAGCGAATCCAAGTCCACCGACGTGTCGCGACCGAAGACGGAAACCATCACTTTCACGCGGCCCTTGGTCTCGTCGATCTCGGACACCTTGCCGTCGTAGTCCTTGAACGGCCCGTCGATGATCTTCACGAGGTCACCCGTGCGCAGATCAACATTGAACGTACTCTCCTCCCTACCCATGCGCATGAGAAGCGCTTCGATCTCCTCCTTCGAGAGCGGCGTCGGCGTCGTGTTATCGGGACCGACGAAACCGGTCACGCGCGGCGTATTCCGCACGACGTACCACGAATCCTCGGCGAGTATCATGTCCACGAGCACGTAGCCCGGGTATATTTTCTCCTCAATGGTCGTCCGCCGGCCGCCCTTCACGCGTATCTTCCGCTCCTTCGGAACGATGATCTGGAATATCTTGTCTTCCATCGAGAGCGATTCGACGCGCTGTTTCAGGTAGCGCGCGACCGCCTCTTCGTAGCCGGAGTACGTGTGGATGGCGTACCACTGCCGACTGCCGACTTTTTCCGTTTGATTGGGACCCTTGATCATAATCTCTAATCAATCACTAATTTTACTATTCGCGAATACGATTCGGGATTGATTTGTGATGCTCATACCTTTAAGAAGAACATCCGCAGCCCGAGCGAGAAGAGCTCATCGAACGCCCCGAGAAATATGGCGATGGCTATCGAAATGAAAATGACGACGCCGGTGAGGCGCGCTGCTTCCTGCCGCGTCGGCCAGTTCACGTGTTTGAACTCGAGCCGGGCGTCGGCGAAAAACGTCTTTATTTTCTCTACCAGTCGAGCCATTGCGTAGAGGCTATTGTACTAACTGGCGCCTAAAAAATCAAGGCGCGGCCATCCGCGTCTATCTGTGTAGTAATCCGCGCATATCTGCGTTGTTAGATATCGAGGTTCTGCACCGCGGCGGATTCGACAGGCTCACCGCGGCAGCTCGTTATACATCCAGGTTTTGTACTGCCGCAGCGTGCGCCTGAATGAATTGCTTTCGGGGGCCAACCTCGTCGCCCATCAGGACATTGAAGAGCCGGTCCGCCTTCTCGGCGTCCTCGACCGCCACCTGCTTCAGAATACGACGCTCGGGATTCATCGTGGTCTCCCAGAGCTGTTCGGGATTCATCTCGCCCAACCCCTTGTAACGCTGAATGTTGATGCCCGACTTCGCCGAGGCTTCTTCCCGCCCCTCCGGGGCAAGGCTCGCCTCACCCTGCGAGGCGGCGTCCTCATCTTTCTCCGGCGCCGCAATTTTGATTTTTGATCTTTGATTTTTGATCTTTTCCAACTCCACGATCACCTTTTCTTTCTCCACATCGCTGTACGCGTAGCGCACCTCCTTGCCGGACTTAAGCTGGTAGAGCGGAGGCTGGGCGATGTAGAGGTGTCCCGCCTCGATGATGCTCGGGAAGTAGCGGTAGAAGAGCGTGAGAAAAAGCGTGCGGATATGTGCGCCATCCACGTCCGCATCGCTCATGAGGATGATCTTGTGGTAGCGAAGCTTCGAGATGTCAAAGTTGTCCGAAATAGCAGTCCCGAGGGCGATGACGAGCGACCGAATCTCGGCATTCGCGAGCATCTTGTCGAGCCGCGCCTTCTCGACGTTCAGTATCTTTCCCTTGACCGGCAGTATGGCCTGGATGCGGCGGTCGCGGCCGGCCTTCGCCGAACCGCCGGCTGAATCACCCTCGACGATGAAGAGCTCCGATTCCTCGGGATGCTTTGAACTGCAGTCGGCGAGTTTGCCGGGGAGTGTGAGTCCCTCGAGTGCCCCTTTGCGCAGCACGGTGTCCTTCGCCGCCTTGGCGGCGAGCCGCGCTTTGGCGGCAAGGAGTACCTTCTCGACGACGCGCCGCGCTTCCTGCGGCCGCTTCTCGAGAAACTCCTTGAGGGCCTCGTTCACGACCGCCTCGGTCGCCGTCCGGGCCTCCGGATTCCCGAGCCGGGCCTTCGTCTGCCCCTCGAACTGCGGCTCGCGGAGCTTTACGGAAACAACGGCAACGAGTCCCTCGCGGGTATCGTCCGAGGTCAGGTTCTCGTCTTTCTCTTTGAGGTACCCTTCAGCGCGGCCATAGGTGTTGAGGGAACGCGTCAGGGCCGAGCGGAAACCGGTGAGGTGCATACCGCCGTCCGACGTGTAGATGTTGTTCGCGAACGAGAGCTCACGCGCCTCGATGTCATCCACAAAGAGGAAGGCGGCCTCGACCTCTATCCTCCCGACCGCGCGGCCGTTGCCTTCCGCCGTAAGGTCGTGCTCTTTGTGCACATAGAATATTTCCTCCTGGAGTGGTTTCTCGTCCTCCGCGAGGTGCCGGACGAACGATTGGACGCCTCCCTCAAAATAGAACGCATAGAACTTCGGCGGCGTCGCGCGCCGGTCGAGAACGTTCAGGCGGACGCCCTTCGTGAGGTACGCCTGCTGGCGCAGGTGGTCAAGAATGCGCTTGTCGTTGTACTCGATGGCCGAGAATATCTCTTCGTCCGGCAGGAACGTGACCGTCGTGCCGGTCTGCTTGCACACACCCACCTTCTTCACCTTTGCCTTCGGCTTGCCACGCTCATACTCCTGCGCGTAGAGGGCGCCGTCGCGGCACACCTCGACCCGGAGCCACTTGGACAAGGCATTCACCACCGAGACGCCGACGCCGTGGAGACCCCCCGAAACCTTGTACGATTCGCCGCCGAACTTACCGCCAGCGTGGAGCGTAGTCATCACGGTCTCCAAGGCCGACTTCTTCGTCTGCTTATGCGTCTCGACCGGAATGCCGCGCCCATCGTCGATGACACGCACCTGCCCCTTCGGTAGGAGCTCGACGGTAATATTCTTCGCAAACCCCGCCATCGCCTCGTCGATGGAGTTGTCCACGACCTCCCACACGAGGTGATGGAGACCATCGGTGCCCGTCGAGCCGATGTACATGCCGGGCCGCTTGCGGACCGGTTCGAGCCCCTCCAACACGTAGATATCCTTCGCGGTGTATGAGACGTTGTTGCCGCCTCCCGCGCTCGCCGCGGGAGCCGGAATTGCCTTGTTTTTCTTGAGGTTTTTGGGCATTCGAACTGTTTACAAAAAATAAGGGCCGGGTTCCTCGGCCTTAAAATACTACCACGAAGCGGGGGTCTCCGGCAATCGAAAAATCGCTCTTAAAAAGAAACAAGCCTCATCTTGAGACGAGGCTTTTTCATGATTGCGTTGCAATTTCTTTTACGGAATCCCGTCGGCGTGGTTCTTATGAACCGGTGTAAGATACGATATGCCGCGAAAAATTTTCCGCAGAAAGAATTGCACTTATAAATTCACAAGTATGACTACGTCTAGTTTACCGCCCCCGCCAGCCCCGTCAATGGCCCCTGTGGATAAGTGCAAAAGCTTATAGAATACGGGCCTCGGAGTCGAAATTTGTGCGGGCCATCGTGGTATACTAAGGGTGATATGAACTTCCGCACGCCGGTCGTTCTCACTGCCGCGGTAACCGCACTCGGCATCCTCGCTGCGCTACCCGCAGGTGCCTACCCACCGCAGGACAGACCCTGCTGCGTCGCGGTTGATGTCCTTAGCTCTTCGGAAATCACCGTTTCGTGGCCACCAGTGACCGCCGACCCGGCGGTCACCGGCTACAAGATCGAACGGGAATTTCCCGTCGGCGGCGGCTTCACGACGATCATCGCCGACACCGGCTCGACCGTGCACGCCTACAACGACTCGGGCCTTACGCCGGGCCAGATGTACAGTTACCGCGTTTCCGCCATCAACGCCGACGGCGTCGGTCCGGCCTCGACCAACCTGGCCGCTGCAAGCACCTATACAATGCAGATTCCCCTTCCGCCGGATGTCCCAAAAAACTTCGTTGCATCGCCCGTTTCCGGCTCGCAGATCAACCTCTCATGGACGGCGCCCACGAGCGTCACGGCGATAACCGGCTACCGCATCGACCGCGAATTCCCCATCGGCGGCGGCTTCACCGGCATCCTCAATACCAGTTCGACCGCTACAACCTACACGGACACGAACCTCTCCCCGGGCGCGACCTACAACTACCGCATCTTTGCCAACAATACGTACGGCCAGAGCTACCCCTCGGCGCAGGCAGCCGCGACGACGCTCATGCCTCCGAGTGCTCCCCAAAACGCGCAGGCGACCCCGGGTGACGGCCAGGCGACGGTACAGTGGACACCGCCATACTCTACCGGCGGCGGCATCACGGGGTACGTCGTTGCGGCGGCGACTTCGACGACCGTCGCCGGCACCGCGACGAGCACCGTCATCACGGGCCTCACGAACGGAATGTCGTACTCTTTTGGCGTGAGCGCCATAAATCCCGCCGGCCAGAGCCCAGTGGTCACGACGAACGCGGTGACGCCGACGCCGGCACCCATCCTAACAGTGCCCGCAACCACCACACCGGCGACGACACCATCGCCCGCAACGGTGGTGCCCCCGCTCGATACCCAGGCAATCCAGGCACAACTCACCGCACTCTTCACCTCCTTTCGGTCGTTACAGACGCAGGCAAATGAACAACAGAACACCACGACGTCACCAGCGACCGTGGCATCCGCTACACCACCGCCAACCTTCTCGGGCGAGCGAGGCGTTGGTTCGAGCGGCGACGATATCCTCGCGCTCCAAAACTTCCTCATTATGAAGAATGCGGGGCCGTGGGCACAACAACTCAAAACACACGGCGCAACGGCCTACTTCGGCACGCTCACCAAAGCGGCGCTCCTCGAGTTTCAAAAGAGCGTCGGCATCGCCGGCGCCAATGGCCACCTCGGACCGGCGACACGGGCGTACTTC
>Ga0315273_10000045_pt1 | contig 102734 bp, 85 predicted proteins | sample YL17G02_0_MG_FD_205753 | JGI IMG/M metagenome (GOLD analysis project Ga0315273, IMG submission 205753) | Sediment microbial communities from Yellowstone Lake, YNP, Wyoming, USA - YL17G02_0 | ecosystem: Environmental > Aquatic > Freshwater > Lake > Sediment | place: USA: Wyoming | collected... | reverse complement strand
GACGGGGACGAGGCCGCCGTGCAGCGACCGCCGCGCCTCGCTGGGAGGGGTGGGTGGTAGCAGGGTGAGGCATCGGGTGTGCGAGCGCGACGGGCGCGTTGCCGCCCTCGCCGCGGCGCGCGCGCGCGCCCCCCCCCCCCCCCTCCATCTTACCGCGGCACCGCCGCCGCGTACAGCTGGTACCCCCGCGTGTTTTTGCCAAAGTCGATCTGCTTCTGTCGCTGCTCCAGGCGGCGGGGGTCGGTCTCGCGGGCCGGGGCGGGGGCGGGGGCTGGGGGGGGGGGGGGGGGCCTCGTTGCCCGCGGCGCGCGCGGCGCGCCGCGGCGCTAGGGCGCGCGGCGGCGCTCCCGCCCGCCCGCCGCCGCGTCCGGCGTTTCCTTCCGACCCCGCAGCGGCGGCCGCGCCCTCCCCGGCCGCCCCCACCACAACCCAATCCCCATCCCCGCGCTCACCCGGCGCCTCGTCCACCGCGAACTCGTCGCTCGTGTCGCGCGGGGGTGGGCGCGACGAGCGCATGGTGGGGAGGGGTGGCGTGGTGGCGGAAGGGAGGGCCGCGGGTGTGGGCGATTCCTCGGCGCACACCTCTGCCACAGCCCGGCGGTTGGTGGCCGCCACCGCGCCCGGATGACGACGGACAAGACCGCGCCCTGTCCCGAGCCCGGCGGCCCGCCCGCCGCGCCGGGCGCCGCCCCTCCCGCCGCTGCGCCGCGCGACGCGCCGGCCACGCCGCGCGGCGCCGACGGCGCCGGCGGGGAGGGCGGCAGCCCCGGACCGGACGCGCCGGGGACGGCGGGCGCGGGCAATGCGGCGGGGGAGGGCGCGGACGCGCCGCCGTCCGCAACCCCCTCCACCCCTCCCCCCGCCTACCTCGTCGTCCACAACGTCACCAAGAAGCACAACGTGGGCATGCTGGCCCGCACCGCGGTTGCGTTCGGCGTGAAAGAGGTGCGAGAGGGAGGGGGGGAGGGCGCGCCTTTTTCTTTCGGCCGGCGTCGGCGGCCGCGGCCGACGCGCACGCTCCACGCCCCCCCCACACACAGATCTTCCTCGTCGGCTCCCGCCAGTACCACGCGTTTGGCGCGCACGGTGCCGCGCACCACGCCACGTTCCGCCACTTTGACCGCCTCGCCGACTGCAAGGCGCACTGCCGCGCGGTCGGCGCGTCGCTCGTCGGCGTCGAGATCGACGCGGCCGCCGCCCCCGTCACCGCCGACCCGTGGACGGGGCCGACCGCGTTCCTGATGGGCAACGAGGTGGGAGGCGGGAGCATGGCGCAAGGGCGCGCGCGTGCGCGCCGAGAGACGGGGGCGCGCCGACGCCCTCCCACCCCCCACCCCCCCACCAGGGCTCCGGCCTGTCCCCCGCCCTCATCGCGGCGTGCGATGCCCTGGTCTACATCCCGCAGGCGGGCGCGGGGACGGCGAGCCTCAACGTGGTGTGCGCCGCCGCGGTCGTCCTGCACCGCTTCTCCGCGTGGGCGGGCGCGCCCGAGGCGGCGCGGGCGGGGGGGAAGTATGTGGTGGCGCCGCGGCCGCTGCGCACGGCCAAAAGAGGTGGGGGAGCGGCGGGGGGAGGGCGCGCGTGGTGTCTCTTGTCTGCGCTTTCTCCGCCGACCCCTCCCCACCCCCACCCCCACCCCCACAGGCATGCCCGACCGGCTGCCGGGCGACCTGGAGTCGCTGCGCGCGGCGCGCGCGGCGGCGGCGGCGGGGGACTGGGCCGACGGCGGCTGCGGCGGCGGCGGCGGCGGCGGCAGCGGCGGGGGCGGCTTGCTCGCCGGCCTCGCGCTCGAGTGAGGGCGAGGGGGTGGGGGTCGCGGCGCGGCACACGCACTCTCGCACACAACGCACGCACTGGTGTTACACTGTTCCCGTGCCCGCGGAAAAAAAATGTAGAGACGGGGCGGGGCGGGCCGCCCCGTCGGTGGTCGGCCCGCGAGCGCGGCTGCCGCCCGGGGAGGGTCGCGGGCGCCGGCGGGCGCGTGCGAGGGCCGCGCCGCGCGGCGCGTTGTGGGCCGCGCCCCGCCAAAAAGGGGCCGCGCTTCGAGCGACGCCGGGGCGCTGCGCGGCACCTCCCACGCTCCCCACTCCTCTCCCGGCGCCCCATCCGCCCCCTCCTCCCCCACGATGCGCGCGTCCATCGCGCGCCCCTCTTTGACCGCGCCCGCGCGCCCGCCGCGCGCGGCGGCGGCGCGCGCGCGCGCCGGCCCGCCGCGCGGCGACGCCCCGCCGCCGCCTGCCCCTCGCGTCGCGCTCTTTGAGCGGCTGGCGTCCGCCGTCGAGGCTCAGGTGTGCCGGCTGGGGCGGCGGGGGGGTGTCGGGGCGTCGGACGGGGCGCGGGCGCGCCCATCGCGCGCGTGGCTCGTCGACGCGGACCCCCTCGCCCTTTTTTTTAGGCCGCCGTCTCCCGCTTTGAGGCCAACGCCGGCCGCGCCGCCATGCTGGGCGTGTCCATGGCTATTCTGGGCGAAGTGCTGGGCCTGCTGCCACGGGTGGGGGCAGCGACGGCGCCGGAGCTCGCCGGCGCGCTCGCCGGCGCGCTCGCCGCCGCCGCCGCGGCCGTCGCGGTCGCCTCGGCCGCTTCCCGCGCCCCCGGCGCGTCTTCCAGCATCGACACCGTCCTCGCGTCCCTCACCGGGCGCGCGCGGGCGGCCGGCGCTGGCGCCGCCGCTGGTGCAGCTGTTGCGCTCGACCAGGCAGTCGACCAGGCCATCGCGGCCGCCTTTGGGGACGATTTTGTGGCGGCGCTGGTGACCATCGACATCGACGACGACGACGGCCGGTTTTAGAGAGAGAAGAGAGAGAGTGACGGTTGGGTAGGGTGGGAGGGGCTTCGAGAGCGAGCGCGTTCGAGAGCGAGCCGCCTCGACCCGCACCCGAATTCGGGCACTGCACGACTTTTTTGCTGTAACACCAACTTACGACGAAAGACGAAAAAAATCAATCAAGAACGCCGCGGGCCGACGCCGCGCGCTCGGCCGCCGCGAGCGCCCTCTCCGCCCCCCGCGCCCTCAGCGTCAGCTCGTCCACCGACACGCCGCCCGCGGGCCCCGCGTCGACGAGCCAGGGCACGACGCGGCGCCGCAGAAAGGCGCGGAGCGCGGCGGCGGTCGAACCAGGGTCGGGCGGGGGAGGGGCGCCGTCGGCCGCCTGCCGGGGCGGCCTCGCGGCCGCCACCGCCAGCCGCTCAAACGGCGCGGCCGCAGCGCCCCGGTCGGGCGCGGTGGCGAGCGCGTGGCGCAGCAGCGCGCGCCAGAGCGCGGCGACGCGCGGCGGCGGCGCGGAGGCAAGGTCGGCGCCGGCGGCGAGCGGGGCCAGGGGGACCGCGTGGGCGGCAATCAAGCCTCCCACCAGGCGGGCCGTCCGAGCGGCGCGCGGCGCGTCGTCGGCGGCCGCGGCGGCCGACAACGCGTCGCGCGCCGCCATCCGCAGCGTGGCCCGGTGCCCGCGCCCCGCGGCCGCCAGGCGCAGCAGCAGGTGGTGGTAGTACGGGTTCCAGGTGGACTCTTGCAGCGCGCACTCGACGGGGACGCGGACGACCTCTCGCGCCGCGGCGCCGCGCAGTGGGAGCCGCAGCAACCGCTCGGCCGCGTCCGCGCAGTCGGCGGCGCCCATGACGACGCAAAACGCGGCTTTGCGGGGTTCGGACGTCATGCGCTGGGACGCGGCGAGGCGCAGGAGGTCGTCGTCGGGCGGCGGGAGGAGGGGAGGGGTGGCGGTCGCCCCGCGCACCCCTCCACCACCACTCTCAAAGCCGCCCGCGGGCGGCAGCCACCACGCGCCCCGCTTGACGGGGGCGAGCAGGGCGTCCCAGGTGACGCCGTGGAGGGCCGCGGCCGCGGCGTCCGACTCGCGCAGCCAGCGGGTCGCGCCGGGGCCAGAGGCGGCCGTCGCAGCGCCGCCGCGGTCGCCCGCGAGGCGCCCGTTCTTCACGTCCAACACCAGGGACAGGAGCGCGTCCGCGCGGGGCGTGAGCGTGCCGGCCGCGCGCTGCGTGGCGACGGCGGCCGCCGCAGCGACGACCACCCCTTTCAACTCGGCCGGTGCGTCGCGCCTCAGCCGCCCTCCGGCCGCCCTCAACACCGCCGCCGCTACCGCGACGTCGGCATCGGTGAAGGAGGCGAGGCGGCGGCGCAGCAGGCCGAGCAGGGCGGGGGCGGGGAGGAGGCCGACGGCCGCGAGCGCGCACGCGAGCGACGCCAGGTTGGCGCCCGCGATGCCGTCGGACGCAGCCACCGCGCCCTCCAACGCCGCCGCCGCCCCCGCGCAAAAGTGGGCGCCCAGGTCCGGCGCGCGCGCGGCGCCCGCGACGCCCGCGACGAGCGCGGCGGCCGCCGCGGCAAACGCGGGCGTCGCCCGCGGGCCCCGGGACGCCGCCGCCAGCAGCCCATCGCACAGCGCGGGGCGCACGGCGGCCGCGCCGGCGTCGCGGTAGAGGGAGGCGAGGTCGGCGCCGATCGTCGGCAGGTTGGCGTCGGCGAGGCGGTTGAGCGCGCCCGTGACGGCGCGCGCCGCCGCGGTGGCCGCATCCTGCTGGGTAGAGGAGGCGGCGGCGCGGCGGGCGGACGGCGGGACGTAGCGTCCGGAAGGGGCCGGCGCGGCCGGTTGCGGCTCGGGTTCGCCGCCGCCCGACGACGACGACTCCCCGCCCGACGACTCCTCCTCCTCGTCCGAGCCGCCGGATGACGATGACAGCAGCGAGCCCGAGTCGGAGCCGGAGAGCAGGGAGCCGTCGCTGGCGCCGCCGCCGTCGTCGCCGGAGGAGGAGAGCTCGCCCCCGTCGCCGGCGCCGCCAGTCCACCTCTCCTCCTCGACGTCGCGCGCCGCCACCGCCGGCCGCAGCGCCCTCTCCTTCGCCGCGCCCTTGAGCCCCAGCTGCCGCGCGAGCCGCCGCTGTAGCGCCTCCTCCGCGTCGAACGCGGCCGCCGACGCGCGCCCGCCGCCCGGCGGCGCTATGACGCCGTCGGCGGCGAGCATGGCCTCGAATTTGGTGGGGGCGCGGTCGGCGCGGGCGCGTTTGCCGCCACCGCGGCCGCGGCCGCCGTCGCGCGGCCGCTTGAGGGGCGCGTCGTCGCCCGGCGGCGGCTCCCGCACCAGGCCCAGCTCTTTGCGCAGCACGGACGGCAGCGCGGGGCCGCGGCCGCCGCCGTCGCGCGGCTCGCGCGGGCCGCCGCGGCCGCGGCCGCGCATGCCGCGCCCGCCGCGGCCGCCGCCGCGGCCGCCACCGCCGCGTCGGCCCATGGCTGGGGTGGGCGCGTACGACTAGAGGGCGAGAGGGAATCGGGCGGCCGAGAATTGTGGCGCGGCCAGGCGCTGCCGTCAGCGGTTCTCTCGTCCTTCTCACGCCCACGGCGCCAACCGTTCGACAGGAGCACAGTCTTCACAATCATCAGTCGCTGCCACTCAAACGCCCCCTCCCCGCGCGCGCGCCGCTTCAACACGGCTTGACTCGACGCGCGCCCTCGCCTCCTTGTTTTCCTGCCACACCTCCCCCCCCACAAACACCTCCCGCTTCCAGATGGGCACCGTCGCCTTCAGCTCGTCGATGGCCCACGCGACGGCGGCGAGCGCGTCGGCGCGGTGCGGCGACGACGCCGCAACCGCGACCGACGCTTGGCCGACGGCCACCGTGCCGACCCGGTGCGCGATGGTGATGGCCACGAGGTCCCACCTGGAGGTGGCCGTGTGCGCGATGGACTGCGGGGGGGCGGCAGGGGGCGTGAGGGTCGACAAAAGGCGCGCGCGGCCGCCTCGAAAAGAAACGCCCCCTGCCCCTCCTCGCCTTCAACTGCGCTTCCGCCATGGGCACGTACGCCTCGTACTCGAGCCGCAGCGTCCGCTTGCCCTGGAACGAGTCGCGCGTCGTGCCCACAAAGGTAGCGACTGCGCCCGCGGCCGGCGCCGCGACGGCCGCGTGCCAGTCGACGCCATCCAGGGGGTCGGGCGTGACGGTGACGGTGATGCGAGGGGGGGGGGGGGGGGCGGCCATCGCGCGCCGCAAGAGTGTGGCCGGCTCGGCGTCGGCGCTGGCCAATCCCGCAATCTTCCTCCCGTCGCGCGCGCCGCCCTCGCGCGCGGTTCCGGTCGCAGCCGCCCGTCGACCGCCGTCGCCGGCGCCCGAGCGCGCCGCGCCCGGCGCGCCGCCGCCTAGCCGCGCTGCCCCCCCCCTCCCCCGCCCTTCATGTCCTACTTTGACGTGTCCCAGCTGGATGCCGTGACGCAGGGCACGCCATCCGGGCAGGCGTCCCGGTTCAAGCCCAAGGTGGGGTTGGCGGGGGACGCGCCGCCGGGATGCGGGGGAGCGCGCCGGAGCGCCCGCCCACGCTCGCCCTCTTCCCACCCCATCAGCGCTCGTCCAAGGCGTCCAAAGCGGCTGCCGCAGCGGCGGCGGCGGCGCCGGCGGACGAGGTGGCGCCCACCGACCCCGCGCCCGCGCCGACCCCTGCGCCGCCCGCCTCGCCGCGGCACGCGCCCCCGCGGTCGCCCGCGTGGCCTGTGCCCGTGGGTGCGGTCGAGTCGCCGCCGGCCCGTGTCGGGCCGGGGGCGGCGCTGGCCGCCGCGGCCGCGGCCGGCGCGGCCGCGGTCCCCTCCTCCCCCGCCAAGCGCGCCAAGCGGGCCGCCGCGCCCAAAAAGGCGCCCGCCGTGAAAGCGGTCGAGGGCGCGCCGGCGGCCAAGGAGGGCCCGGCGGATGGCGCGGCCGACGCCGACGCCACGACGACCACCGCCACCACCACCTCCGCCCGCCCCCCCGCCCTCGCCGACCGCCCCCTCGACCTGGGCACCATGCCCCTGCGCGAGATCATTCGGTGGTCGTACGCCCGCGAGCGTGCGCGCGGCGACGCCGAGCGCAAGGCGCGCGAGGCGCGCGAGAGCGCGTCAGCGGCCGGCGCCGACGGCGACGCCGCGCCGGCGCCGGCGCCCGCGCCCGCGCCACCCGCCCCTGGCACTGGCGGCCGCCCGCCCCTGGCCCCCCAAGTCGAGCTCGTGGGCGGCCGCATCGTCGTCGCCCAAGCGTCGCTCACGGTTCAAGCCCAACCCGCCGCCGCGTTCACCCGCGTCGTCGAGGACGTCCCCGTGCTCAACGCCGCCACCCATGCCGCCCGCCTGCCCAACACGCGCTGGCCGGCGCGCGACACAGAACTCTTTTTCTGCGCGCTCGCCCAGTTTGGAACGGACTTTTCGCTCATGGAGCGCGTCTTCCCCGGGCGCGCCCGGCGCGCGCTCAAGAACAAGTTCAACCGCGAGTGCCGGGCGGCGCCGGAGCGGGTGGACGCGGCGCTGCGCGCGGCGGCGACGGGGGAGGGCGCCGTCGCCTCGTACCGCGGCATCATCGCCCTGCTCGCCGGCGACGCCCCCGGCTCCGCCGCCGTGCGCGCGCTCGACGGCCTGCCCGCGCCGGCGCCAGCGCCGGGCGGCGGGCGCGTGGGGCGGCCGGGGAGCGCGGCGGCGGCGCCGGCGACGCCCGCGGCCGGCGCCAAGAAGGCGGCGCGGGACGAGCAGCGGGCCGCGATGCGGGCGGCGGCCGCGGCGCTGCGCGCGGCCAAAGAGGCGGGCGAGGCCGCGCCAGCGGAGGAGGCCGTGGCGGCGCCCGCGCCGCCCGCGCCCACGCCTGCCCCCTCTCCGGCCCCCAAGCGGTCCCGGCGCAAGCCGACTGTCAAATGATTTCGCGCGGGGCCCATTGTTCGGGGGGTGGGGAGGCGTGAAGGCGTGTCAACGGCCTTTGCGCGAGCGCCGTCAGTTACCCCGCCCCAGACCCATGCCCCCCCCCGCCCCCGCCCCCGACTGGGGCGATTTCGTGGCGGGCTACCGGTCGCCGCCGCCGCCGCCGCCCGACGTGCGCATCCCGGTGAGCGACGGCGGCGACGGCGCGCCGCGGCGGCGCGCGTCGGCGTCGGTCGCCAAGCCGCCCGAAACGGCGCGCGAGCCGGCGGGCGGCGGGCCAGCGCCGCCGTCCCCACCGTCGGCGCAGGCCGACTGGGAGGACGGGTTGCTGCGGGAGCTGCTGGCAGCGCCGCCCCAGGGCGGCGCGCGCGGCGCCCGCCCCCGCCCCCTGGCCGCCGCCGCGCGCTGGGCGTGCGACCATGGCATGGCTGCAGCCGTCATGGTCGCGGGCGCCGCGACGGCGGCGCTCGTGGGCGCGGCCGCGCCGCGCGCGCGCGCGCTCGGCGTCCCTGCCTGGCGCCTCCCCGCCCTCGCGGCCGTCCTGCCCGCCCTGTGGCTCGCATCTGGCCGTGCCGTCGCCGTCGCTCTAGCCGCCGCCGACGGCCGCCTCGCGCGGTCGACGGCGGCCCTCTTCCTGCTCGCCGGCGTGCGCGCGCCGCTCCAGCGCCTCCTCCGCGCCGCCGCCATCACGGCCGCCCTGGCCCTGGCGTCCGGTGATTATGGCGGCAACAGTCCTGCACACCCCGTGCTCGCCGCGTGCGCCAAACTGGCCACGTGCGGCGCGGTCGCCGCTGCCGCGTCGCTCGCCGCGCGGCTCGCCGCGGCCTCCCTCGCCGCCTCCCTCTACGCCCGGTCCCACGCCGACCGGGTGCAGGACGCGCTGGACAAAGAGTTTATGCTGTTTGCGCTGTCCCAGCCACGGCGGGCGCCGAGGGCGGTGCGGGCGGCGGCAGAGGTCGACGCGCCTCCGACCGCTGTGCGCGCCCCCGCTTCCCTGTTCCGCATGTCCCTGCCCCGCCTGGCCAACCGGTGCTGGCACCGGCTGTCGACGCCGGCGCCGCCCGCGGAGGGGCCGTTGCTGGGGGGCCAACCCCAGCAACCGCACGCGCGACACGCCGCGCCGCCCGAGTGCGCCCCGAACGTCTGCGCTCCACCGCCCGCCTCGACCGCCGCCCGCGTCGCACCCGGCGCCGCCCTGGCCGCCCTGGAAGCTCACATCCGGGAAAACAGGTTGCGCGTGCCCCTGGCCGACGTCCTGGGCGGAGCAGCGCCCGCGCCGGCGCCGACGCCGACGGCCGCCGACTCGACCCTCTCTGGCCTCGGCTCCCCCGCCACCTCCGCCCCCTCCGACGCCCGCCTACTCGCCCTCTACCTCTTTTGGCACGTGCGCGGCCCCGCCGCCCGCGGCTGGCTGGAGCGCGGCGACTTGACCCCCTTTTTCCTCGACGCGGCCCGCGCCGACGCCGCGTGGCGCCTGCTCGACCCCGCGTCCACCGGGCGCGCACCCGCGGCCGCCGTCCGCACGGCCGTCGCCGACATCCACACCCAGCGCGCCACCCTGGCCGCCGCCCTCGCCGGCGCGCGCGGCGCGGCCGCGTCGCTCGAGCGGGCGTTGGCGGCCGCGGCGCACGCCATGGCGCTCTTTGCCTATTGCGCGGTGTGGGGCTTTGATCCGGCACGTGTTTTACTAACTGCGTCGAGTGCGTTGGTCGCCACGGCCTTCATTTTTGGCAACACTGCGCGGTCTGTTTTCGAGTCCGCCGCGTTCGTGTACGGCGTGCACGCGTTTGACGTCGGCGACGTTCTCCTCGTCGACGGCGTGTGGCACCAAGTAAGAGAGAAGAGAGAGAGAGGCGAGAGAGAGAAGAGAGAGAGAGCCGCCGTTTCCACCCCTCCCCTCCTCCTCTTTTCAGGTCTGCGGCCTCGCCCTGCTCCACACCCGGCTGCAGCGCTGGGACGGCGTCCGCCTGTGGTACCCCAACGCGAGGCTGGCGGCCGACCCCGTGGCCAACGTGTCGAGGTCGGCGCCGCGCTGGGAAGGCATGAAATTGGGCGTCGACGCCACCACGCCCGCCGCGGCGCTCGACGCCGTGGCGGCAGCGGTCAAATCGTTCTTGAACAATCATGCTTCCGAGTTCACGGGGGAACACCTCGTCGCCGTCAACTTTGCGGGCGACCCGATGAAAGTCGCGCTCTGCATCTGGACCGAGTACGCCCACCCCGGCGCCGACCTGGGCCGCACCGCGCGCGCGCGGCACGGGCTGTACGTGGCGGTGGGGGCGGCGGTCCAGGCGGCGGGGGTGCGGTACACGCTGCCGTCGTTCGAGGGCGCGCCGCCGGGCGGGGCGGCGGGCGGGGCGGCTGCTGCCGCCGGGGGGGGGGTGGGGGGGCGGGGGCTGGCCGCGGGCGCGCGCCCGTGGGCACCGTGTGGTGGGAGGGTGGGGCGTGCGGGACTCGGTCTCTGTTGCCGGGCGGGGCGGTGCGGGCGCCCCCCCCCCCCCTCTCGCCCTCCTCAAATCCACCCGCCCTCCTGCAGCTTGAGCGGGAGGTACACCTGGGACAGGTACTGAAACCCAAACGAGGAGAGCGCCTGAATCTCGGCCTTGACGCGCGTCGCCGTCATGATCTCCAGTTCCTTGACCCACCCCGGGTTGGCCTTGATGAAATCCTCCTCCATGAGCCGCTTCCCCGTTTTTACGTCGTCGTCCGTCATGGCGAGGCGGCACTGGGCGGGGATGTTGAATTTGTCCAGGTCCGACGGCCGCACGCCCAGCCACTTGATGTCGGGCGTCGTCAGGTTGGACGAATCGTACGACATGTTCATGGAGCCTGGAGAAAGGAGGGGGGGGGGGGGGGGGGGGGGGGGGGGGGGGGGGGGGGGCCGGGCCCCCCCCCCCCCCCCCCCCCCCCCCCCCCCCCCGCCCCCCCGGCGCCTCGCCCGGCTCCCCCCCCCTCCCCCCCCCCCCCCCCCCCCCCGCGCCCGCCGCGCCCGCCCCCGCGCCCCCCCCCCCCCCCCCCCCAAGGCGTGGGTCGGCGCCGCGCGCGCGCGCCCACCACCCCGTCCCACGCCCGCGCCCTTCCGCCCGCCCCCCCCCCCCATCGCTCCGACCTTTCATGTAGACCGACAAAATTTTGAGGCCGTACGGGTCGGAATCCACGAGGGCGAGCACGGGGATGCGCAGCGTGTCGCGCAGCTTGCGCAGGAAGAGGCGGGACGCGACGTCGGGCTGCCCTTTGGCCGTCATGATGATGCAGGGGTAGCTAAGGAGGGAGAGGAGGGGTGTGGGAGGTGGGGCGATTGTCGCCGCACCCCTCCTCGCTCCTCTCTCCCCTCTTTTCACTCACGCTTGGTAGAACCGGTCCTCCGCCAGCCGCATGAAGGCCGCATCCTTCTCCACGAGCAGGATGAAGAGGGCGTCGGACACGATGTCGGTCACTTTGTCCACGTTTGGCGGGATCGCCTTCCCGCCGACGCCCATGCGCGCGCAGTCGATCGCGTCGCCGTCTTCGCGGAACGCCAGCCGGCCGACGACGACCCCTTTCTCGGACGCGACCACGTGCAGGGAGGACCGGGTGCAGCCCAGCATGCAGGCGACGTCGTCCAGGACGGCGTCGGAATGGGTTTGGTCCTAGAGGGGGGCACAAAAAGGGGTGGGGTGGCGCGAAACAAAAAAGAAAAAAGTGTCCCGACCTCCCCGCCTCCTCCCTTCCCACCTCGAACAGCTTCACGTCCGTGTAGAACAGGTCGCGTTTCGTCACGTGGATGCGCTTCGCGCACAGTTCGTGCACGAGGCCGAGGACGCGCGCCGTGATCACGGCCTTGCGGCACGTGCTCGTCGACGCAAAGGGGCGCGCCGACGTGGACGCCTTGAGCACGATGCGGTCCAGGGCGGGGACGTAGAGCTGGTTGCCCTTGGCGCGGGAGGGCACGTCGAACGAAAAGCCCGCGCCGGCGAGCACCGACGACGCGGCCGCGTACATGGCCGCCTCCACCTCGTCCAGCACCGCGTTGGCGTCTTTATCGATGACCTCGCGGCACTCTTGCGAGATGTTGAGGTCGGACAGGGTGCTGGAGAGTGGAGGAGGGGGGTGGGCGCGCGCGCGCGCGGTCCTCCTTCCCACTTCTCTCCTCCCTCCTCCTTCTCTCTCACCGGGACACCAGGGGCTCCTTCTTGACCGCGTCCGCCAGCTGACGCACAAACTTGAGGACCTCCTGGCGGGGTGAGGCGCGCGCGCGGGATGAGGCGCGGGCATTGGACGCCGCGCGGTCGCGCCCGGCCCCGATGCCGCCGCCCGCAATCACTGCAATCGCCGCGCACCCCGCGCGCGCCCCCTATCTCCCACCTCGGGCGATTTCAGCTTGCGCTTGGTCGCCTCGATCGCCTTCCGCGCCTCCTCGGCGGGCCGCTTCTTGCGGGCGGGGGCTTTGTCGACGGGCGGCATGGTGGGGAGGGGGCGGGGGTGCGGGCGCCCGCCGGAGGGCGACGGGGAGTGTGGCCGACGGCGCCGCATTGGCTCCCCCTCACTCCCATGACGGTCCAGCCGTCCGCGGCGCCCGCCGCCGTGGACCGGCACGCGCCGTGGCGCGACCGCGTCGCCTGCAAAGCGGCCGCCGCGCACGCGCCGCACCACGCCCCCGGCGTCAACGCTGGCGGCGCAGGACCCAGCGGTGGCGCCCCTCTCTCGCGCAAGCCAGACGCGGGCGCCCGGCGGGCGGCGGCGGCCGCCCTCGGCGCTGAGGGGTGGCGGGCGCTCCTCGCGCGGGTCGCGGCCGCCGCCGACGCCGCGCTCCCCGCCGCCGACCTCGACCCGGCGTCCGCCCCCCCCGACCCCGGCCCCGCCCCCCACCACGCCGCCGGCGCGCTCGTCGGCCGGGGTCCGCCCCCCGCGTCGACCAAGCACGACCCCCAGCACGCGGCGATCGTGGCCGCCGCGGCGGCTGCGGGCGTGCTGACGTCGCCGGACGAGAGAGGACTGCTCATCGTGGAGATTGGCGCCGGGAGAGGCTACCTGGGCGCGGCCGCCGCGTGCGTGCGGCGGTCCGCGGCGCTCGCGCTGATCGAGCGGAACACGGTGCGTAACAAAGCAGACCGCCATTTGAGACACAGGAGGTTGCTGCGCGTGCGGGCGGACGCGGCTGACGTTGACGTTGCGGCGCTCAGGGTGCCGGCGCCGGCGGTGAGGGCGGCGAAGGTGCCGGCGCCGGCAGTGGTGGAGGTCGAGGCGGAGGTGGCGGCGGCGGACACGTGTTCCTGCACTCCCTCCCTCCCCGCACACACGCACGTCGCCATCGTGGGCAAGCACCTGTGCGGCGCGGCGACCGACCTGGCGCTGGTGGCCGCGTTGAGGCTCGCCGCGCGGGCAGACCCGCCGACCCTCGCGGGCGTCGCCATCGCGCCCTGCTGTCACCACGCGTGCTGTTGGGGTGACTACGTCGGAAGGAGGGCATTCCTGGAGGCGGGATTCAGCGCGCAAGAGTTTGAGCTGGTCGCCTTTGCGTCGACGTGGGCAACTGCAGGCCACGCCGCCCGCCGCCCCGCGTGTCGAGGTGACGGCGGCGATGCCCCCGCGGGCGGCGGCAACGGCCCGACGGGCCTCCCCCTCGCCGAGCGCGCCGACGGCGGCGCCGACGCCAAGCGCCTCCTCGACGGTTGCCGCGCGGCCGCCCTGCGCGCCGCCGGACTCACCGCCACCGTGCGCGCGTACGTGCGGGACGCGGGGGTGACCGGCGAGAACCGGTTGCTGGCGGCGGTGTGGCCGGTGTAGGCGCGCGACTGACGACTGTGCGGCCAGCCTGGGCGCGCCGGCGGCGTTCACACCGCCCCCATCCGCCACCCGCCGCCCCCCGCCCGCCCGCCGTCCGGCCAGCAAACGCGTGCGGCTTCTCGCCGCGCATCGAGCCGGGCGCCCGGCGCGCCAGCGGCCAAACCGCGGCGCCCAATCTCGGCCGGGACCGCCGCGTCGCGCCTCCCGCCCTCCTGCGTCTTGCGCCAGCCTCCTCCTCCTTCAACCCACATCAATGTGCTGGTCCATTCAGGCTTCCGCCTTTTTCGGCGCGGCCGGCGCCGCGGCCGCGCTCTACCAACTCAAAACGGGCGCGCCCAAGGGGCGTGCCCTCTTCTTCGCCTACTTTGCGGCCATGGAGGGATTGCAGGTGGGGGAGAGAGAGGAGGTTGGGGTGGGCGCGTGGGCGTTTTTCTCTCTCGCGTGCGCGCCGACCCCTCCACGCCCACCTTCCCGCAGCTGCTCCAACACACCGTGCTCGGCGACTGCGACTCCCGCATAAACCAATTCTTGACCGCGCTTGCCTGGCTGCACGTCGCCTTCCAGCCGGCCGTGGTCAACCAGTCCTTTCTGCACCTCACCCACCCCGCCGTCGCGTCGCTCGTCTCGCGGCTCTCCTGGCTCGTCGGCATCCTGCTCGCGCTCCGCCTTCCCTTTCCGGGCAACCCGGTGGCGGCCCTGGGCACGTGGCTGAATGGGACCGGGCCGGCGGGGGCGAGCCGCGGCCTTTTCTCCCTCGCCAACCTGCCTCTGTTCGACCCCGCCACCGCGCGCTTCCCCGACATCCCCCCCGCCTGGACCGCGGGCCGGGCGTGTGCCGTGGGCGACGCGATGTGCGGCCAGCGGCTCTGCGTCTTTCAGGGCTCGCGCCACCTCGCCTGGTCGGTCCCCCTCCTCCCGTCCTCCTACTTCCTCCCCGGCCCGTTTGCCCATTTCCTCCTCTTTTTCGGGCCCGCCCTTTTGCTGCCCGGCCCGGACGCCGGGCCGCGCCGCGTCACGGCGGCGGTGTGCTTGCTCCTCGGCCCGCTCCTCTCGATGACCGCCGCCCGCGGCGCTTCCTACGCGCTGGAGTGGCCCGCCATCTGGTGCCTCATGTCGTCCGCGCAAGCGTTCCTCATCCCGGTGGGCGACGCGGTGGAGGCGCACCTGCAGAACAAGGCGGCGGCCGCCGGCCCTAGAGGCGCGCTGCACTCGTCGTCGCCGCGGGCGGCGGGCAAGGAGCCACTGCTGACGGGCGCGCCCATCACGCCGTCGCGTGTGGTGTGAGGGGAGAGGAAAGAGAGGGGGTGAGCGCTGGCGAGCGCGCGAGACGCGAGGGTGGGGCGGGGGGGGGGCGCCCTCGCCACCGGACGGTGCAAGCGGATGGAGCGCAATGCAACGCACGCGAACGAGAGAGTGAGAGAGAGAGAGGCGGGCGGGGTTGCGCGCGCCGAGGCCCTTGCACCTCTCTTGCTCCCTCCTTCTCTCACGCCCACGGCCGGCGGCGCGCCACCGGGCTGTGCGCCCGCCCACGGCGCGCGCCGGCCGGCGCAAGCTTGGGCTTGGGAACGGGCACCGGCGCCGACGGCGCGGGGCGGCCGCCGCCCGCCGCCTCGCCAGCCGCCTCGCCAGCCGCCGCGCGGCGGGCCAACTGAATCTTGATGTCCAGGAAGCGGCCCAGTTCGGACGGGGAGAGCAGTGCGAGGCGGGCGCGCAGGGCGGCGAGTTCGCGGCGCAAGGCGGCAATACGGGGGGGAGGAGGGGGAGGGGCGCCGTTGCCGCCCTCCTCTTCCGCGCCCTGCACCGACTCGACCACGACCGCGGCCTCCGCCAGCACGCCGTCCACCACGGTGGCCAGGGCGGGCTCGTTGGGGAGGGGGGAGGAGGCGGGCGGCGGCCGCGCGCGCGGAGGCAGAGGGTCGCCGCCGCCGGCCTTCTCCGGGCAGAAGACGCTGCCGGCATCGGCCGTCGCCTCCACGCGCATATTGGCGTCCACCAGCTCCAGCACGGGGCGGGCCGGCGCCGCCGCGGCCGCCACCACCGCCCGCACCGACCCCAGGCTCGGCGGCCAGTCGAACGACTCCCCCCCATCGCTCCCGCTGTCCAGCGGGGGCTGCAGCCGGGTCCAGGGGTCGTACATGAGGGTCGGCTGAAGAAGGGGAGGAGAGGGACGGGCGTCGCGCGCCCCGGCTCCCCATCGCGCGGCGCGGCCGCGCGCCCGCCCCGCCGCCCCGCACCATGGCCGGCTTGTTGCGCCACGCGGAGAGGCGCCAATTGATGTGCATGGATCGTGCAGGGGGTGGGCGGGGTCGAAGGGGGGTGTGGGAGGGCGCTGTGCGCGCGGCGGGCGCGCGGGCGCAGACGGCCGTTTTTTTCTGTCGCGCGGCTTGCACGCGCCCTCCCAACGCGCGCCGGATCGCTCCTGGCTCGCCCTCGCGCGCCGTGCGCGCTCGCCGGGCCCCCAACCACCACCGACCACCACCACCCTTTTTCCTCTCTCGCCCCTTTACTTTTTTTTTAGCCGCAGCAACTCGACGTCGAAGAGCAGCGTCTTGTCGATCAGGCCCTGGTTCTTGAGCACGAAAGACAGGGCGCGCTTGCCCTGAAGGGAAAGAGGGAGGGGAGGGTCGGCGCGAGCCGCGCGCGCGCGCGCCCCCACCTCCCCCTCCTCTCCTCTCTTCTCACCGAAAACGTGGCCGGCTTCGGCCCCACCTTGCCAAACTCGCCGTCCGGGTACCCGAGCTCCACGGGCACCACAACGCGGCGCACGCCGCCGACGCGCATGCCGCGGACCGCTGCGTCGAAGCCGGGGATGACCGACCCGGACCCGAGGACAAACCGCAGGTAGTCCTTGTCTTCCCCGACAAAGGAGCCGCCTTTGGCCTTGTTGCGGGCTTCAAAGGGGCGGCCGTAGTAGCCTTTGGAGGGGGAGGGAGGGAGGGTGGGCGGCCCGACCCAAAACTCGAAAAACCAAAAGAAATAAACTCCCTCCTTTCATCTCTCACCGAGCGTGTACCCGTCCCAGTCGACGGTGACCATGTCCCCGCCGGCAGCGGGGCCGTCGCCGGTGCCGACGACGAAATCTTTGTACTGGAGCCCGGTCTCCGCATCCAGCTCGTAGTCCGCGAGGCGGGTGCGCGACTTGCCGTAGTCCTTGCCCTTGAGCCCTTCCATCGGCTCGAAAGCCGCGGGGGCTGCGACGGCTGCGGCGGCCGGCGCGAGGAAGAGGAGCGTGCGGCGCGCGAGGGCGGCCGGCCTGGGGGGGGGGGGCCGGCGCGTCGGGCGCACCCTCAGTCCCCGCCCCGCAACCGACATTCGCGTCCCTGGGGCCGCTGGCGGCGGCCGGGGCGGTGGCGGAGGGCCCGGGCTCGCGCTGGCGACGCGGCGCTCTCCCCAACCGCTCTCTCTTCTCTCTCTCTCACCGGCCCGACGTCGAGGGCGGCCCCGCATCGGCGCGGGCGGCGGTCGGGGGGGCGCGCAGGCGCAGCATGCGGGCGACGGGTGCGCGGGGTGTGTCTGCCGCCGGCGGGCCGTCCCCACACCCAGCGCCGGCGCCGCCCTCCCCCGGGGCCGCGCCCGTCAATCCCGCCCTTTCCCGTCCCGCGAGGCAGCCCCGATGCGGGCCGCCGCCCGCCCGGGAGGCGCCCGCGCGCCCGCGGTTGGCCGGGCGCCGAAGCGTGCGACCGCCCGTGTCGCACGGGTGGGTGACGGCGGCGCAAAGGGGGCGGGAGGAATGGGCGGCGGGGCGGCCGGCGCGCCCACGCGCGCGGCGCCCTGGCCGACCCCCGCGCCCCTTCCTCCCCAGCCCCCCCGCCCCTCCCTCCCCACCCCCCGCGCATCCGCGGACGCCCTGCTGGGCGGCGGCGGCGGCGGCTCCACGCCGCCCCCGCTCAAGCCGACGGGCGGCGACGGCGGCGACGCGGGCGCGGGCGACGGCGCGGCCGGCGAGTCCTTCCTCGACGCCGCGGCGGCCGCCGCCATCGCAGCAGCCGCCGGCGTCACTTTACCGGCCGACTTCGCGGCGGCGGCCGCGTCGGGCGGCCTGCGCGCGTCCGTGCTCGACGCTTTCGTCGCTCTCCAGTCCCGCCCCCTCGCCGCCCGCCTCGCGGCCGCCCTCCCCTTTGTGCGCGACCGCCTGCTGCGCGACCCACGGTACCTGTTTGTGGTGGGGGCGGAGGTTGCCATCGACTCGGGCTGCGCGACGGTGGCCGAGGTAGGAGCGGGCAGAGGGGGCGGGGGCGGGCTCGTTGGTCTCCCTTTGTTTCGGGTTCCGGCTCCTCGCCCCGGCCCCGCCCACCCCCTCCCCGCCCGCAGGTCCGCAAGCGCGGGGACGACTTTTGGTCGGAATTCGAGTTCTACCTGTCCGACCTCGTCGTCGGCTGCGTCCTGGACGTCGTCCTCGTCACCCTCATGGCCCCGACCGCCGTGCTGGGACGGGCCAAACCGGCGGCGACGAGCAAGCTCGCGGCCGCGCTCGCGCGGGTGCCTGCGGCCGTGCTCGAACCGTCGGTCCCGGGCGCCGCCCCCTACCGCCTGCCCGCCCGCGCCGCGTGCCTGGGCGTCAAATTCCTGGAGTACTCCCTGGCCGGCACCGTGTGCGGCGTCGTCGGCCAAGCGGCGGCCAACGGGTTGGTGGCGGTCAAACGGTCCATGGCCGGCCCCTCCCCCCACGACCTCACCCCCCCCCCGGTCCTCCTCACCGGCCTCACCTGGGGCCTGTTCATGGGCGTGTCGAGCAACGTGCGGTACCAAATCGTGTACGGCCTGGAGCGCGGCGTCGACGCGACGGTCGCGCGGAAATTCCCGGCCGCCGCCTACGCCGCCACGCTCGCGTTTCGGTTTGTCAACAACGTGATTGGCGGGGAGAACTTCATCGACATGGCGCGCTGGGCGGGCATTCAGTGAGGGAGGGGGGGAGGGAGGGGGAGGCGGGGGCCTCGATGCCGGCGCGGTGTCGGGCGTGTGTCGCGATTTTCTCTTCCACCTGAGGTCTACAGAAAAGGGTTGCCGCTGCCGCCAAACGCGAGGCGGGCGGCGGTGCGCGGCGTCGCGGGCGGCGGCGCGGCGCCGGAGTCGAGCAGGTGCGGCACAGGGCGCACCGGCGGGCGGTGAGGCTGCGGTCGCCTCAAGGGCGCGCCTGAGCCTCTCCTGGCCGCCGCGGCGGCTTTCCCCAGGTACTCGGCCGCGCGCGCCGCGGGCGGCCGCGCGGCCGGGTCGGCGTCGAGGCACGCGGCCGCAACCTCGGCCGCGGCTGCCACCGACGCCGCGCACGGGCCGTCGCCGGCGGGGGTGAAGAGGGTGGCGTCGATCAAGGGCGCGAGGGCCTCAAGGTCGGCGAGCGCAGGCGCCGCTGCCGCGCGCGCGGGGTGCGCGTCCAGGCCCGTGAGCACCTCCGCGAGCACGACCCCCAGCGCGTACACGTCGGCCGCGGCCGCGGTGGCGCCGGGAGGAGGGGAGGCTGCTGACGTGGCCTCCGGCGGCGCGTAGCCCGGCTGGCCGACGCGCGGCTCTGTCGCGCCCGCGGGCCGCGCCAACCCGAAATCGCACAGCACGCCGCCCGCGCGCGCCGCGACGATGATGTTGGAGGACGCAAAGTCGCCGTGCGCGACGCCGGCGGCGTGCGCGGCGGCGAGGCCGGCGGCCGCGCCGGCGACCGCGGCGAGCCGCGCGGGCCAGGGGAGCGCGCCGCCGCGGCCGTCCAGCGCGGCCCGCAGGTTGGGGCCGTCGATCGCCGCCAGCACCGTGCCCCGCACCCGGCGCCGGCCGCCGTCCTCGCACACGCCGACGAGGTGCACGACGTTGGCGTGGCGGACCCTGATCAAAGCCCCCACCTCGGCCCGCCACTCGGCCTCCGACTGCATGCCTTCACGATCGAGGAGCTTGACCGCGACGTCGGCGACGGCCGCGCCGCTCAACAGCGCGCCGCGGAACACGCGGCCGAAGCCGCCCTCGCCCAAGACGCGCCCCGCGGCAAAGCCGTTGGTCGCTGCAAACAGTTCGTCATCCGTGAACGTGCGCAGGCCGTCGGGGCGGGGCGAGGGGGGCGGGACGGGGCGCGCCACGGCCGACCTCGCGGCGCCCATGCCGGGCCCCGGGCGATGCGGCGGCGAGGGCGCGGTGTCGGGCGGGGGCGGGGCCGGCCGCCGCCGGGCGGCGGGGGCGGGAGAGTGGAGGCAATGCGCGCGGTCGCCTTCCCTCCCCTTCCCTCGCCTTCCCGCTGCCGCCCGCCCCGGCCACCGTTGCAGAGCCGCCCCCCAGTGCGCCCCAGGCCGCCGCTGACCGCCGACTCGCCCCAACCGCCGCCCCTTGTCAACTCACGCGCACCAACCCCGCGGCGACCAGCTTCTCGATCTTGGCCATCACCTCGGGCTGCGCCGCGTGCCGCGCCGCGGCCGCAGGGTCGTCCTGAAAGTCGGCCAGCACTTGGCGCATGACGGGGTCGGTCAGGATGGCCTGCACTTCCGGGTCGGCCATCGCGCGCGCGTGGCGCTGCTTCACCTCGTCCTCCGTCGCGTCGCCCCGGTTGAACTGAGGCGAAGAGAGAGGAGGGTGTGTGGGCGCGGGTGGAATGGGGCGGGAAAGGAGGGGCCCCTCCACCCTCCCCGTCTCTTCTCACCTTTTGGATCGCGTCGATGCACCGCGACACCCCGTCCTTGAGCTCCTCCGACTCCGGGTCCACCTTGAGCCCCAGCCGGTACGTCGTCAGCGCCTGGTCGAACTCTTTCTTGAAGAATTGGAGGTGCCCCTTGCGCGAGTACCCTTTGACGAACGCGGGAGCGAGCGCGATGCAGGCGTCCGCGTCCTTCTCCCCGTCCGCCCACGCGCCCAGCTTGGTGTAGCAGGCGGCCCGGTTGGACAGGAGCTTGTGCGCGTCGGGGTAGGTGCCCGGGGGGCCGCGGGCGAGCGCTTCCGTGTAGTGCTTGACCGCCTCGGGAAACCGCCCCTCTTTAAACGCCGCGTTCCCCGCCTCCTTTTCTTCGTCCGCCTTGCCCGGGTCGACGTACGCCGCCTCGGTCGCGGCTTTCAGCGCCTTTTGCGCGGCCTGCATCTTTTTGAGCGTGTCGGCGGTGCGGTGCTCGGTCAGCGACTTTTGGTAGGCCTCGACCGCGTCCGCCAGCCGCCCCGCCCGCGCCAGGGCGGCCCCCTTGCGCGCCAGCGCGCGCGCGATGGCCGTGTAGGGCGCGCGCGCGGCGCGGCCGGCGTCGACCGCCGCGTCGCAGTCGGCGACCGCGCCGGCCGCGTCGCCGGCTTCCAGCTTGGCCGCCGCCCGATTGGTCAGGTAGGTCGGGTCCGTGGGGTCGAGCTCGGCGGCCCGGGTGTAGGCCGCGATGGCGGCGTCAAAATCTTTCGCCTTGTACGCCGCGTTGCCCGCCGCCTTCTCCGTGGCCGCCGCCTCCCTGGCTTCCGCCGCGGCCTTCTCCTCCGCCGTCGGCTCGGCCGGCGCCGGGGTCGGCTCCCGGGGGGGCGGCGGCGGAGGGCGCGCGGACGCTTCGCCGTCGCCGCCGCCGCCCCTACCCCCGCTCCCGGCTTGCACGGACAGCCCGAACGCGATCTGCAGCGCGGCCTGGAACCGGGGGTCGCCCAGGTGGTCGTTCATCTTGGCGGGGTCGGCCGCGACGGCCTCGATGAGGGCGCGGAACGAGGGGTCGGCCGCAAGCGCGGCGCCCGCGGGGGACGCCGACAGCTTGGCCCAGAAGGACGGCCCAAACATGCCGCCCGCGGACGCGGCGGCCGCTTCTTCGGCTGCGGCGCGCCCCTCGGCGAGGGCGGCGTTGCCGGGGTCGGCCGCGAGCCCGGCGTCGTACGCGGCGACCGCGTCGGCCGGCCGGCCGAGGCCGACCAGGGCGGCGCCGAGGCGAGAGTGGCCCTTGCCCCAGTCGGGCTTGAGGGCGACCGTGGTTTGGGCGTCGGTGAGGGCGTCCTCGTAGCGCCCGAGCGAGGCCTAGACGGGAGAAGACGGGCGGAGGGGACGGCGGTGGGGTGGGCGCGCGCGCGCCTCGGGCTCCCGGTCCCTTCCTTCCACCCATCAACCACCACCACTCTCTCCCGCACCAGGGCCGCCGACCGGTTGGAGTGGAGGACGTGGTTGGGCGCGGGCGACGCCTCGATCGCGGCTGTGAAGTGCGCGACGGCGGCCTCAAAGTCGCCTGACGCGAAAGCGGCGTTGCCTTGCGCCTGAGAGGGGTGCGTGGGCGGGGGTGACGAGGTGGGTGGCGGGCGCGGGGCGGCCGCGTGCAATGGCGCCGCCCGCGGTGGGCGGCGCCGCCCGCGGTCCCAGGGCCGCCGCCGCCTCGGCAGGCTTACCTTGAGCTCGTCGGCCGACATGGCGGCGGCGGCGCGTGGGAAGGGTGGCCGAGCGCGAGTGTGCCAGCGCTTCCGGACCGCCGCAGAGGCCGCCGCACCAACACTGCCCACCCCGCGCCCATCCTCTCTCGTGGCGGTTCGCGTTACATTACTAGGGTATTTGTCGGGCGCGGGAGCGGCGGGGGCGCGCGGTGGGTGCGGGTGTGGCAGGGCAGAGCAAAGGAAAGGGCCGCGGCCGGGCGGCGGCAGGGCGGGCGCCGGGCGGCGCCCGCGCCCGCGCGCCCGTGTGCGGGAAAGAAGGGCGGTGCCGCGCGGCCGCGCCCGCGGCAGGCGGGCGGGCAGAGGAAGCGCGCGCGCGCGCAAAGGGAAACCAGGATATGGGGCGGCGCCGCGGCGGTGGGAGGGGGGACGGTGGGGGTGCGCGCGCGCAAAAAGCGGGCGGCGCGCCGGGGGGGGCGGACACGGGGGGTCAAGTGTGGGGCGGCCGCCGCGCGGCGAGACGCTCACGCCGCCGCCGCGAGTCGCCTCCCGCTCGCGCCGCCCCCGGTGCACGCGCCGCACGTCGACCGGCAGTAGCCCTTGTCCGCGCGCTGGCCGTTGCCCCCCGCGCCCCCCTGCTTCATCCACCACTGGTCGCACGCGCCCCACTGCTTTTGGTCGGCGCACGACCAGAACGAGGAGGGTGCGATGTCGTCGCAGGCGCCGCCGGAAGACGAGGACGGCGAGGACGACGAGGGCGAAGGAGCGGCGGACGGGGCGCCGCCCGCGACGGCGGGCGTCCTGTCGCCCGCAAACGCGGCCGGCATGCCGCCACCCCCGCCCGCGCCGCCGATGTTGTTGACGAGCCCGGAGTCGGCCGGATTCGTCATGCGAAACTGGACGTTGGTCGGCATCTTGCCGACGCCCTTGTCGGTCAACACCGAGTACGCGGCGACCGAGTCGCCCTCGGCGCCCACGATGTTCACGTCGAGCGGGAAGCCCGGCGCGTTGGACATCTCCCACGCCGACCCCCACTTGTTGTTCAGGTCGATCCAGGCGGCCGACCCGCCCGATGGCCGGATCTGCACCTTCTGCACCTCGGCCTTGCCGCCCGCCTGCTCGACAAAGAGGCGCAACCATTTGTCCGCGCCGTGCGACTGGTCGACGTAGACCACCATCTTGCGCGGCGGGACGCATTCCACGCGGCGGTACTCGATGTTGACGCGGCCCATCTCCATCGGGGCGAGCTGGGGCGGCGGCAGAGAGGGGGTCGGCGCGCGCGCCCGTCTCGCGCCTCTCCCGGGGCCACTCCCCTCGGGGGGGCGGGGGGGGGGGGGCCTTGGGGGGGGGGGCGCGGGCGCCCGTATCGCCCCCACCCCCCCCCCACCCCCCCCCCCCCCCCCCCCGCCCCCCACCTTGTGAAACGTGAGCGCCTGCATGTCCATGTGGTCGGCGCCGCACTCCGGGCACGAGTCCGTGATTTGGACCACGACCGACACCTGGTTCCCCCCCATCCGGCACCGCCCCTTCCACGGCCCGTCCAGGTCGACGCACTTGACCTCGTAACACTGGCCGCACGCGCTGAGGGGGCCCGCCTTGAAGAATTTGTTGTCTTGGGAAAAGGCGGCGACCGACCAGTAGGGCCAGGCGCCCTTGTCGAGCATGCCGAAGCCGCACGAGCCCTGGGAAGGGGGGGGGGGGGGGAGGGGGGGGTTTTTGGGGAGGCGCGGCGGCCACGCGGCGGCGCGGCCGCCGCGGCGCGCGCGCCGCCTCTCTGCCGCTCGCCCGATGCCAGACTCGCGCCCAATGGGGCGGCCGCATCGTCGCCACGCCGCCCGGGGGCGGGCTGGGGTCGGCGGCGGGCGCGGCGCGCCCCCGCGCGCGCGGCCAGCCGCGCGCGCAGATCGCCCGCGACCGGCGTGCGGGCGGCCCCACCGCCCCCCCACCCCCCCACCAACCACCCCCACCCCCCCTCCCCCTCACCACGCTCGTCCCCCACGACGGCTCGTGCGGGTTCTTGCCGTCATACGGGCCGCCGTAGTTTGTGAGGATGCCGCTCGTCCACCCCGAGAGCGGGGTCACCGCGGCCGCCAGCGGGGCCAGGGCCAGGGCCAGGGCCAGGGCGGCGCGCATCTGTGGGTGGGGTGGGGGGGGTGGGGGGGGCGGATGGGGGCTGGGCGCGAGCGGCGGCGGCGCGCGCGCGCGGCGCGACTGCCGCGCGCCGCGGCCCTCTCGCGGCCCCCACGCGCCCCTGAAGCGCACGCCTGGCCCATCCACCTTCATCGGCCCGGCGGGCGCGATTGCCGGGGGGGCGATCGGGGCCCGCCGAGGCGCCCAAAGGCGGGAGGCGGGCCCCCCGCCCGGCGCCGCCGGCGGCGCCCACCGCCGCGCCCTCGCGCCCGGGCCGTCGGGCGCGGGCACCCGCGTCACACCCACCTTGGCGCGCGGGGAGTGGGGCGGGCGACGGAGCAGCGGGCGGCGGGGGTGTCGGCTCGGGGCGAGCCAAAAGTTGTGAGCGTGGGCCCCGCCGTCCGTCCCTCCGCGCGGCGCCTGCGGGCAGTGAGTCGGGCTCGGGCGGGCGCGCCCGACCCGGGGCCTGGTGGGCCAGGGCCAAGGGACGCTCCGTCCTGCCTACCCCCCTTTCCCCCCGCGACGCGCGGGCGCCGCCCGCGCGCGCGGGGGCGCCCGGGGAGGCGCCCACCCCGGTCGCCCGCGCCAACGGTCGCCCGCCTTTGCGCGCCGCCCCCGGGCGAGCGGCGGCAGTCTGGGTAGCGTTCCCCGGCGCGCCGGTGCCGACGGCGACACACTTTTCAGTCGCCGCGCCACGCGCGGCTCCCGCCGCCGCGGGTGACGCACGCTCGCGGCGCCCACGGCCACCGCCGCGCCGGCCGCCGGCCCACCCTCTTCCGGCGGCATGTCCGCGCCGCGGCCCACGCCCGTGGACTGGCGCCGCCTGGCGCGCGACGCGCTCGCCGGCGGCGCCCTGCCCCAGGCCAAGGTGGGCGGGCGCGGGACTATGCGGGCGGGCGCGAATGGGCGCGACCTGGCGCGCCGGCTCACGCCCCCCACCTCCCCTCCCCCCCTCCCCAGCTCGCCAAGGCGCTGACCGCCGCGTCAAAGTCCGCCCTGCCGGGCACGCCCAAGCGCGACCGCGCGTCGTCCGTGCGGCGCTGGGTCGCGGCCGCGCTCGCGGGGGGGCGGCTGGAGGAGGGAGGTGGCGGCGGTGGCGTGCGCTACGTCAAGAAGAAGACGAAGAGCAGGGGCGGCGCGGGCGGCTCGGCGCGGGCGCCGCCCGCGACGCCAGCGCGGGCGAGGGCGGCCGACGCGCGGCCGTCGCCGCCCTCGCCGCCGCAGGCGCAGCCGCAGCAGGCTCCGCCGCGGCCACAAGCACGCTCACTCCCTCAACCGACGCCCGCGGCCGCGGCCGCGGCCGCCGCCACCGCGACCGCCGCGCTCGACCCCGCTTCGCGCCCGCGCTGGCGCGCCGACGCCGCGCGCCCCGACGTCAAAAAAGGGCGCTTCTCGGACGAGGAGAAGACGACCCTGCTGGCTGCTGTGGCGGCCTATGCAGCCGCCAAAGGGCTCGACACGGCAGACCCCGGCTGGCTGTTCGAGACGCGCACCGGCGCGGCCAAGGACGCGTCCCGGGGCGCGTGGCAGTCCATTGCTGCGGCGCTGCCGCGGCGCACCGCCAAGTCGGTGTACGCGGCGGGGACGCGCATGCTGCACGGGGGGAATTACAGGGGCGCGTGGTCGGCGGACGACACCGCGCGCCTCCTCGCCCTCGTCGCGGCGCGCGGCACCGTGTGGACCTCGGTCGGCGCCGCCCTCGGCCGCCTGCCCGAGGCGTGCCGCGACCGGTGGCGCGAGGCGCGGCTCGGGGACGCGAAAGCGGCCGGCCGCTGGTCGGACGCCGAGGCCGCCGCGCTCGACGCCGCGGTGCGCGCCCACCTGCGCGCGCGCGCTGGGGCTGCCGCGCCCGCGGAGCCGGGAGCGCTGCCGCCGGCGGGATCGTCCGGCGCGAGCGCCGCGCGCGCGCCGCTCGACGGCGTCGACTGGTCGGCCGTCTCCGCCTCCGTCGCCACCCGGTCCCCCGCCCAGTGCATGGAGAAATGGTACGACCAGGTGTCGCCGTCGATGGCGGCCCGGGGCGAGTGGGGGGCGGGGGACGACCGGCGGCTGCTGCGCGCGCTGATCGCCGCTGGCCCCGCCGCGATTGAGGCCGACATCGATTGGGACGCCGCCGTGCGCGGGCGCACCGGGGCCGCGGCGCGGCGCCGGTGGCGGCTCATGCTTAAAGCGGCGCCGCGCGGGACGCCAGACGCGCCGGGCGCGGCGGCCGCCGCGCTCGCCGCGCTGCACGCGCCCGCGCTCCTCGAGCGTGCCGCGCGCGAGGGGGAGTGATTTGCTGTTTGCCTGATTTGGGTGCCTGTGTGAGAGTCGCACTGCCTGCCTCTTCCTCAGACTGCGCCCCCCTCGCTCACACGCGCGCGCGCGGACCCCTTCCACTCGACCCCACGCCCCCGCCCTTCTCACGCCGCCGCCACCGCGCCCTCCTCCTCCTCCTCCGCCTCGTCAAGCCACCGCAGGAAGGGCTCCACGTCATCCATGAAGACGTGCTTCCCCTTGGGGTGCGCGCCGCGGCGCGCCCACCACCGCACGCCGTCCTCGTGCACCAGCTCCTCGTCGTAGAGCAGCCGGATCTGTGGGGAGGGGGGGGGTGGGGGGCGGGGGGGCGACGGGTGACGGATGAGGCCATCTCTCGTTCCCTCCCTCTTTCTTGTTTCTCACCAGGCCCGCAAACAGCTTCAACATCTTGGGATTCTCGTAGCAGCACACCTGGACATGCACGAGCAGCGCCCCCTCCCCGCGCGCCGTCTCGGTGTAGCGCGCGAGCACGGGCTTGTACGCGCGCACCTGCCGCGCGAGCGCGGCGAACACCTGCGCCGCCGCGCGCCCGTGCGTGGGGACCGCGCCGGCAATGGCCGACCACAGGACGCGCACGACGTCCGCGTCGGCGAGGCCGGTTTCCGCTTGGCGGGTGGTCACGGCTCGAAGGACGTCGGACGCATCGTGGGGGGGGTCTGCCTGCACCAATTCATCCACCGCCGCCTTCAAGTCCGCCACGTGCAGCGCGGCCGCGTTGCGCGCCTGGAAGTCGACGAGGGGTTGGAGGCCGGCCGCGGTGAAGTGGGCGGCGATCGAGGACGGGGTGGCGGCGGCGGCGGGAAAGAGGTCGGCGAGGCGGCCGTCGAGTTTCGCTTTGCGCAGCAGCGCCAAAAGCTCGTCCGGCGGCTCGGTCGCCAGGAACGCGCGGAAAAAGTGGGTCGCCCACTCCAGCACCATGCCCTTTTGAACGGCGCGGTCGTTTGCCAGCCCCGCGAGGACCGCTTCCGGTTGCGGCCCGAGCCGCGCGGCGAGCGCGGCCGCGGCGGCGGCCGCGATCTTGGCGCGCGCGGGCGCCTCGAAGCATTCCAGCGATTTGACGAGCTTGGCCAGCGTGTTCTCCAAGTTCTTGACGAGGAACGGGCGGCGGCTGGGGGGGGGCGGGGGCGGGAAAAGAAAGAGGGGGGTCAGCGCGGGGTGAACGCCGACCGGGGGGGGGGGGGGGGGGGGTCGCCCGCGCGGGGGGCGGGGGGGGGGGGGGGGGGGCCTAAAAATAAAGCGGGGGTTCAGCGCGGGGTGAACGCCGACCGCCCACCCGCCACCCCCCACCCCCCACCCCCCACCCACCGCAGCAGCGCCTGGAACGCGAGCACAAACGGGCCGACCGCGCCCTCGTCGACCGCGGGGGACAGGTACGCGCGGTCGAGCGTTTTGCCGTCGTCGACCGTCTGCCCGCCGGCCGACATGCGGCCGCCGGCGAGCAGGACTTCGAACAGGGTGTCGCCGTAGCGGTTGAAGTCCAGGTCGGAGGACTGGAGAGGGGGAGGGTGGAGGGGCGGGGCGTGGTGGGCGGCGCCGTCGTCGCGCGGCGCGCGGCGGCCCAATCCCCATTCTTTTCTTACCTGCAGCCCGGGCAGCCCGGCCTCCAACCATTTCTCGCCCTCGGCGTCCCCTTCCGCCCGCGCGTCGGCGAAGATGGAGACGACCGCGTCAGCAAAGGAGCCGGGGTCGAGCGCGACCGCGATGTTGCGCTTGCGCGTCTTGATGTTGACGCCGCTGGAGAGGGGGAGGGGGAGGAAGGGCGTCGGGCGGGCCCCGGCGGCAGCGCGCACGGCGGGCCGCCGCGCCCATCACGCGCGCGCGTCGGCGGCGGCCGCGGCGGGGGATCGGCACTCACGCGAGGGTCGGCTTCTCCTCCTTGGTCCTGGGAAGGGGGAGGGAGGGAGGGACGCGTCGGCGCGGCGTCCGCGTCGCCCGCGCCGGCATCGGCGCCCTCACTCATCCATCCACCACCCCTTGACGCACGCCATGGTGGGCGCGCCGGACGGGGCGGCCGGCGGGTGCGGGAGGCGCCCGGGATACGGCGGCGGAGAGTGTGCGCCGCCCAATTCGCCCTCTCCACTACCCGCGAGACCATGGACGCCCTGGCGGCCGCGGCCGTCGCGGACGCGGCCGCCATCGGCGCCGCCCTGGTGGCCGCGCGAGCCGACCCGGGCGGCGTCGCGGCGCTCGCCGCAGCGCTCGGGCCGGCGCTCGCGGGGAGCGACGACGCGGCGCGCGCGGGAGCGACGAGGGTGCTGGCGTTGGTGAGAGGAGGCCAAAAGGGGGGGTGGGCAGGGGGCTCAAGGAAGCGTGCGCCCGCCCTCGGCCGACCCCCCCCTCCCCGCTCGGCGGCAGGCCGCCGCGGATGACGCCCTCGTCGCCGCGCCGCCCGCGGTCGACATGCTGGCCGAATTTTTCACGGCCCGCCTGGAGGATGGGTGCGGGAGAGGCGGGAGGGAGGAGAGGTTGGCCGGCGCGACCGCAGCCGGCGCCGACCGCCCCCTCCTCTCTCAGCCCCGCCGCCGACGCTGCGTGCGACGGCCTCACCACCCTCGCGTCCCGCACCAGCCCCGCCACCTTGACCCCCGCCGCCGCGGCGGCGGCGGCGTCGGCGCTGTGCGTGCGGCGCCTCGTCGACGCGCGGTCCCTCCCCCGCCCCGCCCGCCAAGCGTCCCTCGCGTGCCTCGAAGCCCTCTTGGCCCCCCCACACGGCGCCGCCATCACCGCCGCCGGCGTCGACGCCCTGGGCGGCGCCGCGGCCGCCGCCGACGGCGAGCGCGACCCGCGCTGCCTGCTGTCGGGGCTCCGCGCGGTCGCGGCAGCCGCCGCCCTCGCGGCGGCCGGTGGTGCGCCCGGTGCTGCCTCCCTCGCCGCGTCGGGGGAGGAGGCGGTCGACGTCGTTGGGTGCTATTTTCCCGTCCAATTCTCCCCCCCCCCTCCCGGCGCCCCGCCCGCGCCCGTCACCCGCCGCGCCCTCGTCGCCGCCGTTGTGGGCGCGCTGACGGCGGCGCCCGCGTTTGCGGGGCGGGTGGTGCCGCTGGCGGTGGAGAGGGTTGGGGGGGGGGGGGGCGCGGGCGCCGCGGGCGACGCGAGGGCTCTGCTGGTTGGGATAGCAAGCGCCTGGGGTGGTGAACCGCTAATAGAGCACGTGGGCGACCTGTGGCGGGCGCTGGTGGCCGAGGTTGGGGGCGAGGCTGTCGCTTCCGCCGACGCCGCCGACGCGCCGACGCCCGCCGCCACGCTGACCGCCCTCGCCGCCGCGCCCGGCCTGACCGAGCCGCTGACCGAGCGCGTCATCGCCGACCCGGGCACTGCCGCCCTGCTCGCGGCGGCGCGCGCGGCGGCGCCGCTCGCTGCCGGCGTTGGCGCGCGCGCCGCCGCGGGGGCGACCGTCCTGGCCGCCGTCGCGGCGGGCGCGCCTGAAGCGGCTTCCAAGATCTGTTCCGCTGTGCTGGAGCCGCTGGCGGCTGCGGCGGGTGCCGCGCCGGGCGCCGACGCGGCGGCGGTCGCCCTGCGCGCCTCGGCGGTGCTCGTCGCCGGCGCGGCCGCGGTCGCGGGCCCCAGCGCGTCGACGGACGAGTTGTTGGCCGGTTCAGCCCCCACCCTGCTCGCGGCGGCGTGCGCCCGGCTGGCGGGCGGCGACCCGCCCGCTGCCGCCACGGGCGCGTCCGCCCTCGGCGCCCTCCTCGCCTTTCCCCCCGCCGCGCCCGCCCTGGACGACGGGGAAGCGGTCCATGCAGCCACCGCGCTGGCGGCCGCGGCGTGCGACGAGGGCGCGGACGGGGCGGTGGCGTCCGCCGCGGTCGCCGCGCTCGTCGCCGCCGCGCGCGGCGGCGGCGGCGACCGCGCCGCGGCCGTCGTGCCGAAGCTGTGGGGTACTGCCTGCGCCGGCAACTCCCGCGCGTGCGCCGCGCTCGCGGCGCTGGCGGGCGCGCGCGGCGCGCCCGCGGCCGCCGCCGCGGCTGCCGCCGCGGCCGGCGTCGCCGCCGCGGCCGCCGCCGCCCTGGACGCCGTCCTGCCGGCCGCGACCGCGATGGAGGACCCGGCGTCGTTGGCGCTGGCGCTGGTGGGCGCGAGCGGGGCGGGGGCGGGTGCAGAGGTCGGTGTTGCAGCGGCGGTCGCGCGCTTGACCGCCGCCGCGTCGGCGGCCGCCGCCGAGGGCGAACAGGGGGCACTCGCCACGGTAGCGGCCGAGGGCATGGCCGCGGCCGCGGCCGGCGGGCGGCTCACGCCTGCGCTCGCCGCGCGCGCGCTCGCCGCAGCCGCAGCCGTGCGCGGCCTGCGGCCCGGCGCGATGGCCGCGTGCGATCCCTCTCTGCTTTCACACTGCGTGACGGTCGCCATGGCGGACGAATCCTGCGCCCCCGCTGCTGGGTCGGCCGCCGCCGCGCTCGCCGCGTCGCGCGCGGGCGGCGACGCGGCGTCCGCCGCGGCGCCCGCCCTGGCGACCGCCTCGTCTGGCTCTCCGTGCGCCCTCGCCATCCTGGGCTGGCTCGCACACGGCGTCGCGCGGGCGGGTGGCGACCCGGGGCCGCTGCTGGCGCCCGCGGCGGCGGCGGTCGGTGACTCGGGCGCCGCCGCGGCCACCACCGCCGCCGCCGCCGCCTCGTTTGGTGTCGCGCTCGGCGGTGGCTCGGCGTACGGTGGCGCCGACTTGTCGTCGCCGTACGCGCCGGGGCGCGTGCTGTGGCCGCAGAGGGCGCTCGGGGCGGTGGCGGCGGTGCTCGCGCCCGCACTCGAGCGGGTGCCGCCGCCGCCCGCCGCCCTGGCCGCCCTCGCCCGCGCCGCGGCGGCCACGCCACCCCCAGCCCTCGCCGCCGCGGGCGCGGGCCTGGCGCGCCACCTGGCGGCCGCGCCCGCCGCGACCGCGTCCGCACCCGCTGCCGACCCCGCGCCCGCCTGCGCCGCCGTCGCTCTGGCCCTCCTGGCCGGCCAACCATCTGGCGCGGCCGCGCTCGCGCCGCACGCGGGGGCTGCGATCGCCGGCTTGGCGGCGGTGGCGGCGAGCGCGCACGCGGCGGCCGCGCGCGCCGCCGCGCTCGACGCCCTCGCCGCCCTCGCCCGCGCCCTGCCCTGGCCCGACCTGCACCCCCACAAGCGAGGGGCGGTGGCAGCAGCCACCGCCGGCCTGGACGACGCGCGGCGGGCGGTGCGCGGGGCGGCGGCGCGGTGCCGCGCGGCGTGGGCAGGGGGGGATGGAGGGGCGTGAGGGAGCCCCTTCTCACCCGGTGTCCGTGCCACTTTGCAGCGCGCCATCGAGCGACAGCCGCCCACCCACACGCCGCCCCCATTCTCATCCTCACTTGGCCTTTTTGGAGGAACCCCCGGCCGCCTCGCGCGCCACTTTCTTGTAGTACCGCGCCCGCAGCCATTCATGGAACGAGAGCAGGTACGCGTTGGTGACGGCGAGGGGCACATCGTTGACCACGCCCCACATCGCGCCGTGGTACCAGTAGGGCGTCGTCGTCGGTTCCGCGTGGCCAATGGCCTTGATCGCCGCCGCCACCCATTTCGCCGGCGACGGCGCGTCCAGCGTCGGCTTGCGGATCTTCGACATCTTGGTGGCCACGTAGGCGGGGGCTTGATTCTGGGCGGTGACGCCCCATTTGGCGCATTCCAGGTGAAGGGATTTCGCAAACATGTCGACGTACGCCTTGGTCCCCGCGTACACGGCATACAGGGGCCCCGACGGCGCCACAGTGGCGGCCGCCGACCCGATGCACACGACCGCCCCGCGGCGGCGGGCCTTCATGCCGGGGAGGACGAGCTTGGTCATCTTGTTCGTCGCCTGGATGTTGACGTTGACGAGGTCGTCCACCAGCGCGTCGCTGATCTCGTCGTAATACTCGGCGTGGTCGTAGGAGAGGCCCACATTGTTGACGAGGACGCCGACGTCGAGGGGGGCGAGGGCGGCGCCGATGCGCGCGTAGTCCGCCGCGGTCGCTTTCCCGAAATCGACCGCCAGCGTCGCCGTTTCCACGCCGGCCGCGGCCTCGATGGCGGCCGCGGCGGCGTCCAGCTTGGCCTGGGTGCGGGAGAGGAGGAAGACGTTGAGGCCTGGAGAAGAGGGGAGGGGTGGGGAGGGGGTCGGCAGGGAGCGGCGGCGATCGCGCCGCACGCGCCGCGTCCCGGCCTCGGACCCGCGCCAAGGGCGCGGACGAGACGCCTCCGACCGCGGCGGCGATCGCGCGCATCGCCCCGCCGCCCAACCGCCCACCCGCACGCCGCCCGCGCCCATCGCGCGCCCACCTTTGGCCGCCAGCGCGTCCGCGTACGCACGCCCGATGCCATCAGTGGCGCCGGTGACGACCGCCCATTTGCCTGGGGGTGGGAGAGAGAGAGGGAGCGGGGTCGGCACCATCGCGCCGGCGCGCGCGCGCGCGATGCCGCCCTCGCCTTCCCTCAACCCTCTCCCACCTCCTCTCCACTTACCGAGCTTCTTCAGTTCTTTGCCCGGGCGCAGGAAGTGGGTCCACACGCCCGCGACGAGGCGCCAGAGCGCCCGCAGCGCGGCGACCGCGCCGACGACGGCCAGCATGGACGCGACGCACGCGCCGTGGGGGGTGGCCGACATGGCGCGCACGTCGAGCATGGTGGGGATAAGGGAGGGGGGAAAACAGTGGCACGCGCCCTTCGCGCGCGCCGCTCCTCCCTCTTTCACAGCCGCCGCCCGGCACGCTTCCGCGCCGCGCGGCCATGGCGACCCGGCACGCGCCCCATGGTGCGTCTCCCGCCGCCTTGTGGGCGGCGGGGGGGCGCGGGCGGCGGTCAACCGCCGGGCGACCCTTTTTTGGGGCGGCGGTCCGCCCGCGCCGCGGGCAGGCCCGCGGCCGCGCGCGGCCGCCGCCCGCCCCCCGCCACCCCTGCATCCACCTCTCCCAGGGCCTGGCCACCGGCCGTCGACGGACGCGGCGCCCCCCCCGTGGGGCGACGCCGCCGCGCGCGGCCGCAGACCGCGCGGCAGCGAGCCGTGGGAGACGCCCGCCGACCCCCTCCCCCCGATCCTCGGGTCGGCCGACGGCTCCCTGGACTCGTTGCTGGCCGACCTGGTGGGCGGCGGCCCGTCCCCTTTCGGCGACGGCCTCGCGCCGCGGCGGTCGGCGTCGCTCGCGGGGTGGGAGGGGCTCGCGCCGCGCCCGCCGTCGCCGGCATACGCCGTGCCGCCGCCGCCTCTCGTGGGCCTGCACCCGCTGCCCGTGGGACTGGTGGCGGGCGCGCTGGCGCCCGCCGCGCGCAAGCGGCCGCGGTCGCTGCAGCCGCCGCGGCTCGCGCCCGCGGCCGCCGGCGGCCGCCGGGCGGGGCGGCCCCGGCGAAGCGGCGACGGGAGGGGTGGTGGTGCGTGGATGGGTGGGGAAGGAGGGGGGGGGCGTGCAGGCGCTCGGGTGCCGGTTGTTTGGGGGTGCCATGAGTCAAGGACCAAGTTGCTCCCCCGACGCCAAGAACCCATTCCACCGCCCTTGCCCTCCCCCCAGCCTCTTCGTTCTCGGACCCCACGCCCGAGCCGCCCTCGACCTCGCCGCGCGCCCCCGCCCCCCGCGCACCCAAAAAAACGCGGGCCAGACCCCCCCCCCGCGCGCACCGCGCCGGCCCGCCGGCCCCCGCCACCTCCCGCTACCGCGGCGTCTCCCGCCACCGCTCCACCCGGCGCTGGGAGGCATCGATTTGGCTGTCCGGCAAGCAGGTGTACCTGGGGGGGTTTGAGGCAGAGGCCGACGCGGCGCGCGCGTACGACGTCACCGTCCTGGCGACGCGCGGGCCGGCCGCCCAGACCAATTTCCCGGCGGGCGACTACGCGGCCGACCTGGCCGACCTGGAGGGGGCGACGCCGGTGGGAGAGAGAGAGGAGGAGGGGTGGTGGGGTCGGCGCGGGGAGAGGCTTGCCGCTCACACACCTCCGACCCACACTCACCGCTCTCCTCCCCTATCCTCCCCTAGGACGACGTCGTCGCGCACCTGCGCCGCCGGTCGGCCGCCTTCGCGCGCGGCCGGTCCCCGTTCCGGGGCGTGTCGGGCGAGGCGGGCAAGTGGGAGGCGCGCATCGGGGAGCTGTTTAGGCGCAAAAACGTGGGGGCAGAGAGGAGAGGGTGGAGGGGGGCGGGCGGCGCCCGCGCGGCCGACCCTCCACCCGCCGCCCCCCTCCCACCCTCCCCACCAGGTCTCGCTCGGCGTGCACCGCACCGAGGAGGACGCCGCGCGCGCGTACGACCGGGCCCTGATCGTGGAAAAGGGCGAGTAGGGGAGGGGGAGACAGGGGCGCAGAGGGCGCGCCGCGGGGCGCGCGCGCGGGCACGCCGCCCGACCGCCCCACCCCCTCTTCTCCATCAGGCCGCACCGCCAAGACCAACTTCGCGGTCTCCGACTACGACGCCGAAGTGGCCGCCGGCGCGGCCGACCCCTCCGCGCCCGCGGGCGTCCCCCCGCTGCGCGCGCCGTCGCGCGCGGCCACCGTGACGCTCGCCCACCTGGCCTCCAGCCTGGCGCGGCGCGCGTGAGAGGGAGAAAAGAGAGATGGGGGTGTGGGGGGCGAGAGCGGGGCTCTGCCGGGGTGCAAGAAGGAGTGTCGGACCGCGGCGCCGCTCGGTTGCAGGTCAGTCCACCACCGCGCCCTCGCGCCCGGTCCAGTACGTGTCCCCATAGTCGAACAGGACTTCTTCTCCGGGCTCGATGTCGCGGGACGCGTAGAGGTCGACGGCGCGGTCCGCGACGCGGACGACGCGGGCCGCGTTGGGACGCCGCGCCGAATGGTTCACGAGGCACGGCGAGTAGGGAGGGCTGTCGCCCTGTGCCAGCCTCTCGCCGTCGATGGCCCACGCGGGGCCGACGGCGATCGTATAATCGGCGACGCCCGACGGGTGCCGCGCCCAAAAGGAACGCGTGTCGAGCAAATCCCCTTCGTACGTCCCCAAAAACGCGCCCGCCGGCACGGGACTGGTGGCCACGACGCCGCGCCCGCGGCGGGAGGGCGCGGGCGTGACGGCGAGGGCCGGGCGGCCGTCGGGGCGGGGCCCGGGGCCGCGCCAGGGCGGCGCCAGGGACACGTGCACGCCGTCCAGGTCCACGCAGGCCGAGAGGCGATCCCCGTAGACCGCCCGCGCGACCGCGGCCGCGGCGGCGGGCGCGGCGGCCGCCGCAAGCAGCGCGCGCGGGTCGAGCACGCCCACGGCCGCGCCCGCAACCGCGCCAGCGGCCGCCACCGCGACCGAGAGCGTGGCGCCGGCGCGCCGGGCGGCGCGGGCGGCGACCGCGGCGGCGGCGGGGTCGGCGGGCGGCGCGGGAGGCCGCATGCGGGACTGACGAGCGGCGACGACGGCCGCGGCGACCCCGAAACGACCCGCCCGCCCGCACTCGACCTACATCTGCCCCCGCCGCAGCCCGTGGTCCACGTCGTCCCCCGTAAACTGGCCGGCGAGGGCGCGAAACCCGTTGAAAATGGTGTAGGCGGACGCGTCCCCTTCCCGCCGCCGCCCCAGGTTGAGGTACACGCCCGCCACGACGGTCCCGATGATGAACAACGGGCCCAGATCAAAGGTCGACGCCAGTTTGGCGCCCGCGGGCCAGAGGAGGAGGGCGGCCCAGAACGCGCGGGGGACGCGCGCGGCGACCGCGAGCGCGGAGGTGGGAACGCCGGCCGCGATCGCGGCCCGGCACAGGCGGGCGGCCCACTGATTCGTAGGTTCGCGGTAGACAAACACGTCGTCGACGTCCGAGTCGGCGTCGGCGTCGGGGTCGTTGCCATCGCGGCCGCGGCCGCCGCCGCGCGCGGTTCCTCCTCCCCTCCGCGCGCGCATCCCGTCCCCTCCCCCATCATCCGCGACCGGCGGCGGCGCGGCCGGCGGCGCGACGACGGCAAGCAGCGTGTCTGGGAAGAGGAGGAAGGGCGGAGGTCAGTCCGCGCGCGCATAACCCGCGCCCACGCCCGCCACCCTTTCCTTCGTACACACCTCCGTCCGCGATGCCGGCGTCCTCCCCGGTGTCGGCGACGCGGGCGCCGGTGCGCGCGAGGACCAGAGTGAGCCGCGCCGCGCGCACGGGCGGGAGCCCGAGCGCGGCCGCCGCCGCGGCCAGCGCTGCCCGGCCGGACGCGCCAGCTGGGAGCGCGATCGGGGCGTCGGGCGCGGTGAGGGAGGAGACGACGGCGGCGACCGCCATCGCAACTGAAGCGACATCGTCCACGCGCCACAACCCCCGCACTCGGCGCCGCCCCTCCAATGCTGCGCCCGCGGACCCCCGTCCGCGCGCCGCGACCCGCCGCGTCGCGGTCCCGCCCCGTCCCCGCGCGCGCGGCGTGGCGCAAGGCGCGCGCGCCGCCGCCGCCGCCGCCGCCGCCGCCGCCTGCGGCGACCGCCGCGCTCTCCGCCGGCGGCCTCCTCCTCTGGGGCGGCCTCCTCACCTACGCCCTCGCGTTCAGCCCCAACGGCACCCCCTTCCGGGACGAGTACTTTGTGCGGAAGCTGGTCGGCCTGGGAGAAGCAGACGGCGTCGCCATCAACACTGTGTTCACCTCCCTCTTCAACGCCATGGGCGTCTGGCCCGCCGTCTACGCCGCCCTGCTGATTCCCGCCGCACGGTCGCGGACCGGGCTGCCGGCGTGGCCGTTTGTGTCGGCCTCGTTCTTCCTGGGGTTTTTTGCGCTCGGCCCCTACCTCGCCCTGTGGACGCCCGACCCCGCCGCCGTGGCCCCCCCCACCCGGGACGAGCTCGGCAAAGGCGGGATCGGGTCCCTCTGCGTGCGCGCGCTCGAGTCGCGGTGGACAGCGGGCGGCCTCGCCGCGGTCGCCGCGCTCCAACTCGGCCTCGCCGCGTCCGCCGGCCCCGCCGCCTGGGTCGACTACGGCCGCCTGTTTGACGAGTCGCGCTTCGTGCACGTCACCACGCTCGACTTCCTCACGCTCTCCGCGCTCGCGCCCTTTTGGGTGGCGAACGACGCGGGCCGCCGCGGCGCGACCCCGGCCTGGCTCCCCGCCCTCGGCTTCCTGCCCCTGCTCGGGCCCGCGCTCTACCTCGTGCTGCGACCGCGCGCGGGGGATGGGGGCGAGTGAAGGGGGGGGGGGGCGTCGCCGCGGCGGGCGGGGTGTCACAGTCGCCGCCTGACGACCCCCGCGACCCCCACCCCTCTCCCGTCACCTGAATATCTTGGCCCACAGCACGAGCAGGATGCTGGCCGCCAGGCAGCCCCCGACGCCGTACGCGATGGCCTTGTTGGCGGTCACGCGGCGCGACATGGTGGCGAGCGTCCTCCGCGCGGTCGCCAGCGAGTCGTCCGCGCCGTGCAGCGCGTCCCGGGCGTGGGTGATGACCTCGCGCTGGCGGTGCAGGTCGGTGAGGATGGACGCGCCGAGCTCCTGCACGGGTGGGGAGGGGGGGCGGACAAGGAAAACAAAAGGCGTGAATTTCGGGGCAAGGCTCCTCCGCGCCCTCGGCCTCAATCCTGTCGCCGCGCCCACGGCATCCAGGACGCCATGCGCGCCAGCGCGCGCTGGGAGGCCGACAGGTCGGCGTCCGTGGCGGCGAGCCTGTCGCGGGAGCGCTGGATGGCCTCCCGCTGCGCGGCGAGCGCCTCCAGGATAGCGGCCCCGGTTTGCTTGCGGGGCGGGGCGGGGGTGGGGAGGGCGCGCGCGTCGGCGAGGCGCGGGAACGGCTCGAGCCGCGCGCGCGCCCTCCCCGCGCGCGCCCGCCCGCGCCCGCCCCACCCTCCCGCCCGCACCACCCCGCCCTCACCTCGGTCTGGGCGAGCACGGCGCGCCCGGACGCGATGCGGTCCCCCGTGCGGGTGAGCGTCTCCTGCGCCGAGAGCACGGCGTCCCTCCCGCCGCCGCCGCCGCCGCCGCCGCCGCCGCCACCAATCCCTCCGCCGAGCCCCAGCTCGGCGCGGGCGGCGTCGCCGGCCGACGGGCGCGTGGCGGCGGCCGCCGCGCGCGACCGCAGCGCGCCCGCGTCGGCCCTGTAGCGCGCCGCCTTGGCGAGCAGGGGGCGGGCGCGGTCGGCGGAGAAGGAGCGCGCCTCCATCTCCATGCGCTTGAGCTGAGAAGAGAGGGAGGAGGGGGCGTGGGCGGGGTGGCGGCGTCGGACTCGATTCTTGCCGTTTCTCCCGTCCCCGTGCTCTCACGATCTGGTCGGCCTCGTTCAGGTCGGTCTCCGCCTCGCGCAAGGCGGCCGCGCGGGCGCCTGAAGGGTGTGGGGGGCCAGGTGGGCGCGCAGCGAGCGCGCCCCCCCGCGCGCGCCGCCCTCCCCCCTCCCCCCACACACACCAGCGCCCAGCGCCGCCGCGCCGTCGATCTTGCGCGCCACGTCCGTCGCTTTGGCGCAGTACTCGGCGTCGTACTCGTCAAACAGCGCGGTTGCCGCAGGGTCGGCCATCGCGCGATGAGGGCGCGCGGGGGGCTGGGGTTTGGTTGCCGCTCTCGCGCGGGCGGGTGGCGCCGGGCGCGCGCGGGGCGCGGCGGGCGGGGTGGCGGGCGCGGGAAACGGCCGCAGAGTGTGGGGGTGGAGCGCGGCGTCGGCGGGCGGCGCGGCTCACTCCAGCAGCGGCACCGCACCACCCCGCCCGGCGCCTGCGGCATCCAGCGCGAGCGCGGCCGCCGGCCGCGGGGTCGCGCCGGCCGCGATGGGGGTCAAGTGGTGAGAGCTCAGCGCCCGCGGGCGCCCGCTTGCCCTCCGCGTCGGCTCGCGGTGCACACTGGATCGCCGCGAGACGCGTGGTGTGGCGGATCGCGCGCACACACCCCAACCACCCCCTCCCTCCTTCCTCAGGCTCCTCCTCCTCGCGCCCGACCCCGCCACCCCCCCCGCCGCCGCGTACGACGCTGTGTGCGCCGCCGTGGAGGCGGTGTGCGGGCCGGCGACGGGCGCGTGGTCCGCGGACGTGGCTGTCTGGCGCCGGGCAGCGGAAGAAGCACCCACCCCTTCCCCCGCGCGAGAAGTCGCTGTCGTCACCGTTGGCGGCGACGGCGACGGCCCCGCTGTGCACCTGGTGTGCGCGGCCGCGCGCGCCGTCCTCGCCGTCGACTCCCCCGCCGCCGCCGCCATGGTCGCCGCCTTTGCCGGCCTCGCCCAAACCTCCCGCCTCACCCTGGACGGCCCCTCGCACGCCGCCGGCGACGTCGCGGCGCGCGTGGGGCGGGCGGCGACGCGGCGCGGCGCGCCGCCGCGCGGCGTGTGCGTGCAAGTCGAGCTGGCCGCCGCGGCCGACCTGGCGGAGGCCGCCCCTGCCCTCGCCGACTTTTGCGGCGCGCTGGCCGACGCCGCGGCGGCCGCGGGCGCGGGCGAGCTGGCGCCGCTCGCGGTGCCGCTGGCAGAGTACAGTCTCCCCCGCTCTGCCGCGGGCGCCGGCCCCGCCGACGCCGTGCTCTGGGCGCACCTGGCGGCCGCGGTGCTCGGTGGCGGCAAGGGCGGCGGGTGAGGGCGGAAAGGGAGGGCGGGCCGTTGGTTTCAGTGTGCCCCCGCCGCGCGCGTCCTCCCCGCCCCCCTCAGCAGCACCCGTCCGCGCACGCCGGCGCCACCGGCGCCACGTCATCCAGGGTGAGCACCAGGCGCGCGCCCGCGCCGGGCGTGGCGGGCGGCGACCGGTGCGCCGCGCCGTCGGTGGACAGCGCGTCGGCGTGCGCCGCGCCCTTGAGCAGCAGCACGTCGCCGGCCGCGACTTGGGAGACGTGCGCCGGGTCGATGAACGCGATGGCGGGCGTGGGGCCGAGGGGGGACGGGGCGCGGGTCACGCCGCGCGAGTCGCAAAAGAGGGTTCCTTCTCCGCAATAGGTGACCAGAGCCCTGCAGCCCACAGCATCCGTGTGAAACTTGGGGCACGGTGTGTTTGTGATCAGCTCGAGTTTGGCGCGCAGGGCGGTGGGTGCGGGAGCCGAGGCGCTGCCGAGCGTCGCGGCGACCGCGGCGGCCAGCAGGCCCACGTCCGCCAAAACCGCCTTGCGGAGCGCGGGCTGGGTCGCCAGGCCGGCAGTGAGGAGGAGAGCGGCGGGCGCGGGGTCGGCGAGGGGGACGGCAACGACCTGGAGAGAGGAGGGAACGGCATCGGCCGCGCGCGCGCTGCGCGCGTGGAGGCCACGCGCCCTGACCACCCCCTTTCTCCCGCCGATCCATCCACCCCAACCCACCATCGGCGGCAACGACGCCAGCGCCACGATGTCGACGGCCGCGGGCGGCGGGCGCGCCAGAACCACCACATTTGCCCCCGGCGGGCACCCGCGCGCGGAGAGCGCCGCCGCGTCGGGCGCGCGCACGACCGCCAGAGGAAGCGGCGGCGTCGGCGACATGCCGCCGTGCAGCAGGCGGGCGGCGGCGGCGGCGAGCATCGTGGCGGGGAGTGTGGCGCTGGCCGGCGGCGGCGCGTCTGCGCCACACATGGCGCCGCCCGCGCCGGTGCTCGATGCCCCGCTCGCCTCCCTGGCCGACCTGGAGGCAGCGGGCGAGCCGCGGGTGCTGCGCGGCCTCGTGTCGGCGTGGCCCGCGCTGACGCGCTGGACGACGGCGGCCAGCCTCACGGCGCCCGTGCCCGCGTCGGCGACCGTCGACGTGCTCGTCAACGATTGCGCCGGCAGCGCGGGTCGGCGCGAGGCGGAGAGCAGCTCGTTTGAAGGTTTCGTCGCCGGGCCGTGGGCGGCTCGCGAGCCCGGCGCGCGGCTCGCGCAGGAGCCGCTGACCGGTGCGCTCGCCGGCCTAGCCGCCGACGCGTCGATGCCGGGGTTGTTGGAGCCGGTGGCGGGGCGGGCGACGGCGCATCTGTGGTTGACTGGGGGGGTGTCGACGGCATCCCTTCATTATGACTCCCTGCACGGCCTGCTGTGCGTGGCGACGGGTTCCAAGACCGTCACTCTCGCGCCGCCGTCTGCCACGGCGCTGCTGGACCCCGCGCCGCCCGGGGGCGAGTCGGCCAACCACGCCGGCGCCGCCGCTCTCGCCCTCGCCGCCGCACCCGGCGCCCTGCACACCGTCCTGGCTCCGGGAGACGTTCTGTTCATTCCGAACGGGTGGTGGCACGCCGTCGCGTCGAGCGAGCGCACGGCGGCGGTGTCTTTTTGGTGGGCGTCTGACCTGGTGCGGGCCATCGACGGCCGGCCGGAGGCCGCGGCGTTTGCTCTGCGGCACGCAGTGACACGCATGGTGGAGGAGGCCATGCGGTCCGAGGCAGCGAATAGGGTGGCGGCGGCGGGCGCGGTCGCACCGGACGCCGCGCTCTCTCGCGTTCGCGCCCGGCTCGAGCACGGAGGCGCCGCGTCGTCGCCGGCCGCCGACTGGGACGCCTGCATCGCCCTGGCCTCTCTCCCGCCCGACGCCGCGCTCGCCGCGCTCGCCGCCGGCGTTTCCGAGTGCTCGGGCGCGGGACTCGCCGCGCTCGCCGCGTCGCCCGCGGGCGCCCACCTGCTGCCGCCCGTGCTCGAGGGCGGGAGCGGCGAGGCCGTGGCGCGCCTGCACGCCGCGCTGGACGCGGAGAGGGAGGGCGGCGCGGAGGCAGTGTCGCGCGCGCTGCTCGCCGCCCAGGCCGCCGCCGCGGCCGCCGCGGCCGCGGCCGCCGTGCGCGCCGCCCTGGGAGCGAGCGTGGTCGGCGACGCCGACGGCCGGGGTGAAGGGCGGCGGCGAGAGGGGGAGGGAGAGGGAACGCGCGCGAAGAAACGCCCCGCTGCCTGAAACACACGCTCAACGCCCGCCCTCACTCCCCTCTCCGCCTCTGCTCACGTCCTCGCCGCGGCCCGCGCGCGCACGAAATCCGCGCGCGCGCGGGCCACCGCGTTCGCGGGGTCGACCGCGAGCGCGGCGTCGTACGCAGCGAGCGCGTCGTCCCACGACGCCGCCTTTTCCAGGGCGTCCCCCAGGTTGTTCCACGCGGTCACGTAGCCGGGCTGCAGGGCGGTCGCGGCGCGGTACGCCGCGACGGCGGGTTCCAACTTGTTCAATTGGAAGTTGGCAAACCCGATCGCGTTGTGCACCTGCGCCAGGTCGGCGTCCGCGCCGCCCCACCCCGCCCTCGCCTTTTCCAGGGATTTCAGGGACGAGGTGTAGAGTTTCTTGCGAAGAAGGATGACCCCCAACTCAAACGCGTCCTCCGGGGTCGCCGTCGCCGACCGCACGCGCTCGCCGAGCACTTTGGCGGCTTCCTCCAGCTCGCGCCGGATCAGGACCTGAAGGGGGACGGAGGCGACGGGGTGCGGGGGTGTGGAGGGTGGGTGAGGGACCTCGAGCGACTCCTTTCCCAGCGCCCGCGGGCCCGCAAACCGCCACCAATCCACCACTCTTTCTCTTCGCACCTGGCGCACGACGAGGTACGCGCCGACGACGAGGAAGCCGAGGAGGAAGGCGAGGTAGATCGCTTGCACCGGCTCCTCCAGCCCGGCCGCCGTGTCGAGCAGGGCCGGGTTGAAAGGAGTCGCGGCAGGGGGTGGGAGGCGGCGGCGGGCGGGGCGCGCCGCGCACGGCGACGGCGCGGCGCGCGGCGCGGCGGCGGTTGGGCGCGCGCGGGGGGCGGGGCGCCCGCAGGCGCGCGCCAGGGGCGCCGCACTCAGTCTGGTGGCGGGCGCCGCGCTCAGCATGGCGGCGATTGGCGAGAGTGGGCGGTCGACGCTGCCGCCGCGACCCCATTGCTCGCACACGCGACCGCCAGCGGCGTCCGCGGCCGCCCATGCGCGTCGCCACGCCGCCCGCGGCCCGCCCGCGCGCGGGCCGCCCGCCGCCAGTCCGCGCCGAGCCGGCGCCGAGGCCCGACGCGCCTGCCGACCCGCCGCGCCCGCCACCGCCCCAGCCCTTGCCGGACGAGGCCCGCCTGGAAGCCCTGGAGCGCGGCGCCCGGCGCGGGCGCGGCACCGAAACCGCGGCCGCGGCCGCCGCGCGCGCTGAAGCGGCCGCGCGCGCGCCCCCCCCCCCCGGCCCCGCGCGCTGGCAGGCCAACAAACTGCTGCCCGAGGGGTGGGAGACGATGACGCCCGCCCAGAAAGTTACCGAACTGTATCAAGGGCAGCGGGGGGTTCTCTTTTGGCTCAACCAGGCGGCGTGGTACTCGGTCATCGGCGTCGCGTTTGGCTGGGTCCTCTTCCGCTTCGTGCTGCCGGCCATTGGGGTGTACCGGCTTGCCAACGGGCTGGGGGACGCGCCGACGGCGCTGTGAGCGCGGCGAGAGAGTTTTCGGCGGTGGTCTGTGTGTGACGAAGCGCGGCACACACTCCCGCGGCACGCCCGCGCCGGCCCCCGCCCCCCTTTCCATCGTCTCCGATGCGGCTCGCGACGCGCAGCGCGAGCGCGGGCGCCGCGGCGCGCCGCGCCGCGCCGGCCACGGGCGCCGCGCCGCGCCGGCGCGCGCCGGCGCGCGCGGCGGCCGCCAATGCATCAGGTGTGGGTGGTGGAGCGCCAGTGAGAGACGGCGGGCGGTGGCGAGGCGCGGCGTGGGCTCAGATCGTGGCGGTTTGTCGACACCGACCGCCGACGGCGCCTCAATCCGCCCTCCGTCTCCCCGCAGGTGAACGCCCCGGCTACCCTCTGGTCACCCCCAACCCCGCGTGGTGCGTGGCCGCCCTGGGCGGCCTGTCGTACGTGACCGCGCTCGGCTTTGCGCCGGCCGCCCTTCCCCCTCCCTTGGCCGCCCTGGGCGCCGCCGCCGTCGCCCAGTCGACGGCCGCCTCCATCGCGTCCGTCGCGTGGGCCGTGCACGTGCTCGAGGGCGCGGTGGCGGCCGCGCTCGTCGCGCGCGGCGGCGGCGACGCTGCGGCCGCGGCGTGGTGGGGGGCCAACGCGGTTCTCTTTGGCTTCCCCGCGCTCCTCATGGCCAAAGCGTCGGTCGAGGACGGGCAGTAGGGAGGCGCAATGGGTGTAAGCACCACCAGGCGGACAAAAAGACACCCCTCACCCTGTCCCTTCCCCCCTCTCCGCCAGCGCGCCGCGGCGTGTCCCGCGTCGCGGTCGTCGGGGGCGGCATCGCGGGCGTGGCGGTCGCGTGGCACCTGGCGCGCACGGGTGAGGAGGAGAGGAGGGAAGGGAGGAAGGAAGAGGGGGAGCGGGCACCCGTCCGACCCCCTCCTCGCCGCCAGCCTCGATCGCCGCCGTCGACCTCTACGAGCCGCACGGCCTCGCCGCGGGCGCCACCGGCGCCGCGGCCGGCCTGCTGCACCCCTTCGCGCCGACGGGGCGCCCGCTGTGGAGGGCGCGCGACGCGTGGGTCGCCGCGCTCGAGCTTTTGGCCGCCGCCGAAGCCGCGTCCGGCCCTCTCTCCTCCCCGATCACCATGCTGCGCCCCGCAGACGACGCGGGCCAGGCTGGGCGGCTGGCGGCGGCGGGCGCGTGGCCGGGCGTGGAGGGCGCGGTTGCCGCGGCCGCGAGCGCCGCCGCCGCCACAACCACCCTCCCAGGCCTCGCCCTGCCCGCCGCCGCCTCGGCCACGCCCGCCATGATCGTCACCGGGGGCCTGGTCGTGGACGCGCCCGCCCTGGTGCGCGGCGTGTGGGCGGCGGCGGCCGCCGCGGCGGCCGCGCGCGGCGCGGCCGCCACCCTCGTCCCGCGCCTCGTGCCCGACCTGGCGGAGCTGACGCCGCTCTATGACGGCATCGTCCTGACCGCGGGCGCCGCCGCGGCCGCGGTGGTGGGCGGTGGCGGGGACGGGTTGCGGTGCGCGCTGTCGCGCGGGTTCACCGCCACCCTCGACCCCGGCCCCTGCCCCCCTCCCGCCGCCCTCCTCGGCGCCACCTACGCCGCGCCGCGGCCGGGCGGGGGCGTCGTCGTGGGCGCGACGCGGGAGGCGTGCGCCGACGCGGCGTCGGCGCTGGGCGACGCTGCGGCGCGCGGCGCAGCGGGCGACGTCGGCGCCCGGGACGCCGCCGCGGCCGAGTTGCAAGCCCGTTTAACCCTCCTCTACCCCCCCGCCGCCGCCTGGCCCGTCGCTGGCGTGCGCCGCGGCGTGCGCGCGCTCCCCCCGCGCTCCGGCGCCGGCCGCCCCCCGCTCGCCGGCTGCACCGACGCCGCGGCCAACGCCTGGATCATTGGTGGCCTGGGCGCGCGCGGCCTGCTGTACGCGGGGTGGCTGGGGCGCGAGGTGGCGGCCGGGGTGTGTGCCGGGGGCGGGGGCGACGGCGGGCTCGACCCGGAGCTCACCCGCTGGCGCAGATTCAGACATCCGTGATGGGAAGAGAGAGAGAGAGAGAGAGTCGCATAGATTTGTGTTCGAGGGCGCGCTTGCAGCACCACCCCCCAAAAAAACAGCGCCCGCAGCCTCACGCGCCGCCCGCCTGGGCCGCCTCGGCCGCCTTCTTCTTCGCCTCCTTGGCCATCGCGACCTGAACTGGCCCCGGCATGTAGGGCGAGAGCGGCGCCGTGCCAAAGGTCGCGCCGTCGCGCCAGAAAGTGACGCGCGCGTCGCCCTGCGGGTCGACGTCGACGGACGCAAACGCTTGCCCGCGCACGAGGCACACGTTGTTGGGGGCGACCTCGTACTCGAGCAGGCGGGGGTACTGCTGCAGCAGGGTGGCGATGGCGCCGACTGGGAAGGGGCGAGGGCGCGGGACGGGCGGCGCGTCGGCGCGAGCGCGGCGCGCGCCGCCGCGCGCCGCCCACCCACCCCTCCCCCACCCTCACCTCCCGTCAGCCGCGGCCGGGACGCCATGTAGTCGCACACGCGCTGCACCTTCACCGGCGACACGGCGAGCAGCCCCGGGCACACGGCGGCCATGTAGCAGATGTCGTCCTTGTGGATGCCGACGCGCTCCAGAATGTAGATCGTCCAATCGAGCTCCCTCGGGTTGACGGGGAGGCGCAGTTTGCACATGCGGTCGAAAATGATGTCGGCCCACGCTCTGGGCCATTTTAAATCTTGGACCATGAACGCGTACATCGCCAGGCGAGGGTCCTTCAACGCCTCCTCGGCCGTCGTCGCTTGGGGGAGGGGGTCGCCCACGGCGACGGCGGCGTTGGTGGGGCCGGTGTCGCGGCGCGCGACCGCGCGGGGCGGGGGCGGCGGCGGCGTCGCCTCGGCGCCCTCGCCCTTGTCAGCTTTGTCGGCGGGCTCGGCGCGCGGGGCGCGCGGCGCGCGGCGGGCCACGGGGCGGGCCGCGGGGGGGCTGGGGAATCAGGGCGCGTCGGCGGCCGCCCGCGCGGCGCGCGCGGGGGGGGCGGGCGCCCGCCACGGCCGCGGGGCGACGCACACGCACCGGGTGGGGCGCACGCGCAGCGCCATCGGGGGCGGGCGGCGGCGGGCTCGACGCGGCGGCGCGGTGGAGAGTGAGAGCACGGTCGGCGGGCGACACAGCAGCACTCCGGCCGCCCGCGGCTCGGGACTAGATGCGGCTGGTTGCCGGCCGCTCTGGCGCACTCGCGGCCGCGCCGTGCGCCGCCGGGCCGGCGCGCGCGCCGGCTGCGCGCCGCGCGCCGCCCGCCCGCGCGCCGACCCGGCGTCCGGGGGGTGGGCGGGCCGCCCGAGGCATGGCCCTGTGCCGTGCCACCCCTCCGGACCGCGCGCCCGGCCCGCTCGACCGGTGGGCGTCCCTCACCCCGAGAGAAAAGGCGGTCGTCGCCGCGCTGCTCGCCGGCGGCCTCCTCTTTGGCCCCCGCCTGCTCGTCCTGGGCGCCGTCGCCGCCGAGCGCGCCGCGCTGGGGGCGGCGCTCGCGGTCGAGGCCGCGCTGGGGGCCGCGTTCCTCGCGTCCTTCACCACCCTGGCCGCGGTCGCCCTCTTCCTGCTCGCCGGCGGCCTCGTCTACTTTCTGGCGCTGGAGGAGGAGCGTCTGGATGGAGGGGACGGCGACGAGGAGTGATTGGTGTGGCGGGGAGAGGGCGCTCTGTAGTTGTTTCCAGTTGCTCGTTTCAACGCCTCGACGCGCGCGCGCGCCCTCCTCCCCTCCCCACACCAACGCCTACGCCACCGCTGCGTCCACAAACGCGACGACCGCCGTGCAGTCGTCCGGCTTCCCGCCGCGCGGCCTCAACCGGGCCCAAAAGGGGAGCACGCCCGCGGCCGCGGCGTCGACGATCCAGGGCGATCGATAGTCGGGGTCGGCCCCGCGGGCCGCGGCGGCGGCGACGATGGCGTCGGCGGTGGCGGCCGCGGCGGCCGCGTCGCGCGCGCCGCCCGACGCCGCGCCGGCCGCCGCGACGACCGCCTCCAGCTCCTCCGGCCACAGGTTGTCCCACACGCCGTCGCTGGAGAGGGAGAGAGGGGGGTGGGGGTGGGGCGGGGAGGCCCGGCAGGCCTCCCCCTGCCGCTGCCCGCCGTCCCTCCTTTTTTTTCTGTTCACCTCGCCAGCACCAACACGTCCCCGGCCGCCGCCTCCACCTCGTACACGTCCGCCGCGCCCGGCTCGTCCCCCCCGCCCGCGCCGGGCGCGGCGAGTTGGAAGGGGGTGTTGAACGCGTGCTGCTGCGCGTCCGACGCGGCGGCGACGCGCCCGCCGCGCAGCAGGCGAAACCCGGAGTCGCCCAGCACGGCGACGGCGAGCGTGCCGTTGGGTTGGGATGTCGCGATGACGGCGGTGGCGGAGCCCAGGATGCCGGCAGTCGCGGCGTGCGCGGCGGCGAGCGCCGCCCGCACGCACGGCGCGCGGCCCGCGGCGGCGTCCGCGGCGACCGCGGCCGCGGCGCCGGCCATGAGGGCGCGCGAGAAGAGGGCGGGGTCGACGCTGCGAGGGCGGTGGAGGGTGGGAGGGGAGGCGGAACCCGGCGCGCCGCCGCCGCCGCCCGAACCCCCAACCCTCACCCACACCCTCCCTCCCTCGCCTCACCCTTCGTCCGCCCAGCCGCCCACCCCGTCCGCCACGCCCGCCGAGCCCAGCCCTTCCTGCGACACGAAGAAGGCGTCCTCCCCGCCGCGGTCGGCTTTGGCGGGGTGCGGGACCGCGGCCGCGCCGGCGGCGAGGCGGAGGGGAGGGGGGGCGGGCGACGCGGCGGGCTCGTCCGCCTCCTCCACCACCTCCGCCTCCACCTCCCGCGCCGGCGTCCCGGGAAGCTCGACGAGCGCGCTCCCGGCGTCCAAGCGCCAGAGCGCCGCTTCAACCGCGTCGCGCTGGCGGCGCAGCGCGGCGAGCCGCGGCGCCGACGGCGCCGCGCACGACGCTTCCGCGGCCAGAGCGGCGGCCACGGATGCGGCTTTCGCCTTCAACGCCGCCGCCCTCGCCCGGGCCTGCAGGGGGGCGCGTGCGGGGGCGTGCAGCGCCACCGCGTCGGCGCCGTCGGCGGTCGCCGCCGCCGCGGCCTCCGCCAAGGCCGCTCGCAGGTTGGGGGGCAGCGCGGCCGTAAACAGATCCTCCAGACCGCCGTCGGCGGCGGCCAGCTCGGCGGCGGCGGCGTCGACGGCCGCCGCGTCAGCCGCGCCGCCGCCCGCCTCGGCCGCGAGCAGCGCGGCTTCGGCCGCCGCGCCGCGCGCCATCAGGGCCGCTTCCACCGCTTCCCCCTCGGCCGGCAGGCGGGCGCGGGCCATGGCCAGGAGTTGGTCCAAGGGCGGGAGAGGGGCACGGGCCGCGCCCGCTCCTCCCTGTGGCGCCTCGGCCGCCAGCCGCGCCCGCTCCAGCGCCCGCAGCTCGCCCGTGGCGGCGTCCACGAGCGCCCGCAGTTGGGCCACGCGGGCGGGGTCGCTCCCCATGGCCTCGAGCTGGCGCGCGGCGGCGGCCGCCGCGGCGGCCTGCTCCCGCAACAAGTCCGGGCGGCCGCCCAGGGCCGGCGGGGGCGCAGGAGTCGTCACCTCCACGACCGGCCGTGCCGCACGGCCGCGCAGGGCCGAGACGGCCGCCGCGGTCGCCGACGCGGCGAGCAGTGCGGCGCCGAAATTGAACGCGCCGCCCCCAGGAGGCGCCGCCAGTGGCTGGGGGGGCGGCGGCGGCACCATTGGCGTGCACGACGACGGTTTGGGGGTCGCCTGGGGGGTCGGGAGGGCGTCGGGAGGGTGGTCGCCGCTGTCCTGTCCGCGTCGAGGGTGCTGCCTCCGCTCCACCCGCCTCCCTCCCATCCACCACCCGCACCCGGGCCATCATCAGGGGCATCACACCCCGGCCGCGGGCGCGGCGGCCGGCCCGGCCGCCCCCCCGGGGCGCGGCGTGCGCCAGCGCGAGCATTGGGTCGACCGCGGCGGCGCGGACGCCGGCCTCGACTCGGGGCGGGATCGCCCGATTGTCGGCGACGCTCAGGCCTGACGGCGGGCGCGGTGGCGGGTGTGTGGTGGGTGCGCCGGCGCGCTCGCTCCGCGCACCACTCTGCGCCGTGGCCGCGCCCCCCGCAATGGCCGAGTCGACCCCCGCCCCCGTGACCGCGCGCGCCACCGCGTTTGCGGTGGGCGCCGCCGCCGGCCTCGCGGTCGCCGCGGCACTCGCGCTCGGCCTCACCCTCGCGGCCCGGGCGGCGGCGGGCGACCGCCGGCGCAGCGGCAAGGGCGAGATGTATGGGGCAGAGGAGGGGGGAGGGAGGGGGAGAAGGGGGGGGGGGGTGCCGATGGCCGCGCCCTCGATGCCCCTCGTCGCTCTTCGCAGCTCGCCCGGCCCCTCGCCCCGCCGCCGCTCGCGCGCCGCGGCCACCCCTCCATTCCCCTCGCTCGATGGCGACGCCGACTGGCCCGGCCGGTACGGCGCGGCGCGGCCGCGCCCCCCGCGCGACCCCGCGCTGCGCGGTCTCTCGCCGCCGCCGACCGCCGCGTCGGCGTCGGCGTCGGACGCCGACGCCGTCTTGGCGCCGAGAGGGCGCGGGAGTGGCGCCCTGCCCCCGCCCGCCCCTGCCGCGGCCTCGCACGTCCCTCGCCCCTGGCCCCCCCCCGGCGCCCCGCCGCTCCCGACTCCCCCGCCGACCCACGCCGTCGCGACCGCGGGCGAGGCCGCCGCGGAGGGCCGCATCATCGAGGACGCCGCGCTGCACGAGCAGTACTGCCGGGTCATCACGCCGGAGCCGGCGGCGTCCGAGGAGGCCGAGGGCGTGTGCGGGTTGCTGCGCGAGTGCCTCGACCTCCGCCTCAAGTGGTCGTTCGTGCCGGCCGCGCACCCGGGGGCGACGCCCGTGGACGAGGCGGTCAAGCCGTCGGACGTGCCGGGGCCGCGCCCTTTCGAGTGGGCCGAGGGCGACCCCGGCGAGCCCGGGCCGTCGCCGCTCACCGCGGCGATGGTGGATGGCGTGATGCACGTCACGGATCCCGCGTCCGGGGAGCGCCTCTTCGCGCCGCCGGGCGCCGCCAACGATTTCTTCTCAGACATGCACCGCGTGCTCAAGATCGCGGCGACCGGCCCGGTCAAAACGCTGGCCCACCACCGCCTCACCCTGCTGGAGCAAAAGTTCAACCTGCACGTCATGCTCAACGCGGACAAAGAGTTTCTGGCCCAAAAGAGTGAGGAGGGGCGGGGCGGGGCGGGGCGGGGGGAGCGGTTTAGGGGGCCGCGCGCGGCCACGCCCCACCACTCGCCCCCTCCCCCCTCCCGCAGGCGCGCCGCACCGCGACTTTTACAACGTGCGCAAAGTCGACACCCACGTCCACCACTCGGCGTGCATGCACCAGAAGCACCTCCTGAGGTTTATTAAATCCAAGCTGCGCAAGGAGCCGGACGAGGTGCGGTCGAGGGGGTGCGGGGGTGTTTTGGGGTGGTGGGGGGGGGGGGGGGGGGGGGTGGGTCGCCCCGCCCGCGTTTCTGGGCTGCCCGGCGGCGCGCGGCCCAAACAATGACTGTCGTGTGTGCCCGCCGTGCAACCCTCGCCCCAACCCCCAACCCCGACCCCGCCGACCCTTCCCCCCCCAGGTCGTCATCTTCCGCGACGGCAAGTACCTCACCCTCGCCGAAGTCTTCGAATCGCTGCGGCTGACGAGCCACGAATTGAACGTCGACGCCCTCGACATGCACGCCGACAAAAACACGTTCCACCGGTGGGTTTTTCTTTTCTGGTCTGGCGCTGCGGCGTGGCGTCGCGGCGGCGGCGGGCTGTGCGCGCGCCGCGACGTTTTTTGTGTGTGTTTGTGGTCGCCGCCGCCCGCCCGTGGGTGGCATTTCACCCGCCACCACGCCCACCCCTCCACCGCTCCAGCTTCGACCGGTTCAACCTCAAGTACAACCCGTTCGGCCAGTCGAGGCTGCGGGAAGTGTTCATCAAGCAGGACAACCTGCTGCGGGGCAGGTGGCTGGCGGAGCTGACGGCGGAGGTGTTTGCCGACCTGGAGGCGTCCAAATACCAGGTGGGGGAGGGGCGAGGGGGGGTGGCGTGGTGTGGGAGAGAGGAGAAAGAAAACACAAAAAACAAAACCAACCCCCACCCCCCTTCCTCAGCACGCCGAGTACCGCGTGTCCATCTACGGCCGCAAACGGGTCGAGTGGGACACGCTGGCCGCGTGGGTGTGCCAGAACCGGCTCTACTCGGACAACGTGGCGTGGCTGATTCAAGTGCGAGTGGGTTTCTCTTGTTTGTCGGTCCCGCCCCAACAAACGCGCTCGCCTCACCCGCGCGCCACCCCCCCCTCCCCCCCTCAGATCCCGCGCCTCTACGACGTGTACCGCGCCCAAGGCCTCGTCCCCGATTTCCAGGCCCTGCTCGACAACGTCTTCCAACCCTTGTTCGAAGTCACCCTCAACCCCGCGTCCCATCCGCAACTGCACCTGTTCCTGCGGTAGGAGTTAAGGAGGGAGGCGGGGTGACATGGCGCGGTTTCGGCGACAGAACAAGAAGAAGAAAACCAACCCTAATTTCTAACCCCAACCCTAAACACAAAAACAAAACTCATTAGCCACGTCGTCGGCTTTGACATGGTCGACGACGAGTCCAAACCCGAGCGGCGCCCGGCCAAGCACATGCCGCCCGCATCGGCGTGGGACATTCCGCACAACCCGGCGTGAGAGAAGAGAGGGTGGCGGTGGGGTCGGCGCGCGTGCGCCGGCGCGCGGCCGCCACCCCACTGCCTCACTCCCTCCCCCCTCCCCCCCCCTCCTCAGCTACGCCTACTACTGCTACTACGTCGCCGCCAACCTGTGGACCCTGAACAAGCTGCGCGAGGCGCGCGGCCTCGCCCCCTTTGCGTTTCGCCCGCACGCCGGCGAAGCGGGCGACGTCGACCACCTGGCCGCCACGTTCCTCACCGCGCACAACATCTCGCACGGGATCGGGTTGCGCAAGAGCCTCCCCCTGCAGTACCTCTACTACCTCGCCCAGGTCGGGCTCTGCATGTCGCCGCTGTCGAACAATTCCCTCTTCCTCGACTACCACCGCAACCCGCTGCCCTCCTTCTTCGCGCGCGGGCTGTCAGTGTCGCTGTCCACCGACGACCCGCTGCAAATCCACCTGACCAAGGAACCGCTCGTGGAGGAGTATGCCGTCGCGGCCAAAGTGTGGAAACTCTCGCCGACCGACCTGTGCGAAGTCGCCCGCAACTCGGTCCTCCACTCCGGCTTCCCCGCCGCGTGCAAGGCGCACTGGGTGCACCCCACGTGGTGGCGGGAGGGGCCGGACGGGAACGACATCCAGCGCACCAACGTGCCAAACCTGCGGATCCGGTTCCGGTGGGACTGCCTGTCCGAGGAGCGGGCGCTGGTGGACGGGGGTGCGACCGCGGCGCGGGCGCGGGGGGCGGCGGCGGCGGCGGCGCGGGCGGCGGGCGGGGACTGAGGCGCGGAGGGGGCGCGAGCGCGGGGGTCTGCAGGCTCGCGCGTGCGGCCGACGCCACACACCCTCCTTCACCCCCACCCCCACTCTCCCTCTCCCGCCCTTCATGGACGCCGCCACCGCCACTGTCAAGCGCATGCTGGGCCGGCTGCCGCCCCCGCCCGCCCACCCGCTCGCGCCCGCGGCGGCCGCCGCGCTCGCGGCGGTCGTCGCGGCCGTGCTCGCCCTGGCCCTCCTGGCCAAGCTGCGGGCGCCGGCGCGCAAGGGGAAGAAGGTGGCGGCACGCAAGTCGGTTCGGTGAGTGAACGAAGGGGCGCGGCGTCGTCGGCGCATGCGGCGGTGCCGGTGCCCCGCCGCGGCCCACCCACTCCAACCTCGCCCCCTCTCCAGGTCCACGCGTGCTCTCAAGGTGGATGAGGTGCGTGGGGCGGGATTGGCGGGGGCCGGGCGCGGGCGGGCGGCCGCGCGCGCGGCGCCGGCCCAACCGCCAACCGCCCGCCTCGCCTCCCTCAGACCGCCACCCCCACCAAGACGCCCACCAAAAAGACGCCGTCCAAGGCCGCGTCCCGCACGCCCGCCCGCACGCCGGCGTCGGGGCTGCGCCGGTCGGCGCGCACGCCTGCGGGCAAGGCGTGAGGCGGAGAGGAGGGGTGGTGGGAGCGCGCGCGCTCCCGGCGCGCCGCGCGCCGGCGCCGCGCAGTCGCTCGGTCGGGCGGCGGGCGCGGGCCAACACGAGTCTCGAGGGTGGAGGCAGGGGTGGGCGGCCGCGCGCCGCGCGCGGCCCCGCCCACGCCCGCCACCCGCCCTAGCCCCCTTTCGTCGTCGCGTCCCCCGTGTTTGCAAAATGATGGAGTGCGTCGCCGACGCCGAGCCGCCAACGCAAGGGCGCGCCTCTCTCTCCCCCTAGCCCACGCGCGCGCGCGGCGCGCCGCGGTCGCCGCCCCCGCGCTCGCCCTCGAGCCCACGCTTGCCGCCCCCGGGCACCAGCCCCGACGACAGCAGCACGTCCAGCAACCGGTCCACGTCGGGAAGCGGCCCGCCCTCGGCCAGGAGGGCGGCGGCGGGGGGAAGGTCGGCCAAAAGGGCGGCGACCGCGGGCGGCGGGCCGGCGGGGTGGGGCCGCGGGGGGCCGGGGCGGGGGGGGGCGGGCAGGCCCGGGGGGGGGCGGTCGCGGTCGCCGGGGCGGTGCATGGGCGGGGGTGGCGAGCGGCGGCGGGGAGGCGGGGCGGGGCCGGAAGGAAGAGGGCCGGCGCCCCCGCCGCCCACCCCTCCCAACACCTCCGCGACCGCCTCGCGCGCGCCGCCCGAGAGCGGCCACTGCCCCTCCACTGTGTACTTGGCCAGGGCCAGGCGCAGGGCGTCGCCCGGCGGGGGCGGGGGCGGCGGGCCGCCGGTCGAGGCGGCGGCCGCCGCCGCCGCGCGCTCGGCGAGCGCGCCGCGCCGCCGCGCCGCGACGCCGGCCGCCGCGCCGGGGCCGCCCGCCTCCCGCTCAAACGCCACGTACGCGTCCCACATGGCGGTCTCGTCGGGCAGGGGGGGGGGCGGAGACGCGCCGAGGGCGCGCTCAAAGATCGACCGCGCGTTGTTGGCGTCGCCGACGCTCCTCAAAAACGACGCGTAGCGCGCCACAAACGCGCCATCCCCCGCGTGCGCGCGCATGCCGAGTTCGTAGATGTTGCGCGGGACTTGGGGCTTGGCGTCGGCGTCCCACTCGATGGCGGCGGCGACCGCAAACGCGCGCCACCCCGTGCCGGGGGCTTTGCGCGCGCGCATGAAGACCCGGCGCGCCGCGCGCAGGCCGGCCGTGCGGCGCGCGAAATGCATGTAGTGCGCCCAGAGCAGGGTGGCGTCGTCGGGGGTCAAGGGGGACGGCGGGGGGGGGGGGGGGGCGGCCGCCGCGGCGGTCTCGCCGCCGCCTCCCTCGCCTCCTTCCTTGGGCGACGGCCCGGCCGACCCGCCCCCTGCACGCGCGGGCGAGGGCGAAGGGCCGGCCGCGGCCGCGTCGTCGGCCGCGAGCGGGGAGAGCGCGCCCTCGTACACCCCTGTCGCCGCCTCGGCGTCGCCCGCGTCCTCCTCCAGGTCGGCCGCGGCCAGCACGAGGAGCGGGGAGCCGGGCAGCATGGCGCGGCCCCTTTCCAGTAGCGAGCGCGCGGCGGCGACGTCGCCGCCGTCCCCGCCCGCCCACGCCGCCGCTTCCGCCCACACGTCCGGGTAGAGCGCCAGCGGCAGCAGCGCCTGCGAGTAGGCCAGCAGCACGCGCGCCGCGTGCGGGGCGGGGTCGAGGGACTGCGGGTTGGACGCTTCCCACGCGAGGAGCGCGCGCCACGCGCGCGCGGCGGCCGCTTGCCGCGCGCCGCCGCGCCCCGGCGGCAGCGGGGCCAGCCCCGCGCCAGGGCCTTTGACGATGGGGTCGAGCAGGCGCTCCCGGTCGCGCCACGCGGCCCGGGCGGCGATGTAGCGGGGGCGCGCGTCGTCGAGCGCACGCTTGGCGAGGTCGCGGTCGGCGGACGCGCCCTCGAACGCTTCGTACTGGCGCCACACGCCCTCGAGGCCGGGCGCGGGCACCACGATGGCTTTGTGGTAGGCGGCGCGCAGGGCGACGGTCCGCGCCGACGCTTCCTGGCCGGGGACGGCGCCAAAGAGCGCGGTGTAGAGCGGGGAGCCGGGGAGGGGGCGCGACAGAAACCCCAGGTAGTCCCCCCAGAGCCCGCCCGCCCGCGCGTCGGCCCCCACCGCGCGCACCGCGCACTCGTACGCGGCCCGCGTCTCGGCCGCGGCGCCCGCGTCACCGCCGCGCGGCGCGTTGTGGTCGGCCACGAAACGAGCATACCCCCGCCACAGCGCCGCGTCCGGCACGCCCAGCAGGCAGCGCGCGTACACGCCGCGCACGGCGTCGTCGTCGCCGGCGGCCGCGGACGCGAGGCGGCGCCAGGCGTCGGGGTGGGTCGGGAAGCGGTCGGTGTAGGCGGTGAGCGCGGCGACGCGCCCCGCTTTGGCCGACGCGGGGCCGCCCCGGCGCTCGGCCGCGGCGTCGAGCAGGGCCAGGAGGTCGTCCCACGCGGCGTCGTTCCAGGGGTCGGCCTCGACGGCCGACCGCGCGGGGGCGAGCTGGGGTGGGGAGCGGGAAGGGGTGGGCGACCCGCCCCACGCGTGCGCCTGAGCACACTGGATCCCGTGGCGGCGGCCGCTGCCGGCGCGGGCGGCGCGCCGCCGGCATCCCACGCGCCGGCGCGCCGGCGCGGCGCCCATCCCGCCCCGCCCCCTCCTCACGCACCGCGGCGACCAGGTCGGGCACAAGGTCGCACGCGTCCAGGCCCGCCAGGGGGGAGGCGTCCATGGTGGTGGAGGGAGCAGGAGACTGAGAGAGGAGTGTGCGCAGAAAGCGGCAAGAGAGAGAAACGCTGTTGCCCTCCCTCCCCGCCCCTCCACGTGTCTCTCAACCGGTGCGCTCGATCCGTTTGCACGCGCGTGGAGGGGTCTATGCTGAGCGGGGGCGGCGAATCTCGTGTGGGGAGGGAACGGGGGGGTGGTCGCCGCGGGACCGCGCGCGGCGCCAGAGGGGCGCCCGCGGCGCGAGCCCGCGGCGTGGGGCGACGGCGGGATGGCTCGAGGCGGCGCGGGGCGCGGGCGCGGGTGGCAAAACGGCGCCGCGCGCGCGAGCGGAAAGAAGCGCGCGCGGCGCCGCGCCGCACGCCCACGCGCCGCCGTCGGCGGAATCAAAATCGGGGCCGTCGGGTGGCGGGTGGCAAAAACCTCAAAACGGGGTGGGTGCGGCCGCGGGCGGGCGGCGCGGCCGGAGGGGCCGCGCGCGCGACCGCGCGCGTCAAAAAACCGCGCGGCCGGACCCGCCCCGCGCCAGCGAATGGCCGGGAAAAGCGCGGAGACGGGTTAGCCGCCAAAAGGGGGGTGGTGGGGTGGGGGTGCAGGGCGGAATGGTGTGCCATTCCGGGGCGGGCGCCCGAAAAGAGTCAGGCGAGCGCGGCGCCCACCCCCCCCCCCGCGCACGGCGAGTACCACGCGCACGCGGGCGGGCCGTGGTCGCCCGCCATGGGCACGATGTTGGACTCGTCGTCCGGGAGGGCGGCGAGGGAGGCGCACGGGGTGGTCGCCGGCGCGGTCGCCGCGGTCGCGCCGGCGCCGGCCGTGGCCCCGCCCAGCTGCTCCCGGAACCAGGGGTGCTCCAACGCTTCCGCGGCCGTCATGCGCGCGCCGGGGTCGCGGGTGAGGAGGCCCGAGAGGAACGCGACGCACGACGGGGAGACCGACGCCCACGCGCCGCCGGCGAGCGGGATCGGGTCCGACAGCACCGACCGCATCACCTCGTCCACCGACCGCTGCCGGCACTCGTCCAGCGACGCCCAGAAAGGGAACCGGCCGGAGAGGAGTTGGTAGAGGGTCACGCCCAGGGACCAGAGGTCGGCCTCGCCTCCGTAGTCGCGCTGAAAGACTTCCGGCGCCATGTAGACCGGGGTGCCGGTGCGGCGGTTGAGGGAGGCGCGGCCCAGGGCCTGGGCGCACCCGAAGTCGACGGCGGTGAGCCAGCGCGGGCCGCGCGCAGCGGCGAGCGCGGCGAGTCCCGCGCGCGACGCGGGGAGCGGCTCGCGCAGCATGAAGTTGGCCGGCTTGACGTCGCCGTGCATGACGCCGGCCGAGTGGCAGGTGGCGATGACCTTGACGCACTCGCGCGCGGCGGCGGCGACGAACGGTTCGGGGAGGGGGCCACGGGCCGCGAGGGCGGCCTCCAAATCCCCGCCCTGGAGCCGTTCGAGCACGAGGTACGCGCACTCGCCGTCCTCGTACGCGCCCAACAGCTTCACCACCCCCGCCGCGTGCTGGACGCGCGCCTGGAGCGCGGCCTCACGGTGCAGCTTTTTTAGCGTGCGCGCGCGCGTGCTCCCGGGGCGCTGCTTGGCCATGGCCTTGACCGCCACTTCGGCGCCGGTGGAGCGGTCGACCGCGAGGTAGACGACGCCGTACGAGCCGCCGCCGAGGGTGCGGCCGAGGACGTAGCGAGAAGGCAACTCCGGTTGCCACCCGAGCTCGGCCGCGGGCGACGCCGGGGGGGCGGCGGGGCCGGCGTGGGAGAGCAGGGAGGGCGGCGCGGGGGCGCGGGCGGGGTGGGCGGCCGCGGCGGGCGCCGGCACGCGAGGCGCGGCCATCCGCGCGGCGGGCGCGCGCGGGCCCGGGCGCGCCGCGCGCCCCAGTTGGCGCGCGCCCGTCACGCCGGGCGCCCCGGAGGACGCAGGTGCGGGGTTCATGGCCGCCGGACGGCGGGTCGAGGCCGGTCCAGTCACAAACGGTCGTGGGCCTGGCGCGCTGCGTGAGCGCGCGCCAGGGCGCCGGTCGGCTCCCGACGGCCGGCAAGCGTCCACCGGGGGCGGGGCGGGGGCGCGGAGCGGCGCGGGGTGTGGCAGAGGGGCACGGCCGCCAGCACGGACGCACTTTGCGTGCGCTGCCGCGCGGAAGTGCCTCGCACGCGCGCGCGTTTCGGGGGGCGCCGCCCGTGGGGGCACGCCCGCGCCGCGCGGCCGGTACCGGGTGTGTGTGTGTCGTTCGAGGGCGTGGTCGGTCGCCGCCGCCCGGCCGCCGCGGCCCGCCGCGCACGCGCACCGTCCCAGCCCCCTTTTTCCTCGAGAGCGCCACGGCCCGCAAGGGCGCGTCCGCGCGGCGCGGCCGCTGCCAGGTGCGCGAGCTTTGTTCGAGGGCGGGGTCGGCCGCGCCGGTCCGACCGCCGCGACCCGCGCGCGCGCGCGCGCGCGCCGAGGAGCCGCCGCCACCCCCTGCCGCCCGCCCCGCTGACCTTCCATCGACCGTCGACACGTCCAGCAGGCCTCCCGCGCCACGGCCCGAGCCTCGAGCCCGCACGCCGCCCCCCCCGCCGTCTCGCTCGCTCCCCACTCTGCGCGGCGGCCGCGCCGCCATGCGCCTCCCCTGGCCCCGGCGCCGCGGGGCCGCCCCCCCACTCGACGCCGCCACCGCGCCACTCGACGCGGCCGAGCCCGCCGACGCCGCGGGCTGGACGGACGCCGAGACGCACGTCCGCGTGACGCAGCCCGCGGGCTTTTTGGTCCAGGCGAGAGAGTGGAAGGGGTGGAGGCGTGTTGCAGGCGTGTCGGAGTGCAGAGATGGCGCCCCAATCGCCCCGATTCCCCTCTGTTTCAGGTCCAGGTCCACGCGCGCGTCGACCTGCCGCCCGACGCCGTGTACGCCATCCTCGTCCACCCCAACAACCACAAAGTGTTTAAAGCCATCTCCAGCGTGCCGTATCGGAAAGTGGTGGCGAAAGAGGGCGCCATGCAGACGGTGGAGGTCGACCACGCGGCGCGCTGGTCGCTCGGCCCGCTCCTGCGCGGCACCCTCCTCACCCGCCTCCTCGTCAAAGAGGACCGCTCCCGGCACACCGTCGCGTTCGCGTTGCGGGGGGAGCCCGGTTTCATGCGCGCCTTCGACGGCGAGTGGCGCGTGCGCCCATTTTCGCAGGCCGCCGTCGACGCCCTGTTCCGACCGGGGCCACCCTGGAAAGCCGCGCTGGTCGAGTTGCGCGACCGCCTCTCCCCGAGCACCTCCTCCCTCGTCACGCTCATGCAGCGGATTCAACCCGCGGCGTCGCCGCCGCCGCCGGTCGACGGGCTCGTGCGCGCGATCGCGGCGCGGCAGGTCAAGACCCTGCTCACGGATCTGCGGGCGGAAGCGGGGAGGCGCGCGGCGGGGAAAGGGTCGGCGCTGGACGAGGATGAAGGGGAGAAAGGGGGAGAGGCGCCGCGGCGGCCGCCGCGGCCGCCCCTGCTCTGGTGAGTGATAGAGGGCGCCTGTTTTCTTTGATTGCACCCTTGTCACTACTGCGGCTGCAACCCTAGCAGCAGCCTCAACTCGGCGGGCGCGCGCGCGCCGGGCGGCGGCGCGGCGCCCGCGAGCGCGGCCCACCGCGCGGCGTACGCTCCGGCGACCGCCTCCCCCGCCGCTTTCGCCGCCGCCACCCTAACCGATGGATCAGCAATCTTGGCCACGGCCCCCAGGCCGCCGGCCGACGCGGCGGCGGCGGCGCAGACGGACGCGAGGCCGGCGGCGCCCGCGCCGGGCGGGAGCGCGGCATCGAGCAGCTCGCCCGCCGCGGCCGCCGCGGCGTCGGCGGCCGCTTTGGCGGCGGCAGAGGTCGCGGAGACGGCGGCGGCGGCCGCCATGCTCCCGCGCGCCCCCCGCAACGCCCCCGCGAGCGCGGTCGCCGCGTTGGCTGCCGCGGCCGCCGCCGCTGACGGCGGTCCGCCCGCGGCGGCCGCGCCGGCGGCCGCGGCCGGCAAAAAGGCGGCCAGCACCGAGTCGAGCGCGCCAAAGACGGGGGCCAGGGAGGCGGGAGGGGAGGTGGTGGGGGTCTGCGCCGCCTCGCCCGCACTCGCGACCCTGTCCGCCGCGTCCGCCGCCGCGGTCGCCCAGTCCGCCAGATCGCGCGCCAGGTCGAGGAGGGCGGGCGCGGGCGCGAGGCCGGGGCCGGGGCGCGGCGGCGCGCGCTGCAGCGCGTCGCGCCGCGCCGCGAGCGCGGCCGCCGCCGCCGCCGCCGCCCGGGTGGCAGCCGACGATGCCGCTTCCGCCAGGGGAGATGCAGGGCCGGCCAGGGACGACAAGATGGATGCGTAGTACGCCGCGACGCCGGCCAGGTCGACGGACGCGCGCGCAGGGGGGGAAGCCAACAGCAACGCGTCCAGTCGGGTAGCCAGCGGACGGGCCAGGCCGTGCGTGGCGCGCGCGACGAGGGCCCGGACGTCGACCGCAGGCGGGGACGCGGCGTCTCCGTCGCGCTCGCCCTCACCCTCACCTCCTCCCTCGTCCTCGAGCAACGCGCCCACCGCGTCCGCCTCGCCCGCCGCCGCCGCGTGCGTCCACGCCAGCACATCCGTGGCATACCGCACGGCGTCGCCGCGGGGCGGGGCGCGGTCCTCGAGCGGCGGCGCGCCGTCGGCGCCGCGGGTCAGGGCCACGAGGAAACGCTGAAACAACCCCCCCGCGCGCGCAGTCGTCCATTCGTCCAGCGCGTACTCGAGCAGGGAGGGGCGGTCGGCCAGGGCGGCGAAGGCGGCGCGCAGCGCGGGGCCCGGGGTCGACGCGCCCGACGCGGCTGCCGCCCCCGCACACTCTCCCGCCACCCACCGGCACAGCCGCTCGTACCCCCCTTCCACCAGGGACGACATGGCGTCCATGAGGTCCAGGCCGGCGCGCTGGTGCGCGCCGCGGAGCAGGGAGCGGCAGTTGGCGCGGACTTGGCGCGCGCGGCGGAGGGCGGCGAAAAAGGGGGGGGCGGCCGCCGCGGGGCCGGCGGCCAGGGCGTCGGATTCGGCGGGAGTAAGTTGGTATTGTTCGAGAAAGGTGGCGACGAGTCCGCGGCGGCGGTCGACTGAGGCCGCGCCCGCGGCGGCGGACCGCGCGTCGGCCGCCGCGGCCGCCGACGCCGACCTTCCGGCTGCTAGAGCGGCCCGGGCTGCATCCACGGCGTCAGCGACGGCCGCGGCGTCCGCGTCGGCGGCGTCGAGGGCGAGGAGGACGCCTTCGGCCGCCGCCAGGACCGCGCGCGCGGTGGCCACGCCGCGCGCCGCGGCCGCGGCCGCGACCGCGGTCGGCGTCGCGTCCGCCGCGTTCAGCGAGGCGAGGGCGGCGGCCAGAGGAGGGGAGTCGACCGGGGTCGCGAGGACCTGAGGAACGGGGGGAAGTCGGGGGCGCGCCCGCCGCGGCGCCCGCCCTCCCGGCCGCCAATCGCACGCCTCTACCTCTTTGATCTTGCGCGAGATCGAGGGCGCGAGCAGCGGCGGCGCGGGCGCGGGCGCGGGCGCGGGCATCGCATCCGGCGCCGGCGCCGGCGGTTGGGGCGGCTCGCCCGCCGTCGTCATGACCTGGGCACGCCACGATCCACAGGAATCGAAAGGGGCACGCGGCGCGTCTATGGCCGCAGTGACTGCGGACTGCAGCCGACGCGATGCTCACTCCCGCGGGCCTGCGCGCCCGCGGCGCCCCGGCCGCCGCCATGGCGCCGTCCAGCGGCGCGGCAGCCGCGCCGGCCGCGACCGCGCGCCCGCTGCGCGACGCGGTCGCCGGCGCGGTCGCCGGCGCGGCCAACCTGACGGCCGGCTTCCCCTTTGACACCGTAAAAGTCGTGCAGCAGGCTTCTCCCGGGCGTTATGCCACGTCGTGGGCGTGCGCACGAGGCCTGGCTGCGCAAGGCCCGCTCACGCTCTTTCGGGGAATGTCCGCGCCGCTCGCGGGGGCCGCCCTGGAGACCGGAATCAACTACGCCGTGTATGTCGCCACGCTCAAGCGGCTTTGCCCGGGGTGGGAGCCCGGAGGAAAAAGGGGTGTTGGCGAAAACCGGCCACCCCTGACCGCCGTCGCGGCTGCCGCGGCCGCCGCGGGCGCCGCGCTCTCGCTAGTCCTCTCCCCTTTCGAACTGGTCAAGTGCCGGCTGCAGGCCGACGGCGCGCACTATGGCGGCTCCCCGTCGGCGGTCGTGCGCGCGACGCTCGCGGCCGACGGCCCGCGCGGCCTGCTCCGCGGCGCGACCGGCACCCTGGCGCGCGAGGTGCCGGGCAACGCGATCTTCTTCACGACGTACGCGGTGTGCAGGCGAGCGATTGGGGGGGGGGGGGGGGGCGACCCGCCGTCCCTCCTCCCGCCGCTCGCCGCCGCGGTCGCCGCGGGCGCCGCTTCCGGCGCCGTCATGTGGGCGGCCGTGCTGCCGATCGACACGGCCAAGACACGGGTGCAGCTGCGGCGACCGGGGGCGGCGCCGCGGTCGCTCGCGGCAGAGTTGGCCGCGGTCGCCCGGGCGAGAGGAGCCCGCGGCTTGTGGGCCGGCCTCGGCCCCACTCTGGCGCGCGCGGCGCCCGCCAACGCGGCGCAGTGGCTGGCGTGGGAGGCGTGCGCGCAGTGGTGACGCACGCCTGTCGGCGGACAAAAAACGCGCGCTCGCGCTTGTTGTCCCTCGACGCTCCACCTCGCCCCTCCCTCCCGCGCCCCCCCCGCCCTCTGTCTCTCCAATATAACCCGCGAGGGCGCGAATTGCACTGGTGGGGGTGGCGGCGCGAGGGTGGGGGAAGCGGCGGCATGGGTTTTGGGGGCGGGAAATGGGGGCGCGACCGCGCACAAACTAGTGGACGAGTGGAGCGCGCCACAAATCAGTGGGGAGGAGTGGAATGGGGGGACGGCGGACGAAATGGAAAACGACGGGGCCGCGCGCGCGCGCACGGCGCGCGCGCGCGCGCCGGGTCGAAACCATAACCCTGACCGGCGCCGAAGACGGCGGTGGTGGCGCCGGCGCGCTCGAGGGGCAGGCGGCGCGCCATAGCAACGGAAGAGCGCGGCGAAAGGGCCGCGCGGGGGAGAAGGCTGGTGGGGGTCGAGGAGGGGACGGCGGCGGGCTCCAAGGCGCCCCGACGCCTCTCCGCATTGGAGCACTCTCACGATAGCGAGGACGATGACGCCGACTCGAGCGCGCCGCCGCGCGGCACGCGGTCGGAGCGGAGCCCCGCGCGCGCCGACCGCCCGCGCGCCGAGTCGTCGTCGCGCAGCAGCAGCCCGCGCGGCGACCGCCGCCGGCCGCGCGCGGGGGCGGCGCCCTTGCCGTCAGCCAGCTCCAAGGGCTCGGGCGCGGCCTTGGCGGGGGGCGCGAGCGCGGCGCGCACGGCGGCGCGCGCGGCGCGGCGCAGCAGGTTGCCCGCAAACGCGGCCGCGACCGCGACCGCGGCAAAGACGGCGGCGACGTCGAGCATGGCGTACGACATCCAGGACAGGCGGTGGTCGCCCGTCTTCATGTAGGCCGAGTCGGGGCCGAGCGCGGCCGCGTGCTCCACCCAGTCGGCCGCCTCGGCCGCGGGGTCCCTCAATCGCTGCGCCATGCGCCTCGCGACCGTCCCGGCCGCGGCCCGGAACGCGGGCTCGGCGAGCACGCGCCGCACCGCGCCGGCGAGCGACGCGGGCGTGAGCGCCGGGAGGTGCACGGCCAACCCCCACCCCGCCGCCACCGCCTTGGCCACGTTGTCCGGCTGGTCGCCGTACACGGGCAGGCCCACGATGGGCACGCCGTGGTAGGCGGCTTCGTACACCGAGTTGAGGCCGCCGTGCGTGACGAACGCTTTGACGCGCGGGTCGCCCAGGAGGTCGTTCTGCGGCGCCCACGGCGTGACCGTGACCCGGGGGCCGACGCCCAGGTCGGCGACGGTGACGCCGGGGGGGAGGTCGGTGGGGGCGAGCTTCCAGACGACGCGCGCGGGGAGGGCCGAGAGCGCGGCCGCGACGGCCCTGTACTCCTCGAGGCCGACAGTGACGAGCGTCCCGAGCGACGCAAACACGGCGCCGTCGCCGAGCGCGGCGTCCCACTCCGCCCCGAGCGGCGCCGCGGGTTTCGTGGTCATCGCCCCGACGAAGCGCACGTTGGGCGGGAGGTGCCGCGGCGCCTCGACCGCCCAGTCGGCGTTGTACAGGATCATGGCGGACGAGTGCAGGAACTCGGTCGTGATGGAGATGTTGTGGCGCGCGCCCAGGCCCATGTAGAGGGGGCGCACGCGGAGGCGGTGCACGACGGCCGACCCGAGGTAGTGCAACACGTTGGCCGCGCGCTGCCCCAGGCTCATCGCGCCCGGCGGGAACCCGGTCCCCATTTGGGGCACGGTCGCCAAGTGGTTGGGCACGTTCTCGATGATGCCGGGGAGCAGGGGGTCGAGCACGGGGAGCGACGAAAACATGACGCGCGGCACGCGCGCGCCGCCCGGTTTCCGCCAGAGAATCCCCGTCAGGCCCAGCGCGCACGGCGACACGACGTCGCCGACGATGACGTCGGGCTCAAACGACGCGAGGGCGGCGACGTGGGCGTCGTCCGAGAGTTGGGCGTCGCAGTAGTCGATGAGCGCCGAGAAGTAGACGAGGAACGATTCCAGTGCCCCGAGGAACGGCGACGAGATGGCCTGGCGCGCGCCCTGCACGCGGTCCTTGATGGCCTGCGGGGGGGAGGGAGGGGAGGGCGTCAAAATCGGGCCAAAACGTGGGGGCGGCGGGTGGGCCGGGGCGCTGTCGCGCGGCGGGAGCGGGCGCGCGGCGCGCGCGGCGCGTGCGGCGCGACCGCGGCGCCCGCGCCCCGCGGGTCGGCCTCCAAATGCGGGCTGCCGCATTCAGGGGGCGGGCCGGCGGCCGCGGGCGGCGGGCGGGCCGCGGCGCGCGCGCCAGCGCGCCGCGCAGGGGAGCGGCTATCATGGGTGGCGCCGCCACGGGCCCGTCGCGCGCAACTGCCGCCCCGAACGCGTTTCTGGGGGGCGACCACCCTCTTGGGCCGGCGCCCGGGCGCCGCGGCGCCACTCGGCCCGCGCGCTGGCGGACGGCCGCGTTTCCGCGCGCCGCGCGGCGCCCTGGGGGAGCCGCATTGCCGCGCTCCCGACCTCCGAAATGGCCCCTGAACCCACCTGCTTGGTGTAGGCCGCGCGGTAGACCGCGACGCGGCTCGCCGCCCCCGGCGCGGCGCGCTCCAGCACGTCGACGTCCGACTCGGCCACCGCCAGCATGACTTCATGCCCCCGCGCCGTCAGTTCGGCCGTGACGCGGGCCATGGTGAACAGGTGCGAGTCGGCGCCGGGAAGGGGGACGGCCAGGATCTTGTAGGCGGTCGCGGCGCGGGGGGCCGCGACCGCGACGGCCGCCACGGCGAGCGCCAGCCGCCGCCAGCGGCGGCGGTCGGGGCGGGCGGCCATGGTGGGGGGCCGCGGGGCGTTGATGGGGGGCGAAACCGCGGTTGATGTGCGGTGGGGCGCGCGCACGGCGGCCGAGCGCTGACGCTTCCCGCCGCTTTGCCGCCCCGAAAGGAAACGCCCGCGGGCCTGGCGACGCGTGCAGGCCGGCAACCGCCACCCCGAGAGGAGAGAGCGAATGAGAAACAGTGCGCGCGTCCCCTCCCAACCCCGTTCCCTCGTCCTACCCCGCGGCCGGCGGCGACGCGCCGCCCGCGCCCCCCCCCGCGCCGCCCGCGCCCCCCCCCTCGTCGCCCTCGCCGTCGTCGTCGTCCTCGCGCAGCCCTTCCACATTGGCCAGCCATTCGGACAGGGCGGCGGCGCAGATGTCGCGGTCGGCGGGGGAGAGGTCGAACTCGGCGCCGATCTCGCGCGCGACGCCGTCTAAAGAGGGCGAGCGCGTTGGAGTCGGCGTCGACCGCGGGATCAGACTCCACCCCTCCCCTCCCCTCTACCCTCTCCGTCCCTACCCGGCGTGTCGGCGTCGGGGTCGTACACAAAGTCGACCGTGCGCCGCCCCGCGCCCGGCGGCGCCGCGTCCCCGTCGTCGTCCGACCCGCGCCACGCCATGTGCAGCCGAAAGTGGAGGGCGCCCCGGCGGACGCGGCCGGAGAATTGAAACTCGTAGTCCTCGCCGCGGACGGCGCCCGCCGCGACGTCGCCGCTGTCGCCGCCCGCGTGCAGCGCGGCCGCCTCCGAGTCGGCCGACGCGCGGGCGCGGTCGAAGAGCGGGCGGGAGGGGGGCGGGTCGCGCGAGGGTTGAGGGGCGGGGGCCGGGGCGGCGGCCGACGCCGACGCGGCCGCCGCGCCGCGCCCCCCTCCCCCGCCACCACCCCGCTCCTCTTTCGGGCGCGCCAGGAACGGGTCGTCCAGCAGCTCGGTCGCGGTCGGCCGCGTTTCCGCGGGGCCGAGGCAGCGGTGGATGAACGCGCGCGCGCCCTCGTCGGCGACGCGCGCGAGCAGCGCGGGCCAGTCGCCGCAGTTCCCCCCGTCGACCGCGACCGTGGTCGCCAGCTCCAGCACCACCAGGCCAAACGCAAAGATGTCGACGCCCCGGTTGTACTGGTTGTGCTGGTCGACGCCGGGCGGGAGGACGGCGGGCGCAAAGCGCGCGGGCGCGAGCGTGGCCAACCCGAGGTCCCCGATCTTGATCTCGCCCGAGTGGCCGTTGATGTAAATTTTGTCGCAGCGCAGGTCGCCGTGCACGATTGGGGGGACCTGGGTGTGGAGGTGGGCGAGGCCGGAGAGGATCTGCCGCGCCCACTTGCGGACCGCCTTGGCGCCGAGGTGGCGGTGCCGCTGGCGGTACTCGCGCAGGTTGCCGGAGGTGAAGTATTCGGTGACCAGGTTGACGCAGCTGGGGGGGGGGGGGGAGCGGGGGCAGGGTGTGGGCGAGGCGGGGGCGGACACGGGGCCGCCCTTCCTGTTCCGCCTCCAACCTCCCTCCACCCCCCACACCCGGTCTGTGTGTCCTGCCAGCAGCGGTAGCACTTGATGACGTGCGCGTGGTCGACGCCGAGGCCGACCGCCATCTCGGCCGCGACGCGCGCGGCGGCCGCGTCGTCCAGGCCGCCCGCCACGTCGCGCGCGACTTTGGACCACGCGACATCGATGCCGGCGCGCTCGTCAAAGCCGCGGTAGACGCGCTTGAAGCGACCCGAACCCGCGAGGCGGTCGTAGCGGCCGTAGCGGCCGGTCGGGTCCATCTCCACGACGACGTCGTCGTCATCATCGTCCGGCCGCTGCTGCTGCTGGGGCGGCGGCCGGGGCGCGGGCGGGGAGCCGGGGCCGGAGTGGGGGGCGCCGCCGTCCATGGCGGGCGGGCGGGCTGGGGGTGGCGAGGGGTCGGCGCCGCGGCGCGCGGGCGGGGGCCGGCGGGCGCCGCGCCCACCGGCGCCCCCCGCGGAGGGCTGGCGCCATTGGCGCGGGCGCGCTGGGCCCGGAATCGGGCGCCCGCGGGCCGCCCGCCGCGGCGGCGGCGGGCCGCCGGCGCGTCGCCGCCGCCGAGCCGCCCCCGCGCCCGCACCTCGGCTCTCGCAAGTGCCCGGGGCGGGTTCAGTGTTCTCTCTCTAGCTTCAGACGCGTGCGGGCATCGGAAATCAGGGGCGGAAAGGGGCGAGGCGGGGCGCAGTTGCGGCGCGCGCGAGTGGCGCGAGAGCGCGAGTGCGGCGGGCGGACCGCGGGCGCGGCTCTCGCGCCGGGCGCGACCGGGCGGGGCGCGCGGGGCGGGTTGGGCGGGCGGGGCCGGCGTGGAGTGTGGCGCGGCCGTGGCATCGCTCCTCGGGCGCGGCCCGCTGGCGCTCGTCATACCCGGCCCGCAGGCCGCCCCCCGACTCGCCCTCGGGTGCACGGGATCACCCACATCCCCCCGTCTGCCATGGATGCCGACGCCGCGCTCGCGCGGTGGACCTTGGAGAACGACGCGGCGACGCACGCCGCGGCCGACGCCATGTACGCGGCCGACGCCGACGCCGAGCGCGCGCTGGCGGCGGCGCGGCCGTGGGCGCGGGACGTGCACTACTTTAAGCGGTAGGAGGGAGGACAGGAGCGCGCTGGCCGGCCATCGCGGCGCGGGGGCGGCCTCGGGGAGAGGCGCGCCGCGCCTGGATGGCGTGTTGTGCGATGCAGATGCCGCAGGAGGCGGTGCCGGCGCCATCGCGGCCCGCAACGGCCGCCCCACCCCCCACCCCTCCCTCCCCAGCGCGCACGTCTCCGCCCTCGCCCTCCTCAAAATGGCCATGCACGCCCGGTCCGGCGGCGACCTGGAGGTCATGGGTATGCTGACGGGGCGCGCCAAGGGGGGCGCGTTCATCGTCCTCGACGCTGTTGCGCTGCCCGTCGTAGGCACCGAGACCCGGGTCAACGCGCAGGCGGAGGCCAACGAGTACATGGTCGACTTCCTGGAGACCAACAAAGTGGGTCGAGGGGGGGGGGTCCGGGGGGGGGGCGGGGGGGCGGAGGCGCGGGGTAGGCCGCCCGCGCCGACGCGCGCTCCCGCCTCCCTTTCTTCTCAGCGCGCCGGCCGCCCCGAGAACGTGGTCGGGTGGTACCACTCCCACCCCGGCTACGGCTGCTGGCTGTCGGGCGTGGACGTGGGCACGCAGGTGTGTGGAAGGAGAGAGGAGAGAGGGAGGGAGAGAGGGAGGCGTGCCGTGGCCGTTTTGCCCACCCGATCCCGCCCCATCCCTCCCTTTCCCACAGACCCTGCAGCAAACGTTCAATGACCCCTTTCTCGCCATCGTCGTCGACCCGCACCGCACCCTGGCCGCCGGCCGCGTCGAGGTCGGCGCGTTCCGCACCTACCCCGAGGGCGCGCGCCCGGCGGCGAGCGCGGCGGCTGCGGTGACGCAGACGATCCCCATCGCCAAGGTGGAGGATTTCGGAGTCCACGCGGGGTCGTACTACCCGCTCGACGTGCGCGTGTTCGCGTCGTCCCTCGACGCGTCCCTGCTGCGCGCCCTGTGGGGGCGCTACTGGGCCGCCACGCTTGCCGCGTCGCCGCTGGCGAGCACGGCGGCGCTGGCGGAGGCGCAGGCGGCCGACATCGCGGAGAAGCTCGCGGTCGCGGCGGGCGGCGACGCGACGCCGCGCGCGCTGCTCCCGGGCGCGCGCGCGGCGGGCGCCGGCAGCGATGCGTCGCGCGCGCGCCTGGCGGCCGCGTCGCGTGACGGCGCGCGGCTGGCGACGGAGCAAGCGAAAGGGCTCGCGTCGCAGGCGGTCAAGCGTGCGATCTTTGGCGCCGCCGTGGCTGTGAGCGGCGGCGGGGCTCGGCCGATGGAGGGATGATGATGCGTGTGGGGGTGTGGGCGGCGTCTGTGGCGGCGTCTTTGGCGGCTGGTGCGCGGCGCTCGCAGCGTGCGGGCGCGCCCTCGCCGGCCCCACTCGCGCGCGCGCATTGCGCCCCGCCGCCCGCCCCAGTCGATCGATCATTTCAGCACCGCCCGCCAGGCCGCCGCTCCTGGGTCGCCCGCGGACGGCGCGGACCACGGCGCGCGGGCGAGCGCCGTCCCCGCGTCCCCCCCCCATCCCCGCCGCCCCGGCCTTCGCCATGGCGACGTACGATGAGATCATATCCGGCCGGTCCCGACCCGCCATCCCTCCTTTGGACCTGGCCGGCCTGGCCGGCGGCAGCGCGCGCGCGGCCCCCGCGACCGGCGCGGCGGGCGCCTCCCTGCTCGCCCGCGTCGGCGCGACCCTGGCCGACTATGTGCGCGACGCGGGGGCCGACCGGGACGCGCCGGTCGCGCCGGCGGCGGCGCCGGCCGACGTCGAGCAAGCGTTCTCCGCCGCGGGCGCGCCGCTGGCCCTGGCCCCCGGCGACCCCCCCCTGGACGACGACGGCGTGCTGGCGGCCGTGCAAGCCGCGCTCAGCGTCTCCGTGCGCACGGGGCACCCCCGCTTTTTCGGCCAGCTCTACGGCCGCGCCGACCCCGCGGCGATCGCCGGCGACTGGCTCGCCGCCGCCGCGCCCGCGGCCGTGCACACGTGGGAGGCGAATCCTGTCGGGGCGGCGGCGGAAGCCGCCCTCGTGGCCAGGCTGGCCGACCTGGCCGGCGGCGCGTACGCCGAGTCCCGCCACGGCCTCACCCTGCCCGGCGGTTCTGCCGCCAACGCGGCCGCCCTCGTCGCCGCCCGCCACGTGGCCGACCCCGGCGCCCGGGCGCGGGGCGGGGCGGGCGGGCCGAGGCTCCAGGCGTTCGTGTCAGAGGGCGCGCACTTCTCCTTTGACAAAGCAGCGATCACAATGGGCCTCGGCACCAACAACCTCGTCAAAGTGCCGACAACCCCTGCCGGCGCCATGGACCCGACCGCGCTCGCGTCCGCGCTCGTGGCCGCGATCGCCGACGGCGCGCGCCCCTTTTTCGTCGGCGCGACCGCGGGCACCACCGTCCTCGGCGCGTTCGACCCGTTGGACGCCGTCGCCGAGATCGCCGACGCGTACGGGTGCTGGCTGCACGTGGACGGCGCGTGGGGCGGGGCCGCGCTGCTCTCGGGCGAGCACCGCTACCTCCTGGCCGGCCTGCACCGCGCCGACTCTTTCTGCGTCTCCCCGCACAAGATGCTGGGCGTGCCGTTGCAATGCGCCGTGCTCGTCACGAGGCACGAGGGCGTGCTGGGCGGGGCGGTGGGCGTGGGGACCGGGGGAGGAGGCTACCTCTACCGGTCCGACCGCCCGCACGCGGCGTCCGACCCCGGCGACGCCTACGCCGGCTGCGGCCGCCGCGCGGACGCCGTCAAAGCCTGGCTCGCCTGGAAGGCCGCGGGCGAGGGCGGGTTGGGGGCCAAGGTGGATGCGGCGGTCGGGCTCGCGGCTTATGCCGCCTCGTCGCTCGCCGCCCGCGGCGACGCGTTTGCGCTCGCCGCCCCGCCGTCCTTTGCCAACGTCTGCTTCTGGTACGTGCCCCGCACGCACCGGCCGCTGCGCGAGAGGGAAGAAGGCGGATTGAGCGGCCTCGAGGGCGTCGCGCCCGCGCTGCGCGCGCGCGTCGCGCGCCGCGGCGGCCCCGTCGTTTCCGCCGTCCCCCTGCCCGGCCGCCCCGGCGCGCCCGCCGCGTTCCGGCTGGTCATTGCGAACCCGACCCTTGTGCGCACGGCCGACGTGGACGCGCTGCTCGACGCGATCGCAGCGGCGGGCGAGGCCGAGTACCGGTGAAAGGGAAAGAGAGAGGGATGGCGGTAAGGAAAGTGAGGGGCTCGTGTGTCGGGGCTTTGCCAGGCCCCGCACTCATTCGCGTTACTCTCGTCCCTCGGAAAGGGCGGCGGGCGGCCCCACGGTCGCCACAAGGACCACAGCGTCGGGGCACGGTTTTCCCGGCTCCCCGCCCACGTCGGCGACAGACACGAGCGTCAGGGTTGGCACCGCCTTGAAGTCGGCCGTGCGCCGGACCGCGTCGCGGCAAGAAACCATGACCACGGCGCCGCCCACGCGCGAGGCGCGCGCCGCTTCCCCCAGCAGCCGGGCCGCGCCCTCGTCCCCGCCGCAGTCGAGCGCGTCCGCGGTGCCTTTGTCCAGGACGGCATCGAAGCGGGCGGGGCGCAGGGGGAGGCGGGTGGCGTCGGCGACTAAAAAGTCGGGTCGACTGCCGCGCGAAGCGTTTTCTTCTCTCGACGACGCGGCCGCCGCGTGCACCGCGATGGACGAGACGTCCACAGCCAGAACCAGGTAACCCGCCGCCGCCGCGTCCGCGGGCAGGCGGGACGTGCCGCAGCCGAGGTCGAGAACCGACGGCCGCCGGCCGCGGCCGGCCGGCGCCACGCGCTCCAGCGCCGCTAGTGCGGCCGCCGCGGCCGGCGCGGCATACCACTCGAATTCGGACGCGTCTACGGCGTAACGCGCGTCCCAAAAGGCGACCGACTCGAACGCGCGGCCGCCCATTGGCGCGCCCGCCGGCCCGCCGGCGCCGCAGTCTGCAGGGAGCGCCGCGCCAACCACCCTAGACGCCTGCCCATCTTCGCGCTACACGCTACGCACCGTTGTGACGCGCCCGCTTCCCCCCGCCACCACCTTTGGACCCGGTGCGGCCGCCGTCGACCGCGGCGGGGCCGCCCGACGACGCGACCGGGCCGGCGTTGCTAGAAACGCCCTCCGCGCCCACGCCCGCGACGGCGCCCCCTCCCAACGCGGCATCCGCTAGTGCGGCGGACGCGGTAGCGACCGATCCCGCGGCTGCCGCGCGCGGCGGCGGCTGCAGCGGCGGCGCGCTCACGCCCGTCCCGCTCGCCGGGCCGGCCGACGCGGCGCCGCCGCCCCGGACGCCGGACGCGGAGCGCGAGACGACATTCGCGGCCGCCGCGAGCCCCGACGCCGCCTCGTCCGGAGACAGCACGGGGAAAGGATAATCGCCGTCGGGCCCCAACTCCACGCCCGCGTCCTCCAGCACGCGCGCCGGCGCCCGCCACGGCGCGTGGATCCAGGCGTCCGGCAACCGGGCAAGGGCCGGGAGCCAGGCGCGGACGTAGGAGCCGGTGGGGTCGTATTTCTCCGCCTCGGCGGCCGGGTCGACCAAACACCCAAACGGGTGCCCGTCCGGCAGCCCGCCGCTCACGTACTGCCACCCCAGGGCGCAACACTCCAGGTCCGCGTCCAGGAGGGCGTCCCAAAAGTGTTTGAGGCCCCACTGCCAGGGGAGGGTGAGGTGCTTGACCAAAAACGAGGCGCACACCACCCGCGCCCGGTTGTGGAGCCACCCTGTGGCCCACAGCTCCCGCATGCCGGCGTCGACGAGGGGGTACCCGGTGCGCCCGGTGCGCCACGCCTTGAAGAGGCGCTGGTCGAGGCGCCAGGGGGCCGCGCGCAGGTGCTCCAAGAGGCTCCGCTCGTGCGTGAACGGAAAGTGGAAGCACATGTGGCGGCCATACTCGCGAAAGGCGAGCTGCCGCAGGAACGAGGCCGCGGGCGCAGGGTCGGCGCCGGCGGCCGCGAGCGCTGCGCCGACCGCGGTCACCGCGCCGTACACGGTGACCACAGACACCTCGCCCCAGTGCAGGTGGGGGGAGAGGCGGGAGGTGGACGCGCGGTCGGCCTTGGCGCGGTCGGCGTCAAAGGCGGGGAGGGACGCGGCCAGAAACACGCGCAGCGCGGCGTGCGCGCCGGCCTCGCCGGGCGCCCACCGCCGGGCGAGCTGGTGGTTGCTGGCTTCCTCGTCGGGCGAGAGGAGGGCGAGATCGGTCAGGGCGAGCGAGGGCGGCGCGGGGGACGGGGGCGGCGGGAGCGCGCGCGGCGGCCGCAACGGCGCCGCGGGCGGGTCGGCCGCCACCATCTCCCGCACGCGCTCCCAGAAAGGATCAAACGCGGAGAAAGGGGCGCCTTGAGCGTCCAAAACGTGCCAGGGTTCGTACAGGGCATCGCCGCGGTGCGTGCGCACCGAGACGCCCGCCGCCGCGAGCGTCGCTTTCGCGTCGTTGTCGCGGACTAGGGAGATGGGGTCGTACAGGTGGTTGAAGTGGAGGGAGGTGGCACCCGTTTCCGCGGCCAGCTGCGCCAGCGCGGCGGCCGACGCGGGCGCGCGGCGCAGGACGAGCGGCGACCCGAGCGCGGCGAGGTCCGCCGACAGCGACGCGAGCGACGCGCGCAGCCACCACCGGGAGCAGCGCCCGGGCTGGAACTGGCCCTCCTCCTCGGGGGCGTATATGAAGACGGGGACCTGCAAAGAGGGAGGACGAGACGAGAAGAGGGAAGCGTCGGGCAAGCGCCCGGGCCAGGTCCCGCCGCCCGCGCGGCCGGCCCGGCGCCGGCGCCGGCGCCGACGCCGTCGACACCGGCGCCGACCCGACGGCGGCGGCGCTGACGCGCCGGCTCCACGCCCAGGCTCGGCTGGCGCGCGCCGGCGCGGCCCGCCCGCCGCGCATTGCGCCCCCGCCCGCCGCCCACCGCCACCCCTCACCACGTGCTCCGCGGCCGCCACCGCGGCCGCCAGCGCCGCGTTGTCCGCGACGCGCAGGTCCCGCCGAAACCAGACGAGCGCGACGCGGCCAGGACGGGGGGCCGGCGGGGCGCCGGCGCCGTCCATGCCCGCGAGGGCGGGGCGAGGGGGCGGAGGGACGGGGGAGGGAGTCGCGGGGTGTGCCTCGAGGTTTGCAGCCGGCGCGCGTCCCTGCACGCCTCCTCCTCAATTCACCCCGCCAGCCCGACCGGCACGAGGCTGACCGCGGCCGGCCCCCGCCGCACAGCGAGCAGGCCGCCCCGGGCGTCGCCGGGGGCGGGCGGAGCGAAAGCCAGCGCGACCGCGTCGCCGCCACCGGCGCAGCCCGCAGCGGGCAGCGTGGCAGACCCGATCAACCTGAGCGACAGCACCGGCCCCGGATCCGCGATGAGCAGCGCCACCCGGCCGTCCCCCCCCGCGAGCGCGGCGCGCGCGGCGCGCCCGCACCACGCCAGCCCCGCAGGCGCCCCGCCCTCCGCCGCCCCAGGCAACGGCACGGGCAGGACGTGCGCGGCCAGCGACGGCGGGCGGCCAACAAAAGCGAGCGACGCGAGGCGGCACGCAGGCGCGCGGTCGGGCGCCACCCCTCCAGCCGCCGGCCCCAGCGCCAGCAGCGCGGCGTCGCCCGCGGGCGCCCACGCGACGCCGGCCAGCGTCGCGCCGCCGGCGGGCGGCGCCCACGTGGCGGCCTCCCAGCGCCCGGTCTCCCACACGGCCAGGGAGCTGTCGGCGCCTCCCGCCAGCAGCCTCCCGCCGTCGGGCGACCAGGCGAGGTGGCAGGGAGGTGGATGGGGGGCGCCGGGGGCTAAACGGGTGGGGGTCGCGGTCGCCACATCCCACACGACGACGCCGGGCGACGCCGCGCTCGCGGCCGCCAACAGGCGCCCGCACGGCGACCACGCCAGGGCGGCGACGGGCGCGCCGTCGGGCGCCGGCAGCCAGGTCGCGGTCGCGCCGGCGCCGGGCAGGGCGGGGGCCGCGGCGGGCGCGCCGGGCGGGCGCGACGGGAGCCGCCAGAGCAACACGCCGGCGGGGCACCCGGCCGCCAGCGTCGCCGCCGCGTGCGGGCGCCAGGCGAGCGCCGTAACGCGCGGCGCAAACTCGTGGGTGAGCACGGCGGCCGGCGCGGGCGCGGGCGAGAGGGGGGCGCCGCGCGGCGACGGGGCGCCGACCTCGAAGACCGCCACCTCGCCGCCCACGCCCGCCGCCGCCAGCACGCGGCGGCGGGGGTGCCACGCCATTGGGGGCGGGCCGGGCGGGGGGGGCGGCGGCGCGGGCGCGAGCCAGGGGAGGCCGACCGCGGCGGCGACCGCGGCGAGGCCAGTCGGGGGGCGGAGGGGCGCCGCCGCCGCCCCTACCTCGCCGGGCATGTCATCCACGTGCACGGTGGGCAGAAAGGCTTCCAGCCGGGCGGCGGCGTCGGCCGCGGCGGCGAGGGGGAGGTCGGCGAAAGCGGGCGCGGGCTGAGGGAAGAGAGCGGGGGGTGGGGGTCGGCCGCGCCCTCTTTCACGCCCCGCCACCACCCCCGATTTGAATCGCGCGTCCGCACCAACGCGTCCGTCGATTTGGCGACCGTGGCGTCGACTGTGGAGGGGAGAGGGGCGCATCAGCGCGCGCCGATGCCGTGCGCGAGCCGCGGGCGCGCGGGGGATGCGCCGGCCGACTGACCCAGGCGCAAGTTCTCCTCGCAGAGCGTCCGCATGGCTGACGCGCGCCCCGCGGCGGGAGCGTCGAGAGAAATGTGGCGGCGCTCTAAACACTGCCGCCACTATCTGCGGCCGCCGCCGCGCCCCGCCCACCGCCCCACGCGCGACCGGCCCGCGCCTGCCGCATCGCGGCCGCCCGCGGCGCCTAGTCGCGCCCCGCGCGCTGACGCTCGACCACCATGGCCGAGCCCGAGCCCCTCTTCGTCCCCTACCGCGCCATCGGCGTCGTCACGGGCGGCGTCCCCCCCGCGGTGCAGCGCCTGGGGGCTGAGACGTTTTGTGTCGCCTCTGTCGGCCGCGGGTGGCACGTGCTTGACTGCGCGACGCTGGCCACGCGCGCCGTGGGGCCGTTGGTGGGTGACGGAGAAAGCATCGTGTTTAGTGGCGTCTTGGAGGGCGGGCGGCGGTGGCAGAGGCCGTCAGGGGCGCGCCCACGCCGCATGCGGCCGCCGACGGCCGGGTGCCCGACGCCGCTCCCCTCCCTCCTCTCCTCCAGCTCCCGCGCGCCATCACGTCCCTCGTCGTCCGCCGCGACCTCACCCTCGCCGCGGTCGGCCCCACGGTCGTCGCCTGCGCCCGCCTCGCCGTCGCGGGCGTGCACACCGCGCCCGGGCGCCGCTCCCTGCGCTCGTTGCTCCTGCTGGGCGACCGGGTGCACGCGCTGGCGCGGACCAAGGGCGCGCCGGGTGGGGAGCTGCTGACGTGGACCGTGGGCGAGTACGGACCGCCGACGCGCGCCGCCGCACTCGGCCCCGCGCGCCCGACCTGCCTCGCCCACCCGCCCGCCTACGTCGACAAAGTGGTCATCGGGTTTGATGATGGCACGGCCCAATTGTGGAACGTGGAAGCGGGGGCGTGCCTGCACACCTACACAGCCACCGTCGGCCGCGGCGCGCTGCGCTGCCTCGCCGCCTCGCCCGCGCTCGACGTCCTGGCCGCCGGCACGGATGCGGGGGCGGTGATCCTGTTTGACGCCAAGGCGGACGAGGCGTTGGCGGTGTTTGAGGACGCGGCCGGCGCCGGCGCGTCGCGCGCCGGCGCCACCTCCTCCTCCCCCGGCGGCCCCGTCACCGCGCTCGCTTTTTCCACGGGCGCCGGCCCGGCCCTTCTGGCCGCCGGTGGCGCCGCGGGCTCCGTCGGCGTCTGGTCGCTGTCCGACCGCGCCCTGGCCGGCGCGCTCCCGCGTGCGCACGCGGCCGCCGTCGCCGGCCTCCACTTTTTCGCGGGCGAGCCCCGCCTGCAGTCTTCCGGCGCGGACAATGCGGTCAAGCAGTGGCTCCTGGACGACGGCGACGGCGGGAGCGTGCTGCGCGGCGCGGCGCCCGGCGACGCGGCGCGCTTGCTGCGCTCGCGCGCTGGCCACGGCGCCCCCCCGTGCCTCGTGCGCCACTACGGCTCCGACGGCACCCGCCTGCTGACCGCGGGCCGGGACGGCGCGCTGAGGCTGTGGTCGGCGGTGCGCGACGCGGCGTCGGCCGAACTGTCGCAGGGCGCCGTCGCGTCCCGCGCGCGCAAGCTTGGCGTGGCGGAGGCCGACCTCAAGCTGCCGCGCGTGGTGGCGCTGGATGCAGGGACGGTGAGAAGGGAGGGAGAGGGAGGGGAGGGAGAGGGAGAGGAGGGGTGGAGGCGCGCGCCGGCCGCCCGCACCCTCTCTCTTTTCCCCCGCGCGGCGCTCCGCCACGCCGGTGGGGCGTACACGGGTGCCACATTGATTTCGCTGGTGCCGCTGCAGCGGGCCTGCGCCGGCAGGGCCGACGGCGGCGCCCCGGCGAGACAGAAAGAGGGAGAGGGCGCCGCGCCTAAACCCACGCTTCCCCTCCCACCCTCCTCCAGGCCCGCGAGCGCGACTGGGGCAACATCGTGACCGCGCACGCGGGCGACCCGGTCGCCCGCACGTGGCGCGCGGCGACCAAGGCGGCGGCGGGCGTCGCGCTGGTGCCGCCACGCGGGCCGCGCGGCGGCGAGCCGCGGACCGCGTCGGCGACCGCCGTCGCCCTCTCACGCTGCGGCAATTTCGCGATTGTCGGCTACGCCGACGGCCGCGTGGATCGGTACAACATGCAGTCCGGCGCGCACCGGTGCGCGTACGTGAGGCGGGGAGAGGCGGTGGAGGGCGGCGCGGCGACCGCGCGCCCTCCCCCTCCACCCTCCTCCCCGGCCCACTCTGGCCCCGTCGTCGGCGTTGCGTCCGACGCCGGCAACACGCGCGCCGTCACGGCGTCCGAGGACGGATTCCTCGCGGTCTGGGCCTTTCGCACGGGTGCCCTCCGCGGCCGCGTCGCGCTCGGCGCCCCCGCCGCCCGCCTCGCCGCCGCGGCCGCGACGCCCCTCGTCGGCGTCGCCCTGTCTACCGGCGCCCTGCTCGCGGTGGACGCGTCGAGGCCCGCCATCGTGCGCCGCTTTGCCGCCCCCCCAGACCGCGTGTCGGACCTCGCGCTCTCGGCCGACGGACGCTGGCTCCTGGCCGCATCCCTGGACGGCTCCATCCTCGTCCTGGACGTGCCCGCGGGCGCGCCGTTGCAGCGGCTGCTGCTGGGCGCGCCGGTCGCGTCCCTGTCGCTGTCGCCGACCGGCGACCTCCTCGCCACCGCGCACGCCGGCCGCCGCGGTGTGTGCCTCTGGTCCAACCAGGCCGTGTTTGGGGGCGCGGGCGCGCTGCAGCCGGCGGCCGGCGGCGGGGACGCGGCCGTGCTGCCGCCGCTGCCGGCGGCGCACGCGGCGGCGCGGGCACAGGGCGCGTTTGACTCGGATTCCGGCTCTTCCTCCTCGGCCGGGTCGGCCGGCGACGACTTGGGCGGCGAGTCGAGCGACGACGGGTTTGCGCCCGCCGGGAGGCGGCGGCGCGCCGAGGCGGCCGCGGCCGCGGCGCGGCCGAGCCGCCGCGCGCGGACAGACGCCCCTGCTCCGCCCCCCGCCCACGCCCTCCGCCTGCCCGACGGCGCGCCCGCGCCCCTGGCGCCGGGGTTGGCCACGACGTCGTCCCTGCCGCGGGCGCAGTGGGCGTCGCTGCCGCACCTGGACGCGCTCAAAAAGCGTAACGCGCCGACCGCGCCGCCGACCAAGCCGGACGCGGCCCCCTTTTTCCTGCCCACCGTGCCGGGGCTAGAAGGGAGGCCGATGTTTGTGGCGGCGGCCGAGGGCGGGAGCGAGGGCGCGCCCCCTCTGACAACGACCCGCGTCGCGCGCGGCGCGGCGGCCGCCCCCGGCCCGCTCGCCGCCGCGCTGCGCGCCGGCGCCGGCGCCCCTTCCGGCCCCTGCCGCTGGGACGCGGTCGCAGCCTGGCTGCGGGCAGCGCCGCCTTCGACGGTCGACCGGGAGCTCGCTTCCCTGACCCCCCTCGACGCCGACGACGCCGACGCGCTTGCCGACGTCGCCCACCTGCTCGCCTTTTGCGGCGACCGGTCCGCGTCCGGTGCCGACTTTGAGTTGACGCAGGCGTTCCTGGCGGCGGCGCTCGCGGCGCACGGGGAGACGGTCGCGGGCTCGCCCGCGCTGCGCGCGGCCGCCGCCAAGGCTGGCGCCCGCGTGCGGGCCGCGTGGGCGCGCCTGGACGACCTGCTGCACTCAGTGCGCTGCGCGGCCGCGTACGCGGGGGGACTGCCGACGTGAGACGAGAGGGAAGGATGTAGAGAGGGACGGCCGACGGGGTGCGCGCGCGGCCTAACAGCATGGAACCGCCCCCCCTCCTCTCTCCCCTTGATCACTCGGTCATGGCCGCGACCGCCATGCCCGCGGCCGACGTCCAGAGCGATTTGGCTTCCCGCTTGGCCGCCCCGGTGACCGCGCGGCGCGCCGCCTTGCCCGCGCGCCGCCCCGCGACGGCGGCCGCCTTTTTGGCGGCCGCCGCTTTGCGTTGGCGCTGCTTGGTGGTGCGCGCGCCCCGCTTGAGCACGGGGCGCGCGACGCGCAAGGGCGCCGGTTTGGAGGGAGGGGCGGGGGCGCCAAACTCGGTCGTGTCCATCGCGCCGCCGTCGGCGGGTGCCGACGTGGCTGCAGCGGGCGCGTCCGCGTCCATGGCGTTGCGCGCGCGGCGCAGGCGGGCTGGAAAGAGGGGGGGCATGCGTGTCGGCGGCGCGGCGGCCGGCTCCCCAGACCACGCCTGGCTCCCACTTTGGCCCTCGACGCGGCCCACACCTTTGACTCGCGCTTTGCCCATGGCGGCAGCGGCCGAGAGTGGTGGGCGCGGTTGCTAGCCCCTGGCGTCGGTGCCGGCGGCGACACTCTCGCGCCCGCCCGCCCGCCATGGCGGACGCCGCCGCCGGCGCGGCTTCGACGGCCGCCAACTCGCGCTCGCCCGCCATGGCGGACGCCGCCGGCGCGGCGTCGACCGCCGCCTCGCCCGACCCCGGTCCGGCCGACCGCGTGTGCCGCGTTTGCTACGAAGGCCCGCGCCCAGGCATCCTGGGCGGGTCTTTGATCGCGGCGTGCGCGTGCAAGGGTTCCTGCGCGCTGATCCACTGTTCCTGCCTCGCGCGCTGGCGTGCCGCCCTCAAGGCCGCCCACAAGCCGCGCCGCGCGCGGCGCCGGTGCGAGCTGTGCGGGCACGCGTGGCGCGCGCCGCGCGGGACGCCGCGCGCCGACGCGGCGCTGGTGTCGGCGCGTGCGGCGGTCGCGGCGCGCGTCGCTGGGGCCGCCTCTGCCGTGCGCTCTGCAGCCGCAGCCGCGGTCAAAGACCCGGCCGACGCCGCGCTCGCGCTCTACGGGTGCGCGTTGGCCGCCCGCGCCGCGACGGCGGCTGCTGCCGGCGCGGCGGCCGGCGCGCGCGCGGGCGGGCGGCTGACCGGCGCCGTCTCGGCCCGCCGGCTCGGCGCCCGAGCAGCCGACTTTCTGCCGGAAGCCGTGCTGGCTTCCTGGGTCGCGCCCGCTCTGGCGGGCCCGCTCGCCACCGTCGCGCGCTGCCTCGCGGCCGCCGCGCTCGCGGAAGTCGCCCTCCCCACCGCCGCCGGCGCCACGCTGGGCGCGGTCGCCGGTGCCGCGCGGGGACTGGCGCGCGACGCGGGCCGGCACGGGCGCGCGCTCGGGCGCGCCGGCGCCGCGCTTGCGCACGCTGTGCTTGGCGGTCGCCGCCGCGTGAGCCGCTGACTCTGCCGCCTCTCGTGTGTATGTGTGTGTAAGGGTGTGGTGGTTTGCAGTCGCGTGCGGGATGCGGCGACGCTCTCGTACGGGGGGGGGGGGGGGCGGCAAAGCCGCAGCGGCATAGGGTGCGGGGGGGGGCGTCGGCGGAAGCTCTCGCTCAAGGGGGTGGGGGTACGTAGGCGGGCACGAATGGAGGCGATCAGGAGGGGGAATCGAACCTCTAGGACGAGAGGAGTGGGAGAGAGGGTTCGGATCGGGCGCGGCGTGTTGCGCCCGCCCTCTGTTGTTCGAGTAGCGCGTCTCGGGCCGCCCGCTGGCCGCACACAGGCGACGGCAGCGGGGTGCGGCGCTCGCCTCGCCCGGCCCCAGCGGTCTAAGGGGTAGCCGCACAGAGCGGCCGCCCGCCGCGGCGGCTGCGCCCGGGGTCGCGCCCCGCGCGCCTCACGCATGGTGAGAGGCGCGCGGGTGCGGCGCGGGGCGAGCGCGGCCGCGGGTGAGCGGCGCCGTGGGGGCGGGGAGTGCGGGCGCCGCGGCGGCTCGGAGCAGCCCGCTAGTCACGCGCCGGTCGGCGGCGGCGGCGCCAGACCGCCGCCGCCGCCGCCGCCGCCGCCGCCCAGCATGCGCGCGAGGCGGGCGGCGTGCGGCTCGCGCGCGGGCGGCACGGGCGCGGGCGGCCGCGCCGGCGCGCCCCCCACCGGCGTAAACGGAGGCGCGCCCGCCGCCAGCGGCATCGCGGCCGGAGGGTACGGCCCGTGGTGGGGTGGCGCGACCATGGCCGGAGGGCCGGGGTAGGGCGCAGCAAACTGCAGCGGCGGCCCGCGCGGCGGGCCGTACGCGCCCGGCGGCGCGAGCACCGGCCGCGCGCCGTGCGGGGGCGCGCCGGGGCCGCCAGGGCCTCCCGCCCCCATCGCCGGGGGCGGCCCAAACGGCAGCAGGTACGGCACCGGCACGGGCGGCGCCCCGGGCGGCGCCCCCGCCGGCACGCCCAGCCCCCACGCGACCGCGGGCTCGTCGTGGTGGAACTTGCACGACGCGCCAAAGCCGCAGCGCAGGTGTTTGCGGTAGTAGGCGCAGGGGGGCTCGCCGGGGCGGAGCGGGAGGCCCAGGGTATTGAAGCGGACTGCCGGCGCGCGGTCGTGCGGGTGCTCGAAGCGGCAACGGTCCCCGTACGCGCATGTAGCCGTCTTTAGGAAAAAGGCGCACGCGGCGCGCAGGCCCCCGCCCCCGCCGGAGGGGGCGGGGGCGGGCAGCGGCGCGCCGCCCGCGCTTTCGGGCGCCCACCGCGCGGCGACGGCGGCCGCGGCGGCCAGAGGCGCGGATGGATCAGACTCGTCGACTGAGCCCGCGATTGGTGTCGGCGCGGGCTCGGGCGGCGCGGGCGCCGCGGCCGAACTCGGCCGTGCGTGACCAACGCCCCCTGGCGACTCGCCCCCCGCGCCTCCGCCGGCAGGCCCGTCGCCAGAATCGTTTGAGGCATTTTCTTCGATGTTAAGCGCGTCGAGCGCGGGCGGCGAGTCGCTGGGCGTCTCCATCGCGCCAACTGCCACGCCCCCCCACTCCCCTGGCCCCGGCACAAAGGCCGTGGGCCGCCGACGCGCCAGCCGTAAAAGGCTGACGCTCGGGGAGGTAGGGAAGGGGGCGCGGTGGCGCGCGGGCGGCGGAGCCGGCCGTGGTTGTGGCGGGAGACGGCGCGCGCGGCGAGCCGGCGGCCGTCGCAGTGGCGCTCACTGCACGCCCGCCCGCCCCAGCTCTCACACGCCCTCCCGCGGTAGCGATCCCTCGCACCCGACTCCCCCGCACGCGCACGGCGGCCCGCCGCCGCCTTTGCCATAGGAATAACTGATTTCTGTCCCCGCCGCCAGCCCCCTCGCCGCCACCAGCGCCACCTCGGGCCACGGCACGCCCGCGGCCCGAACGACGACCGGCACCGCGGTTGCGCCGGCGCCGCACGCGTGCGAGGCAAAGCGGGCGAGGCCGCCGGCGGACCGCGCGTCGCGCGCGTGCGCGACGCAGCGGGCGCCGCTGGGCACCCACTCCCGCGCCGTCAAAATGAAGCAGGCGCGGCCGGCGGCGTCTTCCTGTGTGCAGGCCGCCCTGGCTTCCTCCAGGGGCAGCAGCGCGCCGCCGAACGAGGCGAGCGGCGCGCCGGCGCGCGCGGGCGCCGCGGCGCGCAGCGTCCAGCCCTTGCCGGCGACCTTGACGAGGGACGTGGGCGGTGGGAGAGGCCAGGAGCGACTGCACGGCGCCTCCGCGGTCGCACAGGCGCAGGCGGCGCCGCAAAACACGAGGCCGGGGGCGGTGCGCGCGAGTACGCCCCCCGGCGCCAGAGCGTTGGTGCCCGCCGCGTCCCGGCCGCACGGGCATTCCTCGCCGCACCCGCCCGGCGCGCAGGCGCAGCCGACGGGTGGCGGCCCCGGCCGCGCGGTCGGCGGCGGCGCCGTCGCCCCTTCATACACCCACCCGCGCGGCGCGCGCTCGCCGTCGCCCGCCTCGTTGACGCATGGACACGGGTGTGTGCCTCGCCCTCGCGTGGCGTCCGCGGCGAGGGCGTCCAGAGCCGCCGTGGCCGCCGCGCGGCCATCGCGGCATGCGAGCGCGACCGCGGCTATGGCCTCGGCAGGGGCGGAGTGCGTCAGCGCGATGGTGACAGCGGCGACATCCATCGATGAGCGCGGGGCCGGGGGCGGCCGCGGCCGCCCGCAGTGTGGAGACTCTCGGCGGCGCGCGGCCAGCCGCGCGCACGCACTCTCCTCCCTCCTCCACGCCCCTGCGCGATCGGCCGCACGCGGCAGCGTTGCACCACCCCCAATAAAACAGACGGACAAGAGCGCGCGCGCGACCGGCGGCCCCCCACAACCGACCCACACACCCCTCCCTCAGGCGGCCGGCCGCGCGGGCGCCGTAGGCCGCGTCCACTTGACCTCGCCCTTGTTGAGCCGGTTCCAGTAGTAGGTGCGCCCCTTGGCGTCGACGGCCGCACCCCACCCGGGCGGGAGTCCATCCGGCGCGACCGCGACGCCCGGCGCGGCGCGCGGCGGCCGGCGCGCGGGCGGGATCGGCTCCTTGGCCGCGACGCCGGTGGCGACGCGGCCGGCGGCCCACTCGCGGGCGGCGGCCTCGAGTTTGGGGAGGTCGACGACGGGGCGCGACGCTTCAAGCTCCGAATGAAACACGGTCGGCGCCGCCGTAAAGTACTCGATGTAGGCGTCGTCCCCGAGCCGCTCCCGCCAGTCGACCGAGCCCTTGGGGCAGGTGGCGGCCTGGTGCCCGACCTGGAGGTGGGAGGAGGGGCGGCGCATCGGCGGCCGCGCCCGCACCGCCGCGCCCACCACCACCACGCATCGCCACTCCCTCACAATGCCGCAGAGGTTGCACCCGTTGGGGTGCCAGTTGGGGTCGCGCCGCAGGCGGTGGTGCACGTCCATCGTGCGGAGAGGGGGCCGCGGCGGCGGGCGCGGTCCCTCTGCGCGGGTGGCGGGCGGCGGGCGACGCGCCGCGGGGGGGGCGGCCGCGCGCTCGCGGCCGGGGCGAGAGTGTGGGCGCGAAATCGCGGCCGCGGCCGGCCTTCTCTCGCGCCACTCTCGCCCTCCCCACTGCCCACGCATCCGAGGCACCATGTACCTCGCCCCCTTTGCCCGCGTCGCGCCGACCGTGGGTGAGGCGGGGCGGCGGGCGCGCGCGCGCGGGTGTTGCGTCGGCGGTTGGCGGCGGCCTCCGCCCGGCGGCCGCGGCGCGCGCCCGCCAACGGACGCGCGCGCAGAGCGCGGGCGAGAGAGAAGGGCGCGCCATCGGGCGCGAGCCGGGCGGGCGCGCAGCGCGCGCGGAGGGGCGCAAACCCCTGCCGGCCGGGCTGGCCACAACGGCAACGCGTGCTGACCACCAACCCTTCCCCTTCCGTCTCCAGCCGCCTTTTTCGGGGGCGCGGGCGTCTGCCTCTTTGGCGTGCGCAAAATTTCGGGCGGCCGCAACGCCGAGGACATCCCCTCGTTCGCGCCCGAGTGGAAGCGCGCGGAACAGATCCGGCTGCGCAGCATGCCGCGCGAGGGCGCGCCGGACTCGCCGGTCGTGTGCGACCCGGTGCGGCGCGGGTAGAGAGAGAGAAGGGGAGAAGGGGCGCGGGTGCTGGCTCTCCCTCCTCTTCCTCCCACCACCATTGTTTGAGTGTAGTCGCCGCGGTGGCGTCGGGCTTTGTTTCACACCCTCACCGCAAACACGCGCGCCGCGCCGTCGTCGCCCGCGCTCGCGAGCCGCGCGGCGCCGTCGGGCCAGGGCGCGGGCGCCCACGCCAGGCGCCGCACCGCGCCCGCGTGGGCGGCACCGGGAGCCGCGGCCCAGAGCAGGGAGGGCGGGAGGGCGGGGTCGAGGGCGGTGGCCCACAACTGCACGCCGCCGCGCGCCGTGCCGACCGCCAGCGTCGGCGGGCCGCCGCCGGCGCCCGGCGCGTACGCGAGCGCGGTGACGGCCTCGCCAAAGGTGGGCAGGTCGATGGGCGGCGACACGGCGTCGCCGGCGCCCACGCCCCACAGGCGCACGCAGCCGTCGCGGCCTGCAGTCGCGAAACACGCTCCGCCCGGCGCCCAAGCGACCGCCGTGAGAGCGCGCGCGTGCGCGGCGGCGTGGTGGTGCAGCGTGGCGACGGTGGCGGGCGCGGCGGGGTCGGGGTCCGACACGCGGTGGAGCGCCCACGAGCGGTCGCGCGACGCGGTGACGAGGCGCCCCCCACTTCCGTCGAAAGCGAGCGCGGTCACAGTCAACGAGTGACAAACGATCGGCTCCGACGCTTCAGCCCACGCGGGCGGCCTCCAGAGGCGCACCGCGGCGTGCGCTGCCGCGCGCGCCGCCGCCGCGGTTGCGACAAGACGCCCGCTCGGGCTCGCCGCGGCTGCCACCACTTCCGACCCGTGCCCGTACAATTTGGCGACCTCGGGCCACAGAGTGGCGGCCGCCAGGTGGGCGTGCGTCGCGCGGCCGGCGAGCGCGGCGGGGGCGGCCGGGGGGAGACCGTCGGGGGAAGGGTCATGGGTGGCGCCGTCGCCGCCGTCCTCCGTGGTGGGCGCGTGCAGCGCCTTGTTGGACAGGCCCAGCGCGGGCACGGCCGCGCCATACGCAGCCCCCGGCGCGGCCGCGCCCGCCGCCCTGGCCGCCTCGGCGCTCGCGCCCGCGCCCAGCGCCAGCGATTCCGCGACCGCGGCCGGCGCCGCGTAAACGCGCACCACTTTCTCCTCGGACGCGGACGCGTACGCGAGCGCCGGCGGCGGCAGCGGCGCGACCGCGGACAGCGCGTGGCCGTGCGCCTGCGGGCGCCCCACTTCCGCCCACCCGCCACCGCCGAGCGACGCGTGCAGGCGGGCGTGTAGGCGGGTGGTCATGTCGGTCGACGCGGTGAGCAGGACGGCGCCGTCGGCGCCCGTCCAGCCCACGTCGACGACCGCACCGGCGTGCCCGCCCGCCGCGGGCGCCGCCTTCCAGGCGCCGCTGGACGCGTCCCGGTGCCACACGTGCAGCGCTCCTCGGTGGCCGACCGCCGCGATGGAGCCGCCGCCGGCGCGCGCGCAGCCGGCGGAGAAGCCGGCAGCCGCGCCCGCCCCTGCGTCGCCCACCGCGTCCGTGTCGAGCCAGACGTCGGGGTCGTCGGAGGACGGGGACCAGAGGCGGGCGGACGCGTCGGCGGAGACGGTGAGCAGGCGAGGGGGGGAGGAAGAACGTGTGTCGGCCGCGTCCGCGCCGTTGCCCTCGTCTTCTTCAGCCACCCATTCCACCGACGCCACCCAGTCCGAGTGCCCGCCCAGCACGGCCACCAGATTGAGGGACGCGCCCGTGGCCGCCGGCGCGGCGAGCGCCGCGACCGCCGCGTCGAGCGCGGCGTCGCTGCCGGGGGGAGGAGGCTGCGCGGCCGCCGCCGACTCCAGGCGCCATACGCGGGCTGTGCAGTCGTTGGATGCAGATGCGAGGAGCAGGCCCGCTGTGCTGGCGCGCAGGGCGACGGCGCGCACCCAGTCGCGGTGGCCGCCGGCGCGCGCGGCGACCGCGAAAGCCGAGGCCGGGCCGCCGCGCCGCTCCCACACGGAGACGCTGCCGTCGGTGTGGCCCAGGGCGAGAATAGTCGTGTCGCCGTCGGGCCCGCCGGCGAGCGCGGCGCCGAGGGCGGGCACCGCGCCGAGCGCGAGGCCGGGCGCCGGCTCAAAGTCGCCGCCGCCGCCCCCCACGGCCGTCCACACGCACACAGCCGCCCCTGCGAGCGCGACCAGGGTGTCGCCGAGCCAGGCGAGGGCGACGACGGGGCCAGGGCAGGGCAGGGAAGCGACAGGCGCGAGCGTCGCCGCGCGCCACACCCGCACCACGCCGTCGGCCGAGCCCGCCGCCACGCGCGCCCGGTCGGTCGACCACGCGACGCAGTTGGCGCGGGCCCGGGCGTCGGTGGCCAGCGTGGCGGTGACGCGGCGGGCCTGGGCAGAGTCAGACAGAAAGGGAGCGAGCGTCGGGCCGCGAGGCGGCCTTGTCGCGCCCTCGTGCCACCACGCTCCTCCTCACACACCTCTGTATCATACAGCGCCACCGTGGGGCCGGCCGTGTGCGCCAGCACGGCGGCCGGCCCCCACGCGACGGCGCCGGCCGTCGGGTTGGCGCCCGTGGATATGTACTCCAGGACAGGGCTGCCATCGCACGGCGCGGTGGAGACCATGCCGGGGCAGCCTGGGGGCGGCCGAGGCTCGCTCGGCGGCCCGCCACCGACGCGAAGTGCGGCGAGCGATGCGCCGCCGCCTCTTCTTCAGTCTCGCCCGGTCCCCTCGTCGACCTCGCGAGCTCTCCCCGCCCCTACACTCTCCCACCGCCCTCCCCACACACCCGCCACCATGCGCGAAGTCCTGTCCATCCACATCGGCCAAGCCGGTAAGAGGGGGGAGGAGGGGGGAGGGAGGGGCGCGCGCGCTCTGTCAAGGGCGGCGCGACACGCGTGCGACCACCTTGCGCGGCGCGGGCGGCGCGGGCGCGGCGGCGCGGCGGGCGGGCGCGCGGGCCGCGCGCCAATGCGCGCGCGGGCCGTGCGCGGCGCCGCGGCGCCGGCCGACCCTCGTCCGCGTCCCGCACGCGAGCTGTTACTCGGGCGCAGCGCCCGCGGGCAGCGGTGACCCACCCGAGGCCGTGCCCGCCCGCGCGCGCGCGCGCGCGCATGCGGCGCCACCCGCCACCGCCCCGCCCGCCGCCCTGCGCCCCCCGCCAATCCCGTTCTCCTCCCCCACGCGCTTAGGCGTCCAAGTCGGCAACGCCTGCTGGGAGCTGTACTGCCTGGAGCACGGGTGAGAGAAAGAGGAGAGGGGGCGCGCGCGCGCGAGCTTCGTGCCCCGTCCTCCCGCCCACGCCACCCCTCCTCCTATCTCCCAGCATCCAGCCCGACGGCCAGCTTGCCGAGGGCACGTCCGCCACGGACGACGCGTTCAACACGTTCTTCTCCGAGACGGGCGCCGGCAAGCACGTGCCGCGCTGCGTCTTCCTCGACCTGGAGCCGACCGTCATCGACGAGGTGCGCACCGGCACCTACCGCCAACTGTTCCACCCGGAGCAGCTCATCTCGGGCAAGGAGGACGCGGCCAACAACTTTGCGCGCGGGCACTACACGATCGGCAAAGAGATTGTCGACCTCGCGCTCGACCGCATCCGCCGCCTGGCCGACAACTGCACCGGCCTCCAAGGCTTTCTCGTCTTCAACGCCGTCGGCGGCGGCACCGGCTCAGGCCTGGGCTCCCTCCTCCTGGAGCGCCTCTCGGTCGACTATGGCAAAAAGTCGAAACTCGGCTTCACCGTCTACCCCTCGCCCCAAGTCTCCACCGCCGTCGTCGAGCCCTACAACTCGGTCCTGTCCACCCACTCCCTGCTCGAGCACACGGACGTGGCGGTCATGCTCGACAACGAGGCGGTCTACGACATTTGCCGCCGCTCGCTCGACATCGAGCGCCCGACCTACACCAACCTCAACCGCCTCATCGCCCAAGTCATCTCCTCTCTCACCGCGTCCCTCCGCTTCGACGGCGCGCTCAACGTGGACATCACCGAGTTTCAAACCAACCTTGTGCCCTACCCGCGCATCCACTTTATGCTCTCGTCGTACGCGCCCATCATCTCCGCCGAAAAGGCCTACCACGAGCAACTCTCGGTCGCGGAAATCACCAACTCGGCTTTCGAGCCCGCTTCCATGATGGCCAAGTGCGACCCGCGCCACGGCAAGTACATGGCGTGCTGCCTCATGTACCGGGGCGACGTCGTGCCCAAGGACGTCAACGCGTCGGTCGCCACGATCAAGACCAAGCGCACCATCCAGTTTGTCGACTGGTGCCCGACCGGCTTCAAGTGCGGCATCAACTACCAGCCGCCGACCGTGGTGCCGGGCGGCGACCTCGCCAAGGTGCAGCGCGCGGTGTGCATGATCTCCAACTCGACCGCCATCGCCGAGGTGTTCTCCCGCCTGGACCACAAGTTTGACCTCATGTACGCCAAGCGCGCGTTTGTGCACTGGTTTGTGGGCGAGGGCATGGAGGAGGGCGAGTTTTCCGAGGCGCGCGAAGACCTGGCCGCGCTGGAGAAGGATTACGAAGAGGTGGGCGCCGAGTCGGCGCCCGACGACGCGGTCGGCGACGAAGAGTACTGAAAGAGGAAAAGGAGGAGGAGGAGGCGCCCGCTGTGGCCCGCCCTTTCATCGCACGCACTACTCGATCACAAAACAACACAATTCAATATCAAGGCTGGGGAGGAGGGTGGGGAGGAGGTGGAGCGAGGGCGGGCGGCGTGGCGGCGCGTCGCGCCCCGCGCGTGTGCAACCCCGCGCGCCCGAGAGGGAGGGAGGGAGAGCAAAATCACATCATCAAACAGGCGCACAAATGCTGGTTGCATGCGGCGCATGGGCAGACGGAGGAGGAGCCGACAAGAGGGGGCAAAAGAGTGCAAAGAGTGCTGCTGCCGCGGGACACTGGGAAATGCTGCCGCCACCAGGCCCACCACCCACCACACCATCAAAGGCGCAGCGACCACGTGGAGTCGTTTCGGTGCACGCGTTTGGAGCCCGCGGGCGAGCGCTCGCCCGCGGCCGCCGCGGCGCGCCGCGCCGAGTCGGGGCGCCCCGTGCGCGCGGCCAGCGGGGACGACGTCGCTGAATCCGACGCCGGCAGCAGCGGCGCGCGCGCGCCGCGCGCGCCGGGGCGCGCGGCGGAACGCGGGCGGCCAGCGGGCAGCGCGTCGCGGCCGGCGCGGCCGCCGCCGCCGCCCGCGCGCCCTCCATCCTCCACCATCGTCAGCAGCGGCAGCAGCGGCACCATGGCCGCCAGTTTGACCGCGGCCGTGATGAGAAAGGTGTCGCCAAAGCCGTAGCGCTCGATGAGCAGGCCGCCGAGCGCGGCCGACCCCGACCAGGAGAACGTGCGCACCGAGTCGAGCGCGTTGACCTTGGCCCGGTGTCTCTTGGGGACGTGCTCCATGAGGATGGCGCGCACCAGGGGGCGGGTCGAGTTGGCGGCGGCCATGCGGACGAGGTGCGCGCCGACAAGCGCGGCGCGCGCGTGCGGGCCGGCAGTCGGCAAAAAGGCCATGCCCACCAGCAGCACGACATCGAGAGCGCGCGTGTAGAGCGCGAGGGGGAGGCGGCCGACGACGGACGCCGCGCGGCCGGCGGCCAGCGACGCGGCCGCCACCGCGAGCGGCGCGGCCGCGCCGACCGCCGACACCGCCACCGGCCCCATGCCGCACGCCTGCAGGAAAAACAGGGAAAAGAATTTGAGCGTCATGCCGGACGCCAGGGCGCCTGCGAGGTCGGACGCGAAGATGAGGGCGGCGACGGCGGCGCCGGGCGGGCAGCGCGCGGCGAGCGCGGCGCAGCAGCCGAGGGGTGGGGGGGGGTCGCCCAGGAAGCCGCTTTCGGCGTCGGACGAGGCGCCTCTCAGGCTGGCGGCCGAGACGGAAGGGCTGGGGAATGGACGGGGGCGTGGGGAGGGTCGGCAGGAGGGGAGCAGACGCGAGGGCCACGCCCGCCCATCCCCATTCCCGCACTCACGTCAACGCTTCGCTGTGCCGGCCCAGCGTCGCGTCATCGTCGAACAGGCACGCGACCGCGAGCGGCGCGGCCATGGCCGCCACCCCCAACAAAATGACCGCCTTGCAGTCGCCCGCCCGCCACACGTCACCCAGCGCGGCAAACAGGGCGACCGACAGCGCGGGGCCGGCCGCGCCGGCGAGGGCGGAGAGCGCGAATTTGTGCGTGTACGGGGACGAGCGCCCCGTTTCGACAGAGTCGGCGAAAATGGCTTCCGCCGGCGGCGTGACCAGCCCCTTCCACGCGCCCAGGGCGGCGACGGCGGCGCCGACGGCCCACACGCCGCGCCCGGTGAGCAGGGCAAAGGCGAGGCCCAGGGCGGCGGCGGCGCCGACGGCGGCGGCGACGCGCAGGGTCGAGTCGCGCCGGCCGTGGTCGGCCGCCCAGCCGGCGGGCAGGGCGCACAGCATCTGTGATGGAGGTGGGAGTAGGAGTCAGAGCGAGGGAATTGGGCGAGGGCGGTAGGGCGCCCCACCAACCGATGCCCGCGCCCCACCGCGACCCCCACCTCCCGCCTACCTGCACAATGCCGTTGAAGCCTTGCACGTAGCCGACGGCGGCGTTTGATTTGGTGACCAGATAAATGTACGCGCTGAGTGCGTCGCCCGACCGCACCGAGGCCGACCCCGTCTCCAGCAGGTTGAACCACAGGGCGAGCTGGGAGGAGTGTGGGGAGCGTGGGTGAGTGGCGGGCGAGGAATGCGCGGGGATGGGGGCCGCAGGCCAAGTCAACCGCCGCGGCCGCAGCCGCCGTCCGCCCCCCCATTCCCCTCCCCACCTTAACGTTTTTGTTCATGGTGCCTGGGCGCGGTTCTGGGCTGGCGTCGTCGCCGCTGCTGACGCAGGCCGCGACGGGAGCGGGCATTGCAGTGCGGCGCGCCCAGTCCAGCGCGGGCGCGAGCTAGTCGGCGGCGGCGTGCCGCGGTTGTTAGGTGCGCTCGCGCAGCGCGTCCGGGCGCCGGCGCGGCGCCAGGAGCGGGGGCGGGAGTGTGTGCCAAACCGGCGCGCCACGACGCGCCACTCCCGCCCCAGCGGCCCGCGGGCGTGCCCGCACATGCGCGACCCGTGGGCCGTGCTCGGCGTGCGCCGCGATGCTTCGGACGCCGACATAAAGCGCGCCTTTCGCGCCGCGTCGCTGAAAGCCCACCCAGACGCGGGCGGGTCGGCCGCGGCCTTTGCCGAGCTGGTGGCGGCGTACGAGGCGGCGACGAAGCCGCAAGGCGCGAGGCAGGCGGGCGGCGCACGATCGCAGGGCGCCTCTCCTTACAACTACCAGCACGGCGCCGGGTTCCGCCCGCCGCCACCCCGCCCCCGCCGGCCATCATTCTCCCTCCTCTTCGGCCTCTTTCGCGCGGTGCGGTCGCGGTCCACGCGCGCGGACGCCGTCTTCCACGGCGCGCTCGCGGTGGCCGTGCTCGGCGGCGGCGCGGCCGCCGCGCTCGGCGGCGACGCCGCGTGGCGGGCGGCCAACAGGGGCAAACTGTTTGAGGACGTCGTGGAGGCCAGGGCCAGGCGAAAGGGGGAGGGGTAGAGGAGGAGGGTGGTTGCAAGGCTGGGAAGCACTGACCGGTCGCCGGTCGCCGCGGCGTGTCAGTCCCCACTCTCCCGCCGCCGCCTCCCCTGCGCGCGCTCCATGCTCGCCCTTCCCGCCCGCCTGACAGCCGCCACGCCGCGTGTCGCGCGCGCGCCGGCGGGCGCGCCGCGCACGGCGGCCGCGCGGGCGGCCGCCCGCCCCACATCCCGGCGCTCGCGCCCGGCTCGCACGTCGCTGGTCGCGCGGGCCGCCAGCGGCGCCTACATCTGCAAAGATTGCGGGTGAGGACATTGTTTGGTGGGGGGCCGCGGCGCGGCGCGCTGGCCGACCGCCGCGCCACGCACCCCCTCCCCTCCCCCTCCCCACACACCGCCCCCCCTCCCCCCCGCGCCCCCCCAGCTGGGTCTTCGACCCGACGACCGAGCCGACCACGTTCGCGGCGTGGGCCGCGGCGTGCCCCGTGTGCAAGGCGCCCAAGAAACGGTTCGGCCCGTACGCCGGCGCCGGCGGCAAGGGCGTCAACTCGCCCGCGGCCATGCGGGCGCGCGTGTCGGGCCCGTCCGGCGCGACGCGCGGCAACCGGGCCGCGTCGGGCGAGGGCGTCGACCCGGGCGACGGCGGCAAGCTGGCCGCGGGCGCGGTCGCCATCCTGTTGGCGGTTGGCGCTCTCTACGCCACGCTCCAGTCCCAGTTTTGAGGGCGGCGAGAGTGTGTGACGTGAGCGACCGTGTGGGCGCGCGGTCTCTCTTGTCTCTCACCCACTCCCCCGCGGCGGCGCGGGCGGCTCCCGCCCGCCATGACGCCCGCGCTCCCCCACTGACGCGATGCCGTCTCGGGACGAGGCCTCGCCCGGCGCGATGCCGGCGCCCGCGCCGCGGTGGACGGCGCCGCCGCCGCTCGCCGCCGTCGCCGGCTGGGCGCCGCCCGTGACCGTTGATCAGGTGTGTGGGCGCGTGTCGGGGGCCAGGGAGCGTCTGAACGAGGGGGCGGGCGGCCGCATGGCGCGCCTCCCGCCGACCCCGCCTCTCTCCCTCCCTGCAGCCGCCCGCCCCGACGCTCGCCCGATCCAGCACGGGCGCCCCGGCGCCGGCCGCGACCGACACGCCGTGCCGGGCGGGCGCGGCGTCCGCGGCGCCGCACGCGGTCGCCGCGGCGCTCGGTCCGGGGCTCGCGTCGGTCGCGGACGCGCACCTGCGGGCGATCGTGCTGCAACTGCTGGAGGCAGACCAGGTGTGTGGGGAGTGGGAATGAGGGGAGTGGGGCCCGAGGCCAGAAAGGAGGTCGGCCGCGGGACCGCGACGCCCCCCGCCCGCCCTCCACCCCAGACGCCCGCCGCCCGCATGTGGGCCCCCATCCTGGCCCGCCTGGCCACCGACGCGGTGGCCGCGGTCGACCCGGCGGCCCTGCTGGCCGACGCGGGCGCGGCGGCCGCGCCGCTCGACGGGCTCCGTGTGAAAACCCGGGTCGCCCCCGGCTCCCCCGGCGACTCGCGCTGCGTGCCCGGCGTGGCGCTGCGCGGCGTGGTGGCGTCAGAGAGCCGCCCGGGGGGCGGCGCGACGCGGGTCGCGGTCGTCGGCTCCGACCTGCGCGGCGGCGACGCGGGCGTCGCCCTCGCCCGCGTCGCCGCCTCGCACGCCGGGGCGCAGTTGCTCATCATTGCTGGCGACGCCGCACCGGACGCCGTCGCCGCCCTGGGCGGCGCGGGCGTCGCGGTCGTCGCGCGCACGTCCCCGGCCGCCGCGCGCCGCGCCGCACGCGCCGCGGGCGCCCCCGTCGCCCCCGACGCCGCCTCCCTGCGCCCCGAGCACGTGTTTGACGCCGGCAGCGTCGAGTGCGGCCCGGACGACGGCGACGGGCGCGCGCTGGTGTCGCTCGCGCCGCGCGCCGGCCGCGCGCTGTCCGCCACCCTCGTCCTCTCCGGCCGCGGCGGCCGCCCCGAGCTTAAGCGCGTGGCGGCCGCCGCCCGCGTCGCGCTCGCGGTCGCGTGGCGGGCGCGGGCCGAGGGGGCGCTGCTGGCAGACTCGCTCGCGGCGGCGGGCGCGGCCGCGGGGTGGCTCCCCGCCGCGCCCGAGACGCCGCTGCCGCCCGCGGCCGTCACCGCGTACGCGGGTGCGGTTGCGAAAGCGGCCGCGGCGTCCGCGGCCGCCGCAGCCAAGGAGAGAGACGGACGCCCTATCGCGGCCGGCACGCCGCACGCCGCTTGCTACGACTCCGGCGAGCCCCCATCCACCCCAGCCCCCCGTCTGCGCCTGTGGACCTCCGCCGCCACCGCAGCGCCCACGACCGACCTGGCGGCGCCGTGCGCGCCGGCGGCGGTCGTGCGGTACGATTTTTTTTGCCGCGCCCCTCCCGACGCCCCTCCCTACGCCCGCGACGACGCCTGCCTCGCCTCCCTCCTCGCCGGCCTGTGGGCGCGCACCGTGGCGGCCGCGTGCGGCGCGGCGGGGTGCACGGCGCACCCCGCGGAGCACGCGCGCGCGTTTTCGGTCGGCGCCGCGCGCGTCACCCTGACCGCCGGCCGCCTCGCGCCCGGCGACGCCCTGCCCGATGGCGCCTGGTGGCTCTGGCGTGTCCCCCCGGGCGCCGCGTGCGGCGGCGGCGGGGGCAGGAGGGTGCCGCTCTCGCCCGCGGCCGCCACGGCGTCGGGCGCCGCCCTGCTCGAACTCCTCTTTGGCGCCGACGCCCTCGCCGTTCCCGTCAAGCCCGGGTCGGCCGGGGTGGGAGGCGCGTTGCGGGGATGGGATTTGTGCGTGGGCGCCGGCCGCGCCGTCGCGCGGTTTGCGCACCGCCCCCTCGACGTCCCTTCCCTCGCCCCGCCGGCCGGCCCCATCACTCCCGACCCCGTCGAACGCGCCGCTTGGCTGCGCGGCGAGGTGGGGCGGTTGGTGGCGGATGTGGAGGCGGCGCTAGCGTCGCTCGCAGCGGCGGCGGGCGACGCGGGCGCGGCGCGCGCGCCGGCCGCCTTGCCGACGCTGCGCGCCGCCCTGGCGGCCGACCGGACACCTCTGGAGGACGCGGTGCATACTGCTTGCTCGGCGGTCGACGCCGCGTGCGCGACCGCGGGCGGCGACGCCGACGGCGCTGCGGCCGCCACAGTCGCCGCCGTCGGCGCGCTCGCGACCGCGCGCCGCACCCTGGCCAAAGTGGGGGCCGCCTGGGCGGCGCGCCTGGCGGACGAGGAGCTGCTTGGGAGGCTGCAAGCAGAGTGCAGCGGGGGAGGAGGAGGAGGCGCGGCGACCCCCAACACGCCCGCGCCCGACGACGGCGGCCCGCCGCCATCTTTGTCCGTCCCCACCTGGGTGCGTGCCGCGGCGGCGGGCCCGCTGTCGGCCGCGGGCGCGGTGCGGCGCTGGCTGCGGCCGGTGGCGGCCGACGCCGACGCGGCGTCGGCGACCGAGGGGGGAGCATCGTCGCCGCCCACGCCGCGCTCGGACGCGGAAGGCGATGACGGCGAGCGCGGCCGGCCCGAGGCGCGGGGCGTGCCAGGCAGCCGACGGGGGTCTGTCGAGGCGACCGGCTCGCCGCGCGCCGACGCCGGCCTGCGCGCGCGCCTGGCGGCCGCGTTTGCGCCCGCGCTGTCGGCGCTGACCAGACGGGATGCCGGCGGGCTGACGCTGGTGGAAGCGCCTCTGCAAGTGGAACCGGGCGCCGTGCGCGCCGCGCTCGCCGCGACTCCCTCGGCCGCCGCCCTCGCCCGCCTCCGCGACGCGCCGCCGACCCTCGCGCCCGACGAGTCGGCCGCCGGCGTCTTTGCGCTGCCGGGCGGGCGCGCGGTGCGCGTGGGTGGGCGCGGCCTGCTCCCGCCGCCGCGCGGCGCGCGCGCCCCCCCGTCCTTTGTGCGCGACGACGACGCCGCGTCCATCGTCGCCTACTTCATCGCGGGCGACGCGCACGTCGCGTTCGTCGTGGGGCACGCCCGCATCCTGGCGTCGGCCGCGGCGGCCGCGGCGGCGGCCGCCGCGGGCGACGCGGCCGCCGCGCGCGACCCGCGCCTCAGCACGCCGGCGCCCACCCCGCCGCCCGACCCCGACCCCCATTTCGAGGCCGCCCTCACCGACGATGCGCCGGGACCCGACGCGGGGCGGGCCGAGCTGCGGGTGCGGGCGTGGTGTGCGCCCCAGTTTGCCGCGCTGCGCGCGGCGCTCATCCCGGGCGGCGACGCGTCGTACGCCGCCTCGCTCTCGGCCACCCTCCCCTGGGCCCCCGCCGGCGGCAAATCGGGCGCCGCGTTTGCACGGTCGGCCGACGGGTGCCTGGTCGTCAAGGCGGTGCGGCGGGGCGAGCGCGCAGCGTTTGTCGACCTCGCGCCGGCGCTCTTCCGCCGCGCCGGCGAGGCGGGCGGGGGCGGCCCCGCCGCCGCCCCTCCGTGCTTCCTGTCCCGCATCCTGGGCGTGTACACGGTGTCGCTGCTGCCGCCGCCGGCGGCGGGCGGCGGCCCGGGCCCCGGCCTCCCGCCCGCGCGCGCGTCGACGGTCGACCTCGTGGTGATGGAGAACCTCTTTCGCGGCCCCACCCCACCCCGCGCGCTCTTTGATTTGAAGGGCGTGGACGCCCGGGGCGACACAGGGGGCGTGGGCGGCTCGACGATGGCCGACGGGGACCTCGCCGCGCGCGTCGCGGCGGGCGCCGCGCCGCCGCTCGCCGCCGCCGACCACGTGTCCCTCACCTCTGGCCTGGCCGCCGACGCCGCGATGCTCGCGGCGGCGGGCGTCATGGACTACTCCTTGCTGGCGGGTCTGGTGATCGGAGGAGGGGAGGCGAGAGGGGGCGGGGGCGGCGCGCGCGACCCCCGCGGCTCCCGCGACCCGCCACCCACCACCCGCCTCGTCGTCGGCGTCGTCGACTTCCTGCGCCGCTACACGTGGGACAAGCGGGTCGAGCGGTGGGCCAAGGCCGCCGCCGCGGCGGTCGCCGCGCCGCCGCCGCCGCCGCGCGCGGCGCCGGCCGACCCCGGCGCGCCCGCGCCGGGCGCCGGCACGGTGCAGGCGCCGGCCGCGTATGCCGCGCGGTTTGTGGGGGCGCTGGGGTCTTATTTTGCTGCCGTGCCGTCGTGGGCCGACCCGCCCGCCACGGCGCGCGGCGGCGGCAGCGGCGGGCGGCTGCCGACCCTGTGATGGGCGAGGCGTATTGATTGTGTGTGGACAGGGGAAGAGCGAAGGAAAGAGGCGCGGTCGCTTCGAAGCGCGAAGCGACCGTGCTACACAAATGCGTCCCTTCTCTCTCTCTCTGTCCCGCAAGCACCCCCAAAACAATCAGAGACACGCGCGGGGGGGCGATTAGAGGCGTCAGAGGCCCAATTCGGCCAACGGGTCGTCCTCGTATTCATCATACTCGTCGTCGTAGTAGTAATCGTCGTCATCGGCATACCCGTCCTCCCCATGACCCCCCATAGTGCCGTTGCGGGGCGGGGAGTCGTGGAGATCGTCGTCCTCGGGCGCGTGCCCCGACGCGGGGTCGGCGTCGTCTAGCGCAGCGAGGCCCGCGTCCGCCTCGCCCGCCAGGGCGGGGGCAGGGATCGGCGGCTCCATGGCCCGCGCGCGGGCGGCTGTCGCGTCGGCGAGGGTGCCTTCCACGACGTCGAGCGCGGGGAGAGGGGTCGACCCGGTCCCCCCTCGTATTCCTCCTCCTCCCGCCGCCGCCGCCTGCTGCTGCGCGCCGGCCAGCACGGTGGTCAAATGCGCGCGCAGCGCCTCCCCTCCGCCCCCCCCTTGCGCTCCTCCGCCCTGCGCAGCGCCGACCGCGCCGGCGACCGCGGCGGCGACCGACGCGGGGTCGCCGCCGGCCAGGGCGTCGCCCTCGTACACGAGGCGGGCGCGGGAGAGGTCGGGGTGGGCGCCGGCCAGGACGGCGGCGGCGTCCGAGGGGGGGAGGAGGAGGACTTGGAAGCGCGAGGCCGCGGCGCCGGCGCCGGCGACCGCGGTGGTGGTCGCGTCCAGGCCAGCGTCGTCGCCATCGTCGCCCTCTCCTTCTCCATACAAGCAGCCCGGCCCCGCCAGCGAGGAGCAGCCGGGCGGGAGCGACGCGGCGAGCCGCGCGCGGGGGAGTTTGAAGAAGGTGCGCTCAAATAAAGCCCTCGGCCCGCCCTGGGGAGGAGGGTCTATGCATGACGCTGTGGCGGCCAGGGCGAGGAGGAAGACCGCCGAGAGCGCGGGCGCGCGGCGCATCGGCGCGCGAAGCGACGCGCCGGCGTCGCTTGCCGGGGCGGGCGTCGATGGCGGGAGGCGAGTCGCGAGCCGCGCGGGGTGCGGGGACGGGCCGGCGAGGGCGCTGGGTGTGAAGGCGGGGTCGGTCGGCGCGCATCTCTGCCCACACCCGCTGTAGGCCTCTCTCAGGCCCGCCACTATGGCGCCCGACCCGGTGGTAGCCGCTGCCATCAACGCGCTGGGCGCCACGCTGCTCGCGCACCTGACGGCGCCCGACCTCCCTCCCCCCTTTGTCTCGCCCGCGTCGGTCGCGTCCGCGCTCGCCCTGCTCGCCGCGGGCGCGAGTGGCGAGTCGGCGGTGGAACTCGAGGCGGTGCTGGGCGGGGGCGTGGACGGCGTGGCGGCGCTGGCGGGCGCCGCGCTGTCGTCGTCCGCCCCGCGCGCGACCGTCGACGCCGCCAACGGCGTCTGGGCAGCGCTCGGGCTCCAGTTTTCGGACGAATACTTGGCCGCCGTCTCGTCGCTGGGCGCGGTGGCGCGCGCGCTCACCGGGGCGGCCGAGGTGAACGCTTGGGTGTCGGCCGCGACGCGCGGCCGCGTCCGGTCCATCCTGCCCGACGCCGTCGCCGCCCGCGCGGCGGTCGTCCTCGTCAACGCGCTCTACTTCAAAGCCGACTGGGAGGCCGCGTTTGACGCTCGGGCGTCGGGGCCGCTCGCATTTTCTCGCGGGCGCGGGCGGCCGCCCGTCTCCGCGCACGCCATGCGCCGCGTCTTCAAGCGCGTGCACTGCGCGTGCACGCCCGCCCTGACCGCGGTGCGGCTGCCGTACGCGGGGGGCGAGTTTGAGGCGGTGGTGGCGTTGCCGGCCGACGCGCGCGCGGCGCCGACCACGCTCCTCCCCGCCCTGCTCGCGCTCGACGCGTGCAACGGGTGGGAAATCCCCCCATCGGGCGTGGCTGTCACTCTGCCCCGCTTCAGCGTCGAAGCGGGCGCCGACCTGAAGAGCGCGCTCGCCGCCGCGGGCGTGCGCGCGCCGTTCGCGCGCGGCGCCGACCTCGCCCCCATGCTCGCCGGCGCCGCCCCCCTCCCCGTCACCGACGTCCTGCACAAGGTTTGCATCGACGTGGACGAGAAAGGCACGGAAGCGGCGGCGGCAACGGCTATCGCCACGACGCGCGCGATCCTCTCGTTTCCCGAGCCCTTCACCGCTGACCGCCCCTTTTTCTTTGGCGTGCGCCACGTGGCGTCAGGGCTGTACCTGTTTGCGGGGGGGGTGGACGCGCCGGTCGAGTGGAAGGAGGAGGGGAGGGCGGGAGGGGCGCGCGGCGGGAACCCGGCGCCCGCGCCCGGCGGCCTGGCGCCGCCGGGGGCGACCGAGGCGCGCTGCGGATCCATCGGATGATGGTGGCGAGAGAGGGGCGAGGAGGGAGAGGGTGCACGGAGCGTCTGCCGCAGACAGAGCGTCGGTTGCACCGAGAGACCAAAGCGCGGCCCTCCTCCCCGCCGCCGCGCCACCCTGTTTCTCGTCAGTGCTTGAAGTGGCGCACGCCGGTCGTGACGAGCACGACGCCGTACTGGTCGCAGCATTCCACCGCGTCCGAGTCGCGGAGCGACCCGCCCGGGTGCGCGATCGCGGCGACGCCCGCCTGGCACGCGATCTCGACCGAGTCGCCCCAGGTGAACGGGAAAAAGGCGTCAGAGGCCAGAGAGGAGCCTTTCACCTCGTCGCCCGCTTTGCCGAGCGCGATGCGGACCGAGTTGACGCGGTTGGGCTGGCCCGACCCCATGCCGAGCATGGCCCCGCCCTTGGCGATGGCAATCGCGTTGGATTTGACGTGCTTGGCGCACGCCCAGGCAAAGCGCAGGTCGGCGAGTTGCTCGGGGGTTGGTTGCTTTTTCGACACAACAGTAAACTCGATCCCCTCGGCCGACGCATCGTCCGCGCCCTGCAGGAGCCACCCGCCCCCCACCTGGCGCAGGGACCGGCCGGAGGGCGGGCGGGGAGGGGCCTCCAGGATGCGCAGGGTTTTCGATTTGCCCTTGAGCTTGGCCAGGCCCTCGGGAGTGTACGAGGGCGCGACCACGATCTCGTAAAACATGCGCGTCTCGCCTGGGGGGAGGAGGGGTGGGGTGGTGGGGTGGGTGGTGGGGTGGAGGCCGGCAACAGCGCGCGCGGCCCTCGACCACCCTCCTCTCCCTCCTCCTACCGTCGGTCGGCGACCGAAACTCCCGAATCTCCGCAGCCAGCTCCTCGTCCACCGTCCGGTTGAACGCGACGATGCCGCCAAACGCGGAGATGGGGTCGGCGCGCACCGCGAGCCTGTAGGCCTCGGACAGGTCGTCCCGCGCCGCGACGCCGCACGGGTTCGTGTGCTTGACCACGACGCACGCGGGGGCGGCCAGGTCGCACACGCACGCGTAGGCGGCGTCGGCGTCCAGGTAGTTGTTGTACGACATTTCTTTGCCGTGGTGCAGGGTTGCTGCCGAAGACGCGACCCCTCCCCTCCCCGCCTCGCCCAGCGAGTCGTCCCGGTAGAACGCGGCCGCCTGGTGGGGGTTCTCCCCGTAGCGCAGCGTCGTGGCCAGCGTCATCGGGACCGCGAGCGCCGGCGCGGGCTCGCCGGGGGTCGCCGCGGCGAGCGCGCTCCACATCCACTCCGCGACGACAGCATCGTAAGACGCCGTGTGCTGAAACGCTTTCCAAGCGAGCCTCTGACGGAAGGCCAGGCCGCCGTCGGCGCCAGGGGTGGCGAGGTGGGCGAGGAGGCCCCCATAGTCGGCCGGGTCCACCGCGACCGCGACGCCCGCGTGGTTTTTGGCCGCCGCCCGGATCATAGCCGGCCCCCCGATGTCGATATTCTCGATGGCGGCGGCGGCGGTGGGGGGTGGGGAAGCGGTGACGGTGGCGCGGAAGGGGTAGAGGTTGACGGCCAGGACGTCGATCGCCCCGATTCCCGCCTTTTCGATTGCGCTCATGTGCGCCGCGTCCCCCCGCACCGCGAGCAGGCCGCCGTGCACGGCGGGGTGGAGCGTCTTGACGCGGCCGTCGAGCATCTCCGGGAACCCGGTGACCGCGTCGACCGGGGTCACAGGCACGCCCGCGGCGGCGAGGGCGGCCGCGGAGCCGCCGGTGGACAGAATCTCGTAGCCCAGCGCGACGAGGCCCTGGGAGAGAGGGTGGGAGGCGTGGTGGGCGGGTGGCGGGCGAGGCGAGCGCGCGCGCGGTCCGCCCTCTGTCTCCTCCCCTCCCTCGATCGCGCCTGCGCCAGGTCCACCAGGCCGGTCTTGTCCGAGACGGAGACGAGGGCGCGCTTGCCGGACGCGGCGGCGGCTAAAGGGGGAGGGGCGGCGGTCGGTGTGGCCGCGCGCGCTGGCTCGCGCTCGACCCCCAATCGGCCCCCTCCCGCCGCGCCTCTGACGCCTTCACTCACCAGGGGCCACCGGCGACGCCATCGCGCGGCGAGCAAAGGAAGAGGGCGCGAGGACGGGCGCGCGGACGGCGCGTGGCGCGCACGCCGCAGGCTTGGCCGCGCGAACAACGGTCGTCGGCGCGCGGGCGCGGCGCAGCGCGGGCAGCGACCGCGAGGCGCGGGCGGCCGCGAGGGGAGCCATTCGGTAGAGTGCGAAGCCGTCGCGGAGCCGGCGCGGGCGGACACACACAACGCCCGCCCCCGCCCCCGCATGCCGGGCGACGACCCGGCCGTGCTTAAAGCCGCCCGCGTCGCGTGCCACGGGGCGAGGGACGCGTACCGCGCGTGCGCCGACGCGGCCGCGCCGCCGCCGTCCGCGGGCGAGCCGCTGCGGGTGCCGCCCGGCTGTGTGCAGTTGAGGGCTGCGTTTGAAGCGGCCTGCAAAAAGAGCTGGGTAGGAGGAAGGGAGGGAGAGAGAAGGGTGGAGGGGGCAGCGCGGGCTCGCGCCCTCCCCAACCAACGCCCCCTCCCCCTCCACCACCCTCGCAGGTGCACCACTTTGACGCGCTGCGCGTCAAGGAGGCCGAGTTCGCGCGCAAGGTGCAGGCGAGCATCAAAGCGTCTGCCGCGTCCGGCGCGGCGGGCTCGCTCGCGGGCAAGCCCGCTTCCGGGACGACGCCGACGGCGACGGCGTCATGAGCGACTATGGGGGTGAACGAGGGGGTGGAGGGGGTTGGGACCGCGAGCGTGGCGGGCCGCCGCCTCTGCCGCCGCCGCCGCGCGGCGGCTGGGGCGGCGGCCGCGGCAGCGGCCCGCCTGGGGGGGGGGGCGGCGGCGGCGGCCCGCCCTCGGGCGCCGGCCCCGGCGGCGGCCCGCCCTGGCAGGGCGGCGGCGAGCCGTGGCGCGGCGACCGCGACGACGACCGCGGCCGGCGCGGCGGCCGC